>Ga0075163_10000977_pt1 | contig 38053 bp, 29 predicted proteins | sample JI1023141ADNA_FD_71478 | JGI IMG/M metagenome (GOLD analysis project Ga0075163, IMG submission 71478) | Wastewater effluent complex algal communities from Wisconsin, to seasonally profile nutrient transformation and Carbon sequestration -... | ecosystem: Engineered > WWTP > Effluent > Algae...
GCGACCAGCTTGGTCTCCTCGCGGGTGTTGCAGAACACGATCGCGCGGGCCGGGTCCTCGACCATGATCACGTCGAGCAGGTCGCGGGTCTTGATCGCCGAGCTGACCATGTAATAGGCGTGCTCGATCTCCGCGGCGGCGACCTGATCGCCCGAGAGCTGGATCGCCAACGGGTCCTTCATGTAGCGCTTGGCGATGCGCTCGATGTCGGAGGGGATCGTCGCCGAGAACAGCGCGGTCAGGTGCTCGCCCTTGACCTGATCGAGGATCGCGCGGATGTCCTCGAGGAAGCCCATCGACAGCATCTCGTCGCACTCGTCGAGCACGACCGTGCGGACCTTCGAGAGGTCGAGCGAGCGCCGCCGGATGTGATCGAGGATGCGGCCCGGGGTGCCGACCACCGCGTGCACACCGGCGCGCAAAGCGGTCAACTGCGGGTTCATCGGGGTGCCGCCGTAGACGGGCAGCACGTCGACCGGGGTCTCGACCGCGAGCCGCCGCAGCTCGTCGCAGACCTGCTTGGCGAGCTCGCGGGTCGGCAGCAGCACGAGCAGCTGCACGCCGGTCTCGCTGGCGGGCCGCGCGTCGAAGCGCGAGGTCAGCCACGGCACGCAGAACGCACCGGTCTTGCCGCTGCCGGTGTGCGACTGGACCATGACGTCGCGGCCGCTGTTGAGCGGGTCGAAGCTCAGCGCCTGCACCGGCGAGGGCTTGGTCCAGCCGAGCCGGGCGATCGCGCGGCGCAGGGCGTCGGGCAGGGCGAGCTCGTCGAAGGACTCCGGCAGCGGCGGACCCGGCGGCGGGGCGGCCGGCTCCGGGTAGCTGAAGTCGCCCGAGCTGGTGGCGGCGGCGGCGGTGGCCGCGGAAGAAGTGGCCGCGTCGGAAGTGGAGGAGGCGGCGTCGGACGTGGCCGCGGCGCCAGAGTCGGAGATCAGGTCGGCGGCGGTCGGCGGCTCGCCGACCGCCGCGCGCGCGGCGGGGACGCTGGCGGCGGCGTCGCTGGCCGCGGGATCGCCGGTGGGCTCGTCGCCGGGGCGCGTGCCGGACGGGATCGCCGTCGTGGCGGCCTCGGCGGGGCGTTCGGGCTCGGGGACGGGGGCGAGCCGCTCGTCGGGCGGCGCAGCTGCGGCAGCGTCGGGGACGCGCGCCTCGACCGCGTCGCGGTCGGAGGGGCTGGCGTCTTGCGGTGCTTGCGGTGCTTGCGAGGCCTCGGGGTTCGGGGTGGACGGGCTCAGGTCATGGGGATCTCGGTCCGGCGTGTCGCCGGACGAGTTTGAAACGGACATGGCAGGGAATCCTAGAGCGCAAGGAGCTCCTGGCGTGCGTCAGCGTGGCGTCGGGACCGCTCGTCAAAGTCGCGGTAGAGCACCTCGATCCGGCCAAGCTTGTGCAAGGTCGCAGGATCGGTGCCGGCGCAGATCGCCCGGGTCTCGCGGAGGAGGTTGGAGAACTTGGCCCCGACCGAGGTGCTCGGAGGGTCGGGTGCCTGCTCGAGCAGGTTGATCAGCCGATCACGGACGAGGTCCACGCGGTACTCGCAGACCACGGTCGCCATGGGGCGAGCCAGGTCCTGATGTGCGAGCCCTGCGTAGATCCCGACAGTCGCCCATAGAATGGCAGCAACCGCGGTTGCTACCCAGATCACTGTTGCGATCCGTTCACGACGTGCTGAGGCCGGCTGGGTCAGTGGGCGCGAGTGTCCCAGGTTCGCCCCGGGCGGTCAAGGCCGCGGGCCGCCGTGATCGGGACCCCTGGTGAGCTGACGCATTGCTTTTCCGGCGGGGGCTCGGCAGGCCCGAGGTCGGGTGGCGGGGGCCAGGGCCCCCTCACGCCACCTCCCTCACTGAGATTCTTCCTCGGACTCGGCCTGGGTGGCGCCGCGGGCCAGGTACTTCACGTAGCCCTCCTGCGTCAGCGACAGGAACCGGCCGGCGAGGCGCAGGCGGCGGATGGCGCAGCCGCGGCTCTGGCCGCCGTAGCAGGTGTCGGGGTCGTTGAGGTCGAGGGGGACGTCGCTGCCGGGGAGGACCAGCGACGCCCTGTCGGCGGTCCAGTAGCCGACGTCGAGCGGGGCGGCCTGGCTGATGCTGCCGAAGCCGTCGAGCTCGAAGGTGACGAGGCGGCCGGCGTTGAGGACGAAGGGCTCGGCGAGGTCGGCGACGGGGATCGGCCGCGAGGCGTCGACGAGCTTCGAGGTCAGGCGCAGGTCGACGACGCGGATGTCGGCCGGGCCGCCGGGGCTGCCGCTCGTGGGCAGGGCGGTGACGAGGTACACGCCGGGGTTGACCGGCAGCACGAACGCGCCGTTGCTGCCCGGGATCGTCGCGCCGGTGTAGAAGACGGGCAGCAGCGCCGGCTCCTCGCCGGGCACGCGCAGGCGCTCGGCCAGGATGTCGGCCTTGACGCAGTCCTTGGTCGGGGGCGTGGCGGTGGCCTCGGGGCACACGCCCTCCTCGGCGTCGACGTTGCCGCGCAGCAGCACGCGGTACTCGAGCTCGTCCGGGGCGGTCAGGCCGGTGACGCCGGGCTCGACGCGCTGGGCGGCGGGGAGGACCATCGAGCGGACCAGCGAGCCGACCGGGGGCTCGACGCGGATCTCGTAGTCGAGGCCGCTGGTGCCGGGGGACAGGAAGATCTGACACGCGCCGGGCTCGCACTTGGTGCGGTCGAAGGGGTAGCTGATGCGCTGCGAGCCGGCCGGGACCGTGGGGTCGGGCTGGTCGAGCTCCATGCAGCTGTATTTGGTCCACAGCGCCGGGTCGGGGGTGAAGATCGTGCGGGCGGTCACGGTCGCGCCGAGCGGGCAGCTCGCGGGGGCCGGCGGGGCCACGCCGTCGGCCCGGATCTCGAGGCAGTCGGGCGTGCAGCACACGAAGGACTCGTCGGCGGGGCCGCGCAGCAGCTCCTGCGGGGCGCTGGTGAACGCGAAGTCGATCGGCTGCGGCGGGGCCCAGCCAGGGAAGCAGATCGTCTTGAGCTCGGCCCGCGGGCGCTCGCCCATTTGCCACGAGAAGTCGAGCGAGGTGTGAAACGACAGCGGCGGCAGCGGCGAGGCAGACGCGCCCTCGGGGGTCACCGGCGTGGCGCGGACGACGAACTCCATCTCGCGGTCGCCCTCGGGGTCCTCCTCGCAGTAGGTGTAGATCCACGCCTCGAACTCGGCGAGGTCGGGGTTGGCGACGGTGCCGGTGCCGGTGCCGCCCTCGGTGGCGACCAGGCCGGCGAGGTCGAGCACGCACTGGCCCGACCCGAGGTCGCAGACCTGGCCGGTCGCGCACTCGCGGTCCTTGGCGCACTGGCAGGTCTTGCCGCCGTCGTCGTCGCCGCTCGGGTAGCAGCCGAGGCCGGGCGGGCACAGCTCGGCGGAGGTGCACGGGACGGCGGTGTAGGGCTTGGCGCGCTCGACGGTGCTCGGCGAGCACACGGCGGGGGTGCCGGTCTCGGGGGTCGGGTCGCAGACGGGGCCGTCGTCGGGGTCGCGGCCGGCGTGCAGGAGGTCGACGGTGACGCCGACCGGGGCGGTCGCGCCGTCGCCGACGATCACCGCGCCGTGGAGCTTGCGGTGGCAATCGCGGTCGGTGTGCAGGGTGAAGGCGTGGACGTCGGCGACCTCCTCCTGCTCGCGCACGAGCTGGCGGTAGACCAGGCCGCGCTGGACGTCGCTCATGCTGATCGGGTCGGGGGTGTCCTCGGGGCTGAGCTGGACCAGCAGCGGGCGGCTGGGCCCGTCGCCGGCGGTGCCCGGGCCGAACGGCGGGTCGTCGTCGTGCCAGTAGTGGGCCCAGGGCAGCACGATCGGCGGGATCGGGTCGAGCGCGACGCCCATCGCGTCGGTGATGTCGAAGCGGACGTTGGCGGCGGTCGGGCTGGTCGCCAGGCGCGACAGCTGCGACAGTCCCAGGCCGGCCGCGAGCGGGATCGGCTCGTCGTTGAAGCGGTAGTTCTCCTCGACGCGCAGCTCGAGCTGGTCGCGGACGCCGGACAGCTCGCCGTCGTTGTCGAGGCGGACCTGGTAGCGGGTCGGGCGCGAGTCGAGGCGCTTGACCGCCTTGTCGGTGCCGAGGATCTCGAGGCGAAAGCCGGCGTCGATGCCGGCGACCGGCATGTCGAGCGCGACCTCGGTGCGCGGCGGGAGGTTCGACGCGTAGCACACGCCCGCGCCGCAGATCTCGTTGCCGACGCAGTCCTTGTCGGTGGCGCAGCTCTCGGGCGCGGGGCGGTCGGCGAGGGTCGAGCACGCGAGCGGGAGCGCGACGAGCAGGAGTCCCGGACGGCGGCTCGCCGGGCGGCGACTCACGGCGCCACCGGCGGCGCGCAGGCCTCCTGACAGTGATCGGCGGTCGGGTCGTCGCAGTGGAACACGTAGGTCACCGTGTCGAAGGTCGCGCCGCCGGCGATGTCGGGGACGCCGGGCTGGTCCGGCGGCGTCACGTCGGGGTGGTCGGGGTCCGGCGCGGGCTGGAACCACGGGCGGTCGGTGACGATCAGGCGCAGGGTGTGGAAGCCCGGCGCCAGCGGGGTGTCGTTGGCGTCGTTGCAGAGGTCGGTCGCCTCGTCGAGGCCGAAGGTGAGGCTGCGGATCTGCGGCTTGGGGCGCTTGAGCGGGCGGTAGTCGAGCTCGGCGGTCTCGTCGGGGAGGGTGTCGTCGGGGTCGATGATCTGGGTGTAGCGGACCGAGAGGTGGGGGTCGACCGAGCCGGGGCGCAGGTCGAGCTGGGCGGCGGCGAACAGCTCGACGTCCTCGTCGACGTCGTCGGGGCGATCCTCGACGTAGAGCGTGAAGGTCAGCAGGCGGACGCTCGACTTCTCGCCGGGGGGGCACGAGCAGAAGTCGTAGCTGGTGGCCGCGCCGATCGGCTTGGAGGCCGGGTCGAGGAAGTGCGGCAGCGAGGTCGCGGGGTCGCCGAGCTGGCAGACCAGCGGGATCTGCAGGGCCGCGAACGCCGCGTCGCAGGCGACCTTGGCCTCCGCGGACAGCTGGGTCGGCTCGATGATGCGGACCGCGTGCTTGTTCTGGATGTCCTCGTCGACGATGTTGATGTCGCGGTCGGGGAGCACGCAGGACAGCACCGTCAGTGCGAGGCCGAATAAACCTGTCCCGAAGGCCAGGCCAGGCGCACCTGTCCGAAAGGTCAGGTGGGCCGCGGCTGTCACTTCTTCTCCTCTTTCTCGAGGTGGCGGAAGATCGTGCGCGGGTCGACGCCGAGGTCGCGGGCCGTCTTGGTGCGGTTGCCGTTGTTGAGGCCGAGGACGTGGTTGATGTAGTCGCGCTGCCACAGCTCGCGGGCCTCGGTGAGCGGGAGGATCTGCTCCGGGGCGGCGATGGCGATCGGGGCGCCGGCGCTGCCGGGCATGTCGATCTCGAGGTCGAGGTCGCGGGCGGTCAGGGCGGGGCCGTCGGCGAGGACGAGCGCCTTTTTGACGTGGTTCTCGAGCTGGCGGATGTTGCCGGGCCAGTTGAAGCGCAGCAGGGCGCGCTCGGCCGCGGCGTCGAAGGGGCGGGCGGCGTCGATCTTGGCCCCGTACTCGCGGGCGTAGCGGGTCACGAAGTAGCGGGCGATCAGCAGCACGTCGTTGCCGCGCTCGCGCAGCGGCGGGAGGTGGATGTCGATGACGTTGAGGCGGTGGTACAGGTCCTCGCGGAAGCGGCCGGCGGCGACCTCCTTGGCGAGGTCGCGGTTGGTGGCCGCGACGACGCGGACGTCGACCGGGGTCGTCCTGGTCTCGCCGACGCGCTGGACCTGGCGCTCCTGCAACACGCGCAGGAACTTGACCTGGAGCTGGAGCGGGAGCTCGCCGACCTCGTCGAGGAAGATGGTGCCCTTGTCGGCGGCCTGGAACTTGCCGATCTGGGCGTTGACGGCCCCGGTGAAGGCGCCCTTGACGTGGCCGAATAGCTCCGACTCGATCAGGTTCTCGGGGATGGCGCCGCAGTTGACGGTGACGAGCGGGCCCTTGGCGCGCGGCGAGCGGGAGTGGACCTCCTGGGCGATCAGCTCCTTGCCGGTGCCGGTCTCGCCGGTGACGAGCACGCTGATGTCGGTGCCGGCGACCTTGTCCACGCGCTTGTAGACCTCGATCATCTGCGGGCACGAGCCGATGATCTGGCCGAACTTGACGTTGTCGAGGCGCTGCTGCAGGCCGGCGCTCTCGCTGCGCAGGCCGTTGACGAGCTGGGCGTTCTTGATGAAGAGGGCGGCCTGGGCCGCGTACACGCGCAGGGTCTCGAGCTGGCTCTGCTTGAACAGGTTCACGACGCTGTTGTTGCCGACGTAGATCAGGCCGAGCAGCTCGCCGCGGACGATCAGCGGCACGCACATGACGCTCGACAGCTTGAGGTTGATGACCGACATGCTGTTTTGAAACCGCATGTCGTGGTAGGCGTCGCTGATGATCTGCGGCTCGCGCGAGGTGATGACCTCGCGGATGATCTTGTCCGAGAGCAGCTGCTCCGGGTCGTCGACGGGCTGACGGTCGAGGCCGCGGGCGACCCGGACCTCGTACTTCTCGCCCTCCGCCGCGAGCACCAAAAAGCCCTTGCTCGCGCCGGTCAGCGCGACGACCTGGTCGATCAGCTCGTTGAGCAGGCCGTCGAGGCTGCTCTCCGCGCGCAGCAGCAGCTCCGAGAAGCGCTGGAGCTGGCGCATCGCCTCGACCTGGACCTTGGCCGCGTTGTCGGGGTCGGCGGCGGAGATCGGCGGGTCGATCGCGGCGAAGGTCAGCTCGACCGGGCCGACCACGAACACGTCGCCGTGGCGCAGGTTGTGCTCGCGCAGCTTCTTGCCGGCGACGAAGAACGGCGCGCTGCGGGTCGCCGACTCGAGCTTGAAGTTGCCGGCCTCGTGCTCGATCGTGCAGTGCGTCGCGGCGATGTCGGCGCCCGTGAGCACGAGGTCGCACTCGCGCGAGCTGCCGATCGAGGTCAGCCGCCGGAGCAGCTTGAAGCGGACGGTGGCGCCGTCGGGGCCGGTGTATTGCAGGTGCGGCATGAGGAGGCGAGTCGGGGCGTGGGGCTAGAACCGGGGCTAGAACCGGAGCGAGAAGCCGAGGCCGCCGCCGCCGGGGATGAACGCGGGGGTCGGGCGGGCCTGCAGGATATCACGGGACTCGAGGCGGCTGCGCCGCGCGGGCTTCTTGTCGCCGCGCGGGCCTTCCTTCTTGGTGGCGGGGTCGTCGTCGGGGGCGGCCTCGAGGTCCTTACGCCGCACGCGCGTCGACTTGACGGTGAGGAACGGTCGGAAGGTGATCTGGGCGATGAGCACGTCGAGGGCGAGGGTGCCGAGGAAGAACAGGCCCATCGCCTGCTCGGCGTTGCGCTGGGCGACGACCGGCTCGCCGAGGCCCTCGCCCTGGCACGACAACGAGCCGGGGCGGTAGCCCTTCTCGCGGTTGCAGTTGAAGCTGCGGGCGATGAGGAGGCCGAGGCCGACGCCGCCGAACACCAGCTCGCTGGCCAAAAACGCCGCGCCGAGGCCCCGGCGGCCGTTGTAGAAGTGGCCGATGCCGAACGGGATCAGCGCGACGGCGCGGTTGCGGGCGACCTTCTCGCGGACCTCGACCTCCTGCTCGCCGAAGGCCTTTTGCAGCGCGGCGTGCTGGCCCTGCAGGCGGCCGAGGCGGGTCCGCGTCTCCTCGAGGTCGGCGTTGCACGCGGCCCGCTCGGCGAAGCACTGGGCGGCCTGCGAGCGGTCCCGCTGCTCGCGCAGGCTGTTGTAGAGCACGTAGAACTCGCGGCTGTGGGTCTCGACCGGCGGGCGCCAGTCGGGCGAGCTGGCCAGCAGGCGCTCGACGTAGCGGGTCGCCAGCTCGGCGCGGATGTTCTCGTCGAGGGTCTGGTCCTGGATGGTCGCGTCGGCGAGGTAGCGCAGCGCGGTCTCGTGGAGGAGGGGCTCGGCGAGGGCGCGGTCGCCCTGGACCAGCGGCTCCAGCAGGGTGCGCACGCGCGTCCAGTCGCCGCTGGACCAGGCCTTGATCGCGGCCTCGACCTTCTCGTTCTCGGTGCTGGGCTCGGGCGGGGGGCCGCTGCGCGGGTTCGGCGGCCGGGCGGCGGCGGGCGCCGCGGGCACGGCCAGCGCGAGCGCGACGAGACAGGTGGACAGCCAGCGCATGCGGGACGGGCGGAAGGCGGGGGATGCTAGCCCGGATCGCCGGGCGCGTCACCTGCAGCGCCCGGCCCGCGCGCCGGGGCCGCTGCGCGGACCCGTGGGGCGTCCGGGGCACGCCCGGGCACGTCGCTGCCGGGGGAACGGGGCCCACGCCCACGCCCACGCCGCGCGGACCCGCGAGCGAGCGATCAGCCCTTGAGCGCCGTCAGCACGACCGCGTGGTTGTTGGTCCCGGGATGCACGCGGATCTTGTCGACCTTGCTCTTGTAGCCGACCGCCTTGATCTCGATGCTGATCTCCATCTCGTGGTCCTTGATCGGGATCGGGGGGAAGTTCTCGGCGCCGAGCAGGTGCGGCGTGCCGTCGGGGCAGGGGCCGGCGATGCAGCGGACCGTCGTGTCCGGCGGCGCGCCGGTGAAGCTGATCGTCGCGGCGCGGCGGCTCGCGTTGAGCACGACCGTCGCGCCGGGGCTGCACTCCTTGCGCTGCACCGTGCGCACGCCGGTGTACATGCTGCCGGTCAGCTGGACCTGCAGCGTGGCGTCGACGACCTCGATCTGGCGGACCTGCTCGAGCAGCTCCTCCGGCTCGCTGCCGATCTTCAGGGTGTGGCCGCCGGCGGTGATCAGCGCGACCGGCATGCCCTCGATGCGGAGGTTGCAGCGCGCCGGGGTCGTGCGCGGCAGCTTGGTCGGCGGGTCGACCGGGCGCGTGCCCGTCATCTTGCGCGGCTGCGGCTCGACGGCGCCGGCGGTCTCGGTCGCGCTGGCCACGACCTCGCCGGGGCCCGGGCGCCGCGTCTCCGGGCGCGTGACCGGGACCGGCGGGCGCAGCTCGGCGCCGGGTCGGTCGTCGGCGCGCGGCAGGTTCTCGATGCTCGGCGGGGTCATGTACCACAGCACCGCGGCGCCGCTGCTGAGCGCGGTCAGGCCGAGCGCGGCGGCGCCGAGCATCAGGCGCCGCACGGTCCGCTCGCGCGTGCGCAGCCGCGAGAGCATGGTCTTGGCCTGCTTCTGGTCCTTCTCCAGCTCGAGCACGCGGCCGAGCAGGCGGATCGCGCGGGCGCTGTGGCCGGCCTTGGCGGCGCTCTCGGCCCGGCCCATCAGCGTCGTGCACACGCGCTTGTCGAGCTGGTCGACGTAGCGGTCGCAGTCGAGGAAGTAGCCGGTGACCTCGTCGTGCGAGGCCGGGATCCCGACCTCCTCGAGGTAGCGCTCGAGCTCGCGGGCGAAGTCCTCGGCGCTCTGGTAGCGCAGGTCCGGCTCGCGCGCGAGCGACTTGGCGATGATCGCCTCGAGCTCGTCGTCGACCAGCGGACAGACCGTGCACGCCTTCGGGTACTCGGCGTCGGCGATGCGGCTCAGGACCTCGTGCGGGTTGCGGCCCGAGAACGGCAGCGCCCCGGTCGCCAGCTGGTAGAGCATGATGCCGACCGCGAACAGGTCGGTGCGCGCGTCGATCGGCTTGCCGCTGATCAGCTCCGGCGCCATGTAGGCCGGGCTCCCGAGCAGCTGGCCCGTCATCGTCAGCTTCTGGTGGTCGATGATCTGGGCGATGCCGAAGTCCATCAGCTTCAGGCACCCGTCCTCGCGGATCATCACGTTCTCCGGCTTGATGTCGCGGTGCACGATGCCGAGCTTGTGCGCGTGCCCGAGAGCCACGCACAGCCGGTGCACCACCAGGGCCGCCAGCGCTGGCCGCGGCCGCCAGCGCGTGTCGAGCCACTCGCGCAGCGTCATGCCGTGGATGAACTCGGTGACGAGGAAGCTCTCGGCCGCGTTCTCGCCCGAATAATCGTAGATCTCGAGGATGTTCTCGTGGCGCAGGCGCGCGACGGTCAGCGCCTCGCGTCGCAGCCGGGCCCGCGACTCCTCGCGCGCGGCCATGTGCGGGTGCAGGACCTTGATCGCGACCTCGCGGTTCAGGACCGTGTCGAGGCCGCGGTAGACCACCGCCATGCCGCCGTGCCCGACCTCGCTCTGGATCTCGTATTTGTCGAGCTTGGTTCCGACGAGGCTCATCGCGGGGCACTCTTCCTCTACTACAAAACCGCCGGGGCCGGGGGCGTCCCGGCCGAAGCGCGCGCGGCGTCGGCAGGTAGACACCGGATCGCGCCGCGCTGACGGCGGGCGCGCGCGCGCTGGTTGCCGCGGTCGGCAAGCCGGGCCGGGTCGCGGCCGCCGGGCCTTCGTGGTAGTCCAGGAACTGCGTCCATGGCCCCCGTCGCATTCGTGCCCAACCCGGCCGAGGGTTTGAACCACCCCAACGTGATCCAGATGTTCGCGGCGCGCGTCCAGCGCACGCCCGAGCTGCCGGCGCTCCGCTACAAGCAGCACGGGATCTGGCGGACGCTGACCTGGCGCGACTGGCTGCGGGCGAGCGAGGCGATCGCCGCCGGTCTGCGCGTGCGGCTCGGGGTCGGGCGCGGCGACCGCGTGGCCCTGATCGCCCCGACGCGCGTCGAGTGGGCGCTGTGCGACCTGGCGATCGCCCTCGCCGGGGCCGTCAGCGTGCCGATCTACCCGTCGAGCACGGCCGGGCAGGCGGCGTACATCCTGCGCGACAGCGGGGCGGTGGCCGCGATCGTCGGCGACGCGGCCCAGCTGCAGCGCCTGCGGACCCCGGAGCACGCCGAGGCGCGGGCCCAGGTCCGCCACTACGTCGTCCTCGATCGCCGGCCGACGCCCGGGGACGACCTCGTGTTCGACGAGCTGCAGCTCGCCGGCGAGGCCGCGCTGGCCCAGGAGCGGCCGGCCCTGGCCGGGCTGGCGGCCGGGCTGACCGGCGCCGACCCCTTCACCTTCGTGTACACCTCCGGCACCACCGGGGTCCCCAAGGGCGTCGTGCTCGGCCATCAAAACCTCGTCTACGAGGCCTGGGCGATCAAGGCGGTGATCGCCGCCGACCGCTCCGACGAGCAGCTGATGATCCTCCCGCTCGCCCACATCTTCGCCAGGCACCTGCTGTGGGGCGCGGTGGAGCAGGGGGCCGTCACCGCCTTCGCCCCGTCCTTCGCGCTGACCGGGACCTCGCTGGCGACCGCCTTCCAGGAGGTCGCGCCGACGTATATGTGCGCGGTCCCGCGGGTTTACGAGCAGCTCTACAACCAGATCCTCGGCGAGGTCCAGGCCGGCGGCGTGCTCGCCCGGGCGGCCTTCGAGCGGTGCATGGAGGTCGGTCGCAAGGTCAGCATGTGCCGCCAGCGCGGGCAGGCGCTGCCGCCGTCCCTCGCGCTCAAGATGAACCTCGCGGATCGCCTGTTCTTCGCCAGGATCAAACAGAAATTCGGCGGGCGCCTGCGCTTCTTCGTGTCCGGCGGCGCGGCCCTGCGGCGCGAGGTCGCCGAGTTCTTTCATGCCCTGGGGATCCTCATCCTCGAGGGCTACGGCCTGACCGAGACCACCGGCGCGACCAACGTCAACCGCCCGGACCGGTTCCGCTTCGGCACGGTCGGGCCGGCGATGCCGGGCTGCGAGCTGCGGGTCGCCGACGACGGCGAGGTCCTCGTCCGCGGCGCCGGCGTCATGCGCGGCTACCACGGCCTCCCCGACGAGACCGCCGCCGTGCTCGACGCCCAGGGCTGGCTGCACACCGGCGACATCGGCGACCTGCGCGACGGCTTCCTGACGATCACCGACCGCAAGAAGGACCTGATCATCACCTCGGCCGGCAAGAACATCGCCCCGCTGCCGCTCGAGGGCCGCCTCCAGCTCTGCGAGGGGATCGCCCACGCGCTGGTGGTCGGGGAGGGGCGCCCCCACCTCGTCGCCCTGATCTCCCTCGACACCCCGGCGATGCTCGCCGTCTCGCGCCGCGAGGGCCTCGGCTGCCGCACCCACGCCGAGCTCGCCCGCCACCCGCGGATCCGCCAGATCGTCCAGGGCCACGTCGACGCCCTGAACGCCGATCTGGCGAACTTCGAGGCGATCCGACGCTTCGCCATCCCGGAGGCCGAGTTCACCGAGGCCACCGGCGAGCTGACCCCGACCGGCAAGCCCCGCCGCCGCGACGTGCTGGCGAAGCACGCCGCGCTGATCGACCAGCTCTACGCCACCCGGTCCTGACGACCGGAGTGGCGCCGGGGCAGGGGCCCGCACCCGCACGCGGACAGCGCCGTGATAGGCTGCGCCGCCCGCGATGCTCCTGACCTGCCTGGCCCTCGCGGTCCAGCTCGAGTCGCCGCCGCTCGAGTCGCCGCCGCCTCCGCCGCCGTTGCCGGATCCGGCCGGCTCGCCGCGGAAGGTCGTCCGCGAGCGCGGCAACCTCTATTACTATCGTCCCCGCCCGGGATTTCAGCAGCGTATCCGCGTCGGCGGCCGCCTCGGCTTCGGGGTCGCCGGGCGGCTCGCCGGGCCGCTCCCGGTCCGCGCCGCCTTCGCCCTCGACGTCATCGGCGTCGCCCGCGTCCCGGTCTCCCGCGGCGACGTCGCCTTCGGCCTGCTCCCCGAGCTCGGCTACAGCCTGACCGCCGGGGCCCAGCACACCCTCGGCAACTTCGTCACCGCCGGCATGGGCCTCGGCGTGCTCTCGGGCCCGCTCGCGGTCGGCGTCATCCCGCGGCTGGTCGCCGGCCGCTTCGACCGCGAGCGGGCGCTCGGCGTCCGCACCGGCCTGCTCGTCGAGGGCTCCAAGGAGGGCGGCTTCAGCCTCGAGCTCGCCCACCAGGCGCTGTTCACCCCGCGCGGCGTCATCCACGAGCTGCGGGCCACCATCTCCATCACCATCGTCCTGCCGCTGTGACCCGTCGACCGCTCATCCTCGCCGCCGCCCTGATCGGCCTCACCGCGTGCGCTCCGAGCCAGCGCCGCCTGCTGCGCGGCCATCACTACGAGGAGGCCCTGGTCGCCCTGCGCCGCGGCGCCGTCGACGAGGTCGAGGTCCTCGCCGCGATCGAGCGCGAGCTCGACGTCCGCTTGCACATGCAGGCCGTCCCGGCCGCGGCCCTGCGCGCCCAGCTCCCGGGCGCCCCCGCGATCGCCGACGAGCTCGCCCTCGTCCGCGTCATCCACGACGCCAACCAGGTCCCGCTCACCGGCCTCGCCGTCTCGCTGAGCCTGCTGCAGGGCCAGACCCTGTTCCCGCCGATCGAGCCCGGCCGCGACGTCCTGGTCAAGCTCACCGGCGAGCAGCTCCCCCTCGCCACCACCGTCGAGCGCCCCTCGAGTCGCATCTACAAGCGGATCGGCTTCCTCGAGTTCGTCGGCCGCCTGACCCTCAACATCGTGACCGTCGGCGTGCTCCACGACGCCGTCCCGATCTTCCCGTCCACCGGCACCTCCGCGTACACCGAGACCGTCCCGCCGAACACCGCCGACTACATGCGCACCAGCCCGGTCGCCGAGTCGCTGTGGACCTGGCTCGCCGCCCCCTCGCGCTGCGACACAACGATGGGCGTCGGCTGCCGCTACTACCTCCTGTGGCACCGCCCGCCCGCCAGCGGCGCGCCCCCGGTCGAGCTCGGCATCTCCGTCTCCCTCGGCCAGTGGCCGTCCACCGCCATCCTCTACAGCCTCGCCATCCCGCCCGGCACCCTCGAGCAGGGCCTCGCCGCGATGTTCGGCGACCGCACGCGCAGCCTCGACGAGCTGCACCGCCGCCACGGCCGCAGCCGCGCCGTCGTCCACGAGCTCGACGTGGTGATCCCCCTCCACCGCCACGACTACCGCATCGACCGCGATCGCCTGGCCCGGATCGTCCTCGGCACCCGCCATCGCCCCGGCCTGCGCACCCGCCCGGGCCTGCGCTTCATCCTCGCCGCCCCGAAAGATCAGCCCCCGGCCCAGGTGGCCGATCTCCACAAAGCCCTGCGCGCCCTCGGCATCCCCCCGACCGCCATCGAGGAGCAGGACATCGCCGCCCCTCCGCTGCGCGTCCGCTACGACCTCCCCCCGCTCCCCGCAGCCCCGCTCTGAAGCCAAAGCCGTATAAGCGCACTGCGGGCGGACACAATACCCGCGAGCCACCACCGTCGCCCCGCAGAGAGCGGGGCGCAAACAACGTCCGCCCGGGGGGCAGGCGGGCAGCCCCGGGAAGCAGGCGGGGGGGACCCATCGAGCGCGCACAGGCAGCGCAGCGCCCCCCACATAGCGACGGCCCCCGAGCCCCACGCCACACCACCCAGCTGATTGGCGCTGCCGAGCACGGTCGATGGGGAGGCACCGCCGTCGCAGGGCCCCGGAGCGCACGCCCGCCCCCCGGCCCAGTTGCCTCTCGCCCCGCGTTGCCCGCGAAGGAGGCGAAACTCACGCCCCACGACACGCGCGATCAAGCTTGACCCGAGCGCCGCACCCGGGTATCTATGCCGCCCCTCGCACCAAGCGAGAGCTCAGGACCATAGCTCAGCGGTAGAGCACTACCTTGACACGGTAGGGGTCGGCGGTTCGAGACCGCCTGGTCCTACAAACAGTAGAGCCCCGAAGAAGACCCGCCCGGCGCGCCGAGGCGGGTCTTCTCGTTTCGAAGCTCAACCGGCGCCCCGATCTCGCGCGGACCGCCGGCCTTGTGTACCTTCGTGCCTCCATGGCCGACGAACACGAGCACGAGATCCAGCACATGATCGACCCGTCCGTCCCGGACCTGTCGCCTCTGGAGACTTTGCGGCACAGCGCCGCGCACGTCATGGCGGCTGCGATCAAGAAGCTGTGGCCGGACGCGAAGCTGGCCTTCGGCCCGCACACCGCCGAGGGTTTTTATTACGACATCGAGATGGCGCACCGCCTCGTCCCCGAGGACTTCGAGAAGATCGAGGCCGCGATGCAGGCCGAGGTCGACGGCAAGCACCCGTTCAAGCGCGAGGAGATCTCACGCGACGACGCGATCAAGTTCTTCGAGGGCGTGGGTGAGACCTTCAAGGTCGAGGCGATCGCCGCGATCCCGAAGGACGCCACCCTCACGGTCTACCGCAGCGGCGACTTCGTCGACATGTGTCGCGGCCCGCACGTCGCCAACACCGCGCAGATCCGGGCCTTCAAGCTCATGAGCATCGCCGGGGCCTACTGGCGCGGCGACGAGACGCGGCCGCAGCTGCAGCGCGTCTACGGCACCGCCTTTCAGGACCGCAAGGAGCTCAAGGAGTACCTGCGTCTGCTCGAGGAGGCCAAGGCCCGGGATCACCGCAAGCTCGGCAAGGAGCTGGGGCTGTTCCACTTCGACCCGATCGCGCCGGCGAGCCCGTTCTTCACCGGGCGGGGCGCCGTCATCTACAACCTGCTGCAGAGCTACGTGCGGCAGCTGTACCGCAAGCACGGCTACGAGGAGATCATCACCCCGCAGATCTTCGACATGGATCTGTTCAAGACCTCGGGTCACTACGAGCACTACAAGGACAACATGTTCGCGTGCACGATCGACGAGCGGGAATTCGGCGTCAAGCCGATGAACTGCCCCGGTCACTGCATCCTGTTTCGTCAGACCCGCCGCAGCTACCGCGAGCTGCCGGTGCGCTTCGCCGACTTCGGGCGCCTGCACCGCTACGAGCGGGCCGGCGTGACCCACGGCCTGACCCGCGTCCGCAGCTTCGCGCAGGACGACGCGCACATCTTCTGCACCTCGGAGCAGGTCGGCGACGAGATCGCCAAGGTCACCGGCATGATCCTCGAGTGTTACCGGACCTTCGGCTTCGAGCAGCCGGAGATCGAGGTCAGCACCCGGCCGGCCTCGTTCCTCGGCGAGCAGAGCACGTGGGACCGCGCGGAGAGCTCGCTGATGGCCGCGCTCGACGCCGCCGGTCTGCCGTATCGGATCAACAAGGGCGACGGCGCCTTCTACGGCCCGAAGATCGACTTCAAGGTCCGCGACGCGCTGCGGCGCTCGTGGCAGCTCGGGACCGTGCAGCTCGACTTCCAGCTCCCGGAGCGCTTCGGCCTCGAGTTCGTCGCGCCCGACGACTCGCGCGGGCGGCCGGTGATGATCCACCGGGCCATGCTCGGCAGCCTCGAGCGCTTCTTCGGCGTCTACCTCGAGCACGTCGCCGGGCGGTTCCCGACCTGGCTCGCGCCGGTCCAGGTCGCCGTCCTGCCGATCACCGACGCGCACCACGCCTGGACTCACGAGGTCGCCGCCGCGTTGACCGCCCGCGGCCTGCGCGTCGAGACCGACCTGCGCAGCGAGAAGCTCGGGCTCAAGATCCGCGAGGCCACCCTGCTGCGGGTCCCGTACATGCTCGTGCTCGGCGACAAGGAGGTCGAGGCCCGCGGGGTCGCGGCGCGCACCCGCGACGGCAAGACCGCCGACCTCGAGCCGTTGCCCGCGTTCGTCGAGCGCCTGGCCGCCGAGGCGCAGATCCCCGCCTGAGCCCTGGCGCGGCCGAAGTGAGCGGGGTCGCGGGGCCGGGCCGGGCCAGGAATTCGGCGGACGTCGGCCCGGCGCAGCCCGGGCGCCGGGCATACGGAGCCACGGCGGCGGGTTCGGCCCCACGCGGGGGTGATGCCGGGAGGGCTGGACCCCCGCGCAAAAAACGTCGCTGGCCCGCGATGGCCGCTTGACGCGCGGCCGCGATCGCTCGCACACTGCTGCCCCGTCCGGCGGGTGTCGACACGACACGCGGTGGGCGCTTGTCTCTTGAAGGAGTACGACCATCGGCCGCAGACAATCCAAACCCAAGCCGCGCGTAGAGACCCACCGCGTCGGTCGCCGCATCCGAGTCAAGGAGGTGCGCGTCATCGACGACAAGGGCGAGCAGCTTGGCATCATGCCCACCCAGGAAGCCATGGCCCGCGCCGATGAGCTCGGTCTTCAGTTGGTTGAAGTCAACCCGAAGACCGTGCCTCCCGTGTGCAAGATCATGGACTACGGGAAGTTCAAGTACGAGACGGCCAAGCGCGACCGCGAGGCCAAGAAGCACCAGAAGACGACCGAGCTGAAGGAAGTCAAGTTCCGGCCGAAGACCCACGACCACGACTTCGACTTCAAGACGCGTCACATTCGCCGCTTCATCGAGGAGGGCGACAAGGTCAAGCTGGTCGTCCAGTTCCGCGGTCGCGAGATCACCCACCCGGAGACGGGCCGGAAGATCCTCGAGAAGGTCATCACCGAGCTCTCGGACGTCACCCTCATCCTGCAGATGGCGCAGATGGAGGGCAATCGCATGAACATGGTGCTCGGGCCCAAGCCCAAGCGCGACATGCCCAAGGCCGCCGCGCCCAAGCCCGCCGGGCCGGTCGTCGTCCTGCCGCCGAAGCCGATCCACCCGGCCGCAGCCGCAGCAGCGGCCGCGAAGGCGGCAGCAGCGGCCGCCGCAGCGCCGGCCACGGAAGCCGACGACGACGACGAGGATTACGACGACGACGACATGATCGACGACACCACCGGTCTCGACGACGTGATCGACTCCGATACGCACGAATGACCCCGGTCTCCGCAGGCCATGGCCCCGTAAGCCAGGCCGGCGGAGCCCCTCCATTCCCTGCGCTGCGGGCCGGCTCCACATGTGAGCTAGCCCAGGCTCCACTCCCGGCAAAGAGCCCGCTGTCCGCGTCCTCGCGGCGCCCCGGGCTGTTGTCTGCCTCTTGCCTGCCTTTCATGCCTGGGGTACATAAGCCCCCCCTTCGGACCAGCCCATGCCAAAGATGAAGTCCCACTCGGGCGCGAAGAAGCGCTTTCGCTTTACCTCGACGGGTAAAGTGAAGAGCAAGCACTCGCACAAGAATCACATCCTGACGAAGAAGAAGTCGGATCGCATCCGCAAGCTCAAGGGGACGACCGTCGTCTCCGAGCCCGACCAGCGGCGCATCCACATCATGCTTCCGAACGGGAGAACCTAAGAGCCATGCCTCGCGCAAAACGTGGATTCAAAGCCCGCCGCCGTCGTAACCGCATCCTGAAGGCCGCCAAGGGCTTTCGCGGCGGCCGCTCCCGCATGTTCCGTCGCGCCCTCGAGGCGGTCCACCACGCGTGGATGCACATGTACACCAGCCGCAAGGGCCTCAAGCGGGTCATGCGTCGGCTGTGGATCGTGCGCCTCAACGCCGCGGCCCGCCTGTCGGGCCTCAGCTACAGCCGCCTGATCGAGGGCATCGGCAAGGCCGGCATCGCCCTCGACCGCAAGGTCCTGTCCGACCTGGCGATCTTCGACCCGGCAGGGTTCGTCAAGGTCGTCGACGCCGCCCGCGGCGCGCTGGCCTCCTGAGGCCCGCGCTGGCCTCCTGAGGCCCGCGTTGGCCTCCTGAGGCTCGCGCTTGCCCGAACCGACGGTTCGGGGCTCGCCCGATCGGGACATCATCGATACCATCCGGCGTCCGGCCCAGGCTGGACGTCGGTTGTTCTATTGGAGCGGACATGCCTCATCGCCTCGCGCAGCAGTTCGAACAGTTCACCGCGGCGCTCGCCGACGTGACCAGCGACGAAGGGCTCTACGAGCTGCAGGTCGCGTACCTCGGCAAGAAGGGCAGCGTCACCCTGCTCAAGGGCGAGATGGGCAAGATCCCGCCCGCGGACCGCAAGGCCTTCGGCGCCGAGTGGAACCGCGTGCGCGACGCGATCGAGGCCGCCCTCGAGCAGCGCCGCGGGTTCCTCAAGGCCGAGGCCCGCCGCAGGGACCTCGAGCGCGTCGTCGACCTGACGATGCCGCCGCTGCGCCCGCCCGAGGGCAGCCTGCACCCGCTCACGCAGACGCGCCGCCGGCTGTGCGAGACCTTCGTGCGGCTCGGCTTCGACGTCGCGGTCGGGCCCCACGTGGAGGGCGAGCAGTTCAACTTCGACGACCTCAACGTCCCGAAGGACCACCCGACGCGCGACATGCAGGACACGTTCTTCGTCGAGCCGCGCGGGCGCGGCGGGGCGGACGCGCAGGAGCTGGTGCTGCGCACGCACACCTCGCCGGTGCAGATCCGGACGATGCGGACCCGCAAGCCGCCGATCCGTATCGTCGCGCCGGGGGCGACGTTTCGCTGCGACGACGACGCGACGCACAGCCCGATGTTTCACCAGATCGAGGGCCTCTACGTCGACGAGGGCGTGACGCTCGCGGACCTCAAGGCCACGCTGATGGCCTTCACCGAGGACTTCTACGGCCATCGCCTCGACGTCCGGTTCCGGCCGTCGTTCTTCCCGTTCGTCGAGCCCGGCGCCGAGTTCGACATCGGCTGCCCGTTCTGCGTGATGAAGGGCTGCGGCCTGTGCAAGCAGACCGGCTTCATCGAGATCGGCGGCTGCGGCATGGTCCACCCGCGGGTGCTCGCGGCCTGCGGCATCGACCCGGAGGTCTACACCGGCTGGGCGTTCGGCTTCGGCATCGACCGCATGACGATGTCGCTGCATCAGATCTCGCACCTGCGCCTCATGTTCGAGGGCGACGTCCGCTTCCTGGAGCAGTTCCCGTGCTGATCTCGTACTCGTGGTTGACCAGCCTGATGGACCTCCCCGGTCCGGCGCCGACCCCCGCCGAGCTGGCGAAGCTCCTCACCGGCCTCGGCCTCGAGGTCGAGGGCGTGCACGCGAAGGGCAGCGGCCTCGAGGCGATCGTCGTCGGCGAGGTCCGCGGCGTGCAGCCGCACCCGCAGAGCGACAAGCTCTCGCTCGTCGAGCTGTTCGACGGCCAGCAGACGCTCGCCGTCGTGTGCGGCGCGGCCAACATCCGCGGCGCCGTCGGCGGCAAGGTGGCGTTCGCCCCGATCGGCGCGCGCCTGCCCGGCGGCCTGGAGATCGCCGCCCGCGAGGTCCGCGGCGTCGCCTCGCACGGCATGATCTGCTCGGAGACCGAGCTCGACATCGGCGGCGACGGCGACGGGATCCTGATCCTCCCGAACGACCTCGCGGCCGGGGCCTCGCTGCCCGCGGTCGTGCCCGGCGTCGTCGACACGATCCTCGAGCTCGGCGTGACCCCCAACCGCTCCGACGCGCTGGGCCACGTCGGCGTCGCCCGCGACGTCGCGACGAAGCTGCGCGGCAAGCTGCGGCTGCCCGCGCTGCGCCCGAGCGCCGCGCCCGACGACCCCGCGCTGGTGACGATCGCCGCGCCGGCCCGCTGCGGCCGCTACTTCGGCTTCGCGCTGCAGGACGTCCGCGTCGGGTCTTCCCCACTATGGTTGCGCGTGCGCCTGCATCGACTCGGGCTGCGACCGATCTCCAACGTCGTCGACATCACCAACTTCGTGCTGCTCGAGTTCGGCCAGCCGCTGCACGCCTTCGACCGCAGCAAGCTCGCGGAGGGCAGGGTGGTCGTGCGCCTGGTCCACGGCCCCGAGGCGCTGGCCGCCCGGTCGATGCTCGCCGACGTCGGCGGCGCGACGGAGGCCGCAGCGAGCGCGACCGGCGAGTCGCTGACGACCCTCGACGGCACGGCCCGCGCGCTCGACCCGCGCGACCTCGTGATCGCCGACGCCCGCGACGCGCAGGCGCTCGCCGGCGTGATGGGCGGGGCGCGGTCGATGGTCGGCGCCGACACCCGCGAGGTCCTGCTCGAGGCCGCGTGGTTCGCCCCCGCGGGCGTCCGCGCGAGCGCGAAGCGCCACGGGCTGGCGACCGACGCGTCGTACCGGTTCGAACGCGGCGTCGACCACGGCCGCGGGCTCGAGCGCGCGGCGCTGCGGGCCCTGAACCTGCTCGAGGAGCTCGCGGGCGGCGTGTGCGTCGCGCAGCACGAGGCGGTGGGCGAGCGCCCGGGCACGCCGTCGATCCCGCTGCGACGGGCCCGCATCGAGCGGCTGCTCGGCGTCGCGGTCCCGGCCGACGAGGTCGCGCAGATCCTCGAGGGCCTCGAGATCGAGCCCGAGCGCCCGCTCGACTGGCCGCCGGAGGCCGGCCCGGTGCGCACGCTGGTGTCGAGCGTGAAGGCCGTGCTGCAGAGCTTCGTGACCGACGCGGCGCCCGAGCCCGACTGCCTGTGGCGCCCGCCGACGCACCGCCCCGACCTGCAGCTCGAGGTCGACCTGATCGAGGAGGTCATGCGCCACCACGGGCTCGAGCACGTGCCGGCCCGCGCCATCGTGCCGCGCGAGCCGCGGGCCGCGGCGGCCCCGGACCCGACGAGCGCCCGCATCGACCGCCTCGCCGACGGCCTGCGCGAGGCCGGCTTGCGCGAGATCGTGTCGCTCGCGTTCGTCGCCGAGGACAAGCTGCGGCCCTTCGAGCACGCGGTCCCGGCCGCCCGCTTCGTCCGCGTCGCCAACCCGATGCGCGGCGCCGGGGTCATGCGCACGCACATGCTCCCGGGCCTGCTCGACGCCCTCGCCCACAACACCACCCGCCACGGCCGCCCGGTCCGCCTGTTCGAGATCGGCCGCGTCTACGCCTGGCCCGAGGGACAGGTCGACCCGGAGCAGTTCCCCGCGGGCACCCGCGCGGTCGACGTCCAGCTGCCGCAGGAGCGCACGATCGCCGGCCTGCTGCTGCACGCCGGGAGCAAGGGCGAGGTCGACCCGCGCGCGCTCACCGGCGCGGTCGCCCAGGCGCTCGGCCGCTTCGGGCTGCGTCTGCACCTGTCTCAAGGGCCAGGTGTGCCGTGGCTCCACCCGGGCGTGCAGGTCCGGCTCGCGGTCGAGACCGGCGAGGACAGCGGTGGCCCGCGGCTGATCGGGGTCGCCGGCGAGCTGCACCCCGACCTGGTCGCCGCGTGGGGCCTGCCGGAGGGCTCGCGGCCGGTCCACGCGGAGATCGACGTCGACGCGCTGCCGACCGCCGAGGTCGCGGTGGCCCGCGAGATCCCGCGCTTCCCGGCGACCAGCCGCGATCTCTCGCTCGAGATCCCGCTCGGTCTGCCGGCCGCCGACGTGGTCGCCGCGCTGCGCGAGGCCGCCGCGGCGCGGGCCGACCTGGCCGGCGCTGCCGACCCGCCGCGCCTGCACGGCCTCGGTGTCGGCGCCAGCGACGGGGGCCATGGGGGTGTCGAGGTGCTCGAGGACTACCGCGGCGCCGGCGTCCCGCCCGGCCACCGCGCGCTGCTCCTGCGCCTGCACTACGCGGCCGCCGCCCGCTCGGTGACCGACGCCGAGGTCCAGGCGCTGCACGCCGCGATCGTCGAGCACGCCTGCGGCCGTCTGCGGGCGTTCGCCGCGACGGTGCGGCCACGCTGACGGCGCCGCTCCAGATCCGCGGGCCAGGGGCCGCGGGGCGGGTTGCATCCGCCGCCGATCTCGGGGAAAGATGGCGCTGCGATGACGAAGGCCGACATCATAGAGAAGGTCTGCGAGGAGGTCGGCGGCTTCTCCAAGAAGGAGGCCGCCGCCGTCGTCGAGGCGGTGTTCGAGCTGATGAAGAACACGCTCGCGGAGGGCGAGAAGATCAAGATCTCCGGCTTCGGCAACTTCGTCGTGCGCACCAAGCAGCCGCGCCCCGGACGCAACCCGCAGACGGGCGAGGAGATCGTGATCGAGGCCCGCCGGGTCCTCACCTTCAAGCCCAGCAACGTGCTCAAGTCCGCGCTCAACGACGAGTGACCGGTTTCGAGTGACGATGAACGACCGCAACAGCGAGCGCCAGGACGACGACCAGCTCTTCATCACCGACCTCGGGCCGGCGCCCGAGCCCGAGGCGCGCCCGCGGGCCGCGACCAGGAAGGCCCGCAGCCGCCGCGCCGCGGCCGGCGAGGGCAGCGTCGACCTCGGCTCGGAGAAGCTCTACTTCAAGATCGGCGAGGTCGCGCAGATCGTCGGCGTGCCGGCGTACGTGCTGCGCTACTGGGAGACCGAGTTCAAGGTCATCAAGCCGCAGAAGTCGCGGGCGCAGCAGCGGGTCTATCGCCGCCGCGACGTCGAGACGCTGCTGAAGATCAAGCACCTCCTCTACGCCAAGAAGTTCACGATCGCCGGCGCCCGCCAGCAGCTGCGCCTCGGCGGCGACGAGGTCGAGATGGCCCCGCCGGCGACCAGCTACCTCGCCGCGCAGTCGCTGGCGACCGTCCGCGCCGAGCTCGACGAGCTGATCGCCTGGGTCGCCGCCGCGGAGGAGCAGGGCGCCATCGCTGCCGACCCCGCGGCCTACCTGCGCGCCATGGGCGGGGCCCGGGCCCTCGTCGACCAGGCCGCGGCCATGGGCGCCGCCCAGCCCCTGCTCGACCGCCCCGGCCGCGAAATTCTGTAGCGACCTCTGCAGCCGGACCCCGCCCCCGGCAAAAACAGTGAGAAGGCGCGCCCGGCGGCCGCGCTTGGGTCTTGCGGTCGCGCGCGAACCCGGGTATATCGTCGGTCCGTTTCGGGGCGTAGCGCAGCCTGGTAGCGCACTTGACTGGGGGTCAAGGGGCCGGAGGTTCAAATCCTCTCGCCCCGACAACGCAAGGCCGGAAGGTTTTCACAAGAAACCTCCCGGCCTTTTCTTTTGTCCTCCTCGCGTTCTTCGCGGTCCGGCGCGCCTGCAGGGCCGCGCAGGGGATGTGCTAGACGTCCGCGCGTGTCTCGGCCCCTGATCCTGGTGACCAACGACGACGGCATCCTCGCGCCCGGCCTGGCCGCGCTCGCGGAGGCGATGCAGGACCTCGGCGAGGTGCTGGTCTGCGCGCCGGAGACCGAGCGCAGCGGCTCGAGCCACGCGATCACGCTGCACTCGCACCTGCGCACCGACGAGATCCGGCCCGGCTGGTACCGCGTCAACGGCACCCCGGTCGACTGCGTGTACCTCGGCTCGCTGCACCTGTGCTCGCGGCGCCCCGACCTCGTCGTCTCGGGCGTGAACCCCGGCTACAACCTCGGCTCCGACGTCTTCTACTCGGGCACCGTCGGCGGCGCGGCCGAGGGCTTCATCCGCGGCGCCTCGGGCCTGGCGATCTCGGTCCACGCCCGCGAGTCGCCGCGCGTGGCGATCCCGATCGCGCGCACGCTCGCAAAGGTCCTCCTCGCCGCGCCGACGCGCAGCCTGCTCAACGTCAACATCCCGTGGATCTCCCACGACGCCCCGCCGCCGGAGGGCGCCCCGGACACGCTCGCGGTGGGCCGGCCCTTGCACGTCACCCGCCTCGGCGCGCGCCCCTACGTCGAGCAGGTCGAGCGCCGCCAGGACCCGCGCGGCCAGGCCTACTTCTGGATCGGCGGCCCGCCGCGCGACGCCAGCGAGAAGCCCGGCGAGGACACCTGGGCGGTCCTGCACGGGCAGATCTCGGTCACACCGCTCGTCCTCGACATCACCGCCCCCGACCTGTCCCCCTGGCAGTCCATGCTCGAGCATGTGACCGTGGAGCGCCGCCCGCCGACAGGAGCCGCATGACCGCCGTCCCGCCCCTCCCGCTGACCCTCGCCCTCACCGCCGTCGCCCGCGAGGCCGCCCACCGCCAGGTCGCCGGCCTCGTCCGCAGCATCCCCGACTTCCCGGCCCCGGGCATCCTGTTCCGCGACATCACCCCGGTGCTCCACGACGCCGCCGCCCTCGACGCCGCGGTCCGCCTCCACATCGACCGCATCGCCGACCTCGCCGGCGAGGTCGACCGCATCGTCGGCATCGAATCTCGCGGCTTCCTGTTCGGCATGGCGGTCGCCCACGCCATCGGCGCCGGCTTCGTCCCGGTCCGCAAGCCCGGCAAGCTCCCGGCCGCGACGGTCCATCAAACCTACGCCCTCGAGTACGGCCAGGACCGCCTGCACATGCACGCCGACGCGGTCGCCCCGGGCGACCGCGTCCTCGTGGTCGACGACCTGCTGGCCACCGGCGGCACCGCGGGCGCGGCGGCCCAGCTCGTCGAGGGGCTCGGCGGTCGCGTCGTCGCCTGCCTGTTCCTCATCGAGCTCGCGGCGCTCGGCGGCCGGGCTCGACTCGGCTCACGTCGGGTCGAATCCATCATCGTCTATTGATTCCTCGTGCGGGCTCGTGCGGAGCCCGGGCTCGTGCGAGCGCGCTCTCCACCACGCCACGAGCAGGCAGCCTCGCCCCGCGCTCTTCAGCCACGCCACGTGCAGGCAGCCGCGCCCGAGCACGCGGCGAGGCCGAGCTAGCGCTTGGACCCGCCGAGACAGGCCGGCGTGGGCAGCGTCTGCCCGCCCCGCGCCGCCCACTGCTCGGGCGTCAGCGCTTCGATCGACAGCGCATGCACGCCCGCCTGCAGCTCCGCCGCCAGCAGCTCGTTGACCGCCCGATGCCGCTGCACGAGCGACTGCCCGGCGAACGCCGCGCTGACGATGACCACCTTGAAGTGGCTCTCGCGCCCGCGCGGCCCGCTGTGCTGGTCGCTCTGGTTCTCGACCGCGAGCTGGCTGGGCGCGAACGCCCCGGCCAGCTTGCGCGTGATCGCCGTCTCGACCGCCCCGCTCATGCCTGCGCGACGTCCTGGGCCGGCGCCGGCGCGGCGGGCAAGCTCGCCGCGATGACGACCGCCAGATCGACCACCGCGATGTCCTCGTCCTTGCCGAGGTGCTTGAGCCCGTCGGTGAGCATCGTGTTGCAGAACGGGCAGGCGACCGCGACCGCGTTGGCGCCGCTCTCCGCGACTTCCTTCGCGCGGTTGATGTTGACGCGCTTGCTCGGCTCCTCCTCCATCCACATGCGGCCGCCGCCGGCGCCGCAGCAGAAGCCGTGCTCCTTGTTGCGGCCCAGCTCCTGGACCGAGCCCTTGCCGCGGGTCGCGTGGTCGAGGATCTCGCGCGGGGCCTCGTACACGCCGTTCCAGCGGCCGATGTAGCAGCTGTCGTGGTACGTGAACTTCTTGTCGCTCGGCTGGTCGACCTTGAGCTTGCCGGCGCTGAGCAAGTGGCTGATGAGCTGGCTGTGGTGGATGACCTCGTAGTTGCCGCCGAACTGCGGGTACTCGTTCTTGATCGTGTGGAAGCAGTGCGGGCACGACGCGATCACCTTGGTGACCTTCGCCTCGTTGAACATCTCGACGTTCTCGCGGGCCATCGTCTGGTAGTCCATCTCGGCGCCCATGCGGCGGACCGGGTCGCCGCTGCACTTCTCGCGCTTGCCGAGCACCGCGAACTTCACGTTCGCCGCGTTGAGCACCTTGACGAGCGCGCGCGAGGTCTTCTTGGCGTTGTCGTCGAAGGCGCCGGCGCAGCCGATGAACAGCAGGTACTCGGCGTCGGGCTGCTCCTCGACCGTCTTGACGTCGAGGCCCTCGGCCCACTTGAGGCGGTCGTCCTGGTTGAGGCTCCACGGGTTGCCGGCGCCGCTGATGTTGCCGAGCACGCGCGTGACCTCGGCGGGGGTGCGGCCGGACTCGTCGTTGAGGACGATGTGCTGGCGCATCTGCAGGATCTTCAGCGGGTGGTCGATGAACACCGGGCACACCTCCTGGCACGCGCCGCAGGTCGTGCACGCCCACAGCGTCTCGTCCTTGACGCGCGCGCCGACGAGCGGGGGCAGGGCGGACAGCTCGGCCTTGATCTTGGCGATCTTGTCCTTGTCGGCGCCGGGGCCGGGCTCGACGTCCTCCTTCAGCGATCCGCCGGCGCGCTGCAGCTTGACCAACAACCCGCCGCGGTCGCGCATCTCATCCTTGAGGTCGTGGATCAGGTGCATCGGCGACAGCGGCTTCTCGGTAGCGAAGGCCGGGCAGTACGCGGTGCAGCGGGCGCACTCGGTGCACGAGTAGTTGTCGAGCAGGCTCTTCCACGTGAAGTCCTCGACCTTGCCGACGCCCCAGTTCTCGAACAACGGCTCGGCGTTCGGGTCGTCGGGGGCGCCGTCGAACAATTGGGCCTTCGGCATCGCGCCGCGCTGGCCCTGCTTGCGCAGCAGGATGTTGGGGCCCGAGCCGAGCACGTGGATGTGCTTCGAGAACGGCAGGTAGTTGAGGAACGCGAGCACGATGCCCATGTGCACCCACCAGAACACCTCCGCGCTGACGTGGGCGGTGTGCGGGTCGACGTGCACGGCCAGCGCGCCGGGGCCCGCCGTGTACAGGCCGAGCAGCGAGCCGACGTGGACCGAGACCGGGCTGCCGGGGATGTACGCGCCGGCGGCCGCGATGTGAAACGAGTGCATGCCGAAGTGGCTGATCACCAGCATCGTGATCGCGCCGAGGATCAGCATCGCGTCGAGGCTCATCGGCACGAAGGCCGGGCGGATGAACCGGCGCGTGAACGCGTAGAGCAGCGCGAGCAGGACGACCAGGTTGGCCCAGTCGACGACCGCCATGAGCCCGGCGTAGCCCGTGGAGCCGATGATCACCGAGAGGTTGAACCACTCGCCGAGCAGGCCGGTCAGGCCGAGGTCGACGGTGGCGATCGTCAGGACCAAAAAGCCCCAGTAGATCGGCAGGTGGTGCCAGCTGCGCCGCTCCTCGACGACCTTGCCCTGGCCGAAGAAGAACGCCATCAGGCTGGCGATGCGCTGGCCCCAGCTCTCCTTCAGGTCCGCCGGCCGCCCGAGTTTGATGATGCGCACCATGTGCAGCATCGTGTGGGTGAACAGGCCGAGCGCGAACGCGACGACCACGGCGAAGGCGATCTGTTTGAGCATGGGGCCGACCCCTGCATACCACAGGAGCGGCGTTACTGGCCGCATCCGCGCGCAGTGCGCTTGCTCCGCGGCGGGTCGCTAGACCTCGCTGTGAAACACCCCGGCCCCGAGCCAGGCGCCGCCGCGGATCCGGACTTGCGGGTCGCTCGCGCCGGCCCGCGGCACCACGCGGCCCAGCGGGATCGCCTCCTCGCCGACGCGCCGCAGGGTCGCGTGCACGAGCGCCTCGTGCTCCGCCGCGACGTACAGGACCATGCCGAGCCCGCAGTTGAAGGTCCGCAGCATCTCCTGCGGCGCGACCCCCTGCGCGGCGATCGCCGCCATCGTCGGCGGACACGGCACCGCGGACAGGTCGAGCTCGACCGCGAGGCCGTCGCCGAGCGCCCGCTGCGGGTTCTCGAGCAGGCCGCCGCCGGTGATGTGGGCCGCGCCGCGCAGCGGGGCCTCGACGAGCCGGCGCAGCGGCCCGAACGCGTACTCGTAGATGCGCGTCGGGGTCAGCAGCGCCTCGCCGACGCTGCGCCCGGTCGGGTCGGAGGGCAGCGGGTCGTGCAGGCGCAGGCCGGCGTGCGCCGGGTCGAGCAGGGCCTTGCGCGCGAGGCTGTAGCCGTTGCTGTGCAGGCCGCTCGCGCGCAGGCCGAGCGCGACGTCGCCGGCGCGGACGCGGGTCGGGCCGAGGGTCTTCGCGCGGTCGACGACGCCGACCGCGAACGCGGCGAGGTCGTAGTGGCCGTCGGCGTAGAGGCCGGGCAGCTCGGCCGTCTCGCCGCCGAGCAGCGCGCAGCCGGACTGGCGACAGCCCTCGACCACCCCGCGGATGATCTGCTCGACGAAGTCGGGCGAGAGCCGGCCGCACGCGATGTAATCGAGCAGGAACAGCGGCTGCGCGCCGGTCACGAGCAGGTCGTTGACGGACATCGCCACGAGGTCGATCCCGACGGTGTCGTGGCGGTCCATGGCGATCGCCACGAGCAGCTTGGTGCCGACGCCATCGGTGCACGCGACGAGCACCGGATCGGCGAGGCCGCCGGGCAGGCTCATCATGCCGGCGAAGCCGCCGATGTCGTCGATCTGCTCCGGCCGGCGCGTGCTGCTGACGAGCGCCTTGATCCGCCGCACGGCCTCGTTGCCGGCGTCGATGTCGACCCCCGCGCTCGCGTACGTGAGGGCCTGTCCCCCCGACCTGGCCCCCCGCGCAGCCGCGTGCGCAGCAGAGTCTTGCGCAGTCGATGATGATGAAGAAGTGGCGGTCGAGCTCGCTGCGGGCGGACCCGCGGCCGGGCTCGGCGTGGTCGCCTGGTTAGACACCGAATCCAGAGCTTGCTCGGCGGGATCGGGCGGATCTTGCGGGGCGTGCACGGGCACACGCGTACCAGGGCCGCGGCGCCGCGGCAACCTGTCGCCCCAGGTTCGCGTGCGCCCGGCCTTGCCAAGCGCGGGCTATCCCGCGATGATGCGCGCCGGCAACGGGGGCCCGCAGCGGGGCCAGGAGCGAGCTTTTATGGCATGGTGGCGACGCAAGAAACAGCCGCTGGCGGGGCCCAGCGACGGCAAGGTCTCGGTCCCGCGGGGCCTGTGGACCAAGTGCGATGCTTGCGGTGAGATCACCTTCACCGCCGAGTTCGTGCAGAACCTCCGGGTGTGCCCGGGCTGCGGTCATCACCACGTGCTGCCGACGCGCGAGCGCATCGCCGCGATGCTCGACGCCGACACCTGGGAGCCGATGGACCTCGAGCTGCGCTCGGGCGACCCGCTGCGCTTCGTCGATCAGGCGCCCTACAAGGACCGCATCAGCAAGGCCGAGCACAGCGCGGGCCCGGGCGACGCGTTCACCTCGGGCGTCGGTCGCATCGACGGCGTGCCCGCGAGCGTCGGCTTCTTCGTGTTCGAGTTCATGGGCGGGTCGATGGGCTCGGTCGTCGGCGAGAAGGTGACGCGGGTGTTCGAGCGGGCCGTCGAGCGCCGCCTGCCCGCGGTGGTCTTCTCCGCGTCGGGCGGCGCGCGCATGCAGGAGGGCATCCTCTCGCTGATGCAGATGGCCAAGACCTCGGCGGCGCGCGGCCGGCTGCGCGCCGCGGGCCTGCCGTACATCTCGGTGTGCCTGCACCCGACCACCGGCGGCGTCGCGGCCAGCTTCGCGATGCAGGGCGACCTGATCGTCGCCGAGCCGAAGGCGCTGGTCGGCTTCGCGGGCCCGCGCGTGGTCCAGCAGACGATCGGCCAGGAGCTCCCGGCCGGCTTCCAGCGCGCCGAGTTCTTGCTCGAGCACGGCATGGTCGACCGCATCATCAGCCGCCTCGAGCTGCGCGAGCAGCTCGGCCTGATGCTGCGCCTGCTCGGCGCGCGCCCGGCCGTCGACCTGCGCGCGGACTGACGCGCCCGACGGAGGCCGACCAACATCGTCATGAGCTGGCAGGACGACCTGTTCGCGCGCCGCAGCCTCGGCGTGAAGCTCGACCTCGAGGCGGTGCGGGCCGCGTACGTCGCCCTCGGGCGCCCGTGCGCGGCCACGCCGGCGATCCACGTGCTCGGGACCAACGGCAAGGGGTCGACCGCGGCGATGTGCGCCCACGCGCTCGGCCGCCGGCGCCGGGTCGGCCTGTACACCAGCCCGCACCTGCACCGCGTCGGCGAGCGCATCCGCGTCGACGGCGAGGCGGTCGCCGACGAGGTCGTGCAGGGCCTCGTCGATCGCGTGCTCGCGGTGACCGCGGTGCCGCGCCCGCTGACCTTCTTCGAGATCCTCACGCTCGCGGCGGTGCTGCACTTCGAGGCCCGCGGCGTCGAGGCCGTGGTGCTCGAGGCCGGCCTCGGCGGTCGCCTCGACGCGACCCGCATCCTGCGCTTTCGCGCCGCGCTGTTCGCCCCGATCGACCTCGATCACACCGCGTACCTCGGCCCCGACGTGCGGGCGATCGCCGGCGAGAAGGCGGCCGTGCTCGAGGACGGCGCCCCGGCCTACAGCGCGCCGCAGCAGCCCGCGGCGGCGGAGGTGCTGCGCGCGAGCGCGGCCCGCTGGGGCGTGCCCCTGACCTTCGTCGAGCCGCTGCAGCAGGTCCCGCGGGGCCTCGTCGGCGAGCACCAGCGCGTCAACGCGGCGCTCGCCCTCGCCGGCGCGCGGCACATCGACCCGTCGATCCGCGCGGCGGACCTCGACGGCGTGCGCTGGCCCGGCCGCCTCGAGCTGCGCGCGCACGCGGGCGGCACCCTGCTGTTCGACGTCGCCCACAACCCCCACGGCGTCGCGGCGCTCGTGGCCCACCTGCGCCGCACTCCGGGGCCGCCGCGGGCCGTGCTGTTCGGCTGCCTCGCCGACAAGGACGCCCCGACGATGCTCGCCGAGCTGGCGACCCTCGGCGGCCCGCTGTGGCTCGCGCCGCCCCCGGGCGCGGCGCACGACCTCGCCGGTCTGGCCGCGCGTCACGGCGCCGATCACTTCGATGGGGTCGACGACCCGTGGCTGCGCGCGACCATCGACGCCTGGCTCGCGCGCGGCGGCGAGGTCGTCGTGTGCGGCTCGCACCACCTCGTCGGGGCCGTGCGCGGGGCGCTGCTCGGGCTCGGCGGCGACGAGCGCTGGCTCGGGGATCCGCTGCGACGTGGCTGATCGGACATGTCCTCGGGGGCATGTCGCGCGGGACAGGTCATCGCGGTGCGGGCCGACGGACGCCCGCGCGGCTAGCGGGTGCTCAGCCGGGCGAGGTCCGCGACCGGTTGCAGGACCACGCGGACCATCCCCCGCAGCACCGGCTGCCGCGCGATCACGCCGGCGATCGGCGGGCTGAACGTGTAATAGAACCGCACGAAGTCGCGCCCGATCGGCGAGGTCTTCAAATACGCGTCACGAAACCACCGCAGCGCCTGCACCTGCGGCAACCAGGCCGCGCCGTACGCCGCCGTCGACACGAAGCACAGCCCGTCGACCTGCTGGAACTCCTGCGCCGGCGTCGTCACCTCCGCCGTGACCAGCGTGCTCGCGCTCGTGCAGCGGTCCGCGTAGGCCACGCCGACCTGGTACGTGAAGTTGCCCCACAACTGATCGACGTCGACGAAGCCCGGGGCGCCGGGGGCCGCCAGCTCGCCCGCCGCGAAGCTGCGCTCGACCGCCGCGCCGAGGTTCGCGGTCGTCAGCGGCTCCTCGCCCGGGAGCATGTACACGTGCAGCTTCGCGGCCCTCGCGGCCGGGTCGGTGACGGTCGGCAGCGTGTAGTGCACGCGCACCGTGTCGAAGTCGAGCGCCTCGAGGCGCAGGTCCTCGACGGCCGGGAGCGCCGTGGCGACGCAGTGACCCCAGCCGTCGTCGGGCGCGTCCGGGTCGTCGCCGTAGGCGTACACGCCGAAGCGGAACGTCTCGCCGCGCAGGGTGTACTGCGCGAGGCGGTCGGCGCCGCTGCCTCCGCTGGTGCTGATCTTCGCGTCGGGCGGGTGGATCGTGCCGGTGGCCCCGTCCCAGTCGCCGTAGCCGGCGAGCGCGGTCGTGCCGGTGAAGCCGCGGGCGCGCGGATCGAAGTCGACGCGGTACACGACCGACGGCTGGCCGAGGTACTCGACGCCGTAGCTCTCGAGGCGCTCGTCGACGAAGTGGTCGTGCTCGCGGTCGAACTGGAACGCGTCGTTCTCGTCGTGCTCGCGGCTGGCCTCGATCCACGCGGTCAACGGCCCGCGCCCGGCCGCCTCGGCCGAGATCGCGACGATGACGTACTCCGGCGCGTCGCCGGGCGGGGTCGCGGCGGTCACGCCGTCGAGGTCGTTGAGCCCCGCGAACATCACCGCGTCCGGCGAGTCCTTGGCCTCGAACGCGATCAGGTCGTTGCGGGGCGGGTAGGGGCTCGTCTCGCCCGGGGCGAACCGGCCCTTGTCGGTCTTGAACACCGCCGGCGACGGGCAGGTCATCGTGTCGACGGAGATCGTCGCGTCCTCGTCGGCGGTCAGCGGGCGGCAGTAGTACGTCTCCGCGGTGCTCGTGTTCTCGTGCCAGCCGAGCGACTGCTCGTCGCCGGGGTCCGCGTCGAAGAACACGACCTTCGGGTACGACTTGCCGCGGCGATGGGCCCAGATCGGCAGCACCGACGGCCGCGGCCCGTACGGCGCGCGCCAGCTCGACACGAAGTTCCACAGGCCCGGGCGGTTGCCGATGCCGAGCTTGCCCGTCGCCTGCGTGACGAGCACGTCCTGCACGTGCGCGCCGTCCCGGTCCTCGAGCCAGATCGCCAGCTGCAGCCCGGGCCGCGGCTTGTAGTGCAGCTCGAGCAGCAGCTCCTCGGCGGCCTCGGCCGACGCGGGTGTCCACGCGAGCGCCGACATGACGGCCAGCGCCAGCGCGAGACCCGGCCTCGCTCCGATCCGTCCGCGCGCGCCCGTCATGCCGATCATGCCGATCATGCCCCGAGCATACCCCAGCCGCGCGCTCACGCGACCGCCGCGGCCGGCTCCGCGACGAAGCGGGCCCCGTTCCACCAGTGATAGACCCGGGTGATCGCCCCCGGCGCGACCGTGTACAGCGAGAAGGCGCCGTGTCGATCTGGCTTTTGAGACAGGTAGGTGCCGGAGCCGACGCCGTGGACCGGCACCGGGCCGCGCGGCCCGGCCAGCGCGCCGTCGATGCGGCGGTGCTCGTGCCCGTGGAGGATCAGCTCCGCCCCGTGCGCCGCGATCACGCGGCCGAACGCGGCCAGATCCAGCAGGTCGTGGCGCGGCTTGGCGACGCCGGGGAGCACGGGGTGGTGGATCAGGACCACGCGGGCCAGGCCCTCCGCGCCGACGCGCTCGAGCAGCCCGGCGAGGCGCGCGAGCTGGTCCGCGCCGACGCGACCGACGGCGATCATCGGCAGCGACGGGATCGCCGTCGACACGCCGATCAGCGCGACGTCGCCGAAGCGCTGCACGAACGGGTAGTCGCCGCCGTCGCGCTCGCCGTCCATGAACTCGGCGAGGATCGTCTCGAAGCGGCGCTCGCGGGCCGAGCCGCGGGTGTAGGTGTCGTGGTTGCCGGGGATGACCGTCACCGGCAGGCCGGCCTCGCGCAGCTTGCGGCGCACGAGCACGAACTCCGGCAGCAGCGCGAGGTTGGTCAGGTCCCCGGTGATCACCAGCCGGTCGGCCGCGTACTCGCGCGCGTGCAGCACGATCTGGTCGAACAGGTTGGCGTCGTGCTTGCGCCCGCGGCCGAGCAGCAGGTTGACGCCGCCGGTCAGCCGCTTGTTGAGAAACTGCCCCGGGTGCGCGCCCACGAGGTCGAGCAGGTGGATGTCGGAGCAGTGGACGAAGCGCAGCAAGGATGGCCTTTTAGGACATGTGCATCCGGACATGTGCGAACGGGCAGATCACGGGTGGCAGCTCACAGGTGGTGGATCCCGCACTCGGTCTTGCCGCTGCCCGCCCAGCGGCCGCTGCGCTCGTCGCCCTCGGCGGGGCGGGTGCACGGCTCGCAGCCGATGCTGGTGTAGCCCTCGTCGAGGAGGCGGTTGTAGGGCAGCGCGTGGTCGAAGATGTAGGCCCAGGTGTCGCGGCGGGTCCAGCGGGCCAGCGGCGCGACCTTGACGACGAGGCTGCCGTCGGGGCGCTGGGCGGTGCCGACGATCGGGGTGCGCTGGCGGGTGTCGCTCTGGTCGCGGCGCACCGCGGTGATCCAGACGTCGAGGAGGGTGAGGATCCGCCGCATCGGCTCGACCTTCCGGATCTCGCAGCAGGCGTCGGGGTCGCGGGCGAACAGGTCGGGGCCGTGGCGCTCGGCCTGGGTGCGGATCGAGATCAGCGGCTCGACCACGCGGATGTCGGCGCCCATCGCCCGGTACGCCTCGCGCAGCGCGACCGACTCCGCGAACAAATACCCGGTGTCGATGGTGTAGACCGGCACGTCCGGCGCCTGCGCGCGCGCGAGGTGGATCAGCGCGCAGCCCTCCGCGCCGAACGCCGAGCTCAGCCCGACGCGCCGCCCGCGAAAGCGCGCGAAGGTCCACGCCAGGACCTCCTCCGCGCTCGCCGTCTCCAGCCGCTCGCTCTCGCGGGCCAACTCCTCCAGGTCCAACCCATGATCCGGCTGATCCGACGGGTCCAGCCCCTCCGCCCCACCGACGCTCGCCGCAGGTCCCTCGTGCACGGGCCTTCTTGTAGCAGTCTTCCCGCGCCGGCGCACCACGGCTAAAGTCTCGGCATGTCCAGCTTGCTCGAGACCGGGCGTACCCACGACTGCGGCGCCCTGCGCGGCAGCGACGTCGGCGCCTCCGTCGTCCTGTTCGGATGGGTCCACCGCCGCCGCGACCACGGCGCGCTGATCTTCATCAACCTGCGCGACCGCTTCGGCATCACGCAGGTCGTGTTCGACCCCGACATCGCCGGCAGCGCGCACGCGGCCGCGTCGGAGCTGCGCGGCGAGTTCTGCGTGGCGATCGCGGGCAGCGTCGTGTCGCGCGGCACCAACGTCAACCCGAACATGCCGACCGGCGAGATCGAGATCCAGGCCCGCTCGCTCGAGGTGTTCTCGACCGCGGACGCGCTGCCGTTCAACGTCGCCGACGACGCCGAGCTCGACGCCAACGAGAACAACCGCCTCAAGTACCGCTACCTCGACCTGCGCCGGCCCTCGCTGCAGAAGAACTTCGTGCTGCGCTCGCGCCTGGCGACGCTGACGCGCGTCACGCTCTCGGAGCTCGGCTTCCTCGAGCTCGAGACGCCGTACATGGTCAAGTACACGCCCGGCGGCGCGCGCAACTTCCTGGTCCCGAGCCGCCTCAACCCCGGCCAGTTCTACGCGCTCGCCGAGTCGCCGCAGATCTTCAAGCAGCTGTTCATGGTCGCGGGCATGGACAAGTACTTCCAGATCTGCCGCTGCTTCCGCGACGAGGACCTGCGCAACGATCGCCAGCCGGAGTTCACGCAGATCGACGTCGAGATCAGCTACGCCACGCCCGCGCGGGTGCAGGCGCCGATCGAGGCGCTGATCCGCCGGGCCTGGAAGGACATCCTCGGCGTCGAGCTCCCGGCCGAGTTCCCGCGCATGACCTGGGCCGAGGCGATGGCCCGCTTCGGCAGCGACAAGCCCGACGTCCGCTTCGGCCTCGAGTTCATCGACCTCAAGGACATCGTCGCCGAGTCCGGCTTTCGCATGTTCACCGAGGCGCCGCACGTCAAGGCGCTGTGCGTCCCGCCCGAGCACAACGAGGCGCTGACCCGCGGCCGCATCGAGAAGCTGACCGAGCTGGTCAAGAAGCGCGAGTCCGGCGGCGCGAAGGGCCTGGCGTGGGCGCGCGTCGGCGAGGGCGGGGCCTGGACCTCGCCGCTGACCAAGAACCTCGCGCCGGAGATCATGGCCGCGATCAACGCCCGCGCCGGCGCGCAGCCGGGCTCGATCCTGCTGATCGTCGCCGACGGCTTCCACACCACGCACCAGGCGCTCGGCGCCCTCCGCCTCGAGCTGCGCGACAGCCTCGGCCTGGTCGCGAAGGCCGGCAAGGCGCCGTGGCAGTTCCTGTGGGTCACCGACTTCCCGCTGTTCGAGAAGACGGAGAAGGGCTGGGTGTCGTCGCACCACCCGTTCACCTCGCCGCGCGCCGACCACATCCCGCTGCTGGACATCGACCCGGCGCAGGTGCTCGCGCAGGCCTACGACCTCGTGCTCAACGGCAACGAGGTCGGCGGCGGATCGATCCGTATCCACCGCAGCGACGTCCAGGCCAAGATCTTCGCGACCCTCGGGCTCAGCGAGGCCCAGACCCAGCAGAAGTTCGGCTTCTTGCTCGAGGCGTTCCGCTACGGCCCGCCGCCGCACGGCGGCATCGCCCTCGGCCTCGACCGCCTGTCGATGCTGATGGCCGGCGCGACCAGCCTGCGCGACGTGATCGCGTTCCCGAAGACCCAGCGCGGCACCGACCTGATGACCGGCTGCCCGTCCGGCGCCGACGACGAGCAGCTCGCCGAGCTGTTCATCCAGAGCCGCGGCCTGCCGACCGAGGAGCGCTGAGGTGGCGAAGGGCCCGAAACCACCGCCCGATCCGAAGCGCTGGCACCGACTGGCCGCGAGCCTGCTGTGCGCGGCCTGCATGGTGCTCGGCTCGCCCGACACCTCGTGGTGGTGGCTCGGCCTGGTCGGCTGGGTCCCGTGGCTGTACGCGATCGAGGGCCTCGCCCCCAAGCGCGCGTTCCTCTACGGCTGGCTGACCGGCACGATCACCGTGTTCTGGGGCTTCATCTGGCTGACCCAGCTGCTCGACAAGTTCGCCGGCTTCGGCCTCGGCGCGCGGCTGTTCATCCACCTGCTGTTCGCCGCGTTCCAGGGCCTGCAGTGGGCCGCGCCGGCGGCCGCGCTGGTGTGGCTGCGCCGCCGCACCGGCCGCGACGTCCTGCTGCTCGCGCCGCTGTGCTGGGTCGCGGGCGAGGCCCTGCTGCCGCACGTGTTCCCGTCGTACCTGGCGCTGATGTGGTGCTACGAGCCGCGCTGGCTGCAGCTCGCCGAGATCGGCGGGGTCACGACCATCGGCCTCGCGCAGCTCAGCATCAACGCCGGGCTGTACGCGCTGCTGCGCGACTACCTCGAGCGCGGCGCGGTCAACCGCGCCGCCGCGGCGGTGTTCCTCGGCTGGCTGATCGGCACGCCGCTGTACGGCACGATCCGCATGGCCCAGGTCGACGCGCTGATCGCCGCGTCCCCGAAGGTCAAGGTCGGCGTCGTCCAGGGCAACTTCGGCATCTACGAGTGGTCGAAGGGCCGCGCCAAGTACGGCATCCTCGCCCGCCTGCAGGCCGAGTCGGCGCGCCTGCAGGCCGAGGGCGCCGAGCTGCTGCTGTGGGGCGAGACCGGCTACCCGTTCTCGCACAGCCTCCCGCGCAAGGGCGGCCACGACCTCCCCGTCGGCCACCCGCGCCGCGTCCGCAAGGAGTTCACCGCGCCGCTGATCTTCGGCGTCGTCACCTCCGACCAGAGCGTCAGCCCTTACGCGTGGAACACCGCGATGGTGCTCCACGAGGACGGCAGCCTCGGCGACACCTACGACAAGGTGTTCCCGCTGTACTTCGGCGAGTACGTCCCGCTCGTCGACCCGGCCTGGTACCTGAAGATGGTCCCCGCCGCCTCGTACATCAACCCCGGCGAGAAGCCGGCGGTCCTGCGCGTCGACGACATGCGCTTCGGCCCGCTGATCTGCTACGAGGACATCCTGCCGCGCTTCGCCCGCGACACCGCGGCCGAGGGCATCCACGCGTTCGTCAACCTGACCAACGACTCGTGGTTCGGCAAGTCCAAGGAGCAGTACCAGCACATGGGCCTCGCCGTGCTGCGCACGATCGAGAACCGCCGCTCGCTGCTGCGATCCGTCAACGCGGGCACCAGCGTCTACGTCGATCCGAACGGCCGCATCCTCCACCAGACCGAGGTCACCGACCCCGACACGGCCGAGGGTCCGCTCCCGGCGACCGGCTTCGTCGCCGAGGTGCCGCTGATCGACCCCGAGTACCGCACGCCGTACACCCGCACCGGCGAGCTGTTCAACGGCCTCGTGGTGCTGCTCCTCGTCGGTCTGGGGGTCGGCGGCCGCCGGCGCCTGTTTCGCTAGCGCGCTTCGGACGCGCCCGACCCGGCCCGGGTGTCGTCCTTCTGCGGGCGCGGACTAGTGAAAGTGAAAGTGCAGCCCGAGGAA
>Ga0075163_10000978_pt1 | contig 38053 bp, 27 predicted proteins | sample JI1023141ADNA_FD_71478 | JGI IMG/M metagenome (GOLD analysis project Ga0075163, IMG submission 71478) | Wastewater effluent complex algal communities from Wisconsin, to seasonally profile nutrient transformation and Carbon sequestration -... | ecosystem: Engineered > WWTP > Effluent > Algae...
AAGTATCATCACTTAAGAATCCTAAGTTTAGCGCGGATGGTCTCCAAAAAGTTTTAGTGGATTTATTAGGACAAAAAAGGATTTCAGACTGTATGAAACCAATACTCGTGACCAGTTACGACTTGTTCAATAACGAAGCTATCCTTTTCAAATACCGCCATGCAATTAGGTATCCCGAGAATAACGCACTACTGGTAGATGTTTGCCGGGCAACTTCCGCGGCCCCCACCTACTTGCCCGCTTACGACTTTACTTATCAGGACAAAAAACGGGTTTGTGTAGACGGAGGTATTTACATGAACAATCCAGCCATGGGCGCGCTGGTCGAACTAATCAAATATTACAACGAACCTCCCTACAGTTTATCGGAATTAAAATTGGCTGATATTTCGATCCTTACGCTTGGAACAGGCCATTACTCGTCGGAAATAGCGAGAAAAAAAGTAGAAAGCTGGGGTCTATTGGACTGGGCAACTAACATTACGGATGTGATGATGCAGGCTGTGAATCAAACTACAAATTACCAGGCCGAAGAACTCACCGCCACCGGAAATTTTTTGCGCATCAACCCTGCGATCACAAACCCCAATTTTTCGGACATGGCAGACTCTTCAAAAGAAGCTCAGGACTATTTTGCCAGCATAGTGCAAAACCAGGTTTTCGGCAACAGTATACTCATGGCTAAGTTGGACACATTTATCGAAAACAACAAGCCGGAACCTTTTGTGTAATTAAACTGAGTAATAGTAGTAGTAGTAGTAGTAGTAGTAGTAGTTTCGTTTCTTTATTTAATTGAAAAATGTCTGCCATAAATTGACTAAACTACACAATTAAGTGAATGTTCAACTCTTTCAAAAAACGACCGTTATGAAAAAAACAAAAATCATCTATTGGATCTTTACGGGCTTGTTTTCTGCGCTCATGCTTTTTTCTTCCATCCCAGACATCCTGAATATGCCGGAAGCTGTTCAATTTATGACCTTGCTGGGATATCCTCCGTATTTTACTCCGTTTATCGGTGTAGCGAAAATACTTGGCGTTATCGCCCTGTTAATTCCAGGATTTCCCAGGATGAAAGAATGGGCATACGCTGGATTGGTGTTTGATCTTATCGGGGCCAGCTATTCACAAATAGCGGTTGGCCTCCCATTGGAGGGACTGTTATTCATGTTATTTGCCTTTGCGCTGGCGTTTGGGTCTTACTTTTATTATCACAAAAACCTAAAAAACAAAGAGAGCGCAGCCTGACCGTTGAACTTTTAAGTTTAAGGCGACTTGCATATGGAAGTGATTGAACAACTATTTTTAAAAAAACTTCGCGTTGCCATGTTGCACGCAGATGTGTCGGTGCTTAACAGCGAGTTCGTGAAAATGTGATTTTCCCGAATTTTTTAGGGATTGAGCTTCACAAAAAAATGGATCTTGAGACTTATCTGACCGACACCTTACAAATGCATAACATATTAATACAAAATCTCCAATAAGAGACTATGGTGATTGCGCCGTAGCTCCATTATTGGTGGATTTGAAGGAAATTTATTCCCGTAAGCCGTTTAACCACCGGGCACGTTTTATCCGCACCTGGAAAAAAGTAATGATCAAGGGGTAATTATTGCGGAAGTTCAGCAATTGTGAAACTACTTTCTCCAAGCGTTTTAAATATTCCGTTAAACTTAAACAGTTTTTTCTACTAACAATTTTTCTTTTAGGTAGTTGCCGGTATAACCTTTTCCTGATCTGGCCAGATCATCGGGTGTTCCCTGAAATACAATATTTCCTCCGGCTTCGCCCCCCTCAGGACCAATATCGATAATCCAATCGGCACATTTAATCACGTCCACGTTATGTTCAATTACAACAATGGAATGTCCCTTATTTAATAATGCTTCAAAGGATTTTAGTAGTTTGGCCACGTCATGAAAGTGTAATCCTGTAGTGGGTTCATCAAATACAAACAGTGTTGGTGTGACATTATTTATAGAAATCAAAAAACTTGCCAGTTTAATTCGCTGAGCTTCTCCACCACTCAGCGTACTACTACTTTGACCTAAATGTACGTAACCTAAACCAACCGCTTGTAGCGGTTGCAATTTTTCAAGAATTTTTTTGCAGGTGCGATTATCCTCCTCTTTTTTAAAAAAAATCACCGCGTCATCGACAGTCAAATCCAGCACGTCTGAAATAGATTTCCCTTTGTAAAGAACTTCCAGGGTTTCCGATTTGTAGCGACGGCCATTGCAGGATTCACATTGCAATTGGATATCCGCCATAAATTGCATCTCCACTGTAATTTGGCCCTCTCCCTGGCAGGTTTCACAGCGACCACCTTCTACATTGAAACTAAAGAAACCTGGCTTGTAACTACGTGCTTTTGCTAACCCTTGTTCCGCGTAAAGATTGCGGATATCATCAAACGCCTTTACATAAGTAACCGGATTGCTCCGTGATGACTTTCCAATAGGATTTTGATCTACAAATTCCAACTGTTTAATTTGTTTTAAACTTCCGCCAATCAAATGGTCGGCATTTACATTGTCAAAGTAGCCATCTAAATACCTTTGCAAATAAGGAATTAATCCTTTTCTGATCAAGGTGGATTTCCCGGAACCACTCACACCGGTTACGCACGTAAGTACTCCTAATGGAAATTTAACTGTTACATTTTTCAGATTATTTTCTGTTAAATTTCTTATCTCAATAAACTCTTTCCACTTTCTGCGCGAAAAAGGTACTTCAATACGTATGATATCATTCAGGTATTTGGAAGTGTAACCAGTTTTATTTTTGAGAAGTTCCGCATGGCTACCCTGAAAAACCAGATTTCCACCACCCGTTCCAGCCTCTGGGCCAATATCTATCAACTCATCCGCCTGACGCATAATCTCCTCATCATGCTCGACAATAATAACGGTATTACCTTGTTGCTGCAGCGACCTTAAAACTTTTATTAATCTTTCAGTGTCACGCGGATGCAACCCAATACTGGGCTCATCAAGAATATACAAACTTCCAACCAACGTACTGCCTAATTGTGTAGCCAGGTTAATCCGCTGACTTTCTCCGCCACTCAATGTATTAGCAACTCTGTTCAGTGTTAGGTAACCAAGTCCCACATCGATCAGGTATTGCAAGCGATTGGTGATTTCGATCAACAACCTTTTTGCCACGGCCAGGTCGTGTTCATCCAGTCGGATCGTTTTAAAAAATGGCAATAAATCGCTTACAGGAGTCAACACAAGGTCGTTGATGCATTTACCATCCACCATTACATAGTTTGCGTCCTTACGCAAACGCGTTCCTCTACAATCGGGACAAATTGTTTTACCGCGATAACGGGCCAACATCACCCTGTATTGAATTTTATACGTCTCCTTTTCCAACATTCTGAAAAAAGAATCTAACCCATCAAAATACTGATTTCCGGTCCAAAGTAATTCGTAATCTTTTTTAGAAAGTTCGGCAATGGGTTTATGGACGGGGAAATTAAACTTGTGAGCATTTTTAACCAGTTGAGCTTTATACTGCCCCATCACCTCACCGTTCCAGCAGGCGATTGCGTTATCGAAAACCGAGATACTCTTATTTGGGACCACCAGATCGGGATCAATGCCGATAACACTTCCAAAACCTTCACACGTTTTGCAGGCACCCACCGGGTTATTGAACGTGAAAAAATTCACGTTAGGTTCTTCAAAGGTGATGCCATCCAATTCAAACAAATTACTAAAACTGTGTCTCTCGTACGACTCGCCATTTTCCACCCAAACCAACGACTCGCCATTTCCTTCAAAAAAAGCGGTCTGTACGCTATCTGCCGTCCTATTCACAAAATCTTCGTCCTCAGGTTGGGTGACTAAACGGTCTATCAGTAAAAAATAATCGCCGCCCTTTTTAAGGGATCTGAAATTAATTTCGTTTATTTTTTGAATTTTATTTTCAACGATCGCTCTGGAAAAGCCTTGCTGCGATAACAACTCGAATTGTTTTTGAATACTTCGGTCTTTCATCTCATTGACCCGTGAAAGGATCAATACTTTTGATTCGTGCGGTAAGGCGTTAATAAAATTAACCACATCGGTCACCGTATCACGTTTAACCTGCTTGCCACTTATGGGGCTATAAGTTTTACCAATCCTTGCAAAAAGTAACTTAAAGTAATCGTAAATCTCGGTAATTGTCCCAACCGTGCTTCGTGGGTTACGCGAAATCACTTTTTGTTCGATGGCTATTGCGGGTGATATTCCCTTTATATAATCCACTTGCGGTTTTTCGAGCCTTCCAAGGAACTGTCTGGCGTAAGCGGAAAGGCTTTCTACATACCGGCGCTGTCCCTCCGCGTAAAGGGTGTCAAATGCCAGCGACGATTTGCCGGAACCAGAAAGACCGGTAATCACCACCATCTTGTTTCGTGGAATGGCAACATCTATGTTTTTTAAATTGTGCTGGCGCGCGCCTTTAATAATAATATATTCTTTCGGGCTTAATTTCGTGATGTCTTTTGTGTTACTCATGTAAAATTCAAACGGTAATTTGGTATAAGTAATTAAAACAAACCAGTATAAAAATGGTTTATCGTTAATCCATTAGTTTTTTTAAATGCTCCCGGGTCGAAGGGTCTTTCCAGTCAAGGTACCCAACTGTTTCCTTCATCACGTTCTGCTTCGTATTCACTACATAAGACACTGGAATAGAATAAATACCAATTTCATTGAAGGGCCTGGTTAATTTCAGAAAAGTAAATGGGTAGTTCCTCGATTCTTTAAAGGCATTTATCACCTCCAAAGGTTCATCACTGATAACCAAAATTTCCACGTCGGCGAGTTCGGCCCGTATACTGTAAATATCCTTTAACTCCATGAGGCAGTTAGGGCACCATGATGCGCTGAAAAGTACCACCTTTTTTTTCCCATTAAATGAATCAAACGTCACTGGCTTTCCTTCCAGATCGGAAAGGTTTAGTTGGCTTAAATCAATGGTAGGAGCCACCCGGTATTTTTTGTAAACATAAAAGGCCACAAAAACAAGTAGCAAAAAACCAACAAGATACATCCACTTTCTGTTCATAGTAATTAAAAAGCCACGGTTAATTGATTTACAAATTTTAGCTTTTAAACTATAAAAATACGAATAGATTTGCATGCGAAATGCTGTATTTGTTAACCAAACTGATTAAAATTCTGTTAAAGACCATTGCGGCGCTGATTATTCTGTCGGTACTCACCACCGTCCTCTTCAGATGGGTGGCTATACCGTTAACTCCGCTAATGATTATTCGGTGTGTGGAGCAAAAAAGCGACGGAAAAGACATGGTACTGAAACATGATTGGGTAGCTATGGAGTACATTTCGCCCAAATTACAACTCGCCGTGGTATGCAGCGAAGATCAAAACTATTTGAAACATTATGGATTTGACTGGGGCGCCATTCAAAAAGCCATGAAAGCCAATGATGAAGGGAAAAAACTAAGAGGGGGCAGTACGATTTCACAACAAACCGCTAAGAACGTTTTTTTATGGCCTGGAAGGAGTTATATCCGTAAAGGTCTTGAAGCTTATTTCACCCTGTTGATAGAAATATTCTGGAGTAAAGAGCGCATTATGGAAGTTTACCTCAACAGTATTGAAATGGGGAATGGCGTTTATGGCGCCGAGGCTGCTGCTGAATATTGGTTTAAAAAAACAGCCAAAAACTTATCTAAAGACGATTGTGCCGCTATTGCTGCTATATTACCAAATCCAATTAAATATAAGGCTAACCCCCCATCGCCTTATATTGCAAAACGCAAGGCCTGGATAAAACAGCAAATGTCATTCTGGGGCAATCAGTTGGATTATGACACATACGAGGCCGAAGAACCTGAAGAGGCTGTAAATAAAAATTCAACCGGTAAAAAGAAAAAACAATAATGAAGAAGTTATATTCCCTGATCATCCTGTTAATTCTGTTCTTAAGCTGCGGTAATCTCGGCACGGCCAACGGTGGGCGTGCAATTGGCGAAAAGAAGGAAAAAACAAGTATTGGCTCGAAACTGAACACCATTCAGCAACGTATGGCTTACAAGCTGGACACACTTTTTACAAGAATGTACGAGAACGGTATTTTTAACGGTAGCGTTTTAGTAGCTAAAGCCGGAAAAATAATATTTAAAAAATCTCTTGGCATTTCTGACAAATCTAATAACAACACTTTGAGCGATTCTTCGATGTTTCAACTGGCTTCTGTTTCGAAAGTAATTACTGCCACGGCTATACTCATGTTGCACGAAAGGCAGTTGGTGGACATCAACAAACCTTTTCATGACTACTTTTCCGATTTTCCATACAATGGGGTTACGGTAAAAGAACTTTTGAACCACCGGTCAGGCCTGCCAAATTACATTTACGCGCTAAATAGTGAAATAGGTCGACCAAGCTACCAAATGAGTAACATGGACATGTACAATTACCTGATTGCAAAAAACGCGAAACCCTATTTAAAACCAGATACCCGCTTCAACTATTGTAACACCAATTATGCGCTATTGGCTTTATTGATCGAAAAAGTGTCGGGAAAAAGTTATTCTGCTTTTTTAAGAGATGAATTGTTTACCCCTCTGGGCATGCGCAACACGGCGACTATCCGAGACATTGATCTAAACGGCAGCAACACCACCCGCCCTTACGACCACCGATGGAAACAAGTTGATTTTGACGCCAGTGATTATGTGCTCGGCGATAAAAGTATTTATTCAACCCCGTACGACCTTTTTCTCTTCAGTGAAGCGCTTTACCAAAATAAAATTATTAAGTATGAAACACAACAACTCGCTTACACCGCATTTAGTAAAGAAAAAAAACTGAGCAACTATGGCTACGGCTGGCGCATGAAAAACTTTAATGACCCGGTTAAAAAGGAAGTTTATCACAATGGCTGGTGGCATGGCTACCGGTCTTCGTTTCACCGCCGCCTAAACGATACGCTTACTGTAATTATTCTGAGTAATCAGCTAAACACCACTGCTTACCAAACACATAAGGTATACGAAATATTAGATAGTGCCTCATCCGATAATTTTACCGATGAGGATGAATAATTTATTCTACCGAATTAATTTTTTTTATATGTATTTTTACCGATTATGCTAACGCTTTACTTGAAGGAAATACGCAGCTTTTTAAGCTCTCTGATAGGATATATTGCTATTGGCGTGTTTATTTCACTTATCGGTATCTTCCTCTGGATAATTCCGTCAGACAGCGGTGGCTCTAATATTCTGGATAACGGGTTTGCCAATATTGATCCCCTTTTTACGATTGCGCCCTGGGTTTATTTATTTCTAATTCCGGCTATTACGATGCGTTCCTTTTCCGAAGAAAAAAAAACAGGAACACTGGAGTTATTGTTAACACGACCCCTTACCGATCTGCAAATTGTTCTTTCAAAATACTTCGCGGGTTTTACCCTCGTCATGTTTTCATTATTACCCACATTAGTGTATTATTATAGTGTACACGTGTTAGGCCTGCCCAAAGGCAATGTTGATACCGGAGGGATGTGGGGTTCCTATATTGGCCTTTTATTTTTAGGTGCCGGATTTGTAGCTGTAGGTATTTTCGCCTCCTCAATTGCCGAAAATCAGGTGATTGCATTTATCATTGCGTTGTTACTTTGTTTCTTTTGTTACATTGGCTTTGATTTTATTTCGCAAAGTGGTCTGTTTGGCAAATACGATGCGCTAGTGAAAAGTCTGGGTATTAATGACCATTATGTGAGCATGAGTCGCGGGGTAATTGACACACGCGATGCGATTTACTTTATAAGTGTGATCGCTACATTTAATTTATTGACCAAACTTGTTTTAGAAAGCCGTAAATGGTAACTGAAAAAAAAATTCAACCTACCAGTGCGAAACGCCGAAACATTTTTTCTTTGGTGATTCTGGTTGCTATCGTTATTCTGGTTAATTTTGTGGGCTCAGAGTTCTTCAAACGCTTTGATCTTACTTCTGAAAAACGTTACACACTTACCGAATCAACCAGAGAATTACTCAAAGGTCTCGACGATGAGATTTATCTTAAAGTTTATTTGCAAGGAGATTTTAATCCTGCTTTCACCCGGCTGCGAAATGAGACCCGCGAAATTCTTGACGAGTTCAGAGCCTACTCGGATAACCAAATTCAATACGAATTTATTATACCTGGTGAAGGACTCACAAAAGAAGAAACCACCAACATCGAAAAACAGTTATTCGATAAAGGAATCATACCCGAGGAAGTTACCGACCGACAAAAAGACAAAACAACCCAAACACTGATTTGGCCGGGAGCCATTGTGAGCTACAAAGGAAGCGAAACAGCCTGGCAAATCTTTACGCGGCAGGAAGGGATTAGTCCCGAAGAAAGTATCAACAACAGTGTGGAAGAATTAGAGTACAGCCTGACCAACGCTATACGGAAACTTCAGCGCAACAGAAAACCGGAAGTAACATTTATACAGGGACATGGAGAGCTTGATACCGTGCAGCAATATAGATTTATGCAGGCATTATCGGAATATTACCGGGTGAACCAAACTCCTCTTAACGGTAAATTGAGGGCACTTCAGGGAAGCGACGCGATCGTCATCTCACAACCTGACAGTGTATTTAGTGATAAGGATAAATTCATCATCGATCAATACATTATGAATGGTGGAAAAGTATTGTGGCTTATCGACCCCTTGGATGTTAATACCGACTCGCTTCGTAATGGATTTACCCTTGGGCTTACCAGACCATTAGGAATAGATGAAATGTTGTTTAAATATGGCGTACGTCTTAACCCGATAATAGTGCAGGATTTAAAATGTGCCAGTATTGCTTTTAATACGAGCTTTAAAAAAGGCCAACCCAAAATTCAACTTTTTCCGTGGACGTTTTCTCCATTAGTTCTTTCAGACAACGACCACCCCATTGTAAAAAATCTGGATTACGTAAAATTTGACTACCTCAGTACGCTCGACACAATCTCGTCCGCGAAAGGCATTAAAAAAACCATTCTTCTTAAAACTTCCAAATACACCAAAACGCAACCAAGCCCGGTTCGTATAGCTTTGGGCATGGCCACTATGCCGCCAAAAGAATCGCAATTTATTAACTCGTACCAACCAGTTGCCTGTTTGTTGGAAGGGGAATTCAGTAGTTTTGTTGAATACCGTATTCCATCGATTTTGTTGCAGGATACACTCTTCAAATATTTGGACAAGGGAAAAAAAACGAAAATGATTGTTGTGGCGGACGGCGATGTGGCGCGCAACGATTACCTGCGAAGTACAGGAGAAGTATTGCCCTTGGGTTATGATCGTTATACCAAACGTACTTTTGCCAATAAAACATTTCTTGTGAACTGTGTCAATTATCTATTGGATGATGAAGGCATGTTGCAATTGCGTTCCAGGGAAGTAAAACTCAGGTTATTGGATACCAAAAAAATCAATCAACACCGTAGCAAATGGCAAATTGTTAACGTACTTCTACCAATGCTTATTATTATTGCATTTGCCGCTGTTCAGTTTTATCTGAGAAAAAGGAAATACGCGAAGCCTTAGATATGTAGGGTCAGAATTTGCGACGGAAGCTTAAAAACTGAAATTTGTTTCCAGCAATTGGTTTTTAACCGCGAACATCACAACACCTGCTGTATTATTAACGCCCAGCTTGGACATAATATTTTTACGATGTGTGTTAACAGTATGCGTGCTAAGTTTTAATTTATCAGCAATTAATTTATTGGATAATCCCTCGGCAATACCACGGATAATATCAATTTCACGATCCGTCACCGGCACACCATCGCAACCTAAAGATTTAATAAAACTATTGGTAGTGGATATTTCGGGGGCAACCGTTAAAAATGAAATGATTTTACCGCAAACAAATTTCTCACCTTTTATGGTTGAATTAATGGCCTCCAGAATTTCAATTTTATCACAATCCTTTAACAAAAAACTAGTGATCTCACTATCCAGAATTTTCTTTAATTCCGCTTTTGAAAGCAGTTCGGTGATGACCAAAAAACGGGTCCGCGTAAACTTTTTTGTCAGATCTTTTAATTCATTGATACTGATCCCAAGTGATAAAAAATCGGTGATCAATAAATTAGGTTTAGAAATGGATAATTGATTAATAAGGTCTTCCTTATCTCCGCAAACGGTAGGCACCAACTCAAATCCTTTTAACTCGCCCACCAAAAGTTCCAGACCCACGCGGGACAGGAAATTTTTATCAGCTATAAGCACCTTAATCATCTTGCAAAGATAAAGCAACAAGCGTTACCATTCTGTTAAATTTTTATTTTTTTACCATCCGTAGCTAACAAACAATTTGCGAAACCGGGTTTTGCTTCGTCTAAAAACATGTTTAGGTCGTTATAGCGCGCAGAAAAATGTCCGATAAGCAATGTTTTTACATTCGCCGCCTTTGCTATTTCAGAAGCTTGCCTGGCAGTGGTGTGATAGGTTTTTTTGGCGCGGTCGAGTTGATCGTCTAAAAAAGTGGTTTCATGATACAATAAATCAACTCCGGCAACGAATAAAGTCGTCTCAGGTCTGTAAATCGTATCGCTGCAATAGGCATAACTCCTTGGTGGTGGTGGATCAAGAGTTGCCTCGCTATTTTTGACGAGAATTCCGTCGTTATTAACAACATCCTGTCCGTTTTTAAGCAATAAGATATCGGCGATGGAAACATTCAGCTTTTCTAATTTATATTTATCTATTTTACGGCTTAGTGGTTTTTCTCTGAACAGAAATCCAGTACAAAAAATGCGATGCTTTAGAGGAAAAGAAAATACCTCCACTTTATCGTCCTCAAAAAGTAATTGTAACCCCTGGTTCGACGTAAATACCCATTTTACAGGATAGTTTAATGTCGTTTCAGACACCTGATTAATCTTATCAATAACTTCTTTTAACTCTTTTGGGCCATAAATAGTTAATTCTTGTTTTCTACCCAGCAAATGCATACTACTTAACAGCCCTGGTAACCCAAAAAAATGATCCCCGTGCAAATGCGAAATAAAAATGTGATCAATTGCCTGAAACTTAGCTTTAAATCGTCGTAGCTGAATTTGAGTAGCCTCTCCACAATCAATCAAAAAGAAGCGTTCTGCAATATTTAAAAGCTGGGCACTGGGATTTCTTTCGGATGTTGGACTGGCCGACGATGAACCTAAAATTAATAATTCAAAAGTTTGCCGACTCATAAACAAAGGCCATAAACATTAAGTGGCCAGCCGTATTTTTTTTCTTCTTCGCAGAGTATCATCATGGGAATAAATCCAAAAGATGACACTAAAGTATCACCAATTCACTTTAAAAACAAACCAATAGTGAATTTCATTTTTTTATTATTTGCATAAGCAACACCGTTTAAGTACTTTTGCTGCCCAATTAGAAAAAAATGGCAGGAAATATAACTTTTACAATGATTAAGCCTGATGCTGTAGCGGCAAATAATATAGGGCCAATTTTAGCAATGATCAACAAGGCCGGGTTCAAAATCATCGGGATGAAATACATGCGTTTGACAAAAGAACAAGCAGGGCAGTTTTATGCAGTGCACAAGGAACGTCCGTTTTATCAGGAACTGGTTACCTACATGAGCGAGGGGCCAATTGTGGCTGCGATTCTAGGTAAAAATAACGCCGTAGCGGATTATCGCCAACTAATTGGCGCAACAGATCCAAGCAAAGCGGATGAAGGTACAATTCGTAAATTATTTGCCAAATCCATTGCGGCCAACGCGGTCCATGGAAGTGACAGTGACGAAAACGCCATTGTTGAGTCAGATTTCTTTTTTTCGCAACTGGAAAGATTTTAATAATCACCGTTTCAAATTTTATTATGGTCTAGAAAAGCCCGTTCAGTTTGCTGAATGGGCTTTTTAGTTTTAGACCGTTACCGCGAAAATGTAAAAACCTACCACTTTTAAAAAAAAGGCCTGTTTTTGTAAAAAAGAAACCAACAAGATTTTGTTTTTCGGATTTATTTGAACAAATTTGTTAAAATTTACAAATAATTAAATTATCGTTCATTTCTACATAATATGATGAATCACAGGTTACAAAATTTAGTTAAGGCTTTTGGAATTGTTGCTTTAACCGGCGCAAGTGGTGTTATGAATGCCCAGACACTTAACTGGGGCCAGGCAGGTCCATTGTATACGGCCGGAAGGGCTCGTAACATAATAGTGGACAAAGCAGACCCAACGAATAAAACCATGTATTCCGGAAGTTCATCCAGCGGTCTTTTCAAAACTACGGATGCGGGTAGTAACTGGGCTCCGGTAAATGATCAGGGAACTGTTCGTAACATCAGCTATTTGGCGCAAGATAATAACAACGTTGTTTGGGTTGCAACTGGTGAAGGATTCTTAAGATATGGACAAAAATTAAAAGCGCAACGCGGTACAGGGGTTTATAAATTAGTTGGCACTACACTCACTCAGGTTGCTGATAGTAATGCTGTCGGCGCCGTCATTAACCGTATCGCCTGTAGCCCAACAAACGCTCAGGTAATTGCGCTTGCCACAAATAAAGGTGTCATGATTTCATCAGACGGAGGAACCTCTTTCGGTCTTGCTCCTGGCATACCGACCAACTCCAACGTGATTTTTGGGATGGATGTTAAATTTGCCGGCAACGGTATTTTATATTGTTCCGTAGGTAACGAACGTGGAAATCCGCCATTTGGTAGCATAGCGTCTAAGGTTTATAAATCGACCGATGCGTCATTGACAAATTTTGTCGAAAAAAACCCTACTTCGAGTGTCCTGGCCAACAACATGCATGGCAGGATTGAATTAGCCATTGCTCCTTCTGATAACAATGTGATTTACGCCTCCATAGCAAATAAAAATAATAGTACCCCGGCTTATTCGGATCCAAGTTCAGCTTCCTTAAAAGCCGTATTTGTGTCTTATAATGGTGGAGACAACTGGAGTTTGCTTCTTCAGGGTTCCTCTCAAACCGATCCACTTTCCAACGGTGGCACTGTTGCCTCGGGTGATTACGCGCACGTCGCAGTTGTAAGCCCTATCAATCCCAACCAACTATTTATAGGTGGTTATTTACTTTACGTATTTACGAGAACCGGCGGTACTGACGCAAACCCGATAGGTGTTTGGGTGGCATTAGGAAGTCCGTATTTTAAAAACACACCTTATTACCTCCACGAAAACATTCACGATGTTAAACTCGTGGGCACATCGGCAGCTGATGCCAAATCATACATTGTTACAGACGCTGGCATTTACCGTTCAATTGACAACTTAAATTCCTTTCAACCTTTTTACAGCGGTTTTGTTACCGGGCAATTTAATTCGGTAAGTATTGAAGCCATGCCTTTATCCAGTAATTCGGCTTCTGCTACTACCGGTACCGGTATTATTGCCAACGATGGATTTATTGGAGGAACAGGTGGTAACGGATTTACGTATTTTAGCGGCAAATACCCAGTGGTTTCCGAAGAAATTAATTATCTGACTGGTGAAGTTTATAACTCTGAATTCTCGAAACTCCTGCCTCATGCCGCCTTTTTTACAACGGGAGCTACCGGGGCGGTATACAGAATTACGGATGTTAGGAATGCGCAACCCTCTGTTGTAAACGTGAATACCTATACCGGAAATATTTCTTCGGTAGCGCCGAACCCAAGCGCGTTTGGCAGCAATGCATTTTCTAACGTTACCGGCACTCCTTTCAGACTTTGGGAAAACTATGGTCAGGTGGCCAAGGCCCCGGATTCTCTTATATTTTACAATGACTCACTAAGAGTTCAAACCAGTGTAGCCGATTTTTCAAGCCTGTTAACCCAGACAACGTTCACATTTTCGTCGGGTCGTCCAAATAGGTTTGCATTAATTGACAGCATTGCTATACGTACAGGTACTGTAGAGGTGCCTTTAACACCCGCTAAAATTCCAACGCCTTTTACCGGCAGCGACAAAAAAGATATTTTCATAAAACTCTCTAACACTTACACGGTTCCAGTTGGATCGGGTATTACCATACCGCTGGTAACTGGTACAACCGGACCAGTAAGCGCGGCCGGAGTTACCTTAAATGCCAGTTCGCTGCTCGATGAGATTTCTGTTACTTTTAGTTCTGCCCCATTCGCCGCTAAAACAAATACTTACTCCAATATTGGCGATCCTTCGGTCTACTACCGGGTATTTGCCACCATCTTTTACCGGTATAATGTGGGAGACAGTATTACGATTATTGATAATAGCATCTCCACGCTCAGTAGTAGAAATACGTTTACCCTTTCAAAAGCTTTGAGGTGGTCTAATAACAATTTAAATGTACCTAAACCATATGCAGGAGAAACCAACCCTGTACAGAAAATACCTGCAAAAATATCTGCGAGGTTGGCGATGGTATACAACAGTCCTGGCATTACCGGTTCACAGAACGCAGTTGTGGTTTCAAAAGCACCGTTAAACCTTAACGACCCATTAAATTTTGTGCGTGTGAGCCAAAGTGGAGCTCTTACAATGGATGCCAATGGTCAACCTATCCCGACTACCATTTCAATTACAGGGAAACCTATTCTTTTGGAGTGGAGCAAAGGCGGTACTGAATTGTACTATGCCACAGATGATAATAAACTGTATCGGATTTCAAATATCAACACCATTCTTGATTTATCGCCTAGCAGCTACTCTGGAAAATTAAGCAATGATATGTTCAAATATGGAACCAATCCGTCGAGCCCTGTAACTACGGTAACTAACCCTGCCTCGCCTTTTAGGACCACTTTGCTCGGAACATTTACAACAGCCATTACAAGTATCAGCATTTCAAAAAATGATTCGGCAATGGTACTTACATTTAAAGAACCAAATGGTGTAAACATTATGTATAGTACCGGATATATCAAAAAATGTGATTACACGAATATCAATTTTGTGTCGAAGGATGGTGAAAATAACAACAATCCATTCCCCTTTCCTAAACTCACAACTTATTGCTCTTTATTAGAAAAAGATGATAGCAAGAAGGTTTTTGTTGGAACCGAGAACGGTTTGTATTACACAAGTGATATAACAGCGACGGATCCTGTATGGAAGAATGTAAATGATTATGCAGATACAGCGAGGATTAACAAACTTCCTAACGTACAGGTTTTTGATATAAAACAACAGGTACTTGCTCCCTGGCAGGCTTACAATTCAGGAGCAATATTCGTGGCAACCAATGGTAGAGGTGTCTGGAGTAATAACTCCTTTTACAAACCTTACTATGTTTCGGTACAGGAAATTGATAAAACAAAAGCAGAAAATAACTTGAGTTTATACCCAAATCCGACCAACGGGCAAGTAACTGTTAGCTTTAACACCTTAGACGCCGAAACGATTGTTTTGCAGGTAATGGATATTAATGGTCGGCTCGTGAAATCTGAAAATCTTGGAAAATTATATTCCGGTCAGGCGTCATTTGTTTTTGATACAGCTGAGCTTAATTCTGGAATGTATATTGTGAACATTAGCGGAACCTCGGGTATTAAGCGCGTTGCAAAATTAATTGTAACCAAATAAGAACTTTAACCGTACAACAAAGCTGCCGAGTAGAAATATCGGCGGCTTTTTTTTTGACATCATCACCTTACCATTTATGAAAACAACTGAAGCAGATTCATACTACCACCATCTTGAGCAAATGAGCATTTCTGATCTTTTGCGTAATATGAATAAAGAAGACAAAACGGTACCCATTGCAGTAGAACAGGCCATCCCGCAAATTGAAAAACTGGTAGACCAGGTGGTGGAAAAATTAAAAAAAGGGGGAAGGTTGTTTTATATCGGGGCTGGCACCAGTGGAAGGCTTGGGATTGTAGACGCGAGCGAATGCCCACCCACATTTGGAATAGACCATGGTACGGTAATTGGGCTTATTGCCGGTGGAGATACAGCCATCCGCAAAGCGGTGGAATTTGCTGAAGATGATGTTAACAAGGGATGGGATGACTTACAAGCCTACTCTGTTTCTGATAAAGATCTGGTAATTGGTATTGCCGCTTCCGGATCAACCCCTTATGTTATTGGAGCGCTGGAAGCCTGTAATAAAAATGGGATTGTTACCGGAAGCATTAGCTGCAACCGTAACAGTGAAATCTCAAAAATCTCAAAATTTCCTGTTCAGGTGATTGTGGGACCCGAGTTTGTAACCGGTTCTACGCGGATGAAAAGTGGCACCGCTCAAAAGCTCGTCCTAAATATGATTTCCACTTCTGCCATGATAAAACTTGGAAGGGTAAAGGGTAATAAAATGATCGACATGCAACTCAGTAACAACAAACTGGTTGAAAGAGGCACTAAAATGCTCATGAAAAATACCGGACTTGAAAACTACGATGAAGCCAAATCATTACTTCTCAAGCATGGCAACGTGCGAAAAGCCACTGAGGCCTTTCAAAAATAAATCACCTAAAAAAGGGGCGATAATTACGGCTAATTAAGTATCTTTATTAGCCCTAAACAAACGCCGTGATACCAAAGGAAACCGTTGATAAGATAATTGATGCCGCCCATGTGGAAGAGGTTTTGGGTGAGTTTATCACCTTAAAAAAACGAGGCGCCAATTTACTGGGATTATGCCCTTTTCACGGCGAGAAAACGCCATCCTTTACCGTTTCCCCAGTTAAAGGTATTTATAAGTGTTTTGGCTGTGGTAAAGCAGGCAATTCCGTAAACTTTGTCATGGACCATTTGCAGCTAACTTACCCCGAAGCGCTCAAATGGTTGGCAAAAAAATACAACATTGAAATTGTTGAACGGGAATTTACTTCCGAAGAACGGGAACGTCAGACCGAGCGAGAAAGCATGCTCATTGTTATGCAGTATGCCCAGCGTTATTTTGCCGATATTATGATGCAATCGGACGAAGGCCGCTCCATTGGTCTTGGCTATTTTACCGAACGTGGTCTGCGGCACGACATTATCCAAAAATTTCAGCTAGGCTATAGCCTTGAGGAACGCAATGCCTTTACTCATGCTGCGGTTAATGCCGGTTATAATCCTAAATACCTTGCTAAAACCGGCATGAGCATTTTAAGTAACCGATTTGTTGAAGGCAATGAAATAGGCGTTTCAGACCTCTTTGACCGGTACGCAGGCCGGGTAATGTTCCCGATTCAGGATGACGGTGGCCGCATTGTTGCTTTCGGGGGGAGAACTTTAAGCAATGATAAAAAAACCGCAAAATACATAAACAGCCCTGAAACCGACATCTATAACAAGAGTAAGGTGCTGTACGGTTTGTGGCTTGGCAAAAAGGCCATTCAACAAAACGACTGTTGTTACCTGGTTGAAGGGTATATGGATGTAATTGCCATGCACCAGGCTGGGATCGAAAACGTGGTTGCTTCAAGTGGCACCTCGCTGACCATTGAACAAATAAAATCCATCCATCGTTTTACCAACAATATTATCGTGCTGTACGATGGTGACGAAGCCGGTCAAAAAGCCAGTAATAGAGCTATTCCGCTTATCCTCGAAGAAGGGATGAATGTAAAACTTCTCATGTTCCCCGACAATGATGACCCAGATTCTTTTAGCAGAAAAGTAACCAACCAGGAGTTTAAAAATTATTTGAAAAACAACACCCAGGACTTTCTTTACTTTAAAGCTAAAAAACTAACGGATGAAACAAAACATGACCCTATAAAAAGGGCCGGCGTGATTAAAGATATTGTTGAAAGTATTGCCCTGATACCCGATAATATTATACGAAGCATTTATATTAAGGAGTGTTCCGCAATTATGGAAATTGAAGAGAACATTCTTCAATTAGAGGTAAACAAAATTCGCCGAAAAGGAGCAGCGAAACAAAAAGACACACGAGAACCGTCAAGTTCAGCAACCGAAGTGGTGGACGACTTTGAGAATGTTGCAACCCTACCGGAAAAAGAAAATTTTAGCTTTGACTCGGAAGAAAAAGAACTGTTGAGGATCATGTTGCTTTATGGAAAAATACTGATCAATATCGATGCTGAGGATGATGAAAAGGAGGTGCATGATTTGGAAATTACGCTGGCCGAATTTATATTATTTGAACTATGGCGGGATGAAATTGGGTTTGAAAACCCCATCCACCAAACCGTACTCGATGAGTATGTGCACGAGGTCTCTCATCAGAGGCTACCAGACATTCAGCATTTTACGATGTCACAAAACCCTTTAATTAGTGGATTTGTAATTAACAACATCATCAGTCCTCACGAATTAAGTTCAAAGTGGGAACATTTTGGGGTGCAGGTGCCACAGGAAATTTCAACCATCAAAAAAGGCACTCAACATTTATTATTTAGTTTGAAAGAAAAAAAACTTAATGCATATATCCACGATAAACAGGAACTCCTAAGAACCGCATCGGAAGAAGAAACAACCGTCATTGTGAAGGAAATTCTACATCTCATCACTCTTAAAAGCAGGGTAAATAAATTACTGGGCAGAATTGTAGTAAAATAACTAACTCTTTAAGCCAAAAAATCATTTCAGATATTTCAACCCTCGTTATTGAACGCCTATTGTGAAAAGGCTATTGTTAATATCAAAATAATCAAAGTCAAAATATAGGCCAGCAACCGTTTATTTTTGTAGTTGGATGCCATATTCCGCTTTCTCTATAGATAAATGCTTCGCTTTCAGACTCGGTTTTATTAGCCTGGTCTTATTTTTGAATTTTTTCACAACGGTTGCTCAACCTCCTATTTTCAGAATTCAGTCTTATGTCGAAACTTATTCATTGGAAGCCGTACACCAAATGGTGAACTATAAAATTCCAGCCAGTGTCATAATGGCCCAGGCCATTTTCGAGAGTCAAAGTGGTAGCAGCGAACTAGCAAAAAAATCGAATAATCATTTTGGGATAAAATGCCATGTAGAATGGGGCGGTGATACGATATTGAAAGATGATGACACGCTGAACGAATGTTTTAGAAAATACACAAATATTGAGGATTCTTACACTGACCATAGCCTCTTCCTTAATTCAAGAGCCAGGTACTCATCGTTGTTTGAATTACCCGTTAGCGATTACAGATCATGGTGTGTAGGATTAAAAGCTTCGGGTTATGCAACCTATCCTGCATACGCAGATGAATTAATCCGGATCATTGAACAGATAAAGTTATACGAATTGGATGGTTACGAAAATTTAAAGAACTTAGGAATTGGTAATTTTTTAAAAGATCGGGAACTTATGATTTCCACGTTAACCCCGGTAAACTTTTCATTGAACGATTTTTATCATGCAGGTATTCTCTGGGAAGATGAGCGAGAACTTTTAGTTCAAAGCCTCAATTTTATTTTGGAAAGCGACGAAGTGAACCATTCTGAAATGGAATAAATCGGATTTTACCAGGTCATTTTTTACCTGGAATCGATTGTCTATCGCCCCAAAAATGTTAAATTTATACCTTAAATTTTTAGTATGGAATTCCGAATCGAAACAGACACAATGGGTGAGGTAAAAGTACCTTCCAAAGCTTACTGGGGTGCTCAAACTGAGCGCAGCCGCAACAATTTTAAAATTGGCCCGGAGGCAAGCATGCCGAAGGAAATTATTTATGCTTTTGGTTATCTTAAAAAGGCGGCTGCCCTCGCCAATATGGAACTTGGTGTATTATCGAAAGAAAAGTGCGAACTGATTGCCAAAGCCTGTGACGAAATAATCGCGGGGAAACTGGATGCAGAATTCCCGCTTGTTATTTGGCAAACAGGTTCCGGCACGCAGAGTAATATGAATGCGAATGAAGTAATTGCTTACCGCGCCCACGTAATGAATGGTGGAACCCTGGCAGACGAAAAAAAGGTTTTACATCCAAATGACGATGTCAATAAATCGCAGTCCAGCAACGACACCTACCCCACAGCAATGCACATTGCGGCTTACAAACAGGTAGTAACAATTACGATTCCCGGCCTTGAAAAACTGAGAAATTCACTACACAAAAAGGCGGAGTCTTTTAAAAACATTATTAAAACCGGTCGTACCCATTTTATGGATGCCACACCACTTTCACTTGGCCAGGAGTTTAGCGGCTATGTGCAGCAAATTGATATGAGTATCCGTGCCCTGAAAAATGCTCTGGAAGCTGTGAAAGAATTGGCATTAGGCGGAACGGCTGTGGGTACCGGTCTAAACACCCCTAAAGGTTATGATGTTTTAGTCGCAAAAAAAATTGCTGAATTAACTGGCTTGCCATTTGTAACAGCGCCCAATAAATTTGAGGCCCTTGCAGCACACGATGCCATGGTAGAATTGAGTGGCGCATTAAAGCGCACGGCAGTTGCGTTAATGAAAATAGCCAATGATGTGCGGATGCTTTCATCCGGGCCACGTTGCGGCATTGGAGAAATAATTATTCCCGATAATGAACCCGGATCGTCTATTATGCCTGGTAAGGTAAACCCAACGCAACCGGAAGCAATGACCATGGTATGTGCGCAGGTAATGGGCAACGATGTAGCCGTTTCTATCGGTGGTTCAATGGGTCATTTTGAATTGAACGTATTTAAACCGGTAATTGCCGCCAACGTATTACAATCTGCCAGATTAATCGGAGATGCCTGCGTAAGTTTTACTGAAAAATGCGCTGATGGGATTGAACCGAATTTGCCGGTTTTAAAACAGCATCTTGAAAACTCCCTTATGCTGGTAACCGCGTTAAACACGCATATTGGCTACGAAAAAGCGGCTAAAATTGCTAAAACGGCTCACAAAGGCAATAAAACATTGCGTGAAGCCGCTATTGAACTGGGTTATGTGACCAATGAGCAATTCGACCTGTGGGTAAGACCTGAAGATATGATCGGTAGCCTGAAATAACTACCGGTTCTTTAAATTAAGGCCCTTTTCTTTCTGGAAAGGGCTTTTTTTTTCGTAATACCCGAAAACAAAAACTTGACTTATTAAAAAAAGGGCGGTTAAACGATCTGCGGATGAATACGAATTATTATTATATTTGGTTCGCTAAAAATTGAATCGATTTAGTTTTTTTTCGAAATGAGTTATTTTGCACAGACAGGCGTACTTTTCAGGTATGGTTTTTCCATCCTGTTTTGTATTACCGGAATTCTGGAGGCTCAAACAGTTCAAACTTATAATTATACCGGAGCGGTACAGACGTTTACAGTACCCATCTGCGTAAACACACTCACCATAGAGGTTTGGGGGGCTCAGGGTGGAATCGATATTTCTTCAGGTGGCTGGGATAACAATTTGGGCGGCTATGCCAGTGCGGTTTTTAGTGTTACACCAGGTCAGGTCATGACGATTTACGTTGGCGGGCAACCCAGTTCGACTGTTGGCGGTTTTAACGGTGGGGGGAGTGGCTATCCGTCTACGATGTTTGCCGGGATGGGAAGAGGCGGTGGCGGTGCCACTGATATACGAACCGGGGGTACCGCATTAACCGACCGGATTTTAGTAGCCGGCGGTGGCGGCGGTGGCGGTTCTGATGTTTACGGAAATTGGGTTATTGGCGGTGGTGGTGGTGGTCTAGTTGGGGTTCAGGGGTTTAATTATGATGGCGGTTGCGCGGGCTCACAACCGGGAACTCAAATAGGGTCAGGACCTGGAATTTGCGCGGGAGTGCTTAACACAAATGTATCAGGTGGTTTTGGTTTTGGAGGCGATGCGCTTGCGATATGTGGTGATGGTTTTGGGTGCGGTTCGGCTAGTGGTTCCGGTGAAGCCGGCTACGGAGGTGGAGGTGGTTGGTATGGTGGTTCGGGAGGTTCCAGTAATTTTGGAGGAAGTGGTGGAAGTGGTTATGTTAGTCCATCTGGGAACAACGTGTCTTTTGGCACCGCCGTTAAACCCAATAATGGTCAGGCAAGAATTTCGTATGAAATTGTGATGAACCTTACCGTCAGTAGTGCTTCATGTGTACCAACCGGGACAGCAAGCGTACTGGCCTTAAATGGTATTGCGCCTTATACCTATACATGGTCTGGTAGCCTACAAACTACATCGCTGGTAACTGGCCTTTTGCCAGGTATTCACACCGTTACTGTTTCAGATGCCGGCAGTTGCCGGACCAGAACAGCTTCCGTACTAATAGCTTCAACACTTTCGCTTACGGCTCTCAGCAATTGTTACCCATCAAATACAGCCAGCGCGAGTGTATTCGGAGGTTCCGCTCCCTACTCTTATACCTGGTCAGGTACCGCACAAACTACATCCGTAGCCACAGGGCTCTCTGCCGGGTTGTATACGATTACCGTTTCAGATCTAAACAGTTGCCAAACAAAAACGGGCTCCATCAACATTGCCTCCTCAATGTCTCTGGCAACGTTGAGTTCCTCCTGTGTAGCTACCGGAAGCGCCAACGTTAGCGCCAGTGGGGGCGTTGCCCCTTATTCCTACACCTGGACTGGTACCGCACAAACCACCTCCCTGGTTACCGGACTTGCCGCCGGTTTTTATACCGTTACAGTGGCTGACGTCAATAGTTGTCAAACCAAAACCGCCAGCGTGAATGTTACCACCTCATCCCCCATCGTGGTATCCAACACCGCGCTGTGCATTGGCTATAGCACTACGATGACTGCTATTGCCCCAACATCCTCCTTTACCTGGAGCCCGGGAGCAAATCTGAGTTCAACCAGTGCTTCGCTGGTATCGGCGAATCCAACCATAACCACCATTTACACGATAAGTACCACCAACTCGCTCAACTGTGTCAGCAGCACAACGGCTGAACTGTATGTGGTACCCACCCAAACAGTTCCTCTCGTCAGTCCAAGTACCTGCGTGGGACAAAACCTCAATTTAATTGCCAACAGCACTTATACGGGCGCTTTATATAGCTGGTCAGGGCCAGGCGGCTATACCTCCAATCAACAAAACCCTGTTATTGCCATCTCAAACTTCACAAATAGCGGGGTTTATAGTTTAACAGTGGTTAGCGCCCCAGGCTGCACGAGCAGCGCGGTCACCAACGCAAGTGTGTTTGCGATACCATCACCCACAATAACAAGCAATTCACCTGTGTGTACCAACCAAACGCTTACTTTAAGCGGTACGGGTGCTACTTCGTACAGCTGGACCGGACCTTCACCCAACAATTTCAGTAGCGTTTCACAAAACACAACCATTGTCAACACCAATACATTTGATTCTGGTATCTACACATTAACGGCGTCATTCACCACTGGATGTAGTACTTCAATAACCAGATCTATAACGGTAAGACCATTACCGGCCACTAGTTTTACTTACTCCAATCCGGTTTGTCAAAGCGGAACTTTAACCTTACTCGGTAGCGGCGGGTCTGCTTATTTGTGGAGTGGGCCAAATACATTTACCAGCTTGGCCCAAAATCCGGCGATCCCTAACGTGCCATTGACCGCTTCCGGGATTTACAGCCTACTGGCTACATTAAATACCTGTACCGCACTTTCAACTCAGTCCATTACGGTGAATGCACTTCCTGTACCAACCGCAACAAATAACTCTGCCATCTGCGAAAATTCCAGTCTTCAATTTGGAGGAGCAGGTGGTGTTAATTATAACTGGGCGGGACCAGCTGCCTTTACGAGTAGCCTCCAATTCCCGTCAATTCCATCATCGTCACTGGTTAATAGTGGTGTGTACTCACTTACTGTTACCGATCTGAATGGCTGTGTGGCAAGTGCTAACACAACTGCTTCCATACTTGCTAACCCAACCATCGCCGTTACAGGGGCAGTTGTTTGTTTAAATGAACCAGGTTTACTGACCGTTACAGGAGGTACCAACGTCTCGTGGACAGGACCTTCGGGTTTCAACTCTGGTTTAATAAACCCGACCATTACAACGGTTAACAATATTACGGCTGGATCTTATACCGCCATGATTACCGGAAGTAATTCCTGTACGAACCAGGCCATAGCAACACTTAGCTTCCTGACTTTACCGGTTCTGGCTACCAGCGACGCTACCGTCTGCTTCAATTCTGCTGCAACGTTAACTGTAAGTGGAGCTAATAGTTACACCTGGACCGGTCCAAATACTTATTTGGGCACGGGCACAAATGCCGCTATTCCATTAGTGAACGCATTAACTTCGGGTGGCTACACAGTTTTAGGAAGAGGTGCCAACAGCTGCACTAGTAACGTTGTTGCCAACCTTTCTACAAAACAGCTGCCGGTTGTTACTGCCAACGGGACCATTGTGTGTTTAAATCAACAAGCCTCATTGTCGTGCACTACAAGTGCAGATGTAGCCTCCTACTCCTGGACTGGCCCCTTCAATTATACCTCTTCCGTTCAAAACCCCTCCATCCTCTCAGCAACTAACAATACACCTGTTAATTATACCATTACTGTTAGCGCGCAAAACAATTGCACCGCTCAAGCCGTGGTTACTCTATCCACACATGCTTTGCCACCGGTAGTTAGCACCCAAACAGTGATTTGTAAAAATCAGCCGTTCATTATTCAAGCCAGCGGCGCATCCACCTATACATGGAGCGGACCCCTTGGTAACCTCAACGGCCCCACTGTAAATATTAGCAACGTAAATGCCGGATCGGTGGGAATTTACACGGTCATAGGTCAAGACGTAAATACGTGTACCAATGTTGCCACCTCTACCATCGACACTCTTTCGCTTCCGCATGTCACAGCTCTGGGAGCGACCGTCTGTATTGGGCAACCCGCCGTTTTGAAAGCTTTCGGAGCGCTAAATTACTCCTGGCAGGGATCAGGGGGTTACACCAGTATTCTTGCCAATGCCGCAATTAATGCAGCTAACAGCCCCATTACGCAGGTTTATACTGTTACCGGCACGGCTCATAGCTCCTGCACTAACATAGCGTTTGCAAACCTAGACACCTATCCACTTCCTCAACCAACATTTACCGCGCCATCGAGGGTGTGTTTTGGTTCTAACATTTTTCTTCGGGGCGGAGGTGGCCAAACTTATACCTGGACCGGACCCTATAATTATTCCTCAAACAACGTCAACGTGTCGATACCCGTATACAATAACCTGCAACAGGGCAATTACACCTTAAGCATAACAGACCTTCTCGGATGCAAGAATGACACCACCGTTTATGTTAAAGTGGATCCGCTGCCAGTTGGTACACTTGTTAGCGACAACTCTAATAATTTTTGTGCTCCGTATTGCTCAGAGTTTAGGTTAAAAAGCTCCAGTGTTTCACCTATTGTGAATACCATCTGGACATTCAATAAAGAGCTTGTAAACGCTGAAAGTTTTAGTATTTGTATAACTAAACCCACCGGCAATACTGTAATAGGAACATTTACCGATGCAGTGGGTTGCTACAACACCATTAGTTTTGCACTTCCCGCAAATCCAAAACCCCAAGCTGATTATTTATTTACTCCCGAAAAACCGGTGGAGGGAATTGATCCTGTGTTGTTTAACGATAATAGCGCCGGTGATAAACTAACAGCATGGAATTGGTATTTTGTAACCAACAAGGGTTACCAGAGTGAAAACCGGAACACCAGTTATTTATTTGATAATGCGGGCACCTATCCCGTAGCACTTGTTGTTTCAAACACATGGGGGTGCGCCGATACGATTGTAAAAAACGTTTTTGTAGAAAGTGATTTCACCCTATTTGTTCCAAACACGTTCACTCCCAATGGAGACGGCATGAACGATACATTTCAACCCAAAGGTCGTGGAGTAACGAAATACAATTTAACCATCTATAACAGATGGGGTGATCAGATTTTTCAGACCGGAGATTTTGTAACCGGGTGGAACGGACAGGTGAATGGCTCAGATTCTGCAGACGGTATTTATGTTTGGAAGATTAACGCAGTAGACACAAAGGGTAAAATAAAAGATCTCACCGGCCACATAACACTTACCCGTTAGAGTTTCAGTTTCATCTATACTGACGATTCTTTTTCAACCCAATCACCGTGCTCCCTGATCAAACCAATCAGTTCATCCACAGCAGTTTCGCTGGTGACGTTTTTCTTTACTACCTCTTTGCCTTTGTACAAGCTTATTTTGCCGGGACCGGTTCCTACATAACCATAATCCGCATCCGCCATTTCACCCGGGCCATTTACGATACAACCCATAATCCCTATTTTAATTCCTTTTAAATGATCTGTGCGCTCCCTGATCTTTTGAGTGGTTTCCTGTAGGTCGAATAAAGTACGACCACAACTCGGACAACTGATGTACTCTGTTTTACTGATCCGTGTACGTGTGGCCTGTAAAATACCGAAGGCGGTAGAATTACACACTTGTGTACTCACACACTCCTTTTGTTTGATCCAAATCCCATCACCAAAACCGTCCAATAATAAACCACCAAGATCGGTACTGCTGTATAATTGAAAGCTGGCCTCATCGAGATTTTGATAATTGCATTTTACTATGAAAGGCAAATTGCAGCCCTGATGTTTTAATTCTACTGCCATTCGGCGCAATTCAGGCATGGTATGCTTGTTAAACGAATCCAGTACCAGACACACCCGTTTGTCGTGTTTAATTTTATGAATGAATGTTTCTGTCAATTCCTGAATATCCACCGCAACAAAGTTTAATTGTTGAGACTTATCTGAACTCATAAAATATTCTTCTCCGCAAAACAGAGGATAAGCCCTTTCTTGTGTTTTATGTTTTAACCAGGTTTGGGAATTATAAATTAATCCCAAAGTACCAGGGATTTCGAAATTAACCGTGTTATCCCCTGCAAACAAATAATCAACGGCCATATCCGTCAAGTTCCACTTATCAAGCGGTACAGAGTAATTGTATCCAACGCCAAAAAAACTGGCCGGGGTAATCTCCGTTTTCATACTGTAATCCGCAACAACTCTTGGAACATTATGATTCCCGATATTAATGACGTCGCGGCTAACATTCCGGTTGTATTCATAAGGACTGTAAGGCAATTCGAAATCAATTTCCTTAATGGGCGAATGATTTTTTCGCTCGTAATACCGTTCTGCCAGTCGTTTAGCGACAGGAATTTCGTATTCAGGTTCCTCGGTAAGGGATACACGAATGGTGTCTCCAAGCCCGTCTTCAAGCAGAGTGCCAATACCAACCGCCGACTTAATACGCCCGTCTTCTCCATCGCCAGCTTCTGTCACACCCAGGTGCAACGGGTAATTGCGGTTAGTCTCAATCATTTTTGCCACCAGCAAACGATAGGCCTGCACCATCACCTGGGTATTGCTGGCCTTCATGGAAATAACAATGTTATAAAAATCGTGGTCTTCACAAATACGTAAAAACTCCAATGCGCTTTCTACCATACCCAGCGGAGTATCGCCATAACGGCTCAAAATACGATCGCTTAACGAACCATGGTTAGTGCCAATGCGCATGGCGGTACCATACTCTTTACAAATTTTCACCAACGGTGTAAACCGGTTGCGGATACGTTCCAATTCTGCTTCGTACGCGGAATCCGTATAGTCAATGGTTTCAAATTTTTTCTTGTCAGCATAGTTACCGGGGTTAACACGCACTTTTTCTATAACCCGAGCTGCAAACTCAGCGGCATTCGGAGTAAAGTGAATATCGGCGCAAATGGGCGTATCGTATCCCTTGGACCGGAGCTCTTTTTTGATGACTTCCAGATTTCTGGCTTCATTCATACTGGGAGCGGTAATTCTCACTAATTCACAACCCGCTTCAATCATTCGGATACTTTGAGCAACAGTGGCTTCCGTATCCATTGTATCTGTGGTTGTCATACTTTGCACCCGAATCGGATTAGTGCCACCCATTTTAAGGTCTCCCATACTTACTTCACGTGTCAAAAAACGGGAGTAGTGGGTTAGATTATTACAATATTTTTCTGAAAAATTCATTTTAAAAAGAAGGACAAAGATACGAAAAGAAAACTTACTTTATTTCCAGCTCATCGGTAAAAATAAAGGCTTGTCCTCCCTGCCCAATGTGCCATTCAGGAAGTCTTCCAAATTTAGTGGCAATCATTTTCACATAACGCACATTTAGCTTTTTATCCAGTTTTTTTTCATATTTATAACTCTGTATCGCATAATCGTCGGGCTTTACCAAAGTATTTGTTTGCGCGAGTAGTGAAAACACCTGTCCATCAGATGATCCGTAAAAATTAATCTGTTTTGGAAAAAGTATCCAACTGCGGGTGTCCTGAAGACAGTTAAGACTGAGATAAGAAATATCTCTTTTGGCACCTAAATCCACTATGCATTCAAAATCCTGCCCCTGGCAGCCGATCCAATCACCTTTACGCCAGTCTCTAGAAGCATAAATGCCATCCACCAGCGACTGTGACCCGTCGGCGGCGTATTGGGCATTTACATCCGAGTTGATCGTTACCGTGTAATCATGAAGTAATTTGTAAAAATGTGCCTGCGTCACCGCACTGCTATCGTTCCCGGAATAGGCTTTCGTTTTTATGATACAGGTAGAATCAATCGTAAACGGCTGGTTGTACACTTTTGAATCGCGTGTTGGATCGCTGCCATCCAACGTATAAAATATAGAAACCGACCCCGCATTAATGGCTTTAATGGTGATCTCAGTGTTAGTTTTAAAGATCCTTGAGCCACCACCGATGGTAAGTGCTGGAATGTGTTTAACCAATAACGATTTGAAGGTGGCCCTATTGAAGCCCTTTTTACCATAACGATTTAGAGAATCGCCAACGTGTGTGTACAAAAATTCTATTTTGCCACCCGAAACAATTTGATTATGCGATATTTCAGTACCCGTCGTTTTAATGTGATTGACATTTACTGAAGCTACTACCTGTCCAGGGTTTGAGTACGATTGGATGGAAAGCGTGTCGCCACTTTCAAAGTGAATTTTGATCTTTTTAAAAAGAGGCGCTCCAAACGCGTACTCTTTGGATCCGGGACAAACAGGATAAAAGCCCATTGAACTAAAAACATACCAGGCACTCATCTGTCCACAATCTTCATTACCAATTAAACCATCCGGCGCATTTTTATAAAACTCATGACATATTTTATGTACCCGCTCAATAGTTTTTTGAGGTTTGCCAATGTAGTTATATAAATAGGCCATGTGGTGACTTGGTTCATTACCATGCGCGTATTGGCCCATCAGACCTGTAACATCAGCCTGGTCGCGTCCCTGTGTTTTCTCGGAAGTGGTAAAAAGTTCGTCCAGCTTTTTCTCAAAATTTTCTTTACTTCCGTGCAAACGGATTAACCCTTCCACATCGTGTGGTACATAAAAAGAATACTGCCAGCTGTTGCCTTCGGTAAAGTGATTATTTATCTCGGAGGCATAAAAAGGAGAAAGCCAGTTACCATTTTTACGCGGGCGCATAAAACCTGTTGTGGGGTCATAAAGATTCCGGTAAGCCAGCGACCGTTTTGTGAATACCTTCACATCCTCTGATTTGCCCAACATTCGTGCTAATTGCTCAATACACCAGTTATCATAACCGTATTCGAGCGTTTTACTTACACTTTCATGTTCGTCATCCACCTGTAAATAGCCCTGCCGGTTAAATTCCGGGATCCCAAAGGCTGAATAGTTGGATGCCGACTTCATGGCGGTGTAAGCGAGATTCGTATCTATCCCTTTCATTCCTTTCACAATCGCATCTGCAATCACCGATACCGAATGAAACCCAATCATACAATCGGTTTCGTTGCCCGAAAGTTCCCAAACCGGTAAGCGGCCTGAAGTTTTATACTGGGCTAAAAATGTATTGATAAAATCAACGCTGCGTTTCGGTTCAAGTATCAACAATAAGGGGTTAAGCGCGCGATAAGTATCCCAAAGCGAAAACACGCTATAATTGACAAAACCTTCTGCTGTATGCGACCTGTTATCTCTTCCACGGTATTGATTATCCACATCCATGTTTAAGGAAGGATGGATAAAACAGTGGTAAAGCGCGGTATAAAAAACCGTTAACTGATCATTATCCGAGGCTTCCATCTCAACTTTCGATAATTGGGTGTTCCAGATGTCAGAAGCCTGTTTTTTGTAGTTGTCAAAATTCCAGTGATTTGCTTCCGCCAACAAATTCTTTAACGCCCCTTCTTCACTTACGGAAGAAATAGCCACTTTTACAATCAACTCTCTGGAATCATTCAAATCAAATTCAAAATTAGCCCCTTCTACCCTCTCTCCCTTCGTTAAGTCGAGTTTCGGTCTGAGATTTTTTTTAAACGCATATTCAATTTTCTTTACCGGTTTTGAAAATTTGATGACAAAATAAAGGTGCTGATCTTTCGCCCAGGCCTCACTGGTACGAAATCCCGAAACCGTTACACTGTCGATCATTCGCAGACCGCAGGATAGTGTTTTATCCCGGTGCAAAAGATCCAGCAAGAGATTGGCTTTACCCTTTTCAGTAAAAGTATAACGGTGGATGCCAGTGCGCCAGGTACTTGTCAGTTCTGCCTTAACTTTATATTTATCTAGTAGCACCTGATAAAAACCTGGTGACGCGATTTCATTTTTATGCTGAAAGGACGAGGCATAATTTTTATTTTCCATCGATACGTTTCCGCTCACAGGCATCAACAAAATATCACCCCAGTCGCTACAACCAGTGCCACTCAGGTGTGTGTGTGAAAAACCATAAATAAGACTGTCGCTATAATGGTAGCCGCTGCAACCGTCCCAGCTATCATCCGCACGGGTATCAGGGCTTAGCTGTACCATGCCAAAAGGAAGCAGTGCTCCAGGAAAGGTATGGCCATGACCACCAGTACCAATAAAGGGATTAACGTAGCCCGCGTAATTGGGCTGTGATATAGCGTGTTCTAAAAACACTATTACACTGAAACAGATCGCAAATAAACGGATGTTCATACTTTGAAAATACAAATTATTTCATGAACCACTAGTTAAGGCTTTGCGCAGTTTTTTTATTTCTTCCACATTAACCTGCAGGGATTGACCAGTAATGGCCGCACTGTGAAATTCGTGGCAGCCGGTTTCTAACAATTGTTGGATATTCGTAGAGCGGACTCCGCCGCCCAGCATTATTATCAGTTCACCACCGTAAATTTTCTGAAGTACTTCGAGGTTTGCGATATGGTCAGCGGCGTTTTTACTTCCACCTGACGTTAAAACTCTTTCAATCCCCAAGTCGATTAACAGCTTCAAACTCTTGTCCAAATCAACACACTGGTCAATGGCACGGTGAAATGTGACCTGCATAGGCCCGGCCGCTGACTTCAATTTTCTACACGCGTTCCGATCAATATCATTTTTTTTTGTTAATACGCCAAATACAACTCCGTCTATACCGCTTTCCTTACAAAATAAAATTTGCTGCCGCATGAATTCCAACTCTGCCGAACTGTAGACAAAATCACCGCCCCTCGGACGAATCATGACATGCAGGGGAATTTTAATTCGTTCTCGCGCCGAAAGAATAATATCATTTAACGGGGTAAGACCGCCTTTCACATAATTTTCGCAAAGTTCAATTCGATCTGCACCAGCAGCTGCGGCTAATTCCGCTGAAATCAGATCAAAGCACGCTATTTCCAATATTTTTGCGTGGTCGGTCAAAACAAACTTTTGGCATCAAATAACTGATTATTTATTTCTGGCGAGTACACCGCATAGTTAAATCCCTTCTGTAAACAAAATGCGCCATGCTCCCCATGTTTATTAATCGCAATAAAACCGATTTGCAATTCCGTGAGGGATTGGTTCCTTCTTTTCGCGCTATTAATAATGCGCTCTACCGCTTTTTTACACGCCAATTCGGGGGCAAGACCCTGGCGCATTAATTCAATTACCGTATGAGAACCAGCGATACGAATCACTTCTTCGCCATGCCCGGTGGCTGTTACCGCCCCCACTTCATTATCCACATAGAGTCCCGCACCAATAATGGGCGAGTCGCCTACCCGGCCGTGCATTTTAAATGCCATGCCACTGGTGGTACACGCACCGGAGAAATTGCCTTCCATATCCAACGCCACCATTCCAATAGTATCGTGGTTTTCTATATTTGCTTTTGGTTTATACTCCGATGTTTTCAGCCAATCCTGCCATTCGGCTTCGGATTCAGCGGTAAGGAGATTCTCCTTTTTGAAACCTTGCGCCAGGGCAAATTGTAACGCACCGTCCCCTGTTAACATCACGTGGGGTGTTTTTTCCATTACCGCTCGTGCCACAGATATGGGATGCACAATATGTTCCAGGCAGGCTACCGAACCAATGTTCATGTTTTCATCCATGATACACGCATCGAGCGTTACCCGACCATCTCTATCAGGCCGACCACCCAATCCAACACTCCGCTCCTGCGGATCAGCCTCCGGAATTTTCACTCCTGCCTCAACGGCGTCCAACGCCCGGCCGTTTTTAGTCAACACCTCCCAGGCGGCCACATTCGCTTCTACCCCGAAACGCCAGGTAGAGATAACAATGGGTTTAACCTGTTTCCTACCCGTATCGATTAAAACATTAGCAGCCTTGGATGGTTTAACGGCAAACAACGTTGTTGCCAGTGCTGAAAGTTTTAAAAATTTGCGTCGTGTTGCCATATTCACTTGTATTTAAATTTACTAATGGGCTGCAGGTGCTTCAATGTAATCAATCCCTTGTTTTTTAAAAATAGATTTTACTTTACGCGCATACCAGGCCAGATAGGCGAAGCAAACAACCGTAATGATATAAGACGTGTGTGGGTTAAACGTATCTACTAAAAAGCCCTGAAATGGCGGGATAATTGCGCCGCCCAAAATCATCATCACCAAAAGAGACGAACCCTGGCTGGTATAATTACCGAGTCCGTTAATTGCTAAAGCAAAAATGCAGGGCCACATCACTGAACAAAACAAACCGCCACTTATAAAGGAGTAAAGTGCGAGATTTCCTGTAGTCACGAGCCCCAAAACCATCATCGCGCAAGCCGTTAGTGACAATATGAGCAAGGTTCTTGCTGGATTTTCCCCCGAAAAAACAAAAATGAGTGAAGCGATAAGGATATAGGGAATATAAAGAACATAATCCGACACATTACTTCCACGGAGATAGTTAACGCAGCAAATAACTCCAAACGCAACAAGCGGGGTGACAAATTGCATCAATAACTTCGTCCCTCGCTTAAAATTAAATACGGCAAGTGATCCGGTCCAGCGGCCAATCATTAAACTTCCCCAATACAAAGAAATAAAATGGGAGATGTGGGTGTGATCCAACCCTTTAATTTCGGGCATTGCCAATAACGCCCCCAAATTACTTTGTATGGTAACTTCCACACCAACGTAAACAAATATGGCAATCATTCCGAGTTTTAGTTGCGGAAACTTAAGCGCTCCCAGATCTTTATCGAGCTTTTCGGAATTCGCCACAGAAGGCAATTTCGAAAACCATAAAATAGAAGCGCATAACATAAAAAGTAAAAACAGTATCAATGCTGGTGTTTTTACCTGCTCGAGACCGCCGCTTCCCGTGTCAGGTGTATTGATATTCCCGAATAACGCGTAACTCAATACGACAGGGCCAATGGTAGTTCCGAAGGAGTTAATGCCTCCCGCCAGGTTTAAGCGCTGAGCCCCGGTTTCTTTATCACCAAAATTAATAACAAATGGATTGGCTACAATTTGTTGCAGCGCAAACCCAAGGCCAATAATAAATAAAGCGCATAACAAAAAGGGATATGAATTTAAACTGGCCGCAGGAATGAATAATAACGAACCGCTCGCCGAAATTAACAAACCAAGAATGAGGGATTTTTTATACCCTATTTTATTAATGGGATCGCCACTAGCTCGGGAAGTAAAAAAGTAGATCAACGAACCAATCGCATAAGCAGCGTAAAAAGCCAGGTCTACCAATTGCGACTGAAACTGAGTTAAAATAAATTTTTGTTTAAAAAGAGGAATAAGGATCCCATTACTGGCCGCTACAAAACCCCAAAAGAAAAATACGCTGATGAGCGCCACAAAAGATGATTGTAATTTCTGCATAAAATTGACTTGTATCTAAAGTAATTGTTTTTGGTTTACCTTTTTGCTGGTTTAAAAGTTCACTTATTAACAGTCATTTTTTTACTAATTATTTAAAGCAATTACGCTATTTTTATGTTTTATTTCAACTTATGCAATTACTTACCCCCGATCATTTTACAGATTATGAATTACTAGACTGCGGCGATTTTGAAAAGCTGGAACGTTTTGGTAAGTTCATTGCAATAAGGCCAGAACCTCAAGCTGTTTGGCCTAAGGTGCTTCCAGAAAAAGAATGGGAAAAACTGGCTCATATAAAATTCGTACCAAAATCAAGCAGCAGCGGCGACTGGAAAAAAAATAAACAAATGCCCGATCAATGGGATGTAAATTATACGGTTAAGAGATCTGCTAAATCAACTGAAAGTTACAACCTTGTTTTTCGTTTGGGGCTTACCTCATTTAAACACGTAGGTATTTTTCCCGAACAAGCGGTAAATTGGGACAAGATTTATTCCTTTTTACACAATAAACCGAAAGCCAAATTTTTGAATCTATTTGCTTATACGGGTGGCGCTTCTATTGCTGCGAGAGCTGCCGGGGCCGACGTTACTCACGTAGATAGTATTAAACAGGTGGTTACCTGGGCCAATGAAAACATGCAGAAATCAAAACTTGATAATATCCGGTGGCTGGTGGATGACGCTCTGAAATTTGTAAAAAAAGAAATAAGACGCGGTAACATTTACCAGGGCATTATTCTGGACCCACCAGCTTTCGGGCATGGTCCCAATGGCGAAAAATGGAAACTGGAAGATAATATCCAGGAAATGATGGAGAGTGTATTACAAATTGTTGACACCAAACAACACCTCCTGATTTTAAACGCTTATTCTTTGGGATTTTCGGCGCTGGTGCCTGAAAATTTACTTAACCCATTTGCCAAAAAACACGCTTCCGAATTAAACATCGGCGAATTATACTTAAAAGCTACAAGTGGTGTTAAACTCCCATTAGGCGTATGGGGAAGTTTAAAAAAAGAATAAATTGGATCAATGTGGTTACGGACGACTAAACGATATGATCCCTTAATCTGATAAGCGATCAGATCATTTTTATGTTTCGGTTTAAAGCTAACATATACAAAGTGGGGATTAACTGGTGCGTGAATGTGCCAACCCGAATTTCAGATGAACTTGAAAAGGAAAAAGGTTACATCCGTATAACGGGCCTCGTCAATCAATTCAAATTTAAAATCAATCTGGTTCCGGTTAAAAATGCCCCCTTACCGTTTATTCGTAAATGGCCATATGATGAAAGGAGGAAACACAGCCCTCAATGAAATAGCCAGTTTTTCCATAGAACAAAACGAAACAAAACTTGACGTTTCCAGTGCTCTTAAAAAAATTATTGAAAAAGTAATCCCTCAATTAAAGAATAAAAAATAAAACGTAAGAATCCCTTAAGGAATTATATCATGACAAACATTATTGAAAACATTAAACACACCCGTAAATTTATTGTAGATGGACTGAATGATTTTACCATTAAGGAATTAAACACCATTCCTCCCGGCTTCAACAACAACATTATCTGGAATTTAGGCCATCTGGTGGCAGCCCAGCAGGATCTTTGTTATCAGAGGGCCGGGCTTAACATGCATATTGAAAAAAGTTATTTTGACAAATACAAACGTGGATCAAAACCCGAAGGTCCGGTAACGGAAACCGAACTGGCGCTTATCAAAAAATTACACATTGAAACGCTGGACCTTTTAACTGCCGATTATAATACGCAACTTTTCGAAAACTATACCCCTTTTGTAACGAGGTATGGTGTTGAATTAAAAAACATTAATGATGCCATCCACTTTGTTTTATATCACGAAGGTTTACACGGCGGCATCATTATGATGTTAAAACGGCTTGTGAAATAAAAAATTATTCTAATTAAAATTTAAGTATGTATAAACATCAACTTTTGTAAAACCTGCAACGTGAAATTTTCTTATTAAAACAGTTGGCGCCGCTAATCGAGGAGCGTGATCTTGATTACAGACCGGCCGAAAAAATGCGCAGTACGATGGAATTGATGCAATACCTCTCGGGTATTGGCGCCACGATGCTCCGCTGGTTTGTCATCAACGACCTCACCCCGGAAGAATGGGTAAAAATAAGGGAATACCGTAAAACATTGACCGTTGAAAACTTTAGAGATCGTCTGGACGAACAAATGGAAGACATTGTTAAATACATGAACATGATCAACGAAGAGGATCTCGTAAAAGTGGAAGTAACGTTGCCGTCCAAGGAAAAGATGGTGCTTGGCACCGCTATTATTAATGCGCCCATTAAATGGCTGGCAGCTTACCGAATGCAGTTATTCATGTATCTTAAAATGAATGGCCGCTCAGAGATAAGCACCCGTGAAGCCTGGACAGTTATAGAAGAATAACTATTCGCCTCACTCCCACCCTGACAAAAAGGAGGTGAAGGGGCTGGAGATTTTCGGGCTTTATTGTTTCGTTCCTTTTTTTGGCATATATTTATTTATAAATATTAGCGAATAGTATTATGACTTTAAAATCCACGTTTTTAGCTTTTACAATTGTTTTCAGTGCAATTGATTGTTTTTCTCAAACTTCCTATACCTACACAGGGAAACCAAGGTTTAAGATTGAAACCCGCAGGGCTGGTATTTTTTTAGGAAACATTGAAGTAGAGTTATTTCCCAATATCGCGCCTAAACATGTCCGGAATTTTGACAGCCTGGTGAGCACCGGCTTTTATGACACCACTGCTTTTCACCGTGCAATTCCCGGCTTCGTAATTCAGGGGGGCGATCCCAATACCCGAAGCGGACCCATGAGTACCTGGGGCTACGGAGACCCCAACCAGCCAACCGTGAATGCGGAATTTAGCGCCGCTAAACACCTGAGAGGGTCATTTTCCGCGGCGCGATCCAACAATATCAATAGCGCCACTTCTCAGTTTTTTATTTGTGTGGCCGCCACTCCCAATCTCAATGGTCAATATTCCTTATACGGCCGGGTTACTTCCGGAATGAATTATGCGGACACAATCGCGCTATCCCAAAAGTTTCCGGGTACCTATTCGAATACCCCGCTTCAAAAAGTAGAAATGTTTGTTACTTATGTGGGCTCTAATGATACGGTCCCAAACCCTCCAGCGCTAAATTTGCCGGTGAATGGAACCGTAGATCTCGATTATTTGTTTCCCATTAACTGTAGCTGGATCGCGGTAAGTGACGCTATCATTTATGAATTGGAAGTGACTACTGATTCGCTTTTTACCACCATTACGGAACCACTAGTTAAAACTGCGAATTTGAATTACGCCCTGAACGGATTAATGAGTAATACCAAATATTTTTGGCGCGTTCGTACAAATAATGGAGGACATTTTAGCGCTTATACTCCCATCAGAAATTTTAAAACATCACGTGATCCCGATGATGCTACAGGCATTTTGAGCATTTCGGCGGTAAGTGAAACCCATAGTATTTTCCCTAACCCTACGACCGATAAATTCGGCTTTACTAATTTACAAGTGGGCAATACCCTCGAAATCATGAATGCTGAAGGCCGCTCTGTTTATAAAACAACTGTTAAAGATCCGTCTATGACTATTGACTTTGAAGGGAAAGAAAAAGGAATCTACTTCTATACCATAAAAACGAACGGTGCAGAAATTGGCAAAGGAAAATTATTGGTTAAGTAATGAATCCCAGCCCTTGAAAATTGTACCATAAAACTGCGAACAGAATTGGTTGGAAAGATAGTGAACCCAAAGATGATAGCTTCGCGAATCTGGATATAAAGATCTATGATCCTATTAGGAGTTTAGTGCAACAAATGATTCACGATAGAAATTTTTAGATATATTACCACTTACTCCGGGAATTTATTTCTTACAAGTTGATAATCCTGATCAAACGAACTACCGAAACAAATTTATTCTTGTTAAATAAGTTAACGGGTAAACTAAAGTTATAAATTTATACTTATAACTTTAGTTTACCCGAATAAGAAAATTCAGGGTATTTAATTTAAATTTTTAATGTTATGACAAAACAAAGAAAAACGGTTATCATCGTATTGGTCATTTTAAACAGCGTAGTGCTTATGGGACAATT
>Ga0075163_10000979_pt1 | contig 38049 bp, 35 predicted proteins | sample JI1023141ADNA_FD_71478 | JGI IMG/M metagenome (GOLD analysis project Ga0075163, IMG submission 71478) | Wastewater effluent complex algal communities from Wisconsin, to seasonally profile nutrient transformation and Carbon sequestration -... | ecosystem: Engineered > WWTP > Effluent > Algae...
CCGCCCCGCCGTCACCGTCACCACCGGCCTCCCCGACTTCACCGGCCTCACCCTCGCCCAGGCCCTCGACCTCGCCCAGACCGCCAGGGTCGACCTCCGCGCCCACGGCACCGGCATCGCCGTCCTCCAGGACCTCCAGCCCGGCCCCGTCGACAGCGGCTCCCCCGTCCAGGTCTACTTCGAACCCCCGACCTGACCTGTCCCTCGGGACAGCCTGTCCCTTCGGCCAGCCTGTCCCTTCGGCCAGCCTCGTGCTCGGCCCTCAGGTCGGGCGCTTGATCAGCCGGCCGATGCTCAGGTTCGGGATGCGCACCCCGCCGAGCGGGTTGGGCGTGCGGACGGTGTCCGGGGTCGGCGGTCGCGGCAGCGTGTCGGAGCTCTCGTCGGGCAGCGCCGACAGCAGCGGCGGCGGCGCGGCGAAGCCCGCGGCCGGCAGCGGCGGCGGCGGCGGGAGGTCGGCCCGGCCGGCGTCGTAGTCGTCGTCCGGCTCGACGTCGACGTCGACCTCGAGCTGCGGCGAGTCCCCGCCCGGCAGCGAGTCCTCCGGCATCGCGTAGATCCCCGACTGCGCCGCGACGTCGAGCTCGCGCCGCAGCCCGTCGAGGTCGAGCTGGTCGAGCCACAGGCGGTCGACCAGGTAGCGCCCATCGACCGGCACCAGCGTCAACGACCCGCGGGTGATGCTGTGCAGCAGCTTGCCGCCCGCGTGGTGGCGCAGCTTGCGGCCCAGCTCCGCCACCGCGTCGTCGTCGAGCGCCTTCGTCAGCGCCGTGAGGACCAGGCCGAGGACCTCCCGGGCGCGGTCCAGCTCTTCCTTCGTGCGCCCGGCCCCCGCCGTGACGACGTTCTGCAGCTCGGCAGGTCGGCGAGTGCGGGCGGTGTCCTGGCGGGTCCCCTTCACCCGTTCAGCGTTTCGCAGCCGCTCCGCGAGGTTGCGGGCGACCGACAGCTTCTTGCCGAGGTCGCGGCAGATGCGGGCCCAGTGGTCGCGCTCGTCGCGGGCCTGCGCGAGCTCCTTCTCGACGGCGCCCAGGCGGCCCTCCATCACCTGGATCTGCATCACCTTGGCGTCGTAACGCTGCCAAATGTCCCCGGGGTCGGCCATGCTCGCTCTTTGCTCTCCAAGGAGTACCCGGAAAGGCCCCCCAAAAGTACCCCCTTTCGACCGGGCCACCCGCGCCGATCACAAATTTCGCGGTCGCCCTCGTTCGCCCGCGCGCGCGCGATCCCATCCGCGGGTTCGACCCCCGTCGGGGGTCCCCGGACCGCGGGCGGCCGCGCCTCGACCTGGCCGTTTCGACATGGCCCTTGGGGCATGTCCGCGCCGGCGCGCCCGCGATCGCGCGCGCCGACGCACGCACACGAGCCGACCCCGGCGCTTGCCGACCGCCGCGGGCCCTGGTCTCCTCGGACATGCTCGGTTCCCCTCGCTGCTCCGCCCGCCGCGTCCTCCCCCTCCTCCTGATCGGGGCGATCCCCGGGTGCGGCGACAGCGGGACCGCCAGCACCGTCTCGGCCTCGGCGACCCAGGGCAGCGATCCGACCCTGACCAGCGCGCCGAGCACCGGCCCCGGCGAGGTCACCGAGACCGCCACCAGCGCGCCGACCAGCACGCCCACCAGCACGCCGACCGAGGGCTCGGCGACCGCGGGCGAGACGCTCGGGACGACCGCCGCGCCCGGCACCTCGACCAGCACGACCGCGGTCGGCGAGACCAGCACGGGCGGCACGACGACGCCGGTCGACCCGAGCGACGCGACCACCGCCTCGAGCAGCGGCGACGACGGCACGACGGCCGGCATGAAGCTCGACATGGGCCCGCAGCCCTGCGAACCGGACCTGACGCCGACGACCTACGACTTCATCTGGATCGCCAACACCGGCCAGGGCACCGTCAGCAAGATCAACACCAAGACCGGCGTCGAGGCGGCCCGCTACAACACCGCCGCGCAGCCCTCGAACCCGTCGCGCACCTCGGTCAACCAGTACGGCGACGTCGCCGTGTCGAACCGCGACCCCGGCAGCATCACCAAGATCGCCGCGCTCGAGGTCCGCTGCGTCGACAGCAACAACAACGGCAAGATCGACACCTCGACCGGACCCGCCGACATCCGCCCGTGGGGCCAGGACGAGTGCGTCGTGTGGCACCAGACCTACCCCTCGCCCGGCTACAGCTACGGCCCGCGCCCGACCGCCTGGGAGGGCGTCGCCCAGGACCCCGTCACCTGCGAGACCCCCGTCCCGCGCCTGTGGGGCGGCTGGATGGACAACGCCGCGACCGCCCACTTCATCCGCCTCGACGGCGACAACGGCATGACCCTCGACGAGGTCCTGCGCCCCAACTGGGTCGGCAGCGGCTACGGCCCCTACGGCGGCGCCGTCAACACCGCGGGCGACCTCTACGCCGTCGGCCTCGAGAGCACCGTCATCCACATCGACGCCGAGACCCTCGTGCTCGACGACATCCCCCCGCCCCCCGACCTCGCCAGCTACGGCTTCGCCATCGACAAGAACGGCGACCTGTGGGTCGGCAGCTACGGCGTCAACAGCATGTATCACTACAAGGTCGCCGAGAAGAAGTGGTACCCGCTCGGCCCCGGCGGCGGCTGGGTGCTCGGCCTGCAGACCGACAAGCTCGGCCGGGTCTGGGGCGCCGGGAGCGGCCCGTGCCGGCTCGTCCACGCCAGCGTCGCCGACGTCAAGTACGTCAACACCGCGATCCCGCTGCCGGGCTGCGGCGAGCCGTGGGGCGCGAGCATCGACAACGACGGCTTCGTGTGGATCGTCGACAAGTCCAACAAGGCGTTCAAGGTCAACCCCGACACCTACGCCGTCGAGCTCGTCGTCACCGGCCTCATCAACCCCTACACCTACTCGGACATGACCGGCCAGGGCCTGCAGCTCGTGCTCCCGCAGTGACCGCGCGCGCGTCGGTGTATCCTCGCACCCGCGTGCCCGACCCCGTCCGCGACGCCCTCCTCCGCGGCGCCGAGCTCCACGACGCCGGCGCCCACTTCGCGGCCCACGAGGCCTGGGAGCGCGGCTGGCAGCGCACCGCCGACCCGACCCTGCGCCGCGTCCTGCAGGGCCTGATCCAGATCGCCGCCGGCTACCACAAGCTGCTCGTCCAGCGCCGCCCGCTCCCCGCCGCCCGCCTGCTCGCCCGCGGTTTGGACAAGCTGGACGCCGGCCCGCCGACCCTCGACGGCCTCGACCTCGCGACCTACCGCGCCGCCACGCGGGCCTGCCTCGCCGCGCTCGAGCGCGGCGAGCTCGATCCCGCCGCGATCCCCCGCCTCATGCCCTTCCTCTACCAACCTTATTACTGCGAGGAGAACGCCTACCACCTCGCTCGCCACCCCGCGCTCGCCGGCCGCGATCCCGCCGTGATCTTCATCCGCGCCGCCGCCGAGTGCGTCATGTGGCACCAGCGCGCCGCCCGGGCCGCGCACGAGCCGGTGCTCTGGGACTATCACGTCGTCGTGCTCGCGCGCCGCCCGTGGGAGATCTGGGACCTGGACAGCACCCTCGGCTGCCCCGTGCCCGCCCTCGTGTATCTGCAGCGCAGCTTCCGACCCGAGCTGCGGCTCCGGCCGCGCCACGCCCCGCGCCTGCGCGTGGTCCCGGCGGCCGAGCTCGCGGCGACCTTCGCGTCCGACCGCTCCCACATGCGGACGCCCGATGGATCTTTCACGCAGCCGCCGCCCGCGTGGCCGCCGATCGGCCCGCCCGGCGTCGCGTCCAGCCTCGAGCGATACCTCGCGTACGGCGACCCGATCGCCGGCGAGGAGCTGGACCTCGCCGGCCTCCTCGCCCGCGTCCGCGAGCCCTGACGCCCGCTCGCTGCATCGCCCGCGCGCGAACGCAGTTAGGCGCGCGGCCGCGCTTCACTTGCGGCATCATGCGCCGCCATGACCCGACTGTCCTCCGCCCTCTCCGTCGTCTGCCTGCTGCTCGCGGGCTGTCGCGCCGTCGCCAACTACGACTCGAAGCCCGCCGGCGCCGGGCCCAACAAGATGCTCGACAGCACCGCCGTCGGGAAGCACCGCTGCGAGGGCGGCGCGACCACCTACAGCCCCTTCGTCGTCGAGTGGGACGCCACCGACCTCGCCAGCTTCGAGGCCAAGGCCGCCCGCGACCTCGTGTTCGTGCGCTACGCCGACTGCGGCATCGAGATGCTCTACGGCTGCAGCGACGCCGGCATCCCCGGCCGCTACGGCCGCTACAACGAGCCGCACTTCACCAGCGGCACCGTCGAGGGCTTCACGATGAAGAACGAGGACGAGCTGGTCGCCAAGCTGCCGCTCGGCGCCGCCGCGTTCAGCACGGCGGTCAAGCTCGGCGAGACGCTGGTGCTCAAGTACTTCGTGTCGGGCTCGGTGCAGGCGACCCGCGACGAGGTGTTCCGCGCGCACCTCGCCGACAACAACCGCTGCAGCAAGGCGACCCACTTCGTGTCGGGCTTCAACCTCGGCGCGTTCAAGCTCGAGGCGGCGAAGGGCCAGTCGGGCGAGGTCGCGGTCGGCTTCAAGAACGCCGGCGGCGCGGCGAAGACCAGCTCCGACAGCGAGAACCTCAAGCAGGCCGGCCTGCTCGAGAGCTGCGAGACGCAGGCCCAGCGCCAGTGCCGGGTCCCGATCCGCCTGATCCTGCAGCCGCTGCAGGAGGGCGAGGCCCCGACCGTCGCCGCCGCCAACACCAGCCTCGGCGCGTCCGCGACCAACACCTACGAGGACACCCCGCAGGCCCGCGCCTACAAGCTGCGCACCTCCGCCAACGAGAAGGAGGCCGCGGGCGACGGCGCCGGCTGCCTCTCCGACATCGAGCGCGCGCGCGGGCTCGAGAACAACGACCAGACCCGCCGCGAGTCGATGCTCACCGAGTCGTACTGCATGATGCGGACCGGCCGCTGCGACGAGGGCAAGCAGCTCATGCGCGACTACATGAAGATGATCGACCCCAAGCGCAAGACGACCGACGCGCAGATCGAGACCAGCGTCAAGGTCGCCGCCGACATGAAGTGCCCGAGCCGCGAGGGCGACAGCATCGAGACCAAGATGACCTACCTCTACACGCAGGTCGCCAACGCCCAGGAGAAGGGCGACCCGAGCACCTGCGCCGCGGTCGCCAAGGACGCCGAGGCCCTGCTCAAGAAGGTCGACAAGAAGGCCACCAACGACCGCAACCGCGTCACCGGGGCGATCATGATGGCCAGCAACTGCCTCGCCACCCTCGAGCGCTGCGTCGACGCCAAGAAGCTGTGGCTGCGCTACTACGACCTGACCTTCACCGATATGAAGCCCGCCGAGCGCAAGTCCACCGCCGAGATGACCTTCGCCAACGTCCCCGGCTGCAAGGGCAAGTGACCCGCGTCGCGTCGCTTGCAGCTGCAAGCTTCGCCGACCGTGTTAAGGTGCGGCCGTGAACCGGCCGCACCTCGCCCTCCTCGTGTGCCTGCCCCTGACTCTGGCCGCCTGCGGCGGCGACTCCGCCGACGACGCGACCGCGAGCGGCGGACCCAGCACCGGCGCCGACCCGACGAGCGCGTCGTCATCCTCCTCGACGTCGACCGCCGCGTCGACGACGAACCCCGCGCCGACGACGACCGCGCCCGCGACCACCGGCGACGTCACCACCGACATCACGACCGTCGACGCGACCACCCTCGACGCGACCACCCTCGACGCGACGACCCTCGACGCGACGACGGTCGAGCCCGCGACCGGCGACGCGACCGGCACGACGCAGGGCGTCGGCGACACGGGCGACACCGGCACCGACGACACCGGCGAGCCGCCGCCGCCGGTCGACGCCTGCGCCGACGTGGCCCCGGTGTGCCCGGCCGGCCCGCCCGCGAAGGCCGGCGGCGGCCTGGTGGCGATCGACCGCTGCGGCTTCCCGCTCGTCGACCAGGACACCTGGACGACGCAGGCCGATCGCGTCGCCGCCCTCGCCGCCGTGCTGCCGACGATCACGATCGGCGCGCTCGCCGACGCCGAGTTCAACCGCGACGCCGTCGCCCTCAAGACCGTCCCCGGCGGCGTGAAGAACGTCGCCCAGGCGTTTCGCTGGGACGACGAGGACAACGACAAGGAGTGGTGGATCCCGCAGGGCCTGACCGGCTCCGCCGACGCCACCCCCGACGGCACCGTCGGCGGGCGCAAGCTCCTGCTCGTCAGCTGGTACCACGACGAGGACAAGGACCCCAACAACACCGTGACCAAGGGCGTGCGCGTCAGCCTCGTCGACATCGACGACCCCGCCAAGCCGCGCTACCGCCACATCCTGCTCGTCGAGCCCACCGCCGGCGACCCCGTCGACTTCAAGCCGATCCCGATCCACGCCGGCGGCCTGACATGGTTCGGCGACTACCTCTACGTCGTCGACACCGGCAAGGGCTTCCGCGTGTTCGACATGCGCGCCCTGATGCGCGTCGAGACGGCGCTCGAGAGCGTCGGCTGGGACCCCGCCACCAAGAAGTACTACGCCGGCCTCTACAAGTACGTGCTGCCCCAGGTCGGCAGCTACAAGCACGGCTCGCCGTGCGCCCCGATCTTCTCGTCCGTCGCGCTCGACCGCACCAGCGACCCGCCGACCCTGGTCTCGAGCGAGTACTGCAGCGCCGACGCCTGCGGCGGCGCGCTCAAGGGCCGCATCTATCGCTGGCCGCTCGACCCCGCCAGCGGTCGCCTGGCCGCCGCGACGGTCTGGCCGCTCGCCGCGCACTACATGGCCCAGACCCACGTGCAGGGCGGCCTCGTCCACATGGGCGACGTGTACCTGTCCTCGAGCGCCCCGGCCGGCTCGGCCGGCGCGCTGTACGTGCTGCCCGGCGGCGGCGCGTCGAAGACGGTGACGTGGGTCGACACGCCGGAGGACCTGCTGCGCGACGGCAAGCGGCTGTGGAGCCTGTCCGAAGGGACAGGTATCCGCGTCGTCTTCGCGGTCGACCTCGCCGATCTGCCGGGCTGATCGGGACCGGGCTGATCGGGACCGACCCGGCCGGGCCCGCCCGTGACGCCCCGCCGGAGATCTGTTAGGGTGCGCCACGCCATGGGCACCTGGGGCAGCGGAATCTACGACAACGATCATGCGCTCGACCGCCTCGCGGAGCTCGTCGAGCCGGTCTGCGAGGCGACGTCGCCGGCGCAGCTGCCCGTCGCCCTCGGCCTGCTCGCGTGGCTGCTGCCCGAGCACCTGACGGCGGCGATCGACCAGCACCGCACCCGCTTCCTGGCGTTGCCCGCGGACATGGCCCTGTGGCCCGAGGACACGCTGACCGCCGTCGAGGCGCTGTTCACCGACCCGGAGGCCGCGACCCACGAGCGCGGTCGCGAGGCCGCCGCCACCGAGGCGATCGGCAGCTACTCCAACGGCCCGCGCATCGAGCCGCTGCTGCGCGCCCCCGGCGGCGAGGTCGTCATCGAGGCCCTCGCCGCCCGCGCCGCCGAGCACCTCGACCGCGCCCTCAAGAGCCGCGACCCGCTGTCCACCCTCGCCGGCGAGCTCGCCGCGCTCGGCGTCCTCATCGAGCTCGCCACCGCCGGCTTCTCGCGCCCCAGCCCCGCCCGCGTCGCCGCCTGGGCCGCCGGCTTCGACGCCGCCGACCGCCGCACCCGCGACGAGCGCAGCTTCTGGGACAGGTACGTCGTCCGCGTCCGCCGCGGCCTCGAGCTGCTCGCCGCCCCGCCGACCTCGTGATACGCCACGGCATGCGCGCCGCGACAGCCGTGCCGACGCCGCCGACCGTGCTCGGCACGCTGAGCATGCTCGGCACATCGCTCGTGCTGCTCGCGTGCAGCGGCCGCTACCCGCAGTCCGCGACGCCGCCGACCGAGCTGACCGCGCTCCCCGGCCTGCCGGCGCTGCCACCCGGCTGCCTCGTCGCCAACCACGTGCACACGATCGTCTCGGATCGCTACAGCCACGCGCCCGTGCCCGCCAACGAGCGCTGGGCCTACAGCGCGTCGGGGCTGCGCGCCGCGATCGCGGGGTTCGCCGGCGACGGCGTCGACGCGATCGTCCTCGCCGATCACAACTCGATCGCCGCGGCCTTCGACCCGCAGATCGCGAGCGCGCCGCTGACCGTGATCCCCGGGATGGAGTGGACCACCCGCAGCGGCCACGCCCTGCTGATCGACCCGCGCGTCGATCTCCCGGCCACCGAGCTGCTGCCCCCGCCGTGGCGCACGCGCCCGCGCACCGCGGACTTTCGCGCCATGGTCGACCGCACCCACGCGCGCGGCGGCATCGTCGTGATCGCTCACCCGCGCGTGCCGTTTCGAACCTGGCCGGACGACACCTTCGGCGCCGACGGCGTCGAGGTCTGGGGCCTGCGCAGCTTCGTCATGCGCAACCCCGCCGCGCTGCGCTGGTGGCACGATCGCCTGGTCCGCGGCGAGCGCCTGATCGCCGTCGCCGGCACCGACCTCCACCCCGGCGCCCGCGTCCGCCGCCACCGCGAGCCGCTCAACCGCGTCCACGCCGCGCGCTGCGACGCGCCGACCGTCCTCGCGGCCGTCCGCGCCGGCCACCTCGCGCTCGTCCGCGACCGCCACGCGCCGACCCTGCTGCTCGGCGTCGAGACCGGCGGCGACCTCGACTTCGCCGACGCCCAGGCCGGCGACCTCGTCCCCGCGACCGCGACCCTCGACCTCCAGATCCGCGTCCTCGGCGGCGAAGGCACGCGCCTGCGCCTGCTCGGCCGCGACGGCCTGTTGCTCGACCGTGACATCGACGCCGCCGACGCCGCCGTACGCCTGCGCCTGCGCCCGCGCCCCGGCGACTTCGTGCGCGCCGAGCTGCGCCGCGGCCGCGCGCTGCTCGCCGTCTCCAACCCGGTGTACGTCGAGGATTGACAGCATGTCTTAAGGAACATGTCCGAAAGGACAGCAAGGCGCGCGCGCGCGCGTGAGCGCCCCCGCGCGCGGTCCAGCGACCGCGCGAGGCCTTATGATCGGCCACCGATGACCGCCGCCCCCGAGACCCCGACCCCCGTCACCTCCACGCCGCTCGACGCCGCCGAGGCCGTCGCCCGCGCGCGGGCCCTCGTCCCGGCGGTGCGGGCCGCGGCGGACGAGACCGAGTCGCTGCGCCGCGTGCCGCCGGCGCTGATCGAGGCGCTCCGCGGCGCGGGGCTGGTGCGGATGTTGACGCCGCGCCGCTTCGGCGGCCACGGGCTCGACTTCGACGCGTTCATCGCCGCGACCCTCGAGATCGCCCGCGCCGACGCCTCGGTCGCGTGGTGCTTCGCGTTCCTGAACATCCACGCGTGGCTGCTCGCCGGCTTCCCGGAGCAAGCGCAGACCGAGGTCTGGACCACCCACCCCGACGCGGCGATCGCCTACGTCAACGTCCCCGCCGGTCAGGTCACCGTCGTCGACGGCGGCTTTCGCCTCGCGGGCACGTGGCCATGGGCCAGCGGCATCGACCACTGCGACCTGGCGATCCTCGCCGGCGTCGTCCCGCCCGCGCCGGGCGACCCCCCGGGCCCCCCCGACGCGCGCCTCTTCATCGTCTCGCGCGCCGACCTCGAGATCCAGGACACGTGGCACGTCGCCGGTCTGCGCGGCACCGGCACCCACCACGTCGTCGTCGCCGACACGTTCGTGCCGGGCCATCGCGTCGCCTCGCTGCTCGAGCTGCGCGAGGGCACCGGCCCCGGCCGCGCGCTCCACCCGGAGCCGATCTTCCACCTGCCGCTGCTGGCCGCGCTCGCCATCTGCCTCGCCGCGCCGATCCTCGGCGCCACGCTCGGCGCCTACGACGTCTGGCTCGAGGCGATGCGCGCCCGCGTCACGACCTTCAGCCGCGAGCAGGTCGCCGAGCTGTCACACCAGCAGATCCGCGTCGCCGAGGTCGCCGCCGACATCCGCTGCGCCGAACTGCTGCTGCGCGGCGCCCTCGATGTCCTGCGACCCGGCGGACCGCTGACCCTCGAGCAGCGCGTGCTGCTGCGCCGCGACTACGCGTACGTCGCGACCCTGTGCCTGCGCGCCGTCGAGACCATGTACAGCGCCAGCGGCGGACCGGCCAACTACGACAGCGACCCGCTGCAACGCCGCTGGCGCGACATCCACGCGATGGCCGCCCACACCGCGGTCAACCTCGACAGCGCCGCCGTCAACTTCGGGCGCATGGAGCTGGGCCAGCCGCTCAACCCCAAGGACCCGCTCTTTTGAAAAGACGTGCAGACGGCGGCGCACCGGAGCGCGCCGCAGTCTGCGTATCCGCGGCCGATCAGGCGGCCGGCTTGGCGAGCCCGGCCTGGATCTCCTTGGCCTGGTTCAGGTGCATCTCGACCGCGCCGCGGACCTTCTCGAGCTCGGCCTTGAGCTCCGGGTTCTGGGCCGCCGGGATCATCTGCTTGTCGAGCGTGTCGAGCACCATCGTGTGCGCCTCGACCTGGCCGTCGATGTAGGCGCGGTCGAACTCGGCGCCCTTGGCGACGTTCTTCAGCGCCTCGCCCTTGGTCTTCGCGTCCTCGACGAGGCGCTTGCTGAGGTCGCTCTCCTTCGGCTCGATCGCCGCCTTCTTGGCGAGCGCGGCCTGTCGCTTGTTCGCGTCGGTGTGATCCTTCGTCATCATCGCCGCGAAGTCCTTGACCTTCTTGTCCTTGGCCTTGGTCTTCGCCAGCTTGGCGTGCTCGATCTCCCCGTCGTTGGCGGCCTTCGAGATCGCCGCGATCTCGGCGTCGGTCAGCGCCGGGGCCGCGGGCGGCTCCTCGGGCTTCGCCGCGTCCGGGGCCGCCGCGTCGGTCGGCGTCGCCTCCGGCATCTCGGCCGGCGCCGGGTCGCTCGGCGGCGGCGTGGTCACTGCCGGCTCCGGCGGCGTGGTGTCCGACGAGGACTTCGTGCAGCCCGCAGCGATCATCATGCCGAACGAGAGGGAGAGCAGGGTGGACTTGGAGATTTGCATGGCCGTTGTCGTGGCCTCGGTCCGTCCCTCGTGCCACGCGCCCGCCTCTTCGCCGCGCCTCCCGGCCCGCCAGGCCCGCGCCGCGGCCTCGCCGGAGCACGCAGACCGACCCTTCGCCCCTACCCTCACGCGCCCCACGGGCCCCACAGCGCCGCCGGCGCCGCAGTGCGCAGATCGCACGAATGTCGCGCCTACGCCACAACCGGGGCTCCTGTCCCCCCGCGCAGCCCATCGGGCGCCCCCGGACGCGCCGCGCCGGGTCCGAAGCGGGTCCACGGCGCCGCGCGATCGGGCGTGGTAACACCGGGCGACGTGCCCCACCCTCGCGGTCCGTCGGCCCTCCTCGTCCTCGCGCTGTCCGGCTGCGCCGATGACCCTGCCGGCGCCAGCGCGACCGGCACGTCCTCGTCGGACACCACGCAGGGCTCCACCGCCACCACGGCGAGCCCGACCACCGGCCCCGGCTGCACGCCCGGCGCGGTCGTCTGCAGCGACGCCGGCGCGCAGACCTGCGACGCCGACGGCGAGCTCGCGCCCGCGGTCGCCTGCCCCGCGCAGTGCGTGCCCGACGTCGGCTGCGTCGACTGCGTCGCCGGCACCACCCGCTGCGGCGAGGCCGGCGTCGAGCGCTGCGACGACAGCGGCACGTGGACAGTGCTCGAAGCCTGCAACGCCGACCAGGGCATCACCTGCGACGCCGACGCGGGCGCGTGCGTCGGCGCCTGCCTGCCCGCGAGCCTGTTCGCCGCCGGCCCCGGTCACGGCCCGGTCGGCTGCGAGTTCTACGCGACCACCACCCGCATCTCGAAGGCGAACGACGACCTGCTCGCCGTGTTCGTCACCAACCCCGGCGACGAGCCGACGACCGTGCGGGCCACGCGAAACTTCTGGTCGGGCGCCGTCCTCGAGGTCGCGCCGCACACCGCCGAGCGCATCATCTTGCCGTGGGACAACGCGCTCGCGGCCCCGGGCGGCGCCTCGATCGTCAGCCGCGGCGCCGCCGTGCACATCCAGAGCGACCGCCCGGTGCTCGTCGCCCAGTACGCCCCCGCCGTCCCCGACAACTCGAACGACGCCTCGCTGCTGCTGCCCGTCACCTCGTGGGGCACGCGCTACCCGGTCGCCGCGTACGCCGGCGCGGAGCTGCAGCCCGGGACCTTCGCCGAGGCCAGCTACGTCGTCGTCGCCTCCGCGGACGCCACCCGCGTCGAGGTCCTCGGCCCGCCGGGCCTGCAGGTCCACGCCGGCGCCGGCGTCGACGCGAGCGGGACGGGCACGGTCATGCTCGACCGCGGCGACGCGCTGCAGGTCCTCGCCCTCGCCGAGAACGACCCGACCGGCAGCCTCGTGAGCGCCGACAAGCCGGTGCAGGTCCTCGGCGCCCACGCCTGCGCGCGCGTCCCGACCGACCACGACTTCTGCGATCACCTCGAGGAGTCGATGCCGCCCGACGTCGCGCTCGGCCGCACCCACGTCGTGATCCCGCCGGTCACCGCCGACGACCCGACGCAGCGCCGCGCGCAGGTCGTCCGCGTCGTCGCCCTCGCCCCGCGCACCGGCGTCCTGTTCCAGCCCGCGGTCGCCCCCGCGGCCGTGCTCGCGGCCGGCGCGTTCCTCGAGCTCGGCCCGCTCGACCAGCCCTTCGTCGTGCAGACCACCGAGCCCGTGCTCGTCGCCCAGTACATGGTCGGCACCGACTGGGACGACTCGCTCACCGACCCGTCGCTGACCGTCGCTACCGCGGTCGAGAGCCTGACCGCCGCGCACTGGTTTCACACCGTGCCCGGCTGGGACGCGACCGACGTCGACATCGTCGCGCGCGCCGGCACGACCGTCCAGCTCGACGGCGCGCCGCTCGTCGACTGGACCGCGCTGGGCGCCTCCGGCTGGCTGTTCGGCCACGCGCGCCTGCCCCCCGACGAAGCGTCCGGCGCCCACGCGATCGTCGCCGACCTCCCGATCGCGGCCTCGGTCTACTCGGCCGGCGCCGGGTCGAGCTCGACCAGCTACTGGCGCACCACCGGCTTCGCCCACGGCGCCACCGGCCCTTGATCCTCACCTGTCCCCGCGGACAGCTCACCCGCCCGACGGCGCGGGCGTCATGGCCGGGGCATCCTTCACCTCCGGCTCCTCGGCCTCGCCCATGAAGTGCCGCTGGCGCACGTTGCCGCCGTACAGCCGCGCGTACACCTGCGTCAGCTCGGCGCCGAACAGCACGATGACCGACGAGTAGTAGATCCACACCATGAGGCCGACGACCGACCCGGCCGCGCCGTACGCCGAGGTCACGCCCGCGCGCCCGACGTAGATCCCGATCAGCAAGCGCCCGAGCGTGAACAGCAGCGACGTCAACGCCGCCCCGATCCACACGTCGCGCCAGCGGACCTCCGCGCTCGGCAGCAGCTTGAACAGCGCCGCGAACAGCCCGGTCATCAGCGCCAGCGGCACCGCGATGTCGGCGATGCGCCACACGAACTCGAGCGCGTCGACGGTGCGGTTCGACAGCGCCGTGATCACCGAGCTGGCGATCAGCGAGGCCATGACCGCGGTCCCGAGCACGAGGATGAACAGCAGGCTCATCAGGCGCGTGCGCAGCATCGCGAACCACGCCCGCTTCGACGCCGTAACCCCCCAGATCTTGTCGAGCGACGACTGCAGCTGCCCGAGCGCCGTGGTCGCGCCGATCAGCACGCCGACGCCGCCGACCAGCGCCGAGAACCACCCCGCGCCCTTCTGATACGCGTGCGCCAGCACCTCCTGCGCGAGCCCGGCCGCCTGGGCCCCGATCGCCAGCTCCAGCTTGGCGAGCACCTCGCCGCGCGCCGCGTCCTCACCGAACACGATCCCCGCGATCGCCACGATCATCAGCAGCAGCGGCGCCAGCGACAGCAGCGTGTAATAAGACAGCGCCCCCGCCAGCGTGAACGGGTCCTCCTTGATGAACTCGCCGACCGTCTGCTTGACGAGCTGCCACAGCTTTCGCATGTCCCCAGCGTGGTCCGGGTCGCGCGAGCCGTCGAGCCGCCGACCCGCCCGCGTGTGCGCCGACCGACGCCGCTCGCCCCGCCGCCTCACATCTCGCCGACACGCGACAATCCCGGCGCGTCAAACCCCGGAATAGCGCCGCTTGCGCCGCCGTTCTCCTCAACGCTCAGACGTCGGCCAGCTCCGCCGCGAGCAGCCCCAGCACCCACTGCGCGGCCGGCCCGGGCTGGTCGCAGACCGCGGCGACCTGGGCCCGCAGCCGCGCCTGCGTGCCCGTGCGCAGCGCCGCGTCGCGGGCGAGGTCGTAGGCCGCGAACACGTCCTCGCCCGCGATCTCGACCCCGTGCCCGCCGCCGATCCACCGCAGCGCCGCGATCGCCAGCTCGCCCGCGAGGCCGGGGTCCGCGGCGAGCTGCTGCGTCCCCGCGCGCACCAGCGTCCGCGGATCGCAGGGCGATCGCCCGGCGATCTCCGCCGCCAGCGCATAGAACCGCAGCGACACCGCGGTCGCGAACCACCGCCCCTCCTGACCCGGCGACCGCGCCAGCAGGTCCGCCAGCAGCTCGCTCGCCTCGAGCTCGGGGTAGCTGCGCAGCAGCGCGTCGAAGGTCTGGCGGCAGTTCTGGCGCGCGTGCGCGACCGCGGCGAAATCTCGGTACGCCTCCTCGCGGCGACCCGCGGCGCACAGCACCGCCTCGCACACGCGCGCGATGTCCTGGGCGTGGCGATGCCCGAGCGGGTTGGACGCGGCCGCGTAGGCGAGCGCCGCGTCGACCTCGCCGCGGGCCGCGAGCGCGAGCACCCCGAACTGCCGCTCCGGCCACACCGCGATCGTGCGCGTCGCCAGCAGCGCGAGCGCGTCGTCGTGCCGACCCGCGGCGACCTGGCTCGCGAGACAGGCGACGCTGTGCGCCGACGCGACGGCCTCGCGCGCCGCCGGCAGCAGCCGTCCGGCCCACACCGCGGCGCGCTCGGGCGCGGCGCACAGCGAGCCCCAGTGCCCGGCCAGGCGCCGCAGGTGCCCGGCCTCGTCGCCCGCGAGCGCCGCCCACAGCCGCTCGAGCCACGCCTCGCGCGTGGCCGCCGACGCCGGCGCCCCGGCGACGATCGGCGCCACCGCGTCGATCGCCCGCGCGACCGCGGCGACGACCGTGCCGACCGGATCCTCGACCAGCTCGACCGCCGCCGGCAGCCGCTCGCACAGCAGCACCGCGCCCTCGCCGGCCAGCAGCGCGTCGCGCCGCGCGACCCGACGCAGCTCCCCGACCGCGCGGTGCAGCCCGAGCGACAGCTCGCCCGGCAGCCGACCCCCGTCGGGCTGCAGACGCGCCAGGAACCCCCACGGATGCGGCGAGGCGAGCACCCCCCGAAGCTACCACGCCGGCCCGTTTCCGCGCGACCCCGCGAGCCCCCGCCCGCACCCGCCGCGCTCCACCAGCCCCGGACATGCCCCGACAGACATGTCCCGACGGACATGTCCCAAACGCCACCCGCGGCTACACCGGCGCGTCGGCCCGGGCCTGCGGGTCGACGCCGAGCCCGGCGACCAGCGCCTCGGCCCGCCGCCACGCGACGACCACGAGGGCCGCCCAGAGGTTGAGGACGAACACGACCGTCCCGATCGCGACATAGAACGGCAGCTCGAGCGCGAGGCAGCCGAGCGCGGTCGCGCCGTACATCAGGAACAGGTGGGTGCCGAGGCCGAGGTAGCTGGCCATGCGCATCGGCCCCGTGAACAGCTGGCGCGCGAACCCCGGGTCGACCGCCGGCCGCGGCGAGCTCGGCTCGACGTGGAGGCAGATCCGCGAGATGTTGGTGTACGTGACCTCGTAGAACGCCTGCGCGAACCCGAAGAAGCCGTCGAGGAACCAGTCCTTGACGCCGCGCCGCGGGTACGGCTGGGCCGACTGCGGCGGCGTGGCGACGGCGCGCGGCTGCTCCGGCGGCGTGACGAGCACGTTGAAGCGCAGCTTCATGTGATCGTAGAGCCCGGTGTGGATCAGGATGCTGAGGATGATCGCCAGCGCCGCGGGCACCGTCCACACGCCCCAGTCGGGCGCGCTGCGGATCGACATCGCCAGCCAGAACGACACCCCGACGATGAAGTCGATCATGCCGTCGAGCAGCATCCCGCGGCTGCTCGCCTGACCGGTCAGCCGCGCGAGCATCCCGTCGCAGCAGTCGAGGATGTTGGCCGAGAACATCAGGAGCGCCGCCAGCGGCCACAGCAGCGAGCCCTCCGGGGCGACCAGCGCGACCGCCGACGCCAGCAGCCCGAGCGCCCCGCCGACCAGCGTGAACTGCGTCGGCGTCGGCCGCCACGGCGCGCGCTCCCACGGCCGCAGCACCATGTACGCGATCGGCCGGTGCCACACCAGGTCGATGACCTCCTCGGTCGCCGGGTCCTTCAGCGTGCGCGCGTAGCTCCACGCCTCCGGCTCGGGGCGGACTCCACGCGGGGGGGGCGGTGCGGGGTCGCTGGCGTGCATGCGGCCCGAGGGGTGTCGCAAGAACCCGCCCGCACTGTCAAGAGCGGCGCTCGCCCAGCCGCCGCACCTCCTCGGCGCGGTCCAGCGGGCAAACCAGGACCCGACCGCCGCTGACGACCACGGCCACGCCGGTCATGCCGAGCACCGCGACCTCGAGGTCCTCGGTCCAGACCAGCGAGCCGGAGCTGTCGACCAGCTGCACGCCGACGCTGCGCGGCGCGACGACCACGTTGTCGTGCGCGAGCTTCGGCAACGCTTCATGGAGGGCCTCCCACGAGCCGAGGTCGGTCCACGGCACGCGCACCGGCACGACGCACAGGTCGCGCTGCTTCTCCATGACGGCGATGTCGATCGGCTCGGCGGTGATCTGCTCGTAGGCCGCGACCGCCGCGGGCCACGGATCCTCACGCCGGGCCAGCGCCCCGCCGACGGGGGCCAGGGCCGCCCACAGCGTCGGCACGTGGCGCGCGAACTCGGCGACGAGGCGACCGAGCGGCATCACGAACACGCCGCAGTTCCACAGGAACACGCCGGTCTCGACGAAGATCTGGGCGCGGATCGCATCCGGCTTCTCGACGAAGCGCAGCGCCGGGTACACGTACGCGTCGCCGCGCCGCTCGAGCGGCTCCGGACCGCGCTCGATGTAGCCGTAGCCGGTGCTCGCGCGCCGCGGCTCGACCCCGAGGGTGACGATGCGGCCGTGCTCGTCGGCGTGCTCGCAGGCCAGCTCGAGCAGCGCGTTGAAGGCGAGCGGGTCGGCGATGTGGTGGTCCGCCGGCAGCACGGTGACGATCGCTCGCTCGACCTGTTCTTCGGAACATGCCTGATCGCGCAGGTGCTGGCGGACGTGCAGCAGCGCGAGCGCGACGCACGGCGCCGTGCTGCGCGGACGCGGCTCGCTGATCACGTTCCCGGCCGGCAGCTCGGGGATCGCCGCGTGCACCGCCGGGGCCAGCGCGACGTTGGTCACGACGTAGATCCGCTCGAGCGGGACGAGCCGCTTCCCGCGCTCCAGCGCCGCGGCCAGCAAATTGCAGGGCGGACGCTCGCTGAGCTGCAAAAGTTGCTTGGGGCGCGTCGGCGTCGACGCGGGCCACAGCCGCGTGCCACCGCCGCCGGCCATGATGACGACGACACGCACGCTCCTGGCTGCCCGTGGGGACATGAACCCGGGAGCGTACCTGGAGGCGCGTCCAGGTGCCAGACTCGCGCATCTCCGGGCCTGCGACCCCGCCGACGCGGGCGCCAAAATAGCGCGATCTGGGCCCAGGACCGTCCAGGCGCCCTCCTGTGTGAGTTCCTCGGCGCGCTATGCCTTGCACACCCCGCTGGGGCCCCGAAAACCCGCATATTCAGGCCGTAACACGGCGGACACGCACGCGGCGCAAAGTCTTGACAGGTCCCGGGGTTCGCGCAAACTCAGCCTGCTTTGCGCCCCCACCCCTCGCTCACCCATCTCTCGCCTTACAGGGCCGTCTCCTCTCTGGACCGCATCTGGGAGCGGCCTGGGGAGCAGCACTTCAAGCTCGACTGGAACGAGGCGAGCGTGCCGCCGTCGCCGCGGGTGTACGAGGCGATCGTCTCGTTCCTGAGCAACAGCAACCACTTGAACTGGTACCCCGAGCTCGGCAGCCGCTCGCTGGCCGACTCGCTGCAGGACTACACCAACGTCCCGGCCGACCAGATCATCGTCACCAACGGCTCCGACGACGCGCTCGAGCTGATCTGCAAGGCCTTCATCGACCGCGACGACGCGGTCCTCGTGCCGCAGCCGACCTACACCCACTTCCTGGTGTATGTGCAGTCGCGCGGCGCCACCGTCGTCGACTTCTTCGCCGACGACATCTTCGACCCGGACGTCGAGCGCCTCGAGGCCCAGGTCCGCGCCGGCGGCTTCAAGCTCGTCTACCTCGTCAGCCCCAACAACCCGACCGGCGTCGTCTACACCCGCGACCAGGTCGAGCGCCTCCTCCTCGCCGCCCCGTCCACCCTCTTCATCGTCGACGAGGCCTACCACGAGTTCTACGGCGAGAGCGTCGTCAGCCTCGTCAACGAGTACGACAACCTCGTCGTCACCCGCACCTTCTCCAAGTGCTTCGGCATCGCCGGCCTGCGCATCGGCTACCTGTGCACCTCGGAGTACGTGCACCACGAGCTGCAAAAGCCGTTCAACCCCAAGAGCGTCAACCGCCTCGGTCAGGTCGCCGCCCAGGCCTGTCTCGACGACCTGCCCTACTACAGCTGGTACGTCTCCGAGGTCGACAAGGCCCGCGACTACCTGGTCCCGCAGCTGCGCCAGCGCGGCCTCGCGACCTACCCGACGCCCGCCAACTTCATGCTCGTCCAGGTCCCGGACCCCAAGCGCTTCTGTGCGCTGCTCGCCGACCAGGGCGTGTACATCCGCGACCGCAGCGACCTGCCGCGCCTGCCGAACTTCGTCCGCGTGACGCTCCCGACCCGCGAGCAGTCCGACGAGGTCCTGCGCCGCATCGACATCGTGCTCGCCCAGATGCGCCCGACCGTGGCGCCGCTGCTGGCCGCCGCGGCCCGCTGAGCCAGCCTCTGGCCCCGGCGGCTCGGAGCCGCCACAGGCGTCTGGCCGCGATCTTCCGCCGCCGCGTCGACCGCCTCAGGTCCGCGGCGGCAGCGGCTTGCGCAGCAGCAGGTGCAGCGTCATGAGCACGCCGATCATCACGCCGAGCGCCGCGCCGTAGACGACGATCAGCTCGAGCTGGCCCAGCAGGCACAGCAGCATCCACACGAACACGTAGCCGTCGCGGCGGCCGAACGCCCGGAGGTAGCCGCCGACGCTGTCGCGGGCGAACACCTCGGCCGCGCTGGCCCGCTCGCGCTCGAACCAGATGCGGAAGCTGAACACGTCCCCGGTGCCGGTGCGGCGGTAGACCTCATGGAACAGGATCGCCTGGCCCCACGCGCGCGCCAGCCCGGCCGCGATCGCCAGCGCCGCCCACGCCCCGCCGAGCGCCAGCCCGGCGCACACGATGAAGGTGATGTCGATGACGTCGTCGGCGACGTTGTCGAACCACTGCCCGATCTTGCTGGTCTGAAAGCGCAGGCGGGCGAGCTGCCCGTCGCAGCAGTCGAGCACGATCTGCGTCTGCAACAACAGGCCGCCGAGCGCGACGTGGCGCGCGTCCCCGGTCAGCAGCAGCAGCCCGGCGGTCACGCCGATGACGGTGGCGATGAACGTGACATGGTTGGGCCGCAGCGGCGTATAGGAGATCAGGCGCGTCAACGGCAGCGACAGCCGCCAGTTGATCAGCTCGTCGAACAGCCCCTGATGGTCCGGCGTCAGGTTCTTGCACAGCGTCCACTCGAGCGCGCGCCGGCTGGCCTCGTCGACCACGCGCTGCCCGAGCAGCTCGTCGCCCTGGACCACGCGGCTGCCGTCCGGCGGCGGCGTGCCCGGCACGACCCAGCGCACGCGCAGCGGCAGGTCGTCGCGCAGGTCCATCGGCCGCGCCGCGATCGTCGCCTCGACCACGCCCTCGCGCGCCAGCCCGCGGAGCACCCGCTCGAGCACCGTCACGCCGCCGACCACGAGCGCGTGGCCGCCGGTCGATCCGACCGTCACGAACGCGACGGACGCTGGCAGCTTGTCGGCGAGGTCGGCGAAGGATCCGCTCATGCGCCTGCGTATACCACGCGCCCGGGCGCAAGCGAACGCGCTCGCCCGCGCTACGCGCGACCCGCGAGCCGCGCCTCGACCCGCTCGAGGTCGGCGACGTCGTCGACCTCCATCGCCTCGCAGTCGGTGATGTCGACGACGCCGATGCGCCCGCGCCCGGACGCCGCGATCCGGTGGTACGAGTGGTCGTAGTACTCGTGCGTGATGCCCTCGGCCTCGAAGCGCTCGAGGTCGTCGAACACGACCCCCGCGGTCTCCGCGTCGAGCCGGGTGATCCCGATGTACTCGCCGAGCGCGCGCGCCGGGTCGAGCGTCTTCGACAGCTCGCGCAGCAGGCCGTCGGCGCCGACCACCGCCTTCATCGGCTCGGCGCCGAGGTCGGCGCGGACCTCGACCGCCAGCGCCGCGCCGGTCGCCGCGAGCATCCGCGGCAGCACCTGGCCGTCGAACACCACGTCGCCGTCGAACTGCAGGAACGCCTCGCCGCGCGTCGCCTCGCGGGCCACCAGCAGCGAGTAGAAGTTGTTCCAGTCGTGCCAGCGCGGGTTGAAGACCCGCTCGCAGCGCAGGCCCTCGCGCGCGACGACGGCGTCGATCATGTCGGCGCGGTAGCCGGTGACGATGACGACGTCGCGGTCGTCGAAGCCGACCTCGCGCAGGCGATCGAGCGTGCGCAGCAGCAGCGAGCGCCCGAGCACGTCGACCAGCGGTTTGGGGCGATCGTCCGTGAGCGGGGCGAGACGGCTCCCACGGCCTGCAGCGAGGATGATGGCGCGCACGGCGGGGACTCTATGGAAGCGCCCTGCGGAGTCAACGCTGCTTCGCGCCGTCGCTCCGGCCCGACCCCGTGACGTGCCACACGCGTTGCGCGGACCGCATCAGGTCCCGTCGCCGGGAGCACCGTCACTGCGACTGCCGTGGGACGCGATCGCGGGTGAAGCCGTCGAGGCGGCGGGCGTAGAGCATCCAGTAGAGGATCACGACGATCGACCAGCCGCCGAGGCCGATGCCGTACAGGTAGGCGATCGGCGCGAGCCAGCCGGTCAGCAGCGCGAGGCTCAGCCAGAAGTACGCGTCGGCCTCGCCGAAGTAGAAGATCCAGTAGGTCGAGCGCAGCGCGTAGAGCATGCGCCCGCCGAGGCTGAGCTCGCCGCGCGTGCGCGGGCCGTCCGAGGTCGCGGGGTCGGGCACACCCGCGTCGCGCTCGAGCGACACGACGACCCAGAACGCGTACATGCGCGCGGACCACAGCATCACCGCGCCGGCGCACAGGAGCATCGCCAGCTCGTCGCCGGTGTCGGCGTGGACGCGCCAGGCGAACGCGCCGAGGATCGCCAGCAGGCCGACGACATCGGTGACCTTGTCGAGGAAGGCCCCGAACGCGGACGGCATCCGGCGGTAGCGGGCGAGCCGGCCGTCGGCGCAGTCGAGGACCTCCGCGAGCTGCATGCAGACGACGGCGAGCAGGTCGTGACAGCCGGCGGCCCCGCGCGCGCCGAGGACGATGCCGACCGCGGCCGTCATGCGGCAGGTGAAGGCCAGCACGGTGAGCATGTTCGGCGTGATCCACCGGACCTCGCCGACCGCCGCGGCGAGCAGGGCGCCCAGCGGTCCGCCGAAGACGATCGACCACCACGGATTGTCCCGCTCCGAGCGCATCACGCGAAAGCGCTGCCGGAAGCCAGGAGGCGGGGCGTTCGAGGGGGGCACGGCCATCGCTGCGAGGTGCGAACCGTAAGCGACGCTCGCGGCCGCTGTCAACCGCGCAGAGCGACGTTGCGTCGGGTCGCCGGTCGATGTCCCGGACCCAGCGGCCGCGCCGTGATATGTGCGGACCATGTCCCCACGTGAACGCGTGCATCGTGCGATCCGGGCGGTGCTCTCGCTCTATCCGCTGCGCCTCGGCGCCGCGCTGGTCAACCGCGGCCTCGACCGATTCTTCGAGAGCCCCGACGCCCAGTGGTTGCTCGCGCCCGGCCGCGGCGCGTGGCCGACGATGGTCCTCAACGTCTCCACCAACCTGCAGCGCAAGTTCTTCTACTTCCCCCGCACCTACGGCCGCTTCTACGGCCGCAACAACTTCGCCCGCTTCGTCGACGCGACGCTGCGCCCCGGCGACACCTTCGTCGACATCGGCTCCAACGTCGGCTTCTTCGCGTTGCGCGCAGCGCGCATCGTCGGACCACGGGGCCGCGTCCTCGCCTTCGAGCCCGAGCCCGACATCTGCGAGGCGCTGCGCCGCAGCGCGCGGGCCAACGGCTTCGAGCACCTGCGCGACTTCCAGCTCGCGCTGTCCGACCGCGACGCGCAGCTCGACTTCTACCGCGCGAAGGATGGGACCGCGAGCTCGCTGGTCCCCGAGGTCCCCGGCCGCGAGCGACGCTACGAGCGCACGCTCACGACGCGGGTGACGACGCTCGACCGGCTCGTCGACGAGGGCGCGCTCGAGCTCGGCCGCGTGTCGCTTGTGAAGGTCGACGTCGAGGGCGAGGAGGCCCGCACGGTCGGCGGCATGCTGCGCAGCCTGGTCGCGGCCGGTCACCCGCCGGTGTGGTGCGAGGTCCGCGGTCCGCATGGCTCGACGCGCGCCCCCAACACGTACCCGGCCGTCCGCGACCTGCTGGCGACGATCGGCTACCGGCCCCTGGCGTGGGCGGACGGCCAGCGGCGCCCGGTCGTCGACGCCGACGTGCTCGGGCGCGCCGACGTGCTGTTCGAGCGCGCCTAGCGGTCGTGCTATCACCGCCGCGATGGCCGACCGCTTCCTCGACGAAACTCGGGTCGCCGACTTCTGGGACCGGGCGCGGCGCCAGGCCGACACCGATCAGGCGACCGGATACCTGCAGGACGAGTGGCCGGCGGCGCTCGGCGAGCTGCGCTTCGCCGGCGAGTGGCGCGAGGTCGCCGGCTGGCTCGACGCGCTGGACGTCCCCCGCGGCTCGTGCCTCGACGTCGGCTGCGGCACCGGCCTGTGGCTCGAGCGCCTCGCCGGCCGCTTCGCCCGCGTCCGCGGCGTCGACCTGTCCGCCGAGATGGTCGCGTCCGCCCGCGAACGCCTGGCCCGCAGCGGCCACCCCGACGCCGCCGTCGAGCGCCGCAGCATCCGCGACCTCGAGCCCGGCGAGCGCCACGACCTCGTGTTCGTCGGCGGCGTGCTCATGTACGTCGACGACGAGGACCTCGACGCCATGATGGCGCGCCTCGCCGGTCTGCTCACCCCGCGCGGCGCGCTCATCCTGCGCGAGAGCACCGCGTCGCCGACGACCTGGTACCGCGACGCACCGCTCGCGCCGGGCCTGTTCACGACCCCGGGCGCGCCGCGTCCGCCGTACTTCGCGGTCTACCGCCCGCCGGCCAGCTACCGCGCGCTGGCCGAACGCCACGGCCTCGAGGTCGTGCGCTGCCGGCCCAACATCCATTACAAGCTCGCCGACCTCGGCGAGGACTGGCTGCGCGCGCTCGACCGCGTCAGCGGCGGCGCGCTGGCCCGCCGGCGCCCGACGGCCGAGCGCGCCGCCCGGGTCGTGCACGCGCTGCGCTGGCTGACGCTGCTGCCGGCCTACCACCTGGCGCGCACGCTGACGCCGCGGCGCCGGCGGCTCGACAACTGGTGGTATGTGTGTCGGCGAACGGGCTAGGCGGGTGCGGGCGCATCAGCGACGAGCACGCGCCACGGTCGCGCGCGCGAGCAGCTCGTTCGAGTTGTAGACGGGCAGCTCGCCCGCGAGCGCGGCGGCGATCAGCCCGAACTCGGTGCACCCGAGGATCACCCCGTCCGCCCCGCGCGCCCGCCCGGCGCTCACCAGCGCCTGCATCCGGGCGACCACCGCCGCCGAGGTGTCGAGCTGCTTGAGCGCCTCGATCAGCCCCGCCACCTCGTCCTGCGCCGCCTCGTCCGGGCGCAGCGCGGTCACCCCGTGCGGCGCCAGGGCCCGCCCGTAGAGCTCGGCGCGGTGCGTGACCATCCCGCCGAGCACCAGCGGCCGCCGGCTGCGGCCCTCGGCGACCAGCGCCTCCGCGGTCGCGACCACCGGGTCGAGCACCGGCACGCCGACGGCCGCGCGCACCGGCTCGAGGAAGTGCGACGCGCTGTTGCACGGCACCACGATCAGCCCGGCGCCCATCGCCTCGAGGCGGCGCGCCCCGGCGATCAGGTACGGCGTCGGCGAGGCCTCGTCGAACAGGAACGCGCGCGTCCGGCTCGGCATGCGCGGGTTGTTCTCGACGACGACGTGGAGGTGGTTCCAGTCCCGGTCGGCCGGGGTCAGGCGCACGAGCAGGGCCAGGAAGTCGGCGGTCGCGTGCGGGCCCATGCCGCCGAGCACGCCGACGACGAGGTCGTCCGGGCGGTCGGTGAACTGCCCGCCGTGGTCACGCGGCATGCGGCCCCTCGAACAGGCGCCGGGCCTCGGCCATGTCGTTCAGGTCGTCGATCTCGACCCACGGCGCGCCGCTGAGGTCGAGCACCTGCAGGTCGAAGCCCCCCTGCGCGAGGTGGGCCCCGATCACGTCGTCGTAGTACACGCCGCGGTTGCCCGCCTCCGACTCGACGGTCAGCGCGCCCGTCAGCGCCGCCGCGCCCGCCGCGGACAGGCGGAGCATCCCCGCCGACTTCCACAGCCCCGGCACCGGGCCTGGCGTGTGCGCGCGGAAGATCTCCTGGCCGGTCACGCGACCCGACGCGTCGGTCGCGAGGCGACAGCCCGAGTGCGCCGCCGTCCACGGGTCCGCCGCCCAGTGCGAGCGCCGCGGGTCCGCCGCGAGCAGGCGGTCGAGCACCGCGTCGCTCGCCGCGATGTCGCCCTCGATCAGCAGGCCGCCGCCGGCCAGCGCGTCGGCGGCGAGCAGCGTCGAGTACATCGTGTTGGTCGCCGCGTACGCGCTGTTCTCGACGTAGCGCAGCGCGAGCCCCGAGGGCGCCGCGGCGTCGATCAGCGCGCGCGCCCGGTCGGCCATGTGCCCGACGACGACCGTCGCCCGCCGCACGCCGCGGGCGTGCAGCTGCCGCAGCATGCGGACCGCGAGCGGCTCGCCGGCGAGCTCCACGACGCACTTGGGTCGGTCGTCGGTCAGGGGACGCAGGCGCGAGCCGAGCCCGGCGCCGAGGATCACCGCGCTCATGTCCGTCATACCTTGCTCCGCAGCCACGCGTCGATCTGCGCCGCGCGCACGAGTCGACGGAACAGGATCCACAGCGAGCCCGCCGCGAGCCCGATCCCGTAGACATACGCGACCGGCCGCAGCCACCCGGTCGCCAGCGCCAGCGCCAGCCAGAAGAACGCGTCGGCCTCGGAGAAGGCGAGGATGCGCCAGCTCGAGCGCAGGTAGTACGCGAGGCGCTGCCTGAAGCTCAGCTCGCCGAGGTCGGCCCGCGTCTCGGCGCGGGCCGTCGCGTTCGGCACGCCGCGGTCGCGCTCGAAGAACGCGACCACCCAGTAGGCGTAGATGCGCGCCGTCCACAGCATCACCGCCGCGAGGCACACGACCATCGCCGCGGCGTCGCCGGTGTCGTGGAGGACCCGCCAGCCGAACGCGCTCATCACCGCGAGCATGCCGAGCGCGTCGGTGACCTTGTCGAGGAACGCCCCGTACACCGAGGACATCCCGCGGTGCCGCGCCAGCGTCCCGTCCATGCAGTCGAGGACCGTGTTGGCCTGCATGCACACGATCGCGATGACGTCGTGCGGCATGAAGTGGTGCGGACCGCCGGCGGCCCCGAGCACGATGCAGGCGGCCGCGACGAGCTTGGTCACGAACGCCAGCCAGGTCAGGCGATTGGGCGTGACCCACGGCGTGTCGGCGACGGCCGCCGTCAGCACCGTGGCGATCGGCCCGCCGAACACGATCGACCACCAGTCCTCGTTCCGCTTCGAGCGCATGCGCCGCAGACGGGCGGCGAACGAGGTCTGCGCGGGCCGGGACACCGGCGGGTTGTCGCGAGCGGCCGCGCGGCTGTCAACGAAGCCGCAGCGGGGACCGGCGGCCCGCAGCGGGCGCCGCCGGTGCGCGTGCGCACGCGCGCACGACCGCTCCGTGGCGCTGGCGTTCGTGGCCGCGATCATCAAGAGTAGCCGCATGAAGTTCGTGATCCTGTGCGTCGACGGCATGTCGGACTTCCCGCAGCCCCTGCTCGGCGGTCGCACGCCGCTCGAGGCCGGGACGACGCCGAACCTCGACCGCCTCACCGCGATGGGCGCCGTCGGGCGCGCACAGACCTCGTGGCCGACGCTGCCGTGCGGCAGCCCGGTCGCCAACCTGGCGATCCTCGGCTACGACCCCAACCGCTACCACCCGCACGGCCGCTCGTCGTTCGAGGCGCTGGCGGCCGGCACGCGGCTGCGCCCGGGCGACCTCGCGTTTCGCTGCAACCTCGTCACGATCTCGCCGGACCAGCGCATGGCCGACTTCACGGCCGGGCAGATCGACACCGACGTCGCCGGCGACCTCGTGTGGGGCCACGAGATGGGCGACGCGCGGATGGAGCTGTACGTCGGCCAGCAGTACCGCCACTGCCTGATCGTCCGCGACGCCCACGTCCCGCCGGAGGAGCTGACCCTGTTCGCGCCGCACTGCTATCAGCAGGAGCTGATCGAGCCGCTGCTCCCGGTCGGCACCACCCCGCGCGCCGAGGCCCTCGCCCGCAAGCTGCGCCAGTTCATGCTGCAGTCGCGCGACTACATCGCCGCCTACAACCTCCGCAATCCGACCGCGGCGACGATGTTCTGGCTGTGGAGCGCCTCGTCGAGCCCGCTGTTGCCCCCCTTCGAGTCGACCTTCGGGCGCCGCGGCGCGCTGGTGTGCGGGCTCGACTTCCTCAAGGGCATCGCGATCGCCGCGGGCATCGAGACCAAGAACATCGTCGGCGCGACCGGCTACGTCGACACCAACCTGCGGGCCAAGCTGCGCTTCACGATCAACTACCTGCGCAACTACGACTTCGTGTACCTCCACGTCAACGCGCTCGACGAGGCCGCGCACATGCGCGACCCGCTGCTCAAGACGCGGATGCTCGAGCACCTCGACGCCGAGCTGCTCGGGCCGCTGTGCGGCTACCTCGAGCGCAACCACCCCGACGACTGGCGCCTGATGCTGCTGCCCGACCACTACACGCTGTCGCACGACGGCACCCACCACCCGCGCCCGGTCCCGCTGGTGGTCGCGGGCCACGGCGTCGCGTCGACCGGGCACGCGCGGCTGTCGGAGGCCGCGGCCGTCGGCGCGCCGGTGGCGATCGGGACCCGGCTGATGGACCCGTTCCTGTCGGCCTCGCGCGTCCGCTGGGACGACGGCTTCGTCGCGGAGATCAACCACGGCGAGCCCGCGCTCGACGACGAGCTCGAGGCCGCGGTCCTGCGCGTGTCCGGCGGCATGCGCGGCTGAGCCGCCGTCACGTCCTCACGCCGCGGGCGCGGGCCCGCCGGCGAAGCGACCGCTGCGCCGCAGGTACCACATGCCCGGGCCGAACACCGCGCCGAACACCAGCAGCGCGGCGACGCGGGCGGCGAGGTCGGCCATGGTGCCGTTCACGCCTGTCCCCAGGGCCAGGTCGACCCCGGCCCAGGTCGCGGCCATCGCCGCGACCGCGACCGCGGTGAGCGCGAGGGTCCAGCCGATGCTGGCCTCGTAGTGCCAGCGGCCGACGATCATGCGCGCCTGGACCGCCCAGATCACGTTGAGGGCCAGGTACGCGCTGCCGATGCCCCACGCGGCGCCGACCAGCCCGAACGGCGGGATCAGCAGCGCCAGCATCCCCGCGCCGATGACGATGCTGACCAGCGTGTTGGTCAGGGTCAGGCCGCTGCGCCCGAAGCCGCTGACGATGTGCTGGTTGAAGCCGAACATGCCGTTGACGCCGAACATCGCCAGCAGGACCAGCGCCGGGCCGACGCCGTGGGCGTACTTCTCGCCGAGCAGCGGCATGATCCACGCCGCCGCCGCGACCATGAAGGCGAGCAGCGGGATCTCGAGCACCGCGACCATCAGCCACGCGCGGGCGAAGCCGCGGCGCAGGCGGAAGTGGTCGTTGGCGTGGCCGATCTGCGAGATCATCGCGACCAGCATCGGGTCGAACGACCAGCGGATCGCCATCACCTGCTGGGCGTACTGCGACGCGCCCGTGAACACGCCGACCGAGACGTCGTCGGTCAGCGCCGCCAGGATGAACACGTCCATCCGGTTGAACACCGCGCCCGCGCAGTCGTTGAGCCACATCCGCCACGAGTAGCGCCACAGCCCCGCGGGCACGCGCAGCGCCGGGCCCTGCCACTGCGACGCCGCGAACGCGCTGCGAAACACCCACAGGACGCCGAGCAGACCGGCCAGGTACGAGGCGACGAACGCGACCTCGAGGCCCGAGCGCTCGAGCCCGAGCGCGTAGCAGAGCACCGCGGCGGCGACGAGCACGAACGAGACCAGGCCCTCCTTGAACAGGATGTGGGCCTCGAGCCTGCGCTTGCCGACGCAGGCCTGGGTGAGGACCTCGAGCAATGCCATCGGCACCAGACCGAGGGCCATCCAGCGCAGGCCGGGGGTCATGTCGGGGCGCTCGGCCCAGGCGGCGATCACCGGGGCGAGGACCAGCGCGGTCAGCAGCGCGAGGCTGAGGCTGCACAGGGTCGTCAGGATCAGCGTCGCGCGCAGGCCCTGGCGCTCGTCGGCGGGCGCCAGGCGCGGGATCCACCACAGCAGGCCCTTGTCGAGGCCGAGCAGGGACACGCGCAGCATCACCGTCAGCACGCCCTGGACCAGCGCGAACACCCCGTAGGGCCCGGCGCCGTACAGGTTGATGACGAGGATCAGCAGGAACGGGTACGCGAACTTGATCGCGTACCCGACAAGGTTGATGCGCAGGCTGCGGCGCAGGTCGTTGCCGTCGCGCTCGACAGCGGCCTGGGAAGTCTCGATGGATCCAGTCTCGATGGGTCCAGTCTCGATGGTTCCATCCTCGGCGGCCGGTGCCATGCGACGGCGCGCGCGCTAGCTGGCCGCGCTGCTGGCGGCCTTCTCCTCGACCGTGCGGTGCAGGAGGTCGACGAGCTCGTCGATGTTGGTCAGCTTGTTGAGCTCCGCGCGCGGGACCTTGACCTTCAGCTCGCGCATGCTGCACGACACGACCTCGACGATGTCGAGGCTGTTGGCCCCGAGCTCCTTCATCGACTTCGACGGGTCGATCTCCTTGCCCTCGATGCCCTCGACGGTGTCGGCGAGGTGGCGTCGGACAACCGCGAGGACGTGTTCACGTGTGCTGCTCATTTGTTCTCCTTATCGGTACGGCCTTGGGGGGTCAAAACCGAGAGGCCATGCTGCTCTCGCTGCGAGAACAAGCGGACGACGTTGTCCGCGAAACCGAAGCCTCTGTCCAGTAGTAGGACCTGGCCCTTGACCGCGTCCATGAGCCCGCTGCAGAGGCCCAGTGCGGCGGACGCGACCTCCTCCGGCGTCACGAAGAACCCCTCACCGTAGTACTTCTTACAGAACGGGGCGAATTCCGGGCCGAACGTGGCCTCGAGCGAGCGGGTCTCGACCGGGTTGGCGCGCAGCACGTTGATGCGAACATCCTCACTGAGCAGATCTGCAGTGAGGTAGCGGCAGAAGGTCTCCATCACCGTCTTGCTGGCAGCGACGAAGTCGTAGCCCGGCAAGAAGTACTCGGGGCCGCGTGACGACATGCCGACCGCGTAGCGCGGGTAGCGGCCGAACGCCGCGTGCGCGGCCTGCAGGTAGCCGATGAACGGCCACGCGCTGTAGCCGAGGCTGCGCAGGAAGCTCTTCTTGTCGAGGTCGTCGTGGGTCTTGCTGACGTGGGCGAACGAGACGTTGCTGAGGATCGCCTCGACGCCGTCGTGGTCGCGCTTGACCAGCTGCATCAGCGCGTCGGTGTCCTCGTCGAGCGACGCGTCGGCCTCGACGATGACCGGCTCGCGCGCGCCGATCGCCGTGAACGCGCCGCGCAGCTCGTCCTCGTCGGCCGAGCCCCAGCGGTGCGTCAGGTACACGTGCGCGCCGTGGCGCGCGAACAGCAGGCCGCACGCGCGGCCGATGCCGTCGGTGCCGCCGGTGATGATCACGGCCTTGCCACCTAACTTGTTCTTGAGCATGGCCTACTCCTCCCCTGCCCCCGCGAGCAGGCGCGGGCCGAGCGTGGCGATGTTGTCGACGAAGGCCGCGCCGCGGTCGGCGGTCAGGACCTGGCCGCCCATCGCGTCGAACATGCCGCTGCACAGCGCGAGCGTGGTGTCGGCGACCTCGTCGAGGGTGCAGGCGAAGTCGGCGAAGCGCCTGGCGAGCGCGACCTGCTGCTCGCCGAAGATCGCCTTGTAGCTGTCGGTCATCACCTGGCGGGTGCGCAGCGCGTTGACGCGGCAGCCCTGCTGCTGCAGGTGCGTGTTCATGTAGCGGACGAAGGTCTCGAGCACCGCCTTGGCGACCGCGACGTAGTCGTAGGCCGGGTAGTGGGTGTCGGGGCCGTCGGACGACATCGCCACCGCGTGCCCGGGATAGCGCCCGAACGCGCGGTGGATCGCGTGCAGGTAGGCGACGAACGGCCAGCTGCTGTACTCGAGGCTCTTGTAGAGGGCCCGGCGGCTGTGCTGCAGCGGGCCCTCGCCGCGCATCACGACGCAGACGTTGGAGATGAACACGTCGATGTGATCGTGCTCGGCCTTGACGCGCTCGAGCAGCGCGACGGTGTCCTCGTCGCGCGAGACGTCGGCCTCGACGATCATCGGCGGACGCGCGCCGATGGCCTCGAAGCGGGCGCGGATGTCGTCCTCGTCGGCGCTGCCCCAGCGGTGGGTGAGGATCGCGCGGGCGCCGTGGCGGGCGAACGCGAGGCCGCAGGCGAGGCCGATGCCGCGGGTGCCCCCGGTGATGAGCACCGCCTGACCCCTGAAGTGGTCGGTGAAGTCGTGGAAGTCTGTCATGGTCGGGGATCCTGCGGGCCGGGGATGATGGGGGCGGGGGCGAGGTAGTTCTCGCGGATGCTGGCCTGGGTCGCCGGGTCGGCGAAGCAGATCTCGTGCATCATCGACTCGAGGGTGCGGGCCTCCTCGAAGGCGAGGCGGCGCGGCAGCCCGAGCGCCCGCTTGAGCAGCAGCAGCGCCGTGCGCGGCTTTTCGCACAGGCGCGCCGCGACGTCCAGCGCGTGCGCCTCGACCTCGGCGCGCGGCAGCACGGCGTTGACCTGCGCGCCGCGCTCCGCCAGCTCGGCGCCGCGGAAGTACTTCGCGCCGAGCATCATCTCCGCGGCGACGTAGGGCCCGACCGCGGCCTGCAGCAACCGCGTGGTGCCCATCCCGGGGGTGAAGCCCAGGTCCATGAAGTTGCAGCCGTAGCGGCTCTCGCGGGCCATGAACACGAGGTCGCAGGCGAGGCCAAAGACGAGGCCGCCGCCGACCGCGGGCCCGGCGATCGCGGCGACGCTCGGCTGCGGCAGCTCGAGCAGCGTCCGCGTCAGCAGCAGGTCGTAGGGGGCGATGCGGCCCTCGGCGAGCCCGAGCAGCACGCTGCGGTCGCCGCCGGCCGAGAACACGCCGGGCAGGCCGCACAGGACCACGACCTTGACGTCGCCGCGGCGGCCGAGCGCGGTCAGGGCCTCGACGAGCGCGGCGACGAAGGCCTGGCTGAACGCGTTGCCGCCGGCCTCGTCGCGCATGCGCAGCACGGCGAGCCCGTCGGCGTCGACGTGCAGCTCGAGGCTGTCCGCGAGGACATGTGCGCTCATTCGCCGCCCCCGGGCCGGTAGCGGTCGAACCATGGCGGGAGCTCGCCGGACAGGAAGCCGGCGATCGCGGCGCGGACGTCGGGGTCGTGGACGTCGGCGGTGGTCCGCGCGACGCCGGCCGCGAGCGCGTCCGTCAGGGGCAGCCCGGCGATCTCGGCGGCGTGTTGCTTGAGCCGGGCGACCGCGGCGGGGCTGGCCCGCAGCAGGCGCTTGAGGCGGGCCGCGACGGTGAGGCTGGGGTCGTCGCTGCGCTCGTCGACGAGGCCGACGCGGTGCGCGTCGTCGACGGCGAGGGTCTCGCCCGCGAGCGCGAGCCAGCGGGTCCGCGCCGCGCCGATGCGCTCGGCGATCACCGGCATCACGACCGCGGGGATCAGGCCGAGCAGCAGCTCCGGGAGCACGAAGCTCGCGGCCCTGGTGGCGATCACGACGTCGCACGCGGCGACCAGGCCGACGCCGCCGCCCGACACGCTGCCCTCGACGACGCACAGCGTCGCGGCCGGCAGCGCGCGCAGCAGGCCGAGGCAGCGCGCGAACTGGGCGATCGCGGCGCCCGCCGACTCGCCGGCGTCGACCGCCGCGCCCGGCTCGTGCGGCGCGGTCACGCCCGGCAGGTCCATGCCGCGGCAGAACTCGCCGGCGTCGCTGGCGAGCACCAGCGCGCGGCAGCGCGGCTCGGCCCGCGCGCGCAGCAGCAGGTCCTCGAGCGCGGCGAGCCCGGGGCCGCCGAGCGCGACGTGCCCGGCCTCGTCGGGGACCAGCCAGGCCCGCCAGACCGGGGAGTCGAGGGCTTCGCAGCGCAGGTCCATGGCCCCTCGTCCGCGTCCTAGCTCAGGCGATAGTCGCGCTGATATTCGCGCACGCCGTCGAGCACGAGGCGGCCCTTGCCGGCGTACACGCGCGCATAGAGGTCGTGCAGGCCGGACTTGTCGACGACGTAGTCGCTCTGGTCGATGAAGCCGGTGCGGGTGCGCTCGACGGCCTCGTACTCGGCGACGCTGAGGCGCTGGCGGGCGTCGAGGCCGGCCTGCAGGTCGGCCGCGGCCACGCGCGCGCGCGCGTGAGGCCCAACGCGGGTCGAGTAGAACTCGGCGCACGAGCCGGAGCCGTAGGAGAACATCGACACGCGGTCGCCCTCGGCGAGGTCGTCGAAGCTGTCGATCAGGCCCATGAGCGCGAGGAAGGTCGCGGACGTGTAGGTCCCGCCGAACTGGCTGTTGTAGCGCAGCGCGGGCTTCGACTTGCGCTCGAAGTGCTCGCGCGCCGCCTTGACGCCCATGTCCTCGCGCCAGCGGCGGAGCAGCGCGCGGTGGGCCCGAAACGTCATGCCGCCGAACGGCACGTGGTACACGTGCTTCTTGAAGAACGCGTCGTAGTCGATCGGGCCGACCTTCTTCAGGAAGTGGTCGTAGGCGCCCTCGAGCGCCTCGAGATAGCCGTACAGGCTGGTGTCGGCGTGGCCGACCTCCTTGGTGGAAGTGGGCCGGTAGGTGTCGAAGATCTCGCTGGTCCAGTAGCCGGTCTTGTCGAGCTCGATCTCGACGATGTCGGGCTCGGCGCTGACGATCATCGCGACCGCGGCCGCGCCGAGCACGTACTCCCACGGCTGGCCGAGGTGCGTGCGGCTCTGGTCGGCGGTGACGACGAGCGCCTTCTTGCCGGGCGACGCGCCGGAGGCGACCCAGTGCGCGGCCATCATCAGGCCCGAGGTCCCGCCGTAGCACGCGTGCTTGGCCTCGAAGTTGCGGCAGTTCGGCTGGATCTGACACCAGCGCTGCACGTAGGTCGAGATCGGCTTGCCGTAGTCCGGCGAGGACTCGGTGCCGACGATCACCAGCTCGATGTCCTCGCGGTCCTGCGGCGTCACCAGCTGCAGCGCCGCGTTGACGGCCATCGTCACCGGGTCCTCCCACGGCGGGTTCAACGAGCGGCCGGTGACCCACAGCTCCTCGATCGGGTGGCGCGGGTCGTGGTCGCGGGCCGCGGCGAGGTCGCGCATGTCGAGCGCGAGCGTGCACGGGTACGCGGCGATGCGCTCGATGCCGACGCGTTCGGGCCTGCTCGTGATCATCGCCGTGTCCCCCCCGGTCGGTCAGTACGTCCAGTCGAGGCCGCCGGTGACCGGGATGACCTGACCGTTGATGAAGCCGCCGCCCGGGCCGGCGAGGAAGGTGACGACCGTCGCCAGCTCGTCGATGCGACCCATGCGGCCCTTCGGCATCGGACAGTACTGCGCCCAGTACTCCTTGGCCATCGGCGGCATGCTGTCGCGGGTCATGTCGGTATCGAAGAAGCCGGGGACGACGACGTTGGCGGTGATGCCCTTGCGCCCGTACTCCTTGGCGAGGGTCGCGGTCAGGCCGTGGAGGCCGGCCTTGCTGGCGGCGTAGTTGGCCTGGCCGGCGGCGCCGCTGTGCTGGATCGACGAGACGTTGATGATGCGGCCGAAGCGGGCGGCGAGCATCGTCGGCAGCAGCTGGCGGATGACGTAGAACGGGCCGTGCAGGTTGGTGCCGAGGACCTCGTGCCACTCCTCGTCGGACATCGACACCACGAGGTTGGCGCGGTTGATGCCGGCGCAGTTGACGACGACGCCGACGCCGTCGAAGTCGCCGAGGACCTGGTCGACGACCTCGGCGACCTGCTCGGGGTTCGACACGTCGAGGACGTAGCCCTTGCACTGACAGCCGGGGCGCAGCGCCTGGGCCTCGGCCTCGACCTTCGCGGCGGCCTCGCGGTTGCCCCTGAAGGCGAAGGCGACGTCGTGGCCCTCGCGGACGGCCTGCAGCACGATGCCCGCGCCGATGCCCCGCGAGCCGCCGGTGACGAAGTAGTTCATGGTCGTGACATCCTCACAGCGTGCTCGGGTCGAAGCGGCGGTAGAGCGAGCAGCAGTTGAGGCCGCCGAAGCCGAAGGAGTTCTTGACCATCAGCTGGATCTCGTGATCGACGGGGACGTTGGCGCAGACCTCGAGGTCGACCTCGGGGTCCTTCTCCTCGATGTTGATCGACGGGTGCAGCTTCTTGCCGCGCATCTGCAGCATCGCGGCGACGGTCTCGACCGCCGGGGCCGACCAGCAGGTGTGGCCGAGCATCGACTTCGGCGCGTTGATCTTGAGGCGCTTCGCGTGGTCGCCGAACACCCGCTTGATCGCGTTGAGCTCGGAGAGGTCGCCGAGCGGGGTCGAGGTCGCGTGGGCGCTGACGTAGTCGACCTGGTCGGGGCGCACGCCGGCGCGGCGGAGCAGGCGCTCGATCGTGCGGGCCTGGCCGTCGGTCGACGGCGCGGGCAGGTGGCTGCCGTCCGAGGTCGAGGTGCAGCCGAGCACCTCGGCGTAGATCTTCGCGCCGCGCTTGAGCGCGTGGCCGAGCTCCTCGAGCACGAGCACGCCGGCGCCGTGCGACGGCACGAAGCCCTCGCGGCGGCTGTCGTACGGGCGGCTGGCGCGGTGCGGCTCGTCGTTGAAGCTCTCGTAGGTGATCGCGCCGAGCAGCGCCATCGCGTGGACGCCCATCTGCGAGAAGTCGAGGACCGGGCCGACGACCATCGCGACGTCGTGGTCGTGGTGACGGATCTCGTCGAGCGCGCTGCGCAGCGCGACGTTGGCGCTGGCACACGCGCCGCCGAGCGTGTAGGCCGCGCCCTGCCAGCCGAGCATCTCGCACACCGAGCCGGCGTGGTCGGTGTCGAGCATGTGCAGCGCCGCCATCGAGTCGATGTAGTCGGGCTCCTCGTGGAGGAACGTCTCGTAGTTGGCGGCGAAGTAGCGCTCGTTGAGGTTGTGGCCGCCGACGAGCACGGCGCGGCGGGTCGGGTCGCCGCCCTCGGCGAGGCCGGCGTCGAGCCACGCGTCGGCGGCGCAGAGCACCGAGAGCGAGGTCGAGAACGGGGCCTTGTTGCACAGCACGCGGGCGCGCTTGTGCATGTCGGCGGGCAGGCGGTCGCGCAGGCGGCCGAGCTTGGCCTTGACGTCGTACTCCGAGAGGTCGCCGCCGACCTTCGAATAAACGTTGGCGTTCTTCATCCACTTCCAGCGGGTGATCGCCGACTTGCCGGCGAGCAGGTTCGCGTAGAAGGTGTCGAGGTCGTCGCCGATCGGCGTGTTGATGCCGAGGCCGGTGATGACGATGCGTCTGTCTTGAGCCATGAGAGCTTGAGGATGCGAGCGTGAGGATGAGAGCGTGGGGGGGGGCGTGGTGGACAGGTCAGTCCAGGAGATAGACCTCGAACACGGCGAGCGCCTTCACCTCTTCGCCGTGGAGGACCTGGCCGATGCAGGTCGAGACGTAGTCGCTCTGGTCGAGCGAGCGCGCGAGCAGGGTCACCCACTCGCCGGGGCGCACCGCGCCCTGGAACAGCGCGTGGTGGACCTTGAGCAGGCGCAGCGCCTGCGGTCGGTCGTCCGCGGTCGGCTCGGCGCTGCCGCGGGCGAGCAGGTGCTGCAGGCAGATGCCGAGCTGGCCGATGGCCTCGACGAGCAGCACGCCGGGGTAGACCGGGTCGCCGGGGAAGTGGCCGCTGAACACCGGGTCGCCGGGGTCGATCGTCCGCATCCCCTGGATCGCGCCCTGCTGCAGGTCGACCGCGTGCACGCTGTCGACGAACAGGAACGGGTCGCGGTGCGGGAGCATGCGCTCGATGTCCGGGCGGCCGAGCTCGACGCGCCGCGTGGTCGGGCCGGGCGTGAAGACCGGGCGGCGGCGGTAGGTCTTGACCAGCTCGGCGAGGTCGGCGGCGGGGTCGAAGGCCCCGGCGAGCGACTCGACGGTCACGCCGCCGGGCATTCGCGGACCTCGAGCGACCCGAGGGTCGCGGACACGGGCGCGGGGCGGAGCGCGCGCAGGGACTCGATGACGCTGACGAAGTGGTTGGCCGCGTCGTCGCGGTGGTCGGTCGCGAACTTGGGGCGGCTGACCCACTTGCGGTCGAGCAGGTTGGTGAGGACCTGGCGCGGGCCGACCTCGACGAGCACGGCGTCGGGGTGGCTGGCGATCACGTGCTCGATCGACTGGCGCCACAGCACGGGGGTATGGACGTGGTCGGCGAGCAGCGCCACGAATTCGTCGGAGCTGGCCGAGAGGACAGGCGAGCCGAGGCGGTTGGGGAGGTAGGGCCGGCGGGTCGTGCGGAAGCGGACGCGGCGCAGGTGCGGGCGCAGGGCCTCGCCGACGCCGACGAACAGCGACGAGTGCATCGGCACCTGGCGCTCGATGATCGTCGGGACCACGTAGTGCTCGTCCTCGAGGAGCAGCACGGCGGCCTCGACGGCGGCCTGCTCGCCGGACAGCACGTGCTGGCGCGGCGAGTTGAGGTTGACGATCTCGAGCACGCCGAGGCCGCGGGCGCGTACGGCCTCGACGACCTGCTCGAGCGACTCGATGTCGAGCGGCTGGACCGAGGCCATCTGGCCGCGCGGGCCGGCGTCGTAGGCCTCGCCGCGGGCCTTGACGACGCGCAGCGCGTCGACGAAGTCGAGCGCGCCGATGTGCACGAGGTGGTTGTACTCGCCGAGGCTGAGGCCGAGCGACAGCTCGGCGTCGACGCCCTGGGCCTGCAGCGCCGAGAGCATCATGTGGTTGGCGACGAACACGCCGAGCTGGACGTCGACGTTGCGGTCGAAGGCCGCGGGGTTGTCCTCGCTGTACTGGCTGCGCAGGTCGCGGCCGAGGGCGTCGGAGGCGAGGCCGAGCACGTCCGCGGCGCGCGGATGCAGGTGGGCCAGCTTGTCCAGCATTCCGGGGTACCGGGAGCTCTGCCCGGGGAACATGAAGACCAGAGTCATGCGCGTCTCGCAGCCTCCGCCAGGACCTCAGTCCGGCCTGGCGGTACGTACCACCGTGTCCTCGAGGATCTGCAGGGCGAGGTCGAGGTCCTCGCGCGCGTGCGCCGCGGTGATCGCCACGCGGAAGCGCAGGCCGTCCTCAGGCACCGAGGGGTAGTCGACGGGGGCCAAAAACAGCCCCTTCTTGTGCAGCTCTGCCGTCAGCTCGTAGAGCCGGCGGCGGTCCGAGCCGATGATGATCGGGACGACCTGGCTGGTCGACTCGCCCAAATTGAGCCCGATCGCGGTCGCCTGCTCGCGAAAGTAGCGGGTATTCTCCCATAACTTCTCGCGCAGGCTGTTGTCGCGGGTCGCGACGTCGAGCGCCTTGCTGACGCCCGCCACCACCGACGGCGGCAGCGCGCAGCTGAAGCCGTAGGGGTTGATGTAGTAGCGGATGTACTGCAGCAGCTTGCGCGGGCCGACGGTGAAGCTGCCGGCGCCGGCGAAGGCCTTGGAGAAGGT
>Ga0075163_10000980_pt1 | contig 38040 bp, 27 predicted proteins | sample JI1023141ADNA_FD_71478 | JGI IMG/M metagenome (GOLD analysis project Ga0075163, IMG submission 71478) | Wastewater effluent complex algal communities from Wisconsin, to seasonally profile nutrient transformation and Carbon sequestration -... | ecosystem: Engineered > WWTP > Effluent > Algae...
ATCCTGGCGACCAATACGTCGTCGATCTCGATCACGCTGCTGGCAGCGCAGACCAAGCGCCCCGAGCAGGTCATCGGCATGCACTTCATGAACCCGGTGCCGGTGATGAAGCTGGTCGAGATCATCCGCGGGCTCCAGACCAGCGACGCCACCTATCAGACGACGGTGGCGCTGGCGCAGGCGCTGGGCAAGGAGGTCGTGACCGCGCGCGACGTGCCCGGCTTCATCGTCAACCGGCTGCTCATCCCGTTTCTCAACGAGGCCTGCTTTGCGCTCGCCGAGGGGCTTGGCACCGTCGAAGATGTCGACAAGGGAATCCAGCTGGGCCTGAACCATCCGATGGGTCCGTTTCAGCTGGCGGACCTGATTGGCCTGGATACCTGTCTGGCAATTGCCGAGGTGCTGCACCGCGAGCTCGGCGAGGACAAGTACCGGCCGGCGCCGCTGCTGCGCAACTACGTGGCTGCTGGCTGGCTCGGTCGCAAGACGGGCCGCGGCTTCTACAAGTACTAATAGAGGGGTGTGCTCATGACCCAGTTTGAGAACATCCTCGTCGAGATCGATGGTCCGCTGGCGACGCTGACCATCAACCGCCCCAAGGTGCTAAACGCGCTCAATGTCCGCGTGCTCGAAGAGGTCTCGCAGGCGCTGGAGGGGCTGCGCGGCCAGAGCGAGGTGCGCGTCGTCATCCTCACCGGCGCTGGCGACCGCGCGTTCGTGGCCGGCGCCGACATCGCTGCCATGGCCGAGCTGGCGCCCTCCGAGGCCCTGAAGCTGGCCGAAAAGGGGCACAAGGTCGGCGACCTCATCGCGCTGCTGCCGCAGCCGGTAATCGCGGCGGTGAACGGCTTTGCGCTCGGAGGCGGGCTGGAGCTGGCCCTGGCCTGCGACATCATCTACGCAAGCAAGAGCGCCAAGCTCGGCCAGCCCGAGGTCAACATCGGCGTCATGCCCGGCTTCGGCGGCACCCAGCGCCTCATCCGGCGGGTGGGACCGGGCCGCGCCGCGCGCATGATCTACGGCGGCGATCCGGTGGGCGCCGACGAGGCGCTACAGATGGGCCTGGTCGATCAGGTGTGCGAGCCGGCCTCGCTCCTCGAAGAGGTGCGCACGCTCGGCCGCAAGATTGCCAGCCGCGCGCCGGTGGCCGTGGGGCACTCCAAGCAGGCCCTGCGCGCGACCTTCGAGCTGCCGCTTGCCGAGGGCAATCGCCTGGAGCAGCGCCTCTTTTCCGAGCTCTTCGCCACGCAAGATCAAAAAGAGGGCATGGCCGCCTTCCTCGCCAAGCGCCCCGCTGCCTTTTCGGGCAGATAGCCTCCCATCCGAATCTTCTCACTTCAGCGGACCATGGCGTAATATGCGCGCCGTTCACGCCCGCCCGTTCTCGGGGCGCTGGCGAAAGGAGTCCTCCTCATGTCACACGTTTTCTCTCGCTCGCTTCGTTCGGTCGGCACGCTCGTCGGCGCCGGCCTGCTCTCCATGGGACTGTTTACCGCTGGCTGCGGCACCGCCAGCTTGGATCACGGCCGCGGCGGCGCTTTTACGACCCTCGGCTTCGACGAGGCCACGCTGCACGCCGACGGCACGCCGAGCTACCTGGCTGGCCGCATGCAGACCCAGGTGAAGGACAACCAGGCCGCCTCGACGCTGCTCATGGGCCAGCTGGGCCAGAGCTACCGCCTGTCGCCGCAGACCACCTTCGCCGTCACCAAGCAGCAGAGCGACGCCGAAGGGCGCAGCTATTTCCGCCTCCAGCAGCAGCACGCCGGGCTGCCGGTCATGGGCCGCGAGGTCGTGATCCAGACGGCGCAGGACGGCACCGTCGAGACCGTCCTCGGGCAGCTGGCGCCTGAGTTGCAGGTCGCCGTGCAGCCGGGCCTCGCCGGTGAGCCGGCCATTCGCGCCGCGCTCGCCACCCTCGCCCAGGACCAGGGCAGCGTCCTCTCGGCGCCTGCGCTCGCCATCTACCTCGACTCCGCCGGCGTCCCCAGCCTCGTCTACAAGGCGCTCGTCCAGTACCGCAGCGCCGAGGGCAAGAAGTTCGAGGAGCTGGTCGTCTCGGCCACCGACGGCAGCGTCCTCGCCCGTCACAACCGCGTCTACACCGCGGGTCTCAACCGCAACATCTACACCCTCATGACGGGGGGCATGCCCGGCTGCGTCAGCGACGGCTCCAACCTGCCCGGCACCTCGACCCTCAACGAGGGCGGCACCACCACCGACGCCCCGTCGCAGCGCGCCTACGACAACAGCGGCAACGTCTACTACTACTACTTCCACATGTTCGGCCGTCACAGCTACGACGACATGGACGCCACCCTGGTCTCGACCGTCGGCCTCACCTTCGACATCGGCTCCACGGGCATGGGCCCCTGCGACGGCGGCAACGCTGCCTGGGTGCCGGATCCGTTCAACCAGATGCTCTACGGCACCGGCAGCTTCGGCGGCCTCCTCCTCAAGGAGATGACGCTCGGCTTCGACGTGGCCGCGCACGAGATGAGCCACGCCGTCACCTTCGCAACCTCGGGACTTGAGTACCAGGACGAGCCCGGCGCCCTCAACGAGGCCATGTCCGACATCATGGGCGCCAGCGCCGAGGCCTGGAAGAACTCGGGCGGCAGCAAGACCGGAAACCCCGCGACCATCACCACCACCGACAAGACCTGGAAGATTGGCGAGGATGTCGCCGGCGCCATCTTCACCATGGGCGCGCTGCGCACCATGAGCAACCCCACCATCGACAAGAGCAGCAAGGACTACTACGCCGACCGCGTCATGCCGGGCGGCATGGACAACGGCGGCGTCCACTTCAACAGCGGCATCGCCAACCTCGCCTATTACCTGCTCGTCTCGGGCGGCGTGCATCCGGCCGGCAAGTCGCCGGGCGTGCGCGTGACCGGCATCGGCATCAGCAAGGCCGCGCACATCTTCTATAAGGCCAACGTCACGCTGCTCACCTCGATGAGCGACTTCCAGGCCGCCCGGTTTGCCACCGCGCGCGCCGCCGAGCTGCTCTACGGACGCTGCGGCAGCGAGTGGGCCAACGTGCACCGCGCCTGGGACGCCGTGGGCGTGCCCGGTGCGTGGAGCCTGTGCGTTCAGCCTCCGGGCGGATTCTAGCCCGATGGGTGCCGCGACCGGTACGCGCAGCTTCTGGGCCTGGGGCTACGAAGAGCAGCTCCCCGATGAAGAGGCGCGCACCGGCCTCGGCCAGGCAGTGGCCGGGCTCCTGGGCATCGCCGCCCGGCCGCCGCGCCCCCTGCCGCGCTTCACGGAGGGAGTCCTGCCGCCTCCGCGCTGCGCGATTCCTGCCAAGTTAGCCGATTTCGCCACGATTCTGCCGCACGAACGGGCGCTGCATACCTACGGCAAGGGGTTTTGCGACCTCTTGCGCGCGTTTTCGCTGGATTTCGCGCCGGCGCCCGACTTCGTGCTGCTGCCGCGGGATGAGGACGACGTCGCCGCGGCGCTGGCCGAGTGCAGCCGCCTGGGCATTGCGGTGATTCCCTTTGGCGGCGGCACCAGCGTGGTCGGCGGCGTCGAGGCCGAGCTGCCGCAGGGGGCTCAGTACGCCGGGGTCGCGTCGCTCGACCTGCGGCGGCTCGACCGGGTGCTCGAAGTGGAGCCGACCTCGCGCGCCGCCCGCATCCAGGCCGGCGTCCTGGGACCGGCGCTGGAGGCGCAGCTGCTTCCCCACGACCTGACGCTCCGTCACTTTCCGCAGAGCTTCGAGTTCTCGACGCTCGGAGGCTGGCTGGCGACGCGCGCTGGCGGCCACTTCGCGACGCTGTACACCCATATCGATGACCTGTGCGAGTCGGTGCGGGTGGTGACGCCGAGCGGGGTCATCGAGACCCGCCGGCTGCCTGCGTCGGGAGCGGGGCCGGCGCCCGAGCGCTGGCTGCTCGGCTCCGAGGGCGCGTTCGGCGTGTTTACCGAGGCGTGGATGCGGCTTCAGCGCCGGCCGCGCTGGCGCAGCTCGGCCAGCGTGAGCTTTGCCAGCTGGGATGCGGCGGTGGAGGCGGTGCGAGCCGTGGCGCAGTCGGGCCTGTACCCGAGCAACTGCCGACTTCTCGACGCAGGCGAGGCGCTGCTGCACGGCGTGGCCGCGACCTTCGGGCAGCCGGTGCTGCTGCTGGGCTTCGAGTCGGCAGACCACCCGGTGGCAGAGCCGCTGGCGCGAGCGCTGGCCCTGTGCGCAGAGCACGGCGGCGTCTGCCCGCGCGGTGCCATCCATCGTGAGTCGGGCGAGCGCGGCAGCGACGGCTCGGCCGAGTCCTGGCGGCAGGCGTTCTTCGCCGCTCCATACCGGCAGAGCGCGCTCCTGAGCCTGGGCATCATGGCCGACACCTTCGAGACCGCCTGCACCTGGGACCGCTTTCCGGCGCTGCATGCCGCGGTGCGCTCTGCCGTCGAGGGGGAGCTGAAAGAGCGCTGCGGCGCCGGGGTGGTGACGCTGCGCTTTACGCACGTGTATCCCGACGGACCGGCTCCCTATTTCACGTTCCTGGCGCCGCTGCCCGCCGAGGCGGTCTCGGATCCGGTGGCGGCGGCAGAGTGCTGGTGGGCCGTGAAGCGGGCGGCCAGCGACGCGCTCATCCAGAGCGGCGGCACCATCACGCACCATCACGCCGTGGGCCGCAAGCACCGCCCCTGGTACGAGCGCGAGCGGGCGCCGCTGTTCGGGCAGGCGCTGGCCGCGGTCAAGCGCACGCTCGACCCGGCGTGGGTGCTGAATCCTGGGGTGCTGTTGGAAAAAGAGCAGTAATAGAGGGGGAGGGCAGGCTTTTAGCGGCAGTACTCGTCGACGACGTGCAGCAGGTCGTCGGCGTGGAAGGGGTTGGGCACGTAGTCGTCGATGCCCAGCCGGTTCGCCTCCATGAGCTCGCGCTTGTCGGCCGAGATGACAATCATCGGCAGGTGGCCGTGCGGGCTGCGCCGCCGCAGCTCAGCAACCACAGCGCTGCCGCCAAGCCGGGTGAGCAGCCGCCAGTTGAGCAGCACCACCGCGACCGAGCGCCGCTGCGCCAGGTTGGAGGCCGCGTCGACATCGGCGACGGCTAGCGTGCGATAGCCCACCTGATTGAGGCACCCGGCGATGCGCTCGGCAACCTCGGGGTCGTCTTCCAAAAGCAGCACTGCCGCCACCGTCGAGCCAATCGCCAGCTCGCTCGCGAGGCTTTCGCGAGCCGAGGAGAGGGCCTTTCCGAGGAGACGTGAGCTTTCGGACTGGACAATGCTGCCCGTCGAATCCATGTGCGACAAGTACCTCCATTTACTGCGAGTGGTCAAGCAATTATCAGGAAGCTCTTTGTAAGCAGGCCCGCACGATGCGGGATCCAGTCCCTTGCGAATCCTAGATCAAAAGGGAGACCCGACCAATTTTTGGACTAGGTACAACGGTATGTCTGTGACGGACTCATCTGTTTTCCGTCGCAGAAGCTGTTATCGAGAGAGCTGAGAGAGGAGGGGAGGGGAGTCAGCTGGACTTGCGGCTGCGGTCGCGGCTGAGGCGCTCCAGGCCAGCCTTGGCGGCTTCGTCGTTGGGCAGACTCTGGAGGACGGCCTGATAGGCGGCGGTGGCTTCGCTGTAGAGGCCGATGCGCTCGGCGGCCTCGCCGAGGATGCGCTGCGCGTCGGCGTCAGAGGCAGGGGCGTAGCGGACAATCGAGTAGGCGGTGCGGAAGCTGCGCTCGGCGCGGTCGGGCTGGGACAGGCCGGTCAAGGCGAGGCCGCGCAGCCAGAATGCCAGCGCTCCGGCCGAGCCCTCGACGGACTGCTGGACCCCGATAACGGATTGAAGTGCTTCGTCGTACTGTTCTTTTTTGATCAGGTCGCGGATGCGGGCAAGCTCGGCGTGCGGCGCGTCGTTCATCTTGCGGGCTCCATCAACGGCAGTCTGGAATTTCCGATTGTAGCTCGGTCGATTTACTTTTGTGTTATTTCATCACTTTTATAGTGCAATAAAAACTACATTTTGGAGCCGCTTTCCCACACGGTAGGGCAGCGGAGCACCTCTGGCCAGGCTGAAGGGGAGCGCGCAAGGCTCTGGGCCGGCGACCGGGTTTCGCGCTATGAACCCGGAATGCTCAACCTCGACCGCGAACCCAGACGCGCCCTTGAGCGCTTCTATCTGCTCTATTCGCCCCTGTGGATGGTGGTCGTGGTGGCGGTGCTGGTCTCGGGGGCGTTTGCCGAGTGGCGGGACCTTGGCCACATGGCACTGGGCGTCGGCATGGCGCTGCCCATCTGGCTGGCGCCGCTGTTTCTGGAGCGGCATCGGCCGCTTCAGCAGCGCTACAGCCTCAAGACCGCGGTCTACATCACACTGCTCAGCTTTCTTCAGAACTACTTCGGGACGCCGCTCTTCTTCCGCTACTTCGGGCTCGAATATCACTTCCCGGTCACGCTGCGACTGAACGGCACGCCGCTGTCGCTGTCGTTCATGACCGTGGCCTACTTCAGCACGTACTTTGTGATCATCCAGGTGGGTCTGCGCTACGCCGAGGGCTTCCTCGACGCGCTGCCAACGCCGCTGCTCCGGCGGGGCCTGCGCCTGCTGGCGGCGGCGCTCCTGTCCTACGCCATGGCGCTGCTGGAGACGCTGTTCATGGCCAACAAGTACCTGGCCGGCTACTTTGCATACGGCGACAAGGAGCACATGATGCTCGTCGGCTCGCTGTGCTACGGTTCGCTGCTGTTCATCGCGATCCTGGTCTTTGTCGGGATCGATGAAGAGCCGGGCCAGCCGACGCCGCTGGGCGACGTGGTGTGGCGAGGTCTTGGCGCAAATACCCTGGTGCTGTGCGCGTACGAGGTCTACGCTCACATCCTTTCGAAGTGAACCGACCCGCAGGGAGAGACGTTTGTCGAGCCGCCAGCCAAGCCAGCAGCCCAATCGCCTGAAGGACGAGACCAGCCCCTACCTGCGCCAGCACATGGACAACCCCGTGGACTGGTACCCGTGGGGGGCCGAGGCGTTTGCGCGGGCTGCGAGCGAGGACAAGCCGATCATCTTGTCGATTGGTTACTCGGCCTGCCACTGGTGCCACGTGATGGCCCACGAGTCGTTCGAGGACGTCGAGACCGCGCAGCAGATGAACCGTGACTTCATCAATATCAAGGTCGACCGCGAGGAGCATCCCGACGTCGACCAGGTCTATCAGCACACGCTGAACCTGTTTGATGAGCACGGCGGCTGGCCGCTGACCATGTTTCTCATGCCGTCGGGCGAGCCGTTTTATGGCGGCACCTATTTTCCGCCGCGCGAAGCGTTTGGGCGGCCCTCGTTTCGGCGCGTGATGGCCGCGATGGCCAAGGCCTACCGCACCCAGCGGGGCGATGTCTCGGAGCAGGCCCGCCAGCTGGTGACGGCGCTGACGCAGCTGGAGTCGCGCGGCGGCGGTGCGGCGCCAGCATCGGAAGCCGAGGCGAGCTCAGGGACGAAAGCCGATGGGCCGCAGCTGCCGCCGAAGGTTGTCGAGCGCACGGCGGCGCGGCTTGCCACCCGCATGGATCGGCGCGAGGGCGGCTTTGAAGGGGCGCCCAAGTTTCCAAACCCAACGTCGCTGTCGCTGTTTCTGCGCGCGTTTGGCCACAGCCGCGATGCCGAAGATGCGGCACCGGCGCTCTTGACGCTGAGCAAGATGGCTGCGGGCGGCATCTATGACCACCTCGGGGGTGGCTTTGCCCGCTACTCCACCGACGCGACCTGGCTGGTGCCTCACTTCGAAAAGATGCTCTACGATAACGCCCAGCTGCTGCGGCTCTATGCCGAGGCGCGGCAGATCCTGGACGAGCTCGGAAAGGGCGCGGCGGCGGCTCGCTGCGCTGCGGTGATCGCAGAGACGCACGGCTGGCTCGAACGCGAGATGCGCGACAGCTCCGGCGGGCTCTACGCGGCCCAGGATGCGGACAGCGAGGGCGTGGAAGGCAAATATTTTGTCTGGTCGCCCGAAGAGGTCGCCGCGGTGCTCGATGAAAAGAGTGCGTCGCTGGTGTGCCGCGTGTACGACGTTCGGCCCGATGGCAACTGGAGCGATCCTCACGGCCACGGTCCGCGCGGCAAGAGCATCCTGCACATCGTCGAGCAGCCAGGAGACGAAGCCGAAGCGAAGCAGCTGGCCGCGGCGCGGCAGAAGCTGCTTTCGGCCCGTCGCGAGCGCATCCCGCCCGGCACCGATGACAAGGTCCTGTGCGGCTGGAACGGCCTCTGCATCACCGGACTCGCCGAAGCTGGACGCATCCTGGGCGAGCCGCGCTACGTCGCTGCCGCCCGCCGCACCGCTGACTTCATCCTCGCGCAGATGCGCGATGCCAGCGGCAGTCTGCTGCGCACCTTCAAGGCCGGGGTCGCCAAGCTGCCGGCGACGCTGGACGACCACGCCTTCCTGGCCGAGGGGCTGTTTCATCTGGCCGCGGCCACGCACGAGCCGGCCTATCTCGTCCACATGCGCGAGCTCATGGACGTCGTCCTGCGCGAGTTCTACGATCCGGCGCAGCGACTTTTCTACCTCGGTCCCGAGGAGAGCGCCGGGGTGCGGCTGTGCGCCCGGCCGGTCAGCCTGTACGACTCGGCCATCCCCTCGGGGCTCAGCGTGGCCTGCCTGAACCTGCTGCGGCTCGTGGATCTGCTGGACCCAGCTGACCCGGGCCGTGACCACTACCAGCGTATCGTCGAGAGCACGCTGCGCGGGCTGACCGAACAGGCGCTGAAGAATCCCTCGGGACTCTCGAACCTGATTGCCGCGATGGACCTCTGGCAAAGCGGTCTCACCACCGTGATCATCATCGACCCGGGGCTCGCGGCCACGGGGGCGGTCAGCCCGGGGGCACAGCCGCTGCTGGCTGCTGCGGCCAGCCGGTACGTGCCCGATCTTTTCGTGCTGGCCTGCCATCCCGAGCGGCCTCTGCCCAGCGGTTTCGAGTCGCTGCGAACGGACAAGCATGCCCGCGGCGGTCGCCCCACGGCCTATGTCTGCTCGGGCCCGCGCTGCACGCCACCCATTACCGATCCAGCTGAGTTATCGTCGCAGCTGCGGTCAGGTTCAAGCTCGTGGAAGACCCGGTAATCGAGGCCGCGCGCAATCTTTGGGCGCGAGAACCGGGAAAACCCCGAACGTTTTCCCTCGGAAAACCTTGCTATTTGCCCAAGGCTTCGCTACGTTGCACGCCCGAATGGGGCCCATAGCTCAGCTGGTCAGAGCGGCCGGCTCATAACCGGCTGGTCCCTGGTTCAAGTCCAGGTGGGCCCACCGACGACAAACTGCACGGGAGGACAACGCTTGCGCGACCAACTCAAGCTGCTAGAAGAGCTGCAGCGTCACGACGCCCAACTACAAGAGCTAGAGGGTGTGATGAAAGCGCTGCCCCAGAAGCTCACGGCGGCGGAGAATGCCATTCTTGAACTCGAGAAGCTGCTGGAACGGGAAAACAGCGAGCTCCAGGACACCGAGGCCTTTCGCAAAGGTCAGGAGGAGGAGCAGCGCGAGGCCGAGCAGCAGCTGAGCCGAGCCAAGTCCAAGCTCTCGCAGGTCAAAAATCTGCGGGAGTCCAATGCTGCCCAGCGCGAGGTCGAGACCACGCGCCGCATGATCGACGGCCGCGACGAAGAGGTCCAGAAGCTGGCGGCCGCCCTGGTTCAGCAGCGCGAAAAGATCACCGAGCACCACGCCAAGCTGACCGCCGAGCGCGAACAGCTTGAAGTGCAGCGTCGCGTGGTCGAGCAGCGGCTGACCGAGCTCAAAGGGCAGATCGATGAGGCCCGCTCCGCCCGGGAAGAGACGGCGAAGCTCCTGCGGCCCGATGTGCTGCGCAAGTACGGGACCATTCGTATGAAGCGCGGCATGGCCGTGGTGGCAGTCAAGGACGGCACCTGCCGAGGCTGCAACATGAACATTCCGCCGCAGCTTTACAACGTGCTCCAGCGAGGCAGCTCGTTGGAGCTGTGCCCCAACTGCAACCGCATCATCTACTGGGCCAAGCTGCTTGAAGAAGCCTCTCCCTAGACAGAAGCTGGCGGCCGGGGCCGGGGCTGGATTCAGACTGGCGCTGGCTCTGCTGGCGGCGACGGCCGCTTGCTCGGAGCCGCCTCCGCTGGCACCGGCCTGCCGACCCTGGCAGAGCGGCACCAACGGCACTGATCCGCCCACCCACTGCATGTATTTTCCGGGCAGCATCGCGCTCGATCCGCTCGGCGATGTCCTGTACGTGGCCAACACCAACGCCGACCTCAGCTTCGGCGGCTCCACCGTGATTGCCGCCGATGTCCTGCGGCACGAGCGAGCGGTGGCCTGCTTCCGGAAGTTCGGCCACGACACCGGCGGCGACAGCGACTGCGGCTCGGTGTCGTGCAGCGACTCCGGCTGGGCACTGGGCCCCCTCGCTTCCATCGAAGACACGGAGATCACAGAAGCGCGCAGCAGCAGCCCGCCGGCCGACTTTGACCGCTGCTATTGCCAGCGCGACCTCGACGATCCCAGCATCGTCAACTGTGAGTCGCAGCGCTTCATCATGGCCGATCAGGCCGTCAAGGTCGGATTCTTCCCGGGCTCCATTCATGTGCTCGCCGAGGATCCACCCAACTGGTCGGCAGTGAGCGACGGTGCGCAGCTGCATCGTGGCCTCTACCTGGCCGTGCGCGGCGATCCTTCGATCACCTTCATCGACGTCACCCGTCCTCTGCTGCCGGGCCGCCTCGCCACCCGCAGCGCCGATCTGCGGCTGAACTGCGGCCAGACTGATGGTTCGGATGGGCCGCACGTCGCCGGGCAGCACTACTCACTGCACGAGTGCGCCGACAGCAACCGCATCCAGCAGACGGGCGACGAGGTCCTGATCGACCCCAACTATCCCGACACCGGCACCAAGCCGCGCTTCAGCGTGCCGCCAGAGCCGATGGATCTGCGCGTGGATGTGGGCTGCGTCGAGCGCGGCTTCAAGCACGAGCGCGGGACGTTCCTCACCGAACCGGCCCAGAACCCCAAGCAGAATCCCCCCTGCTACTACGACGACCCCATGGGCACGCGCCAGATTGGGACTTACTACCAATATCTGGTGGCCAGCCACCTGGGCACCGGGCAGGTCTCGGCCTACGATGTGGGAAAGAATCCGACCTTGCCAGTGTCGCCGGTGCTTCAGGATGTCAGCGATCCGCTGCTCCCGGCCGCGGACGGCAGTGGTCGGCGCGGAGCCTTTGCCATTGCGCCGCGAGTTCCCGGCGACCTGAGCCAGCCCTGGTACGTCACATCCAGGCTGACCGGAAATATTGCGACCTTCCGCCTGGCCAGCGCCTCGGGGCCGCAGATTGTTCAGGGGCTGTCGCTGAGCGTGAGCAGCCAGTTCTCGCTGGTGAATCAGGACGTCCGCGACTGGGCGTTCGAGCCCGGCGGAAATCGAGGCTACGCGGCGCTGTACAACCCACCGGCGCTGGCGATTCTCGACACCAGCACGCGGGGCGGGACCGGCGTGCCGCTCAACCAGGTCACCAGCATCGTCAACATGTGTCTGGGCCCGTCTCGAATCGCGCTGGCGCAGGTGCCGCGGCCCTTCATGGGAGCCACGGTCCGCGAGAACCGCCTGTACGTCACCTGCTATCTGTCTGGTCAGGTTGCCGAAGTGGACGCCGACAGCGGTGAGCTGCTCTCGACCATCCTGGCTGGCCGCGGCCCGCTGTCGATCGCCCTCAACTTCGGCCAGGGCAGCAAGGGCTTCGCGATCGACCCGTGCGCGGATCCCTACGTCGGTGATGCCGAGGCTGCGACGCGCGGAATTACCTGTCCCACGGCCGCGAAGCCCGAGCTGCGGGTGCACCCGCTCGGAAGCGCCCAGCCTGCCGTGGGGCCGCGCGCCTATATCAGCGCCTTCCTCGACAACATGATCGCCGTCCTGGACCTCGACCCGCGCAGCCCGAGCTATCGGCGCGTGGTGTCGCGAATCGGGCTGCCCACTCCAAAACAGGTGCAGTAGCCGTGCTTGTCTTTTCGATGTCTCGTTTCGTTGGGCGATGGGCTGCCCTGGCGCTGCTGCTGGGCGTCGGGAGCGTGAGCTGCACAACCCAGACGGTCACAACGCCCTCGCGAACGCTCGATCGGCCGAGCGATGTGGCGATGTACTGCATGGAGCTCGAAATCCCCAACTGTCTGCCGGCGATGAATCCCGACGACGACCCGGCGGCCTATATCGCTGCCTACTGCGACCAGAGCCGGATCGATTTCGCCAACAACACCCAGCCGGTCTCCACTGTTCTATCGCTGTCGGAGTGTGACGACGACCATCGGCGCGTGCGGCTGGATAACTATCTGGCGCCCGTGCACCGGGCCGCCCAGGCCGTTGGCCGGGACGCCAACTACCCCTGCTGCGCCCCCGACGACACGGCCTGTACTGCCCTGACGCCGGCCTGTACCCGGCGCGCGCTCGGGGCGCTCGTCACCAATACCTCGCGCGGCGAGCTGGCGGTGGCGGATACCGAGGCGCAGGACACCGGCCTCTCGACGCTCGGTCGCCTGGAGAACCTGCACGGCGGCCAGCCTGGCTACGGGTTCCTCCCCACCGGGCTCATGCCAGAGCATGTTCGCTCTTTTTCGCCCCCGGGGCCCACCGGCATCTACGGGCGGCAAGAGTCGCCGGCCGCCTGGGCCGTCACTGCCAACGCCGGCTCCTGCGATCTCTCGGTGGTCTCCATCGATAAGATCGTGAAGCTCGCCGAGCGGCCGGCCATCTGCTACCAGCGGGACCATCAAGCTGACGCGCAGTGCTCGACCCGCACCTGCGACTCGGATTCCTGCCCGCAGCGCGTCGAGCCCTGGATTGCCGGGGCCGGCAACGCCCGGCGGCCGCTGGTCTCGCGTCCGTCGTGGATTGAGGTCGCCCCGTGGTCGGATAACAGTCGCCGCGTGGTCATGGTGTCCTACCCGACCTGCGGCCTGATTGCCACGGTCGATCTGGGGCCGGTTGGCTCCGTGGGCTGTAGCCCCGACTCTGGCTGCGGACGCATTACCGACGCCGTGGCCTTCGACGCCACCGGCAAGCCGCGCATCCTGTCGGCTGCTGCGCTGGCTTCGCTGGAGTGCGCAGCTGACTGCGGCGGCGACAGCAGCACCAGCCTGATGCCCGACCCGAAGAACCTGCCCGACGGCGGGATCGCGGGCGTGCCGGTGTTCCCGGCGACGCTGGCGGTCGAGTCGGCCGGTCAGCGCGTCCTCATCGGTGACGCGGTTGGAAAGTCGATTACCGTAGTCGACTTCAACGGCAGTGCCGCTGACGGCAGCCGCTTCATCGGCACCCCCCGGACCATCCCCCTGGACTTCAGCGTGCTCCCCGAGAGCCTGCGCGGGGGGCAGCCCGGTCTCGATTCGATCCGGATCTCGCCCCGGACTCCGGCCGGTCAGTTTGCCTACGTGGTGGCTCGCGATAGCACGGTGCGAGTCATCGATATGGATCGCGAGATCGAGTGCGAGACCAACCCCGACCCTCGCTATCTGCGGGCGCATGCGGGTGACTTCGCGCGCGTTCTTCCCGACGAGCTGAACGAGAGCAACCTGCGCCGCCTGAGCTGCTTGCCGGTGGGGGCGAGCGCGACGCCGCGGGCTCCTCTGGCGATCTCGTCGGGCATCACGCTCTCCTCCTCCAGCCTCCCGCGCGATGTCGGCTTCGTTCACGTGGATGCGGGGAGGTGCGATACCACCGATCCGCTGAACTGTCCCTGGTCCCCGAGCGCCGACATCTCAATCTGGCTACAGCCCTCGTCCAGTCTTTGGCTGGGTGACTTTGCCTGGATCATGGGCGGCGGCGGCGTGGCGACCGGCATCCAGGTCGCCGACTACTGTCCGGGTCCCTCCTACCGCGCCTGTTTTCCCGACGCTGCGGCTCTGAAGCGAGTCGCATTTTTGCACACCCGGTCGCAGTATCTGCCCAGCCCGGATCTGCTGAACCTGCCGAGCTACATTCAGGCGCAGATGGTCTCGCCGACCGACCGCCTGATGAACGTCAAGCGGGTCAACTCGCGCTTCGAGGCGCAGCCGGGCCTGTTTGGGCCGCGCACCGACAGCGATGGCTCGGGCATTCCGTCCTTCGTGACGCGCGTCCTCGGAAGCGCGGTCTCCTACTTCGAAGCGGTCGACGATCCCAAGGTGACCGCGGAGCGGCGACGCCTGCTGCTGCCGGCACCGACTCCCTACTACTACCTGCCGGTCGACCCCGTCTGCGACATCGCCATCTCGTCCCATGCCAAGCCCGAGAACTTTGCCAGCCCCGACGGTATTCTCCCTCTGGAGCCGACCCGACGCCCCCTGTCGATGGTGCAGTTCACCGACGCCTCGGCCCTGACCGACTCGATCTGGTCGCTCGATTGGGAGGGCGTTCTCGGCGGCCTCACTCGCACCAGCGGTCGCCTGCTGGGCGACGGCACGCTCATCGACCTGAACGGGCTCTATTGCAGCCGTGGCGTCGAGACGGGCGACAAGGTCTGGCTCACTGGCTGCCAGAGCGACACCGACTGCTTCAACGGCAGCACCTGCCACCGAGAGGCCGCTCAGGGCTTTGATCCCGGCATCTGTCTCACCAACGACCAGGCGGTGCAGTGTCGCGCCCTGTCGCAGCAGGTGCTGGTCGACACCGGCAACGACACGGCCTGGGCTGCCACCTGGCTGCGTCGCTATCGGATCACCCGCTCCGAACAGCAGGTCACGATCGGGACTGGCGACACCGCCGACCGGCTGACTCTCGATGAGATTCCAGAGCCTGAGTACGAGATCGAACGGCAGTCCTGCACGACGCTGGGCGACTCCTGCTCCGGCACCATCCTGCTGCCGGGCCGTACCGTGGACGTCAGCAAGCCGTCGCCGAAGCTGACCTGTCGCGGCGTCGGCAATGTCGGCGGCACGCTGGAAAAGAGCTGCATCCTCGAGTGCAAGGCCAACGTGGACTGCGGGGTTGGATTTGTCTGCGCCCACTCCCGTTACGAGGAAGACGAGGTCAAGGCCGGCTTCAGCAGCGCCGGATCGCGTCCCCGCTGTGTTCACGCTCCGCTCATCCACCCTCGGACACCGATGCGCAAGGGCAACAGCTGGCAGCCCATGGGCATCTCGGCCGCCAATGCCCTGCTGGCCGCCTGCTACCCCGATCTGTCGAACTATGAAGTGCACAGCGGCGACTCGTTCCTGGTTAACGGCGACCGCACGGGAGCCCCGAGCCTGGTTCAGCGAGCTGCCGACGGCTCGTGTCAGCGACCGCCAGCTGGGGCTCCATCCTATGGGGTGAGCCGGCTGATGGAGCCGCGTCTTCGCATCGGGCCGCACGACGCTCTTGCCGACATGGACCCGCAGCGCTGCCCGAGCGGTGGGCCTGGCTGGCTGTCGCACCGGGTACCAGCGATTCCAGAAGCAGTTGCGCAGCCGAGCTGCCAGGCGCTGCGGCCTCCATCCAAGGGAGGCGTGCGGACGATTCAGCTGCAAGGGTCAATGAACGGGACGCTGGATCTGGTGCGCGGCGAGGACTTCCCGCTGCCGACCACAAGCGCGACCGACCCATGGCTGGCGTCAGAGTTCGAGCTGTTCTCAGGACTGCCGCTCGATGGGGGGCGCAATCAGTGCATCCTCACGAACGCCGCCGACGAGCGCTACCCGACGTCGGACGACGCCAACGGCTGCTCGGGCTTCTGCCGCTTCCCAGGCGATCACACCGAGCTGGGCGGTGTGCGTCGCATTCACTTTGAAAACCCGCTTGGCAACATCGTGATGCGGGTTCCGCGGGTGCTGCGAGACTTCACGAAGCCGTACAGCGACTGTCACGACCTCTCTCGGGGAGCACCAACGGCAGCTACGTGTTCGTGCAAGGCGTTCGACCCCGTGACCAAGCTGTGCGCCGAGGACTCCATCCTGAGCTGGAACGAGGCAGTGTGGAGCGTTCCGCCGGATGGCTATTCGGTCACCTTCGGGGTGACGGGAGCACTCACGACCTACGCACTGCCCGTGCAGACGGCCCAGCGGGACATCTCAAGCGGCATGCTGGCCCAGGGGCTGAAGTCGGTGACGGCCGGCCCTTCGCCGTATCTCTATATTGTCGATGAGGGCCGCACAGGTCAGCTGAGCGGACTGCGCGGACAGGTCATGCGCATCAGAGGCAGCAGCGTCGATGCCTCCTTCCTGCTGCGATAGTCGAGAGGGGCCCTGCATGGGCCCCCTTCACAAAGCAGGTCTAGAGGCCGGCAGGTCCTAGTCCTTGCGCTCCATCGCGCGCTGCCCAAGCGTGGGCAGCGTCGGGATGACGCGAGGCGCTGATGGAGCAGCGGGGGCTGCTGCGGCGGCAGGCGGCACGCGGTGAGGCGGCGCCGCGTGAGGCATGGCGAGGCTGCCCGGCGAGAGAGTGGAAGGCGCGGGCGGCGCGGGAGGCGGCGGCAGCGAGGATGCTGCGGCCGGTACCGAGGCCTGAACCGGTGCTGCCACGGGTGGGGCGGCTTCGGCCACGGGCTTGGCGGGCGCGGCGACTGCAGCTTTTGGCGGCGGTGTCGCTGCGGCTGGCTTGGGCGGTGCAGAAGCGGGTCGCGGCGCTGGCGTCGTGACCGAAGGCTTGGGCTGCGGCGTCGCCGCCGGCGGATCGCTGACGAACACGACGCGCGCGGCGAGGATATCGCCGACTACGCGACCGCTGTGGTGGATGCGCACCACGTCGCGGGAGCGCAGCGTGCCCTGGAAGAGGCCGATGACCAGGGCCTCCCCGACCTCGGCGTCGTCGCACTGCACGGTGGCTCCAGCGGCGACGGTGAGGCAGCCACCGACACGCACCGGACCGCCTTCGATCTGGCCTTCAACTAGAAGATCTCCGTCGGTGATGATCTGACCGACAACTCGGGTCCCCGAAGCTAGAGAGGACTTGGCGCTTGGCATGGTTCAGGCAAGGTATCACTCGCCGCTGCGTCTGGTCAACGAACAGCCCGAGCCGGCACAATCAGCGCGGAGCGCCCCTTCGCTGCGGGCGGGCTGGCGGTCGGCTGCGCTTGCCTGCCGGCGACGAGCGCTTTGTCGGTCCGGAGCGCTTGGCTGGCGTGGAGCGCTTGGCTGGCGTGGAGCGCTTGGCCGGTGCGGAGCGCTTGGCTGGCGGTGCGGAGCGCTTTGTCGGCTCGGCGCGCTTGACCGTCCGCTTGGCCGGCGCCGACGGTTTGGGCCGCGGAGTCTGGGGCTGCGCGGCAGACTTGGACTTGGCGGCGGGGACGCGCGTGTCGATGCCAAAGCCTCGCCAGGCGAACAGCGTGACCTCCTCGCGGTCGTGGTACAGCTGGCGGATGCGCAGGCCCGTCCAGCCCCCGGTCAGCAGGATCTCGCGCACCCGGCCGAGCATCTCGACGCGCTTTTTCATCGGCAGCTTGATGTTGGCCACCAGAAAGCGCGCCCAGCGATGGCGTCCCCACCGCGCTAGCAGCGCCGCGACTTCAAGCGGCCGATAGGCCATGTCGCAGAAGACCCAGTCGGCCGACTCGTCGGGGACAAAGTTGAAGGCGTTGGTGCGCAGGTGGTGAACGCGGCGGGCGACCACAGGCGCCAGCGCCCCCGGATCCACGGCCAGCACCTGGCACTTGCGATCGGCCAGCACCAGGCTCCAGCCGCCGGGGGCCGCTCCCAGATCGACGCACAGCTCGCTGCTCTCGGGACCGTGGCCAAGCCAGGCCAGCGCCTCTACCAGCTTCTGGGCCGAGCGCGATGGCGCAGCCCGGGGACGGCGCATGCGCAGCACGCCGCCTGGATGCAGGCTCGGAGCCGTTGCCGCCGCCGTGCCGCCGCAGGCCGCGAGCTCGGGGCTGAGCAGGCAGACCTGGAGGATCTGGCCGTGCTCGGTGTGCGCCGCGGTGCCGTCTGGGAGAATGCGCGCGCCCTGGGCCTGAAGGTGCGTGGTCAGCGCCTGCGAGAGCGCCGTCGCCAGCGCCGCCAGCCGATTGCCCGAGTCGCTGTCCGCAGCAAAGACGTGGAGCGCGAACGGCCGATCCAGCTTGGAGCGGAGCGCCCTGGCGATCGCCTCGCAGGTGGCCGGGCAGACCGCCATCACTGGCAGCCCCTGGCGGGCGAAGGTCAGCTCCACGTTGGGGCGCTTGGTCGACGCGACCAGCCCCGGTTCGAGCGCTCGGGCGGAGACCCGCAGGCTGGCCAGCTCCTCGCAGAGATCGGTCTCTGCGCCGACCCGGCAGGTCCACAGCCATTCACCGACGCGCGGCAGCTGCGCTTGTGCAAGATCTTGGTTTGTCGAGGGAACGAAAGCTTGAGTTGGCATGTCCAATTCCAAAGGGCAGCATTATAGACATGGGCTGCTGCTCGGGGGGACCGAAGACGGGTGAAATCGGTCCTCCTGCCCCTGCCACCGTCCTGCCCTGGTTCTGCCCTGGTGTTGTCCTGGTTCTGGCCGATTGACGAAAGGTTCTGCGCCTTTCTGGAGGTCCTGCGATGCGCCGACTCGCGTTTGGGTTCGCCTTCCTCTGGCTCGCCTGTGCATTTGGCATCCGGCTATACGACATGCGCAAGCCGCAAATCTACATCTCGGCCCTCACGGGCGGGCAGCAGGGCGAGCACGCCACGCTGGCCTGGCTCCAGGGCACCCTGATGTGGCGCAAGCAGCCGCAGTATGGGCGTCTGGTCGTCGTGGATGTGCGCGTCGACGGCAAGATCGAGCGCTACGCCAGCGCCGGCCTGCCCCCCGACTGGCTGGACTGCCGGCTGTGGCTCGAAGAGGGACCCAACACCGTCCAGGCCGTCGCCAACTGCCCCAATCGTGAGGCGATCCGCCTGACCGCCGCCGGCCAGAGCCTCCCCGGCCTCGGCCCCGACAACAAGCCTCCCGTGCTCCACGATCTGGGGCCGCTCAGCTCCATCGAGCCCGATCGCATCGTCAACCGCATCCACCGCCGCGACAACGCTCCGGCGCACCCGTCGCTGCTGCTGCTGGGGCTGCTGGCGATGGTGCCCCTCCTGGTGCTGGCGTGGCGCGATCTCAAGCTGATGCGGCGCCTGCGCGGCGAGCCCGTCCTGGACGGCATCCTGGAGCAGACTGACAAGGGCGCCTTTACGATCCGCAGCGGCGATCGCCGGGTCACGGTCTTTACCGAAAACGGCGAGGTCCTGTCGGTGGGCCTGGGCCGCGCAGCGCGCAGCGGCGACACCATGGCCGTCGAAGGGCTGCGGGCTGCGGTTCAGGGCGAGACGGTTCGCCAGTTCGACGGCGCCTTCCGCGGCGGCGAGAGCCTGCGCCTGGGCGAGGGCGCGGTGCTGGTGGTGGGCGATGGTCTGTCCGAGGCCCGGCACCGCCTGGGCATCGATGCAGCGCTGAATGTCGGCCTGGCGCTTTCGGGCGTGCTGCTGTCGGCGATCGTGGCGCTGGGATTCGGCTGGTAATCCGCTCCGCACATTGGCTGGCATCGGCAGGCGCAGTCCAGGTGTAAAGTAGCGCCATGCTGCTCGCCGTTGATATCGGCAACACCAACATCGTTTTCGGTGTCTTCGATGGAGACACCCTCCTTTTTCACTTCCGGGTCGAGACACGCAAGGCGCGAACCGAAGACGAGTACGCGGTTCTCTTGCACAGCCTGTTTGCGCTCTACGGCGTGCCCTTCCAGGCCGCGCCCGCCGAGCCGCTGCCGAGTGGCCTCACCCCCTCGGTCGGCGACGACGAGCCCACAGCCGAGCGCTCGCAGCGTCCGAACATGCCGCCCAGCCAGCTCGCCGCCCGCTCGCGAGTGCCGGCCGAGCGCGGCATCTCGGCCGGCATCCTGGCGACGGTGGTTCCGCCGCTTCTGCGCGCCTTCCAGAGCCTGTTTATTCGCTACCTCGGGTTTGAGCCGGTGGTGGTGGGCCCCGGCACCCGCACCGGCATGCCCGTGCTCTACGACAACCCGCGCGAGGTCGGCGCCGATCGCATCATCAACGCCGTCGCCGCCTACGAGCGCTACCGCAGCGGCTGCCTGGTCGTGGACTTCGGCACCGCCACCACCTTCGACGTCGTGACGCCCAAAGGCGAGTACCTGGGCGGCGCCATCGCACCGGGCATCGGAATCAGCGCCGACGCCCTGTTTCATGCCGCCGCCAAGCTGCCGCGCGTGGATCTGGTGCGGCCGCGCAGCGTCATCGGTCGCAACACCGTGTCCAGCATGCAGTCGGGCCTGGTGTACGGCTATGTGGGTCTTGTCGACGGCATCGTCGAGCGCATGCGCGGCGAGGTCGATTTTCCGCTGCGCATCGTCGCCACCGGCGGCCTCGCACCGCTCATCGCCAAGGACAGCCGCACCATCGAAGACTGCGACGAGCTCTTGACGCTGACCGGCCTGCGCATCATCCACGAGCGCGACCGCCGGAGGGGGTCGCGACCGTGAGCCTGGCCTACCTCCGCCGGCTGGGAACCACGCTGATTTCGCCGCAGCGGGCCGCCGCCGCCCTGTGCCGGGGCGAGCCGGGCGGGCTGCGCGACATCCTGTGGCTGCTGCCGCTGCGGCTGCTGACCGGCGAGTCGGCGCTGTTTCTTTCCGACGATGGTCGCTCGATGGTGATGGGCGTGCTGAGCGCCCTGTCGATCGACATCCTGGGGATCTTTATCGGCGGCGTCGGCATGGCGCTGCTGATCGGCCAGAAGGAGCGCAACCTGCGGCCGGGCCTCACCACCGACCTGGCGGCGCAGGGCTGGCTAAGCTGGCTGTGCGTGCAGGCGGTGGCGGCCATGATCTTTGTGCTGACCCAGCATCAGCCGGGCCCGGGGCTCCAGCAGGCGGTGCAGCTCCTGGGGCTGGCGGTCTGGCTGGGCTACTGGACGGTGGGCTTTGTGGTTGCCCGGCGGGCGGCTGCCGAGGTCTCGGCAGAGGCCGGTCCGGCGGTCAGCGCCCAGGCTCCGGCGCGGGCTCCGGGAGGCGGGCGCCTGGCGCTGCTCGCGGGCTGCCTCTTCATGGGGGCGCTGCTCAGCCTGACGCTCTATGACCTGGCCTGGCTCAGCCGTCAGCGCGGGCGCCGGCCGACCGCTGGCCGCGCCGCGCCCGATTTTTCGGTTCGCCGCGTCGCAGTCGCCGGGGGCGCCGAGCCGGTCACAACCCCCGAGTTCCGCCTGTCCGCGGAGCACGGCCACCCGGTGCTGGTCGACTTCTGGGCCACGTGGTGCGTCCCCTGCCGCGAGTCGCTGCCGATCGTCGACCAGGTCTATCAGCGTCTGAAGCCGCGCGGCCTGCGCGCCATTGCCATCGACACCGGCGAAGACGAGGCGCTGGTGCGCTCCTTCGCCGAGCGGCTGGGCCTCAAGATCCCGGTCGGGCTCGACACCGGCGGAGCGGCCGGCGAGTTCAACGTCAACTCGATCCCGCACCTGGTGCTGGTGGGGAGCGATGGCTCCATCAAGCGCGTCTTCCACGGCGTCCATGCCGCAGATGAGCTTGAACAGGCGGTTATCAGCCTCGGGTTCTAAAAACCGGCCGTTGGCTAGCCTGTTTTTAGTCGTTGTACTCAGTACACTATATGTATGCCCAAATCAGACCCAAGCAGCCAAGAGGTTGCCCGGCGGGCTGCTCTGATCGACAAGCTCCAGCGCGGCTGGACCAATGATCGCGACGAGCGCACCATCGCCGAGCTCTTTGTCGGCACCACCGGCCCGACGCTGACCGCCCTCAAGAAGGCAATCGACGCGGGCGACGACTACCACGATCTGCACCAGCTCCTCTATCACGACATCGACGCGCCCAGCCTCCGCGAGCAGCTGCTCAGCCACTTTCGCGAGCACGCCCACCCCACCGGCGAGCTCAAGGTGCTCTCCGACGTCGACGATACTTTCTATTGCAGCTGGATCGACGCTCGCTATCCCAAGTACATCGTCTACCCCGGCGTGCGGGCGCTCTACCACGAGCTCGACATCGGCGCCAGCGACGACGAACGGGGGCTCGGCGACCTGGTGTTCTTGACGGCCCGCCCCTACGACGCCTACGGCGCCACCGACCGGGTGACCCACGAGCTCTTGCACCGGCACGGCGTCAGCCGCTCGGTGGTGCTGGCCGGCGACTTCGCGCACCTGCTGTCAAACCAGCTCATCGCCGAGGAGAAGCACAAGCGCTTCCTGGAGCTGGCGCCGCTCTTTCCCGAGTACGACTACGTCTTTCTCGGCGACTCTGGCCAGGGGGACCACATCGCCGGCGAGATGATGCTGGCCCATCCGTCGGTGCGCGCCGTGTTCATCCACGACGTCGTGGGAACGCCCGAGCTGGAGCGCGCCGAGCACCGCGCCCGCCGCCTCTACTTTCACGACACCTACCTGGGCGCCGCCTGCCAGGCCTTTTCGCTGGGCCTCATCAGCCTGGCCGGGCTGGTCCGGGTCGCGCGCGCCGCGGTGGCAGAGCTGGTCGACATCGAGTTTGCCTCCCCCGAGCAGCAGGAGGCAATGCTCGCCCATTTCCGCCGGGATCTGGCCACGCTCAACGAGCTCCTGCCCGAGGCTGAGCACATCGATCCCCGCGTCCTGCCGCCCCCGCCCGCGCGCCCGCCCTCCAGCGTCAGCCTGCCCTGAAAACGGACACCGCTGCGGGCCGCTCTGCGAGCCTTGCGTTTTGCGCTGATTGTCCTACCATCCCTCACATGCACCGCGGCTCGCCGCCCGATATGGATCCGAACCTCGCGCCGCTCGTCGAGCCGCCCGTGGAGAGGCGGCGCACGCGCTCGGAGCGCAGACGCTCACAGCGGCGCTCGTTTGTCGTGGCCGTCCGGCAGGAGGTGGTCGCGACGCCGGCAAATCCCGCCGAGCTCCACCTGGCGCAGTCGTCTGACCTGGGGCTGGGCGGCATGCGCGTCTGGCGCCACTGCGAGGCCAGCGAGCCCGAGCTGCCGACGCACACGCCGGTGCGCCTGGCCTTCCAGCTGCCCGATGACATGCAGCTTGTCGAAGTCGCGGGCGAGGTGGTCTTCGATCGCTCGCCGGGCAGCGCTGCGGTCAGCCCCTCGGGCGGGGACCCCGGCGGTCAGACCTATCGCGCCACTGGCGTGCGCTTTTCCGAGCTGCCCGCTGAAGTTCTGCTGCGCCTGCGCACCTTTCTGGACGATTAGCCGCGCACCTTCCAGCCTCTTCGCAGTCTCTTCCTTCGTCTCTGCTCCGACAAAAATAGATCCGACAAAACGGTCGCTCGTTGATAGCGGGCATCGGCTCGGAAATGTCCGGAGGAGACCCCATGGAGACCACCCCCCAGGCAGGCAACGGCACAGGCAACGGTAGCGATGTTGCCAAGGACGCCCCCCCATCCCGCACGGAGGTCCCAGGCGAAGGCCGGACGGGCCGGACGCGACGCCCGCTGCTGACCTACACAATTCTCGGCGGCGCCGGCGCGCTGGCGGTCTGGGCTGCGCTCACGATCCTGCCGCGTGGGCCGGTGGCGCCGCCCGCCAGCCTGCCCCCGCCGACGCAGATCGCCATGCCGCAGCCTCCCTTGCCGCCGCAGCCGCCCGCTCAGGTGGCGCCGGTGGTCAGGCCGCGGGTGGATGTGGTCTTCGCGCTCGACACAACCGGCTCCATGAGCGCACTTCTCGACGGCGCCAAGCGCAAGATCTGGGAGATCGCGCGCTTTATCGCCCAGGGCCAGCCCGCTCCCGAGCTGCGCATCGGCCTGGTCGCCTATCGCGATGTTGGCGACGAGTACGTCACCCGGTTTTTCGACCTGACCGATGACCTCGACGGCGTCTACCAGAACCTGGTGTCGTTTGGCGCCGGCGGCGGCGGCGATACCCCCGAGCATGTCGCCAAGGCGCTCCACGAGGCGGTCTATCGCTCCAGCTGGTCGCAGGACAAGAACACCCTGAAGATCGTCTACCTCGTCGGTGACGCGCCGCCGCACACCGACTACACGGACGGATTCAACTTCCGCGCCATCGCCCAGCAGGCCCACGAGCGCGGCATCCGCATCAACACCGTCCGCTGCGGCAGCGACGAAGACACGCGCATCGCCTGGACCGAGATCGCCAACCGCACCGGCGGCGAGTTCGCCAGCATCGAGCAGAGCGGCGGCATGGCCGACAGCCACAGCCCCTTTGACAGCGAGCTCGCCCGGCTGAACCGCGCCCTCACCGACACCGCCTTGCCCTATGGCAGCGTTGACAAGCGCGCCCGTGTGCTCTCCAACGCGCGCAAGAGCCTGGAGGCGCCCGCCGCCGCTCAGGCCGATCGCGCCGGACTCTTCGGACTCCTGGGCAAGCGCGGCCGCTCAGCGGCAGTCAGCGACGGGGATCTGCTGGAAGATGTCGAAAACAAGCGCGTCGATCTGAAGAACGTCGAGGCCTCGGCGCTCCCCGAGCCTATGCAGGGGCTGCCCAGCGAAGAGCGGGGCCGCTACGTCGAGGGCAAGAAGAAGGAGCGCGCCGACATCCTGAACCAGATCAACAACCTCTCGGCGCAGCGGGACGCCTACCTGCGCAGCCGCCCGGCCGCTCCTGCCACCGGCTTTGACGGCAAGTTCCGCGAGACGCTGAAGAAGCAAGCGAAGGCGATCGATGTCGCTTACTGAGCCTCCGGGCTGGCCCCAGCCGGCACCCTGGCCGCGTCCGTCGCCGCCTCGCGAGCCACGGCCACGTTGAGCAGCATCACCACTCCCACGAAGTAGTAGTAGTTGCAGAACGCCTGCTTCGCGAAGACAAAGACCCCCACCACCGCAAACAGCAGCCCCAGCAGCAGCCCCGACGTGCCATCTGGAAGCCGCCGCCACACCCAGGCCAGCGCCAGCCCCGCGCCCACCACCGCCAGCGCCCCCGGCGCCTGGAAGTCGGTCAGCTTGTAGAACAGCGCCGGAAACGACAGCGAGTCGGGCCGAAACGGCTGCCGCATCTGAAACTGCACGATGTCGGCGATGAAGTCCGCCGGATGCCACAAAAGAAATGCGGCCAGGAGCCCCGCGGTCAGGGTCAGCGCCAAGGCCACGGCGAGCCAGCGCCGCGACCGCAGCCAGTGCGGGGCGAAGCGAACCGGCACAAGCAGCGGCAGAATCAGCGCCGAGTACTGCTTGGCCGAGAGCAGCAGCGCCAGCCGCACCCCTTCGCCGAGCGCCGCGCCTAGCGTCGGCCGCTTTCGCCGCGGCAGGTCGCGCCCGGCCACCCACAGCGCCAGGCACGCGGCCAGCAGCGGCTCGGTCCAGGCGCGCTCGATGACCAGGAAGCCGCGCGGATGCAAGAGGTGCAGGCAGAGCAGCCCGAGCCCCAGCCCTCGCCGCCGCCCGAGCAGGTAGAGCAGGAGCCCGGTCAGCGTGTGCAGGACCAGAAAGCTGGCCCGCACATCCCCGCACAGCCGGTAGCCCACCGTGGTCAGGAGCAGCGACAGGGGTGGGTAGGGGTAGGCGTCTATCGCAGTGACGAGCTTGCCGAAAAACCGCGCCGTGTCCTCGGGGCTGTAGTGGTTGGGGTAGCTGACGGTGTAGGGATCGTGGCCAGCCAGAAGCTCGGCCGCACCGCGCTGCTGGATGTCAAAGACGTCGATGTGCGGGTCCGGGGTGTGGCGCAGCAGGTAGGTCCCGACGGCCAGGTAGGCCAGCGCCGCCAGCAGCGCCAGGGCCCCGCGATCCCCGCGGCGAACGCCGTACAGGCCAACGGCGCCCAGGCCGACCACCAGCAGGCTGTGCGGCAGCCACGAGGTGTCGGGCGTCAGCGCCGAGCCGATCGGGCTCTTCAGGTTCAGCACCATCGGAACGCCCAGCAGCAGCAGCCACAGCGAGCGCGGCACGAGCTCATCCGGACCCGCCTTGGCCTCGGCAGCGGCCGAGCTCGGCTCTAGCGAGCGTCCGACCAGGCCAAGCAGGGTCAGGCAGCCGAGCAGCCCCAGCATCGCCAGCGGCGCGAGGGTGCCATCGCGGCTCCACAGCCCCACTCCCAGGCAGAGCCAGGCCACGAGCAGGCGACCGCGCGTGCCCGCCGGCACCAGCGACGAGGCTAGCGGCTGCGGCGAAGCCATCGGATCCCCCCTCCCAGGAGCAGCGCCAGGAGCGGCATGCCCAGAACCAGAACCAGAAACAGGCGACGCTGCTGCTCGGCGGTCAGCGCCAAGCGCAGCTCGGCCCCGTGGCGCGGCGCAATCGCCAGCGAGAGCGGCACGTCGGCCAGCCACTTGACCGAGCCCAGCAGCAGGTCGCGATTGAACAGGACCAGGCTGTCGTTCCAGGCCAGCTGCGTGGAGCCAATCACCACGATGCGCGCAGCCTGGCTGCCGTCGAGCGGCTGGCTGGCGACGGCGACCGGCACCGGACCGGGCAGATCCTGGGCCGGATCGTTGCGCAGGGCATGGTCGCGCAGGCCGCTGAGATCGGTCTCGCCAAATCCGTCGGGCCCCGTCGCGGCCAGCACCCGGCTGCGCCAGCTCAGGCCGCTGTGGCCCGTCCCCTGGGCGGGGCCGGGATTCGCGGCTGCACCCGGCGGCTCCAGGGCGGAAAGCGGGAAGACCGGCCGGGCAAGCGGCCACAAGGTGCGCCGTCCCGTCAGGCCCGCGGTGATCGGGTGCTCGCCGTAGGTGTCGGAAACGACGAAGGCCAGGCTCTCGCCCAGGCGCGCTGGCGGATCGATGACCACGGCCTGGCCCAGCCGGATGCCGCGCTGGCGCAGCAGCTCCTCAAGTCCGGTGTCGAGAAAGCGGGTGAGGCCGCGGTCAATGAGGGCGCCGGCCAGCACCAGGAGCCGCCCCCCACCGTCGAGATAGCGGGCCAGCGCCGCGTTTTCCGCGGGCAGAAAGGGGCGCTCGGGGCCGGCGATCGCGACGACATCGCAGGCCGCCGGGATGGCGCTGAGCTCGGCCGGTGTGGCGAGCGCCCGGGTGCGCAGGTTGTCGCGGCTCATGGCGGTGGCCAGGTCGCTGAGTCCGCTGCCGGTCAGGCTGTCGTGCTCGGCTTCGCCGTGGCCGCGGGTGAAGCACACGGTGGGTGTGCGTCCCAGTGCGACAGTGAGGATCGCAGTGCCCAGCGCCTCTTCGCCGCGGTAGGCGGTGACGTGCGGCTCGCCGCCCGGCTCGCTGCTCTGCTCGCCCAGGTCCAGGCGCTGGAGCTGCTTGGTGCGACCGCCGCTCTCCACCACCACCGCGCCCTGCCGCAGGTCGTCGCGCTCGATGTGGAAGCGCTCGCCGAGCAGGCGGGTGCGCTCGCGGTGATGCTCCATCTCGACCCACTCCACGGTCAGCTGGCCAGGGGCCGCCTGCTCGGCGCGCAGCAGCGTCTCGCGCAGGCGCTCGAAGAGCTCGTCGCGACCGCCGGTGTCCGCATGCAGGACCGCGACCTCGACCTTCTGGCCGCGCGCTGCGAGGCTGGTCAGGAGCTCGCGCAGCGGCTGCGACAGCCTGTGCTCGCCCGCCCGCGTCAGATCGGCGCGATAGGGATGCCTGACCGCCAGCACATTCACCCCGATGAGCAGCGCCAGCACACAGGCGCCCTCCACCGCGGTGCGGAGCAGCCGGCGGCGGTCCCCGGGGCGCGTCCGCAAGAGCCGCGCCGCGATCCACAGGGCCGCAAGCGCCAGCCCCACGTGATAGACGAGCCGCCGGCCGTCGAGGATGCCGCGTGCGAGCTCGTCCATGTGCTGAAACAGATTGATGTGATTGAGCACGGCCTGAAGCTGCGGACTGTCGACGTACAGATCGGCGACCAGTGCGCCCAGGAGCAGCATGCTGAGCGACACGAACGTCAGCGCCACCGAGAGCAGCGGCGTGGGCGTCAGCACCGAGGCCAGCACGCCCACGGAGAGCGAGCTCAGCCCGCAGAGCAGCGTGCCCAGATAGCCGCCCAGGATCGGGCCCGGGTCGAGCATGCCCGGCTGGCCGGCATAGCGTCCAAGCAGCGCGATGTAGACGAGCGTTGGCGCCCACAGCGTCGCGTAAAAGCCCAGCGCCCCCAGGAACTTGCCCGCGACCAGCGCCCCCTCGGGCAGCGCTGCCGACAGGAGCAGATCGAGCGAGCCGCGCTGCCGCTCCTCGGCAAACAGGCGCATCGTCAGGAGCGCGACGACAAACAGCAGAAACAGCCAGTAGAGAAACGTGCCGCCGAAAAAGTAGGCCAGCACCGCGCTGCTGCTTGACCGCGTGACGCTGAGCGACTGGCACAAGAGCCAGAACGAGTAGCCCTGGACCACCAGAAACAGCGCCGCGATCACATACGAGATCGGCGACAGCGCGTAGGCGTAAAGCTCACGCTTGCCGGTGGTCCAGGCCACGCGCATCCAGGTCCGCATTCCGCCCGGCTTTTTACCACAGCGCGGACGGCTCGCGGCGAACGTCGGTGAAGTTAGCGACTGCCGAACTTGTGCGCGGGCAGGCTCTGCAGGTAGGCCCAGAGCGCGGACATCTCGGTGTCGTTGAGGTTGCTGTAGGTGCGCCACGGCATGAACGGATTGAGGTCGCTGCCGTCGGGGCGCTTGCCGGTGCGCATGGCGCGCAGGAAGTCATCCTGGCTCCACTTGCCCAGGCCGGTCTGCGCGTCGGGAGTCAGGTTCTTGGGCACGGGCAGCGACGGTGGAGCGCCGGGAAGCGGTCCGCCCGACAGGCCCTCGCCATGGCAGCCGACGCACTGGATGCTGGCCAGGTGGCGGCCGTACTCCACGGTGACGCCGACCGGCGGCTCGACGGGGCGCGCGGCGGTGTGCGGCACCAGCTCGGCAGGCACCAGCGGAAACAGGCCCAGCGCGTAGACGATGTTGACGATCAGCCCGAGGTGGCTCGGCTGCGGCTCGCGGTCGACGGCAGGCACGGTCTTCAGGTACGCGATGAGCATGCCCAGCTCGCGGTCGCCGATGCGGTTGTACTCGTTTGCGGGCATGAGCAGCACCGAGTGGTGGTCGGGCTTGACGCCGTGGCGGATGCAGCGCACCCAGTCGAGATCGGTGTAGCTGCTGACCGCGCTGCCCTTGCCCCTGGTGAGGTTTGGGGCATAGATCTGGCCGAGGCCGGGATCGTCGAGCGCCAGCTTGCCGCCGCCATCCGCCGCGTGGCACTCGGCGCAGCCGCGGGCCGAGTAGAGGCGCTGCCCCTCTTTGATCGCCGCTGCGTCGCTGGTCGCCGGGATCGTCACCATCGCGGGCGTGATGTCCCAGGTGCGGTTGACGCCGCGCCGGGTGACGGCATAGGCGCTCAGAACGCCCAGGAGCCCGAGGCCAACCAGCCCCGCTAGACCAAAGCCGACCCACCTCAGAACCTTGCGCATCTGGATCCCCCTGCCATTTGGACAGGATCCAATGTCACAGCTAATCGGTCAACGGTGCGTCCTCGGATGGTGCGCCAGCGACGGGGGCTTCGCTGCGCAGCCGCCGTGCCGGTCGCCGCCACATGACCACCATCGGGTAGATGCACAGCACCAGCGACGAGATCAGGAAGCCGCCGCCCGACACCGGGAAGGCGCTGCTCAGACGGGAGCCGCCCAAGCGGACCAGCCAGGGCGCCAGGATGTGCAGCGTGCCCATCAGCCAGCCGAGCGTGATCCACAGCAGCTTGGAGCGCTGCGACAGGGCCGTGAGCATGAACAGATGGGTCAGGATCAGCAGGAACACCGGCACCGTGAACAGGTGAAAGTGCGTGATCTCCAGCAGCTTGCGGTACGGGACGGTCACCAGCAGCCGATCGGTCGGCTGCGCGACCTCGGGAGCCGCTTCGGCATCGGCGGGCAGGGCGATCGCGGGGCCATCTGCCGTCGTCGTCGGCTCAGCTTTGGCCGGTGCGCTGGGGGTGGGGGGAGCAGCGTCGGTGTAGTAGGCGCTGACCCTGCCCAGGTGCCCCTTTTGCAGCGTCGGACCGACCAGATCTTCGTACAGCAGCAGCGACGACGCGATCGCGGCCAGCGAGAGCGCGCAGAAGAACGTGTAGATGATCTTGGCTTCGCGAGACAGGTTCCAGAGCCGAAATCCCGAGGAGGCGAACTGTCTCATGGCGGAAGGCGAAGGGGCTAGCGGGCGGCCAGCTTGGTGGACATGGTGCCGGCGGCGGGCTCGCGCTGCGGGCGCAGCACCAGCTCGTCCAGGAGCAGCAGACAGCGACGGACGCCGAGGGCCATGGCGCGCGACGAGATCGTGGCGCCGGAGACCGCGACCACCTCTTCCCCGGGGCGCAGGGGATCGGCGGCGGTCTTGCCCACGAACTGCTGGCGGAAGCGCTGGTCGCGGACCTCGTCGCCGTAGCGCTCGCGGTAGACCAGCACCTCCTGGCGCTCGATGGCGCCGCGCGGCGAGAACTTGATGCCGTAGGTGATGGGCAGGTGCTGCCCCATCTCTTCGTCGAGGATGGCGTAGCCGTCGACGTTCTCGCCGCTCTTGGCGACGTAGAAGGTGTAGGTGGACTTGGCCAGCGAGTAGCCGAGCTTCTGCTCGACGCTGCGGCGCTGCTCGGGGGTGAGCTCGAACTTCTTGTAGGTGACGAGCTGGCTGCGCGGGAAGAACTCGGCAAGCAGCGTGCGCGGCGTGTAGAAGGTCGCCTGGGCCCGCGCCGGCTGCGTGGCTCCCGAGGAGAGCAGCAGCCAGATCGCGGCAACGAGAGGGAGGCGGCAGGGAAAATTGAAAATCATTTTCATTAAGGAAATACTACTGCCGCTGCGCCGCGTCAACCCCCTCTAAGCTACTGCCAGGTATAGACGCGCCGCTCCTGCGGATCGATGCCGCAGTAGAGCGCGCGCTGGCCGGCTGCGGTGGCATCGGACGGGGTCACCGCCGACGGGGGGGCGGGCCGCTGATCCTGATCGGCGTCGCGCTGGCGCAGCGCTTCGTACTCGGGGATGCTCAGGCGCTGGCGGTTGCGCAGCGGCGCGGTCACGTCCATGGCCTGGAGCAGCGCGGCGGCGTGCGGACCGACGCGGCCGGCAAAGAACTCGGCGGCGCAGCCCGAGCCATAGCTGAACAGGCCGATGCGCTTGCCGGCGAGCTCTTCCGCCTCGGCCGACAGCAGGGACAGCAGCGACAGGTAGAGCGAGCCGGTGTAGATGTTGCCCACCTGCGAGGGCAGGCGCAGCGACGGAGCGACCTCGATTGCGAAGCGCTCTTCGGCGGTTTTTTCGTCGAGTCCGTCGAGCTGACAGCGACGCTGGTGCGCCTTGCGGGCCATCTTGCCGTAGGGGACGTGATAGCAGGTGCGCACCAGCGGGTCGTCGCTGCTCGCGGCCTCGGGGCCCATCAGCTGGCGCCACTCCTCGTAGGCGCCCGAGAGCGCCTCCAGGTAGCACTGCACCGAGAACTGACCGTCGACGAGCGCATCCTTGCGGTGGAGCGGGCGCCAGAAGTCGTGGACGTGCTGGGAGTAGCAGCCGCTGCGGCCAGGGTCGAGCTCGACCAGGCGCGGCCTCTCGCTGACCAGCATGGCGACGGCGCCGCCGCCCTGGGTGGGCTCGCCGGGCGAGCGCAGCGGATAGCGGGCGATGTCGGTGCAGACGATGAGCGCGCTGCGGCCGCGCGCCGAGCCCGACGCGATCCAGTCGAGGGCGTTGAAGAGGCCGGCGGTGCCGCCGAAGCAGGCGTGCTTGGTCTCAAAGACGCGGCAGGCGCGCGGCAGGCCGAGCATGCCGTGCAGGTACGAGGCGATGGGCTTGGAGTGGTCGACCGCGGTCTCGGTGCCGACGATGCACAGGCCGATCTTGTCGGGGCTGCGACCGGCGCCGCTGAGCAGGCGGCTGGCGGCCTCGGTGGCCAGGGTCACCGGGTCCTCGTCGGGGGCGGCCACGGCCATCTGGACGTTGCCGAGACCCTCGATGTACTTGGCGGGCGGAACTCCCCGCGCCGTCGCCAGATCCGACAGCTCGACGTAGGCGCGCGGCACGGCGAAGGCGATCGCGTCGATGCCGATCGGCACGGCTCTTGAGGAAGGGGAGGGGCCAGTGGACGAAGTGGTCTTTGCGTTCATGTAAATCTGATGAAGCAAGTCCGGTGCCAGCATCATCTGGCCGCGGTCCCGTCGAGAAGCTGCGCTGCCTGCGCGAGTGCGGGCGGCATTCAGGGGCGATGTCGCACGTCCCGTGTCAACCCGCACGCCCACATTGGAGTACATTTGAGAGCCTGGCCTGGCCCGGTCCCGCTGCTAGGCACATCCCGCCCTTCGGGTTGCTGCCGAGCATTGCTACAATGTGCGCGTGTCAACGAACGACTATCCGCTTTTGCGCTTCCCGCGCGAGCGTGCCGCCATCGTCACCGAGACGGCGCAGCGCGCTTTCGATGCGGTGCTGGCGCGCAGTGCTCCCGAGTACATCCTCAACGACACCTGCCTGAACGAGATCCGCCGGCTCAGCGAAGGGGCGGCGCAGGAAGAGGTGCGCAGCCTGGGCGAGTGGAGGCGGCTCTGGCGTTCGCTGGGAGGGCTGGCGCGGCCGCAGCTGCAAGAGGAGCTTCAGAAGCTGGTGCGCGGCTACGCCGAGGATGTCGCGGGCGGCTTCAACCAGCCGGTTTATCGGGTGGCGACGACGCTGCTGCCGCCGGCGCTGGGGCTGCTGCTGACGCCCGAGCGGCTCGGGCAGCTGGCGCCGCACCTGATGCATCCGTCGCGGCTGGTGGCGCTCTTGAACCAGCGCATGCAGGTCGCGGGACCGCTGGAGCGGCTGCGGGCGCTATCGCAGCGGGCGACGCTGGTCTGCGTGCCGACGCACCTGTCGAACCTGGACTCGCCGGTGATGGGCTACGCGCTGCAGGTCGCGGGGCTGCCGCCGTCGACGTATGGGGCGGGCAAGAACCTGTTTACCAACCCCGTGCTGGGCTTTTTCATGCGCAACCTCGGCGCCTACCGCGTCGATCGCCGCATCCGCCACGACCTCTACAAGGACGTCCTCAAGACCTACTCGCAGGTCATCCTGGAGCGCGGCTACCACTCGATGTTCTTCCCCGGCGGTACGCGCTCGCGCTCGGGACGCGTCGAGAGTCACCTGAAGCTCGGGCTGCTCGGCACCGCGATGACGGCGAGCATCGAGCGCTTCCGTCGCATGGCGGGTGCTGCGCCGGGGCCGGCGATTCGCCCGCTTTATATCGTGCCGGTGACGATCAACATGCAGCTGGTGCTGGAGGCGGAGACGCTGATCGCCGACCACCTGAAGGAGACCGGCAAGGCGCGCTTCATCATCGACGATGACGAGTCGACGCAGCTCGGCCGCATGGTGCAGTTCGTGCGCTCGACGGTGACGCACGCTGGCGCGGTGGTGATCCGCTTCGGCGATCCGATCGATGTCATGGGCAATCCGGTCGATGAGGCCGGTCGCAGCATCGGGCCGCACGGCGGCGAGATCGACATTTCGCGCTACTTCCTGGTGCGCAAAGGTGGGCAGCTCGTTCCGCAGGTGGTGCCGCAGCGCGATGCCGAGTACATGAACGACACCGGCCACGCGATCTCGCAGCGCTACCGGCGCGAGACGGTGCTGATGGCCACGCACCTGCTGGCGTCGGTGGTGTGGCGCTACATCGAGCTGATGCTGCCGGGGCTCGATCTGTACCGGCGGCTGCGCCAGCCGCTGGATCTTCAGCTGGAGATCCCGGCGGTGCTGGCCGACATCGAGCGCTTGCAGGCGCAGCTGCGGGCGCGGGGCCACCATCTGGGGCCCTATGCCGCCGGCACGCCGCAGGAGGTCCTGAGCGCCGCCCTGGCCGCCTTCAAGAGCTATCACAGCGAGCCCGCGGTCTTGCGCACCAGCGACAACACCATCGCGCCGGGCGATCGCCAGCTCATCCTCTACTATCAGAACCGCGTCGAGTCGCTGGGGGTGTCGCCGTGACCGAGGTCGCCAAGTCGATGGCTCTTTCTGTGGCTGTAATCGGGGGTGGGCGCTGGGCGCGGGCGCTGGCGGGGCAGCTGGCGTCGTTTCAGGAGCGGGCCCCGGAGCGCATTGCCCAGGTGCTGCACCACCGCGACGGCTCGCCGCTGGAGGCGCTGGGGGGAATCGACCTGCTGGTGCTGGCGGTGCCGGCGACGGCAGTGAGGCCGCTCATGCGGCAGGCGGCGCCGTTTCTGAATGGGTCGCAGCTGCTCGTACATGCGGTGGGCAGCCTGGCGCCTGTGACCGCCGACGGCAGCCGCTCGCTGATCTCCGAGGTTGTGCGGGCCGAGACGCCGCTGCGTCGGGTGGGTGCCCTGGCCGGACCGGCGCTGGCGCTGGATCTGGAAGAGCGGCGGCCGGCGGCGCTGGTCTGCGGCAGCCGCTACGACGAGGTGGGAGCGGCGGCGCGGCAGGTGCTGACCGGTCCGTCGCTGCTCGTCTACACTACCCGCGATCAGATCGGGGTCGAGGTCGCGCGCGCGATGGTCGCGGTTGTGGCGCTGGCCGGCGGGGTGGCCAGTGCGCTGGATCTGGGGGCGGCGGCGCGGGCCGTGCTGATCTCGCGCGGGGCGGCGGAGCTGGCGCGGCTGGGCGTGGCGCTGGGCGCGAGCGAGCGGACCTTCTTTGGCCTGGCCGGCGTTGGCGAGATGGTGGTTGCCACCGACGGCCGCGGGTCGGCCGACTTCGAGCTCGGGCGGCTCATCGGGCAGGGCGTGCCGCTTGAGCAGGCGCAGCAGCAGATTGGCCGCACGTGCGACGGACCGAGCATGGTCAACGAGGCGCTGCGGCTGGCCTCGCTGCACCGCTTGCGGCTGCCGCTCACGGCGGCCGTGCACCACCTGCTCACCGGCGAGCGGGACGCCGAGAGCACGCTCAGTCAGCTGTTCTCGACCGAGAATCCCAGCGAATAAGCGCGCAGCTCGGCAGACGATGCCGGCGGCGCGGCTAGCGGCCTTCTGAGAGGCTCGCCGCGGCGGCGCTGGCCGGCAGGCTGCTCAGGAACTCGATGCGGCGCGGAACCTTGTAGGGAGCCAGGTTGCGGGCGCAGTGATCGATGATCTCCTCGGGCAGGCAGCGGCTGGAGCAGACGACGCTGGCGACAACCATGGTGCTGCCGTGCTCGTCGACGGAGACGCGGGCCTGGGCGGCGCGAACCTTGGGGAACGACTCCAGGCAGCCCTCGACCTCGCCCAGCGCGACGCGCTTGCCCTCGATCTTGACCAGATCGTCTTCTCGACCGTGGAGGCTCAGGCGCCCCTGCTTGTCGACCTTGCCGAGGTCGCCGGTGCGCAGGTAGCCCTGCTCGTCCATGCTGCCGATGGCGACCACTGCGGCGGCCTTGGCTTCGGCGGCGGCGGCCTTGCTGCGCTTGCTCGGAGCTGGCGTCGGCGTCGGCGTCGGCGCCGAGGTGTTGAGCGTGCCGACGGAGTTTTTGGCCACGGAGGCGGAGCGCACCCAGATCGCGCTGCGGCCGAGATCGTCGGCGGGACCCAGCCGCAGATCGACGCCCGACATGGCCTTGCCGACGGTCTCGGGGGCCAGACCCTTGCGGTCGCAGCTGACGGCGCCCGCTTCGGTGGTGTGATAGATCGGAATCACGCGCACGCCCCAGCGCGCCCGGAACGCGTCGGCCACAGCCTCACTGAGCAGCGAGCCGGTGGCGAGGAAGCGGGCGCCCTTGGTGTGGATCGGCCGTGCGGTCGGCAGCTTGGCCAGCGCGGCATAGAGCGGCGGGGTGGCCGGCAGGAGGTCGACCTCCTGCTCGCGCAGCAGCTTGACGATGCGGCGCGGCGCCACCTCGTCTTCCAGGTAGAGCGTCGCCCCATAGCGCAGCGCCAGACAGAGCCCCAGATCGAAGCCATAGGCCGCAAACAGCGGCACGGTGCTGAGGATGCGATCCTCGGAAGTCACGTCGAGGGTCTGGGCCAGGTTCTGGCAGTTGCCTTCGAGGTTCTCGGCGGTGCGCATCACGCCTTTGGGATCCCCCGAAGAGTCGGCGGTGAGCAGCACGACCTCGGCATCGCCCGGCGGCTGGTCGTCGCGGCGGTAGATCGAGCAGGTGAGCAGCGTTCCTTGCAGCCGGCGACGGCTCTCAGGCTCCAGCCGCACGCCGCGTCGCCCGCGCTGAAGGCTCCCAAGCGGCGGGCTGGCCGACGGCAGCTCATTGCCACCGCGCGGCCGGGTGATCAGCGCGCGCAGCGGCGCAGCTTCCAAAAACAGCGTCAGATCGCGCACTCCCGTCGTCGGGTCCAGCGGAACCACCGTGGCGCCGAGCTTCGAGAGCGCCAGCGCCAGGATCGCAAAATCAGGAACATTGCCGAGCATCAGCCCGACCCAGTCGCCGCGCTCGATGCCCATGGCGGCAAACTCTTGCGCCCTGCGCTCCACCCGATGCTGGAGGCCTCGCCAGGACAAATAGGTGTCTCGGTATACGAGGGCCTTGGCGGTGCCTCGCGTGTTCGTTGCCTCGGTAAGCCAGCGATAGAGTAGCATTGCCACTTGCCTGACCACTTTGATGAGAAGTTAACGACCGGAATCCAGCGCCTCGGACTTTAGCGCGACAAGACCCTACATACAAGGATTTATGCTCCGTTGTGAGAGGGGAGCCGAGGCCGCTTTGTGGATGCGGACGCGGCGTGTAATGTGTGGGCGATGGGGGCGGCCAAAGCGAAAGAGCGAGGGGAGCGACCGGGATGGGGGCGGCTTTTGGCCGGTCTTGTGATCGGCCTGGGTGTCGCAGTGGGACTTGGGTTTGGGCTCGGAGGAGCCGGCGCCGGGGCGCAGTGCGGGCGGTCGCACGGCTTTGGCAGCCTCGGAAGCGGCAGCGGTGCTGGCGGCGGCCCCGACGGCGGCAACGGGCGGCGCGATCTCAACCTGCTCATTGCCGAGCAGCTCGATGCCGAGCTTCAGTCTTCGCCCACGCTTGCGACCTGGCTCGGCGACCACTCGTCAGACGATCGGCTGGACGACGTCCACGTCGAGACCTCCAGCCGCGAGATGGCGCGGCTCGACAGCATGGTCGAGCGGCTGCGGCGACTCGGCGAGCACCAGGACGAGCTCACCGAGGCGCAGCGTCTCGACTTGCAGCTTCTTGCCGCCCATGTCGAGGCGAAGCGGCTGGAGCTCGTCGAGCTGCGGCCGCTTGAGCGCAATCCCCTCTACTACACGAACCTGATGGCGTTCGGGCTCGACAGCCTGATTGGGCCGAACCTGATGTCGCTGGCCGGCATGCGGGCGCTGCGGGGTCGGCTGGGGGCGGTGGTGGTGGTCTGCCGCGAGGCGCAGCGCAACCTGAAGAATCCGCCGGAGGTCTGGACGCGGCGGGCGACGGAAGTTGCCCAGATGACGCGCGACTTCGTGGCGCTGCTCTTGCCGCGCGTGCTGGCCAACGTGACGCTGCCCGATCCCAGCTGGCCGGCGCTGCTCGACGACGTGAACCACGAGCGGGAGGCGGCGCAGCGGGCGCTCGATGACTTCATCGGCTGGCTGGGCCGCGACCTTCAGCCGCGCAGCAAGGGCGACTGGTGGCTGCCGCGCGATCGCTTTTATGCCCGGCTGCGGGCGGCCGAGATGCTCGACGTGCCGCTGGACACGCTCCAGACGCTGGTCGAGTTCGAGCATCGCGAGACGCGGCGGCGCTTCGACGACTTTGCGCGACGGGTAAGCGGCCAGACCAACGCCAGCGCCAGCGCCAGCAGCGCCAACCTGGCCCGGCTGTCGAGCGAGGCGCTGCGGGCGGTCGAGGAGGAGCACTCCAAGCCCGAGGAGCTCATGCGGGCGGCCGAGGCGGCGCTCGACCGGGCGGTGGAGCTTACGGCGGCGCAGAAGTTTGTCACGCTGCCGTCGTCGCGGCCGCAGGTCACCGAGATGCCGGCGTATCGCTTCGGCTATGTGATGCTGTCGATGCCGGCGCTGCTGGAGCCCGAGCGGCCGGCGCAGTTCTACATCGATCCCGTCGACCAGAGCTGGAAGGATCGCAAGCGCATCTCCGACCATATGCGCCTGCTCAACCGCTCGCAGCTCCTGCTGAGCGCACTCCACGAGGTGATCCCCGGCCACTACACGCAGCAGATGGTGACGCGCCATCAGGCGAGCAGCCTGTCGCCGATCCGCCTGCGCACCCTGAGCACGGCGTTTCTGGAGGGCTGGTCGCACTACGCCGAGAAGTCGCTGGTGCAGACGCTGCCGGGCGGGGCGCCGGCCAACGATCGCACGCAGCTCCTGGCGCTGCGCATCGAGCTCCTGCGCCTGGGGCGGCTGGTCGCAGCGCTGCGACCAGCCGCCCCAGGCGCAGGAGCTCGATGCGCAGCGCCAGGAGCTGCGTGCGA
>Ga0075163_10000981_pt1 | contig 37990 bp, 32 predicted proteins | sample JI1023141ADNA_FD_71478 | JGI IMG/M metagenome (GOLD analysis project Ga0075163, IMG submission 71478) | Wastewater effluent complex algal communities from Wisconsin, to seasonally profile nutrient transformation and Carbon sequestration -... | ecosystem: Engineered > WWTP > Effluent > Algae...
CGCCAGTACCGCAGCGACCAGAACTGCATGGACATACCCGCCGCCGGCTGTGAAGGCTGGGCCGACTACGATGGCACCCTCCTCGGCGACGAGCAGGAGGCGTGGCTGACCGCCGGGCTGGCCGCCAGCCCGGCCACGTGGAAGCTGCTCGCCCAGCAGGTCGTCTTCTCGTTTGTCAACTTCGGCGGGCTGTACGTCAACTTCGATCAGTGGGACGGCTACTCGCGGGCCCGTCAGCGCCTGCTCGACTTCATCACCGCGGAGGCGCTGGAGAACGTGGTCGTGCTGTCGGGCGACCTGCACATCGGCGGCCTCGGCGACCTCACGGCGATCGCCGCGGACGAGGACAGCCCGGTGGTCGCCGCGGAGATCGTGACCCCGTCGCTCTCGTCGAGCCCGAGCGCCGACGCCCAGGCGGCCGAGCCGCTCATCCAGGGGCTCAAGCTGATCCATTACTTCAACACGACTCGCCGCGGCTACGCGGTCCACGACCTCACCCGCGACGAGTACACCGTCCGCTTCTTCATGGTCGACACCGTCGCCGAGCCGCGGTCCGACGGCGCCGTGACGATCACGATGATGATCGACGCCGGCGTCCCCGGCTTTCGCAAGCCCTGACAGGAGAATGCACCATGACCCGCGAACCCCCGTGGCTCCTCGGCCTCGACCTCGGCCCGCGCTGCAGCGGCGCCCTCCAATTCGCCCGCATGCTGCGCGAGCGGCTCCACGTGCGCGTCGTCGGCGTGTTCGTCAGCGAGATGTGGCCGCTCGCCCTGCCGCCCGGGGAGGGCACGGCGCTGGCGCTCTCGCTGCGGGACGAGGCCGGGTCCTCGCTGGCCACCATGCCCACCGCCGACCCGGGCGCCGCGGTCGACACGACGCGGATCGTCGACGCCGTCGACGCGGAGACCGGCCTGTCTGCGGCCGCCCGCGAGGCCGCCGGCGTCGTCCTCGGGCGGCGCGTCGCCTCCACGGGCGCCTGGACGCGCCTCGGGCGGGTCGCCCGTCGACTGCTGCGCCGGCTGCCCGCGCCCGTGATCATCGTCCCGCCCGAGCTGGCGAACGACGAGTTCGCGGGTCCGGTCATGCTGGCCACCGATATCACTGACTCCAGCGCCGCGGCCGCGAGGTTCGCCGTCGCCTTCGCCCGCGAGCTCGGGCGCCCGCTTGTCTGTGTGCACGTCGGTCAGCCCCGCTGGGACGGGTCGTACGGCCTGCTCGAACCCCGGCGCGACGAGCTCCGTGCGACCTACCGCGAGGCGACCGAGCGAGCGACCCGCGACTGGGCGACCCGGCATTGCCCCGACGCCGAGCTCACGCACGAATACGGCGACCCGGTCGAACGCCTCGTCGCGCTCGCCGAGCACGTGCGCCCGAGCCTGCTGGTCCTCGGCACCGGCCGACCCGGCATGGTCGAGCGCATCTTCACCGGGAGCACGGCCAGCACGGTCGCGGCGGCCGCCCCGTGCGCCGTCGCGGTCGTCCCGTCGGTCGCGCCGTAGGCCCGACGCGGGCCGTCGAGACCGACCCCGTCACATCCAGCCTGGTCCAGATCTTGCTGCAGGTCGTGATCATGGAAAACACCCTCCCGTCCGTCGACGTCCCCCCGTCTCCCGTTCACCTCACCGTCGTGCAACCGGCCCGATTCACGCGCATGCAGCTCCTGCTGCGCGTCGTCGTGTTCTGCACGCTCGGGCTGGTCGGCGTGTCGTTCGTGGGGCTGTTCCTCTTCGCTTACCTGGCCCTCCCGGTGTACGCCGCGGTGCGGTCGGCCACGCCGGAGGGCGCCGCGACCTACGCGCGCGACGACCGGAGCCGCGTCCTCGCGCTCCTGCGCTGGGTCGCGGCCGTGAACGCGTGGGTCGGCCTGACCACCGATCGGCTGCCGGTGCGCAGCCCCGAAGAGAGCGTCGCGCTCCACGTCGCGGGCGAAGCGTCGCCGCCGACGACCGGCTCGGCGCTCGCGCGGGTGCTCACCGGTCTGCCCTGCCTGCTGGTGTTGATGATCGTCGGCTGCTTCGGCGCGCTCGTGTGGCTCTGGGCCGCCCTGACGATCCTGATCGGCGAGCGTGTCGGCCCGGTCGCGTCCGCCTACCTGCTCGGGCTGCAGCGCTGGAGCGTGCGCCTGCTGACCTACCAGGCGAGCCTGACCGACGCATATCCGCCGTTCTCCTTCAGGTGAGCGTTTCAGCCCATCTGGGGCTGCCGACGCCGCCGGGGTCGGAGTAACACCACAGCGGCGAGCCACGGGGCTCCGGCGGCGTCCACGTCGCACCCGCAGCCGCCCTGGCCGTCCTCGTATTGATCGGTCGTCCCGGACGAGCTGTCGCCCTCGTCCGACGACGCGCCGCCGGACGAGGCGTCGCCGTCGGACGAGCTGCCCCCCGACGACTCATCGCCGGTCGACTCGTCACCCGTCGTCGATCCCTCGGTGGTCGGCCCGTCGAAGTCGCAGTCGACGGCGTCGGCGTCGACGACCCCGCTCCATGGACTGCAATCCTGTGGATCCCACTCCCCGCCGATGTTCGCGCAGCGGTAGGGTTCGCCGGTGCAATCCGCCAGCTCGGCGGTCGGGTCGCACTTCAGGGCGCCCAGGGGCCCCTCGAGATGTTGGCCGTAACAACGCTCCTCGGTCGCAGCGACGGCGCCCGTGGCCAGGCTCTCGACCTCGACGTGCGCGCAAAATGGCGCCGTGGCGCTGTGGCGGAGGCGTCCGTCGAGGCTATGACTCCGCACCGCTCCGTCGACGACGAGCTGGTATATCAACGCCCCCGCGAGCAGCGCGGGCTCGCCGTCGGTGCGCTCGAACCATCCGCGTAATTCGGCGTCTCTGTGCAGGCTGAAGCAGCGCCCCTCGTCCCACGACAGCTCGAGGTCGCAAGAGCCCGGGGACTCATAGGGAAACGCCCCGTCGCAGCAGATGAGGTCGTCGAGCTCCGGCGGGCCCTCGACACTCACCTCGGCGTCGATCCGCAGCGACGGGGCCCCGGGCGCCGGTGACGTCTCGTCGACGACCTCCACGCTGAAGTGGTTATCGAGCGTGGCGGGCCCACAATCTCCGTCAGGAGCGCCGGGGTCGATGGCGTCGTTGTCGATCGACAGCGCGACCTCGTGGACCCCCGGGGTCAGCCCTTGCGCGGGGCGCCACACGAAGGCGCCGGGCAGATCGATGCCCTCGAGCGCCCCCGCGACGGCCACGCCGTCGCGCTTCACTGCGATCTCGATCGCCGCAAAGTCCGCCTCGGCGGCGCCTCCGCCCCACCTCGTGCCGGTCACGACGAGCACGCCGTCCGCCGGGATCACGGAAGGATTGGCCAGCCTGGCCTCTGTCCATCGCCCCGTCTCGGCGGGACACAGCGGCGGTTGACAGGCTCCTGCAGGAGTTGAGATCCCAGCGAACGAGACCGGGGCTGCGAAGGCCATGAAGAGGAGGGAAACTTTGAAGCGCATCGTCGATATCCAAGCAAGCAATATGCCAACCCCCGAGGTGTGGTGATTCAGGAATGGCGTCTCGTCGCTCGTCCATCCTTGAAGATCAGAATCGCAGCGTGAGGCCGAGGGTCCACGTGCCGTGCGGGCTCCGGCCGGCTGACGGCTCCAGCGTCGTGGCAGTGCGCGTGCGCCAGGCCTTCCATCGCGTGTAGCGTACGCCCCCTACCGCGAGCAGCGTGGCGCCGGCACCGACCGAGAGGATGCCCGGCACCAGCAGCGGCAGTGAGACGGCATAGACGCGATCGAGCCCGTTCGCAGGCCCGAGGGCCGTGCCGAACCCGAGATACACGGTGCCGGCCGCGGACAGCGACAATCCGAGCACCGACAGCAGTCCGCCCCCGACGAGCATGCCGACGCCGCGCTTCGGCTCGGGCGGCGGGGCCGGACGGTGCACGGGGCCGGATGCCCAGTCGGCCTGCTCGGCGGCGTCGAACACCGGCGCAGGCGGCGGCGTGTACAAACTGCGCGCAAAGAGCCACAGCGGGATCATGGACACGGCGAGCATCACTGGATGGCAGCAAGTCGTGTGCCAGGGTCATCGACTTGAAGCCGACCGGACGGGCGACGCCGTCGTGAGGCCTCGGTGCACGCTTTGCACGTCCTCGCAGCGCGTGCGCGCGATCGCTGGCCGCGCTTCAATCACGCCTGGAGTTCCCCCTGGCACACCGCTTGCGTAAGGTCGGTGACTGGCGCTCCGCGCCTTCGTCGGCGCACTTCAGCCCCGGCAAGAGCAATCAAGCGACGTCTCGATTCATGGCGACCCGACCCATTCGCATCCTCACGTTGGCCTCCCTGTTCATCGTCGGCGGCTGCGTCGTCGTCACGGGCGCCCACCGGGCGCCCGCGACGCAGTCCGCGAAGCCGGCGCAGGGGCCGAAGAAGCAGGCCGGTAAGCCGCGGCAGCCGGCGAAGCCGGCGAAGCCGGGCAAGCCGAAGCCGGGCAAGCCGAAGCCGGGCACCGATCACGACCCGAAGCCGGACAAGCCCGGGCCCAAGCCCGAGCCGAAGCCGGGCAAGCCCGAGCCGAAGCCGGGCAAGCCCGAGCCGAAGCCGGGCAAGCCCGAGCCGAAGCCCGAGCCGAAGCCGGACCCGAAGCCCGAGCCGCCTCCGCCCGCGCCGGACCCCGACGTGCCGCCGAAGCGCACGCAGATGGTCGTGCCCGTGCGCGTGCCGTTCGCCGAGGCGGTCGCGCGGATCGACGACCTGATCGTGAAGACGACCAGCCAGAGCTGGCAGACCGTCAGCGCCCCCGGCGCGGTCACCAGGATCGAGGTGAAGTACAAGGTCTGGCGCGACCCGATCCAGGCCAGCTACGACGACCAGACCCTCAAGGTCCGCGTGGGCGTGCACTACGCGGCCGACGTGCGGGCCTCGACGAAGAACCCGCTGGGTGGCCGGATCTGGATCACCAGGGGCACGTCGTGGGGGACGAAGGCCGAGCCCCAGGACCTCAGCGCCCGGTTCCAGGCCCGGTTCCGCGTCGAGGACGACTTCAGCGTCCGTGCCGACGTCGAGCTCGTCGACCTCGACCACGGCAAGGCCCCGAGCGGCGACGTGTGCGTCCAGGCGATCGCCAAACTCTGTGTCAGCAAGGAGTCCGTCGCGCCGTTGGTCCGCAAGAACCTCGAGCGGCAGATCGTGCCGCGCATCGAGAAGGCGCTCGACCAGGCCGACCGCGAGGTCGAGCGGGCCCTGAACGTCAAGAAGCACGCGCAGAAGCTGTGGATCGCGCTGCAGCAGCCGCAGCCGGTGCAGCAGCCCGGCCAGGCCGACTGCCCCGGCGAGATCGGTGCGGTCTGCAAGCTGCCCGCGTGGCTCGTCGTCAGGCCCGAGACCGTCGGCCTCGCGCCGCCGCGCATGGACGGCAAGTACCTGCGCGTCGACCTCGGCGTGAGCGGCCAGCTCTCGGTCAACCTCGGCGACCGGCCGCAGATCAAGCCCAGGCCGCTGCCGAAGCTCACGCCCGTGAGCGGGCCCGAGGGCTTCGCCGTGCGCGCCCGCCTGCGGCTCTCGACGACGCTGCTGTCCGCCGAGCTCAACCAGCTCCTGAAGGGCAAGAGCTTCGGCGACAGCGCGGCGCCCCGGCTGCAGATCGCCGGCGTGTCCCTCGGCCACAGCGCAGATCCGGCGCACCCGCGCCGCGTCGTCGTCCGCGTCGGCGTCCGCGGTCCGCTCGAGGCCGAGGTCGAGCTGCAGGGCGAGCTCGACTGGAACACCGCGAAGGGCGAGCTCTCGCTCAAGGACGTCGACTACACCCTGAGCACCGCCGACCAGGCGCTCAAGAAGCTGTCGGCCGCGAACTACGCCGCGCTGCGCGCGCTGCTCGCCGACCGTGCGCGCTGGCAGGTCGGCACGCGGACGGCCGCGCTCGGCAAGGCGATCACGGACGCGCTCGACCGCGTATGGCGCGGTCACCTCGACGTCGACGGCGAGCTGAGCAAGGTCCACGTCGAGTCCTTCACCCTGGAGGCGGACGCCCTCGCGGTGGATGTCATCCTCGCGGGCAAGCTCGATGTCACGCTCGAGCCGTAGGAGCAGATCGGTTCCGCGGATGCTCGACGAACGTAGACTCATGCCCATGGACCACCCCGCCGCACGCGCTCTCGGCCTACTCGCCGGGCCGACCCCCTTCCTGTTCTTCATGGGCAAGGGCGGGGTCGGCAAGACCTCGCTCGCGGCGGCCTCGGCCATCGCCCTCGCCGAGGCGGGTCGGTCCGTGCTGCTGGTGAGCACCGACCCGGCCTCCAACCTGGGCGAGATGCTCGGCGTGCCGCTGGCGAATCACGCGACCCCGGTCCCCGGCGTCGCGCGGCTGAGCATCCTCAACATCGACCCCACCGCGGCGGCGGAGGCCTATCGTCAGCGGGTGCTCGCGCAGCTCGGGCCCGACGTCGGCGAGCGCGAGCGCGCCAGCGTGCGCGAGCAGCTGTCGGGCGCGTGCACCACCGAGATCGCCGCGTTCGACGAGTTCGCCGGGTGGCTCGCCGAGGGGCGCGGGGCCTTCGACCACGTCGTCTTCGACACCGCGCCGACCGGTCACACGCTGCGCCTGCTCAGCCTGCCGCGCGCGTGGACCGGGTTCCTCGCCGGCAACGACCGGGGCGCCTCGTGCCTGGGCCCGCACTCCGGCCTGAAGATGCAGGAGTCGCGCTTCAAGGCGGCCCTGGCGGCCCTCGGCGACCCCGAAATGACCACGGTGGTGCTCGTCACCCGGCCCGACGCGCGGCCGATCCAGGAGGCCGCGCGGACCGCCGAGGAGCTGCGCGCGCTCGGCCTCGGCAACCAGCGCCTCGTCGTCAACGGGGTGTTCCACGCCAGCGGGAGCGGCGACGCGGTCGCCGACGCGCTCGAGGCGCTCGGCCGCGAGGCGCTCGCCGGTATGCCCGAGGTCCTGGCGCGGCTGCCCCGCGACGAGGTCCCGCTGCGCTCGTTCGACACCGTGGGCCTGCCGGCGCTGCGGGCCCTGCTCGCGGCGCCCGGGGAGGCCACGCGGGCGCCATCGGTGGCCGGGCCCGCGCCGACCACGGTGCCGCTCGCGCGGATGCTCGACGAGCTGGCCGCCGCGGACCACGGCCTGATCATGGTCATGGGCAAGGGCGGAGTCGGCAAGACCACCATCGCCGCCGCGATCGCGGTCGGCCTGGTCCGGCGCGGCCACGCGGTCCACCTCACCACCACCGATCCGGCGGCCCACGTCGACGGCGCCGTGAGCGGCGGCCTGCCCGGGCTCAGCGTCGGGCGCATCGACCCCCGGGTCGAGACGCAGCGCTACATCGACAGGATCCTGGCCACCCGCGGCCAGCACCTCGACGAGCAGGCCCGGGCGCTGCTCCTCGAGGACCTGCAGTCCCCATGCACCGAGGAGGTCGCGGTGTTCCACGCGTTCAGCCGCACGATCAGCAAGGCCCTCGGCGCGTTCGTGGTGCTGGACACGGCGCCGACCGGCCACTCGCTCCTTCTCATGGACGCGACCGGCGCCTACCACCGCCAGATGATGCGCCAGCGCGGGCGCGACGGGCACGCGAAGACCATCATCACGCCGCTGATGCGGCTCCAGGACCCGGGCTTGACGCGCGTCATCCTGGTCACCTTGCCGGAGGTCACGCCGGTGAGCCAGGCCGCGGCGCTCCAGGACGACCTGCGCCGCGCGGAGATCGAGCCGTGGGCGTGGGTCGTCAACAAGAGCCTCGCCGCCGCCGGGACCGGGGACCCGCTGCTGCAGGCCCGGGTCGCCGTCGAGCAGCGGCAGATCCGTCGGATCGCCGACGGGCTGGCCGCGCGCATCTGTGTGCTGCCGTGGCTGCCGGCGCCGCCGGTCGGCGTGGCGGCGCTGGAGCGGCTGGCGGGCGCGTGAGCGCCGGCGCCCGTCAGTCGCCGCGCAGCCGCGGCGGTACCGGCACGAGCTCGCCGACGCGACGGCGGTACGCCTCGTAGCTCGCGCCGAAGCGGTCCGCCAGCATCCGATCCTCGTCGCCGATGAACCTGCGAAAGAGCAGGTAGAGCGCGGCGTCGGCCGCCAGCAGCGGCCAGGCGTTCGCCAGCAGCGCGGCGGCCGGCACCAGCAGGACGATGAAGCTGGCGTAGATCGGGTTACGGCACCACGCGAATGGACCGGAGGTCAACAGTCGGCCGGCAAAGAAGTGGCGGAGGAAGTGGGCCGCCGACCACGCCCAGAACGCGAGCCCGATTGCGAGGAGCGCGGACCCGAGGGCGAGCCGGAGCGCCGACGGGAGCGGGAGCGCCGACACCTCGGGGGCCCACCACCGAAGTGCGAGCGCCGCTGCCAGCCACGGCGTCCAGGCGAGCCCCATCCGGGGACCCACGCCTTCCCAGCGCATCGGTTCGTGTATGACGGGACGATTCTTGATAGCGGGGTCGGGAGAGATCATCTGCCTCGTCTCCCGACGAGCAAGGCATGTGCCGGACCACCGACCCAAAGTTATCGACGAGGTGAGCACAGCCCCGCGAGACGACCGCCCTGCAAACCGTGCGCGGCGGTGCAATCCATGAACCAGCAGGCGCAGCCGGCCCGCGATCCGGCAGAAGAGATGGTTGGCACGGCGCTTGCTAAAGCGGCGTCAGGAGCCACCATGCCCGAAAAGAACGACCGCGACATCAACACCAGCAAGGCCTATCGCATCCACCTCGAGCCCGGGGTCGCCAACCTCGACAGCATCATCGCGGCGGTCAAGCAGCTCGGCAGCCGCCACGGCTGCGAGAATTGCGGGCGCCTGGGTTACATCGACCTCGGCTTCGAGGAGCGCGTCAATCCGCGGGAGATCGCCGGCGTCCGGTCGATCGTCGACCTCGCGACCAGGACGGAGATCCGCTGAACATGCGCCCGACGCCGCCAGCGCTCGGGGTCGGCCTGTCCTGCGCGAGCGACGAGCCCGCGCTGTGGGAGGCCGTGGCGGGGCACCTCGACTACGTCGAGGTGACGCCGGAGCACCTGTGCCGCGAGCGCATCGTCGGCGCTCGCCGGCACATGCGCTACGCCCCCGACGCGCTGGCGGCGACCCTCGCCCGCTGTGAGGGCCTGCCGATCGTCGTCCACGGCGTGGAGCTGTCGATCGGCTCCGCGTGCGGCTGGAACGCCGCATATATCGATATCCTCGACCAGCTGTGGTCCGCGCGGCCGTTCGCGTGGCACAGCGAGCACCTCGGCTTCCTGCTCGCGCCCGGCGACGCGCCCGGCGAGGTGCGCTACGCCGGGGTCCCGCTGCCGCTGCCGACCACGGACGAGGCGCTGGACCTCGTGGCGCCGCGGGCCGCGGCGCTCGTGCAGCGCTACCCGGTCCCGTTCCTGCTCGAGAACGGGGTGCACTATCTACCGCACCTGCCGGGCGCGCGTGACGAGGTCGAATTCTTGAACGCGCTGACGGAGCGGTCCGGGTGCGACCTCCTGCTCGACCTGTTCAACTTCCACTGCAACGCACAAAACCACGGCTTCGACGCGCTGGAGGCGCTGTCGCGGCTTCGTCTCGATCGCGTGGTCGAGATCCACGTCGCCGGGGGCGTCACGCACGACGGTTACCTGCTGGACGCCCATTCGGGGGCGGTCCCCGCGGCGGTGTGGTCGCTCGTCGACCACGTCGTCGCCCGCGCGCCGCGCCTCGCCGGGATCACGTTCGAGATCCTCGACGGCGCCGCGGAGCGGCTCGGCGCCGCCGGCATGCTCGAGCAGATCGCGCGGGCGCGCGAGAGCTGGCGGCTGCGACCCGCAGCCGCCCAGGAGGTCGTCCGTGTCGCTTGCTGAGTGGCAGCGCGACCTCGTCGCCCGCGTCACCGCGCCGAGCGGCGCACCCCCGGGGCCGGCGGGGCTCGCGTTGACCCGCATGCTGCAGCGCAACTGGCGATATACACGGCTGACCCATGCATTGCCGCTGACGATGCTCGCGCTGCCCGCGGCCGGGCGCGACGAGCTGCTCGCCGACTACTGCGACGTCTGCCCGTGCGTGTCGTTCTTCCCGGTCCACGAGGCGCGCAGCTTCGCGGGCTACCTCGCCCGGCTGCCGACGCCGCCGCCGCACGTCGCCAGCATCGCCGCCATGGAAGTGGCGCTGATCGACGCCTTCGAGGCCGACGTGTTCGACGACGCCGCGACGCCGCGCCCCGACGCACGGGGCACGCTGCGCCTCGCTCGCGGCGCGTCGCGTGTCCGCTTCTCGGCGGCGCCGGAGCAGGTGCTGGGCGCCGCGCTCGCCGGGCGCGCGCTGCCGCGGACGGACGCGACGGACCACGAGTTGCTCGTCGCGCCGGGCATCGCCGGGCTGGCACGCCCGCCGACGGCCGAGGAGCGGCGCCTCCTCGATGCCTGCGAGCGCGGCTGCGCGGACGAGCTCGAGGCCAGCGCCGCCGCGTCCCTGCTCGGCGAGCGAGTGCTCGTGCGCGTGGTCCAGGGCGCCCCCGGAGACGAATGAACACCCCGTCACACGCGGCCCATCTCGCGCTCGAGCGCATGATCCAGCGGGCCCTCCGCAGCACGCGCTTCACCCAGGACTCCCCGGTGATGCCCGACGTGTGGATCGCCTACGGCCTGCGCGGCGGCGCCCTCGACCTCCTGCTGACGCCGCACTGGCAGACCGGCAGCGTCGGTCTGGCCGGCGCGCTGCATGCCCGGCTCGGCGGCGGTCCGCGACGTGTCGACGGCGCAGACCCGGCGCGCGCCGCGGCCATCGCCGTCACGCAGAGCACCATCGCCGCGAGCCTCACGCTCGAGGAGCTGGTGCGCGCCGCCCTCCCGCTCAGCCGCTGGTGGCACGAGTACCTCGTCGAACCGGCGAACGGCCACCCGCCCGGCGACCTGCTCGCGCTCTGGCGGGACCCGAACATCCAGCCGTCCCTGCGCGACGCGCTGCTGGCCGAGCTCGACGCGCTCGACCGGCCCGGGCGCGCGCACACGGACGCCCGCATCCTCGGCGGCGGGCCCGTACAGGCCGCGAGCGAGCGCCGCGTCAGCGGCGACCTGGTGTGGCTCGTCGAGGTCGCCGGCACGCTCGCGCGGCTGAACGCCGCCCGCGCCGACGGACGCGACCCGCTCCAGGGCAGCGACGTCGACGCGATGATGCAGGCGCTGCAGGCCGTGCGCGGCAGCTCGGCGGACGTGCTCGCGGCGTTCTTCGCGATGTTGGTCGGAGCGCCGCCGATCGTCGGCCCGCAAGCGTGTCTGTGGCGCGTGGATCGCAACCGCTCCGGCGGCCTGGCGATGTTCTATTCGACCACGACGGTCAAGGCCGACGCCGCCCGCAAGGTGTTCGAGGTCCGCGGCGCGGGGGTCCGCTGGGCGCTCCTCGACAGCGGCGTCGACGCCACCCACCTCGCATTTCGTCGGCGTGGACCGACGGGCGACGCCGCCCGCGAATGGAGCACCGACACCCGGGTGATCGCGACCTACGACTTCTCCCGCGCCCGCACGCTCCTCGGCGCGCACGTCGCGGACGAGCTGGGTGGCATCGCAAGCGCGTTCAAGGCCGGCGGCGGCGCAGGGCGCGGCGCGGACGTCCCGCTGTCGACGTTGCAGGGCATCGACTGGAACGAGTGGGAGGCGAAGCTGCGGGTCCCGCACACCGCGGACGGCTATCGCCCGCCCGTGAACCGCCACGGCACGCACGTGGCCGGGATCCTCGCGGCGGACTGGCGCCCCGGCGACAGCCCGGACGACGAGCTGTCGCCGTCGTTGCTGTCGCCGCAGCACGAGCACGCGCGCACGGGCGTGGCCCCGGAGGTCGAGTTGTACGACATCAGGGTCACCGATGAGCGCGGCGCGTGCGACGAATTCTCCGTGATCGCCGCGCTGCAGTTCATCCGGGCGATCAACGGCCGGCGGGAGCACCTCGAGATCACCGGCGTCAACCTCAGCCTGTCGCTCGTCCATCACGCCGCGAATTACGCGTGTGGCCGCACCCCCGTGTGCGAGGAGGTCGAGCGCCTGGTCGCCAGCGGCGTCGTCGTCGTCGCGGCCGCGGGCAACCAGGGGCGCGCGCGCTACCTGACGACCGACGGCGAGCTCGACGAGGGCTATCGCAGCATCAGCATCACCGACCCGGGCAACGCCCCGTCGGCGATCACGGTCGGCGCGACCCATCGCCGCGACCCCCACGGCTTCGGCGTCAGCTACTTCTCGAGCCGCGGGCCGACCGGCGACGGCCGGGCCAAGCCCGACCTCGTCGCCCCCGGCGAGAAGGTCGTCTCGACGGTGCCGGGCAACCGTGAGGAGGCGATGGACGGCACGAGCATGGCCGCGCCGCACGTCAGCGGTGCCGCGGTGCTGCTGCTCGCGCGCCACCCGGAGCTCGCCGGCCGTCCGGCGGAGATCAAGCGGGTCCTGTGCGCGACCGCGATCGACCTCGGCCGCGAGTCCTACTTTCAAGGGGCGGGTCTGCTCGACATCCTGCACGCCCTCGAGTCCGTCTGACACCCGGGAGAGATCATCATGTTGTTCACACTCGAGGCCCTCGACGCGGCGGAGGGCGACAGCCTGCTCCTGCTGTACGGCACGGCGAAGCGCCCGCGGCTCATCATCATCGACGGGGGTCCACGCGAGACCTGCCGCGCCGCCCTGCTCCCGCGCCTGCTCGCCCTCCGCGACGTGTTCCCGGGCGGCGGCCGCGCGCCGCTCGCCGTCGAGCTCGCCGTCGTGACCCACGTCGACAGCGACCATATCGCCGGGATGGTCGCCCTGACCGGCCAGCTCCGCGGATCGGCGGACGAAACGGACGACCCCCCGATCGTCATCAAGGAGCTGTGGCACAACAGCTTCGACCGCGCGCTCGGTGAGCGTCAGGTGATCGAGGCCCTCGAGTTCGTCAACGGCCTGCCCGCAGCCGAGCTCCAGACCTCAGGGGTCGTCGCCAGCGTCGCGGAGGGCCGTCGCCTGGCCGAGGACGCGGCCGCGCTCGACATCGCGGTCAACGCGGAGTTCGCCGACCTCGTGCTCCGCGCCGACGACGGCGGCGTCGAGGTCCCGTGCGGCGACGGCCTCACGCTCACGGTGCTGGGTCCGGCCCAGGCGCAGCTCGAGGCGTTCCGCAAGGAGTGGCAGGCGTCGCTCGCGCGGGCGCGCGGGGCCGTCGCCGCGACCGGCGGCGGCGACACGAGCCGGCCCAACCTGTCCAGCATCGTGCTCCTCGCCGAGAGCGGGGGGCGCCGAATGTTGCTCCCCGGGGACGCGCGCGCCGATCACATCCTGGCCGGTCTCGAGGCCGCCGGCCTCCTGCCACCGGGCGGGACGATGCACGTCGACCTGCTCAAGCTGCCCCACCACGGCAGCTGCCGCAACAACACCGCCGAGCTGCTGACCCGGGTCACCGCCGACACGTACGTGATCTCGGCCGACGGCAAGCACGGCAACCCGGACCGCGAGACGCTCGAGCGCCTGGCCGAGGCCCGCGCCGGCGCCCGGTACACGGTCGCGTGCACGTTCCCCGCGGGCGCGGACCGGTTGGTCCGTGCGGATGAGCCGGGCGCCGACGAGCGCCGCGCCGCGTTGCATGCATTCACCGAGTGGGCCCGGCGCCAGCGCGAACGAGGCGTGACCGTCCAGCACCGCGATCCCGGGGCCCCGGCGGTGCGGATCGTCCTGGGCGACGAGACGCTGTGACGGCGGCAGCGTCCTGCGCACCATCACGCCGGTCCACCAGCTCAGAAGCGCAGCTCGAAGCCTGCGGACCAGGAGGCCTGTGAGCGACCGAGCCGCGGGCGCAGCGAAACACCGTACTTGCGCTGCCAGGCCCTCCATGCCCCGTGGCGGCGCGCGCCGACGGCGATCAGCGGGACTCCGACGGCGATCGCGGCGAGGCCGATGGGCATGAAGATCGCCGCAGCGAGCCCATAAAAGCAATCCGAACAGTCGGGATTCCGGGGGCGGGCAAGGTCGAGCACGCCCAGGCCGACGAGCGGAACGCCCAGGCTGCCGACGGCCACGCTCCCGGTGATGAGCATGGCGAGGCCGCGTCTGGGCGGGTCGGGCCGAAGAAGAGGGCGCTCCAGCGTCGCGGAAGACGCAGGTCCCTCGGGCTGGGCGATCTGCGCCGCTTCAGGGGGCGCGGCCGCGGGCGACCGAAGCAACATGAGCGTGAGCAGCGTCGTCGTGTTCGTCATCGGGCTCCCGTCTGGAATGCGCCGTGATCGGCGACGACCTGCCCCTGATTCACGCGGTGGTCCGGGCGCGCGCGGCCTCGAGGAGCAGCCGCTTCTCCGCGGCGCCGATGCTCTTGCGAGCGGCGTCGACGGCGTCGACGTTGACCGAGATCGAGGTGATGCCGAGCCGGACCAGCATCTCGGCGAACTCGGGCCGGTTCGAGGGCGCCTGGCCGCACAGCGAGGTCGTCAGGCCGTGCGCCTGGGCGGCGCGGATGATGCGGGTGATCGCGTCGACGACCGCGCCGTCGCTCTCGTCGAACAGCTCGGCGCAGGTCGACGAGTCGCGGTCGACGCCCAGCATGAGCTGCGTGAGGTCGTTGCTGCCGATCGAGACGCCGTGGATCCCGAGCCTGGCGTACTCGGGGATCCAGTACGCCACCGACGGCACCTCGGCCATGATCCAGCGCAGCAGCCCGCGATCGCGGCCCAGGCGGCTGCGGTCGATCCGCTCGAGGCAGCGCTCGAGCTCCCAGCGCGTGCGAACGAACGGGATCATCACGTGCAGGTTCGGCGTCTGCTCGCGCACCCGGGCGAGGACCTCCAGCTCGAGGTCGAAGAGCGCCGGGTCCTTCACGTAGCGGTAGCACCCGCGGTACCCGATCATCGGGTTCTCCTCGCGCGGCTCGTGCTGCTCGCCGCCGGTGAGCCCGCGAAATTCGTTGGTTCGAAAGTCGTAGGTCCGATACACCACGGGCCGCGGCGCGAACGCCCGGGTGATGCGCAGCAGCTTGTCGCACATCCGCGCCACGAACTCCTCGCCCTGCCCCTGCGCCAGCAGCTCGGCCGGATGTCGCCCGCCGAGCGCGTCGAGGATCATGAACTCGGCCCGCAGCAGCCCCACCCCGTCGACGGGCAGCGCCGCCGCCGCTTCGGCGAGGTCCGCCAGCGCGAGGTTGACGTACAGCCGGGTCGCCAGAGACTCGTGCGCGACCGAAGGCGCGACGGAGGGCGCGACCGAGGCCGCGATCGCCGGTGCGGCCGGCGCGGCCGCGGCCGCCGGCGAACCCGCCGTGACCTTGCCCTGGCGGCCGTCGATCGTGACGACCTCGCCGTCACGCAGCACGCGGGTGCCGTCGCGCGTGCCCACGACGCAGGGGATCCTGAGCTCGCGGCTGACGATCGCGGCGTGGCAGGTCATTCCACCCGAGTCGGTGATGATGCCCGCCGCGCGGCGCAGGGTCGGCACCCAGTCGGGCGAGGTCATCGGCGCGACCAGCATCTCGCCCGTCTGCAGCAGCGCGCCCTCCGACGGCGACTTCAACACCCGGACCTTGCCGGACGCGATCCCGGGCGACGCGCCGAGGCCCGAGATCAGCAGGGTCCCGTCCGCGGCCGCCCCGGGGCCCGTGGCGTCCTGCGCGAGGGTGGTGATCGGTCGCGTCTGGACGATCGAGAACTCCCCGCCGGCCTCGGCCCACTCGATGTCCTGGGGGGCCCCGTAATGGGCCTCGATCCGCAGGCCGATCGTCGCCAGCGCCTCGGCCTCCGGATCCGACAGCACCCGCCGCGCGGCCTCCTCGGGCGTCAGCGTGACCCGCTGCTCGCCGCCCGCGGCGTCGCGCACGATCTTGAACTCCTTGTGGCCCACGCGGGCCGATCGCAGCGTCGGCCCGCGCCGGTCCAATACATATGTGTCGACCTCGACCTGACCGCCGACGACCACCTCGCCGAGGCCGAACGCCCCCTCGATCACGACGGTGTCGCGGGCGCCCGTCGCCGGGTCCGCGGTGAACATCACCCCCGAGCGCGCCGAGTCGATCATGCGCTGCACGACCACCGCGATCGTCGGCTCCTCCCGCATACCCTCGGCGTTGCGATACGACAGCACCCGCGGCCCATACGCCGACACCCAGCAGTCCACCAGGCGCTCGAGCAGCGCCGCCGACCCGACGACGTTGGTGAAGGTCTCGTGCATCCCGGCGAACGAGGTCGCGCCGGTGTCCTCGCTCGTCGCCGACGAGCGCACCGCCACCGCGACGTCCGGACCGAGCTTCGCGTAGGCCGCGAGCACGGCCGCGCGGACGTCGTCCGGGACGCCCGCGCGACGGACCAGCGCGCGCATCTGGTCGGCCGCGTCGGCCAGCGCCTGCGGTCGCTCGACATCGGCGGCCGCGAAGCAGCGCTGCAGCTCCTCGCGCACGCCGCCGGCGTCGAGCGCGGCGAGGAACGCGGCGGTCGTGACGACGAAGCCCGGGGGCACGGGGATGCCCGCGCGGGTCATCTCTCCGAGGTTGGCCCCCTTGCCGCCCACGATGGGGCCGCTGGACTTGCTGAGCTCGTCGAACCAGGCGGTATATTGCGGCACATGCGGCATGGGCGGTGTTCAGCAAACCTCGTGCCATGGCCCGCGCGCTCGCCAGGTCTGGTGTTTTGCCGGCGGCGCCCGCCGACGGTGCAATCTCTGCGTCTCGGCGAACTATCGGCGACCGCGTCGGCGCGGCGGGCCGAGCTTCATTCGAAGCGCAGCGCCTCGATGGGCCGCAGCCGGGAGGCCTTGCGGGCCGGGAACGCGCCGAACACGACGCCGATCACCACCGACACGGCGAGGGCGATGAGCCCGGAGGTCATGGAGAGGACGAGGGGCACGTTCAGGAGCCGGCTGGCGACGAAGGCCCCGCCGACGCCGATGACGACGCCGATGAGCCCGCCGATCCCGGCCAGCACGACGGCCTCGACGATGAACTGCTGCAAGATGTCGCCGGCCCGCGCCCCGATCGCGCGGCGGACACCGATCTCGCGGGTCCGCTCGGTGACCGAGACGAGCATGATGTTCATGATCCCGATCCCGCCGACCACCAGCGAGATCGCGGCGACGCCGGCGAGCAGCGCCGTGAGCACGCCGGTGACCGACCCCAGCAGCTGCTGGATCTCGCGCAGGTCGCGGACGTTGAAGTCGTCCGCCTCGCCGTGGAGCACCCGCCGGCGCTGGCGCAGCAGCGCCTCGATCTCGGCCTTCGCCGCGTCGGTGTCGGCCTCCGACGTGGAGGACACCATGATCATGCCGACGTGCTGGTCGCCCGCGATCCGGCGCGCGAAGGTGGTGTGCGGCATGATCACGAGGTTGTCCTGGTCCTGTCCGAAGGTGGACACGCCCTTCGCCGCCAGCACGCCGACGACGGTGCAGGTCAGGTCGTGCAGGCGCAGCTCGGCGCCCAGCGGGTCCCCGTCCGCGAACAGCTCGGTCACGACGGTGCCGCCGACGACGCAGCTCTTGCTCGCCTGCCGCAGGTCCTCCTCCGCCAGCTCGCGCCCGCGGACCGTGTGCCAGTCGCGGATGTCGAAGTAATCGGAGGTGGTGCCGACGAGGCTGGTGGTGAAGTTGTGCTCGCCCGCGACGGCCCGCATCGACCGGCTGCTGACCGCCGCCGCCCGCCGCACCGAGGGGCACTCGTGGCGGATCGCGTCCATGTCCGCGCGGGTGAACAGCGGGGCGCTGCGCATGCTCCCGTTGAACGCCCCGTGGTCCTGACCGCCCGGGAGCACGATCAGCATGTTGCTGCCGAGGCTCGAGATCTCGGCGCCGACGCGGGCCGAGGCGCCGGCGCCCATCGCCTGCATGAGGATGACCGCGGCGACGCCGATGACGATCCCCAGCGTCGTCAACAACGAGCGCATCTTGTTGCGGGCGAGCGCGCGGAGGGCGAGCGCGAGGGTGTCGCTGATCTTCACGCCGCCGCCCTCCGATAGGCGCCGTCGCTGGCGACCACGCCGTCGCGGAACACCACGTGGCGGGAGGCATACGCCGCGATGTCACGATCGTGGGTGACCATCACGATCGTCAGCCCCTGGTCGCGGTTGAGGCGGACCAGCAATTCCATGATCTCGGCGCCGGTCCGCGAGTCGAGGTTCCCGGTCGGCTCGTCGGCCAGCACGATGTACGGGCGATTGACCAGCGCGCGGGCGATCGCCACCCGCTGCTGCTGCCCGCCGGACAGCTGATTCGGCGCGGCCCGCTCCCGACCCGCCAGGCCGACCGCCGCGAGCACCTCACGGGCCCGTCGCTGCCGCTCGCGCACCGCGACCCCGGCGTACACGAGCGGCAGCTCGACGTTCTCCTGCGCCGAGGTCCGCGGCAGCAGGTTGAAGCCCTGGAACACGAAGCCGAACCGCTCGTTGCGCAGGCGGGCCAGCACGTCGTCCGGGAGGTCGTCCACGGCCGTCCCCTCGATGCAGTAGCGCCCCGAGGTGGGCGTATCCAGGCAGCCGAGGATGTTCATGCAGGTCGACTTCCCGGACCCCGAGGCGCCGAGGATGGCGACGAATTCACCGGCGTGAATGTCGAGGTCGACGTCCCGGAGCGCGACGAAGGCCGCGTCTCCGGCGCCGAAGATCTTCGACACGCCGCGCAGGGACAGCAGCGGGCTGGCGGTGAGGGCGGTCATTCCCCGGCCTTTCCGACGCCGACGAGGACGGCTTCGTCGGAGCGCAGCGCGCCGCGCACGGCGCTGCGGGTGCCGTCGGTGACGTCGACGGTGACCGGGACGAAGCGGGCGACGCTGGCCGTGTCCTCGACCCACACGCCGTGGGCGGCGCTTCGGGTGTTGCCGGGGGGCGTGAAGCGCAGGGCGACGTTGGGGACGACGATCGCGTCGGTCGCGTGGGCGGTGACGACCTTCACGGAGGCCGTCATCCCGGGGCGCAGGCGATGGCCCGGGTTGTCGACGACCAGCACGGCCTCGTAGGTGACGACGTCCTGGGTGATCTTCGGCTGGCTGTGCAGCTCGCTGACCGCCGCGGCGAAGCTCTCGTCGGGGAATGCATCCACCGTGAAGCGCGCGGCCTGGCCGACCGCGACCTGGCCGACGTCGGCCTCGTCGATCGCGGCGATCACCCGCATCCTGGCGAGGTCCTCGGCGATGACGAACAGCTCCGGCGCGGCGAGCATGGCCGCGACGGCCTGCCCGGGGTCGACGGCGCGCGTGATGACGACGCCGTCGATCGGCGCGCGGATCTCGGCGTGCTCGACGTTGGTCAGCGCCAGCGCATGGTTCGCGCGCTGCAGCTCGAGCGTCGCCCGGGCGCTCTTCACGTGATTGGCGGCCCGCAGCTCGGCGTCGACGGCGGCGTCGAGCTCGGCCGTGGCGACCACGCCGCGCCCCGCCAGCGGCTGGATGCGTCGGCGCTCGCGCGCGGTCCGGGCCGCGTCGAGCTCGGCCTCCGCGAGCGCGACCCGGGCGGCCTGCAGGTTGGCGTGGGCCTGGTCGAGCTGGGCGCCCAGCGCCGCGGTGTCGAAGCGCGCGAGCACCTGGCCGCGACGCACGTGGTCGTTGAAGTCGACCGCGACTGTGGCGATGCGCCCGGAGATCTCCGGGCCCACCGCGACCGTCCCGCGCGCCTCGAGCCGGCCCGTCGCGCTGACCTCGTGCGTCACCTCGCCGCGCACGACCGGCACGGTGTGAAACACCGGGGCGGGGGCCGCCTGCCCGGTGTACACGACCGCGGCCGCGGCGATCGTGCCGCCGAGGACCGCGAGGCCGAGGCCCCAGCGCAGCAGCCGGCCGCGCAGGTGGTGGCGACGCTCGTCGGCGAGGAGCTCGGGCAAGGCAGGATGGGTCTCGACAGTCGCGGTGGTCATCGTCGTGATCGATGGGGGTGAGGGCGGCGCCGTCGCTGACAGCAAGTTCCACGCCAGTCGCAGGCTGGCCGTCGCCTCGAGCGTTCGGCGACGCTCGCAGCCCCGGGCGCCTGGTTTGCGCGGCCGTGCAGGACTTGCACGAGGTGCAGAGGACAGGGCGCCAGGTCGTGCGCCCGTCGCCGCTGCTCACGGGGCGACGATGCGGCCGGGCGCGCCTGCGGTGCCGTCCTGCGTGTGGCAGGCGTTGCAGTCGCCGGTCGTCTGCGGGCTGGCCATCGCGCGCACGCGGTCGCCCTGGAGGACGCGGGCCTTGATCGGGAACGCGATCGCGCCGGCCTGCTCCTCGAGGTCGTAGAGGAAGTTGCCGGACGGGCCGACGGGGAGCTGGATCACCCGGTCGTCGGCGGTCGTGATCTCGACGACGATCGGCGCGTCGGCGTCGTCGGACCCGTAGCAGTCGTCGGGCTCGTGTCCGGTCGGGTAGACGGTCCCGGCGATCGCCAGGCGGTCGGCGATCTCGGGCTCCTGCGTCTTGTGGCAGGTCAAGCACGCCATGCCCGGGTGCATCAGCGGCGACTCCTGGTCGCCCTTGGTCCAGTACACGTCGCTGCTGCACACCGGCTCGTGGCTGAACGGATCGCCGCCGGTCGTCGGACCACCCGTCGTCGGACCACCCGTCGTAGCGACGGTGTCGCCGCCCGAGGTCGTCGGCGCGGCGGTCGTCGTCGACGACGAGCCGGTCGCGTCCGTGTCGGAGCCGCCGGGGTCGGACTGGCCGCACGCGGCGCCCAGGGCGAGCGCCACGACGAGGAGAGTGTTGCGGATCATGGGCTCCTCCTTCGGATCATTGCGGGGTGTCGCAGCTCGCCCAGTCGACGATCTGCGCCTTCTCGTCGGCGGACAGGCCGCCGCCCGGCGGCATCGCGCCCATCTCGACCTCGGACCTGGCGAGGTCGGCGTCCATGACCGCGTCGTCGTACTTGTCGAAGTTGATGTCGGCGGGCGCGCCGGCGCGGCTCGGGCCGTTCAGCGTGGTGCTGTGGCAGCTCGTGCACTTGGCCCACGCCGTCATCTCGGCGTACTTCGGCACGGTGATCGCCTTGCAGTCGACCTGCGAGCCGCCGCCGCCGCTGCAGGCGGTAACGGCAGCGGACAGGGTGATCGAGGCGGCGAAGATCTGGACGAGGCGAGCAGGGTTCATGGAGTCTCCTGCGCTCACCCACAGCAAGACTCGTGCCAGGCGCGAACGCAGCGCGGGCGGCCGGGGTTGTGCGACCGCCGCGCAGATGATGCGCCTCGCTGCAACGCGTTCACGCCGGGGGCGCGGTCGAGGTCGGTGGCGTGCGACCAGGCGGACCTGACAAAGAGCCGTCGTGGCGCTGGCCCGCGGCTTGCTTGGAGCCGCTGGCAATGGTCCACGGTCCATCGATGCGCCCCGGCCTCGCGTGCGGACTCTTGCTGCTCGCTACAGCGTGCACGGGCCAGTCCTTCGAGCTCGGTCGCGAGAGCGTCGCCGGGGTCGCACCCGGACCGCGGATCTCGCACGACCCGGCGCCGGGGACCGCCGTGTGGATGGCGCGGCACTTCGCCGACGTGCTGGAGATCCAGCGGGCGGTGATCGCGGGCGACCTGTTGGGCGTGCGCGCCCCGGCGCGTCGCCTGGTCGAGCGGACCGATCCCTACCCCGAGTCGTGGCGGCCGTTCGTGGCCGGGAACCTGCGGCTCGCCGAGTCTGCCCTGACGGCCCGGAGCCTCGCGGACGCGGCCCAGGCCGCCGCCGGCCTGGCGAACAATTGCGGCGAGTGCCACGAGGCCGTCGGCCTGGGACCGGGCCTCGGCGCCGCCGCTCCGCCGTCGGCGGATGCTCGCGACGCGCCGCTGCACATGCTCCGCCACCAGTGGGCCGCGGAGCGCATGAGCGACGCGCTGGTGTCTCACGGCGACGCGGCCTGGCGCGCGGGCGCCGAGGCGCTGACCGACGCGCCGCTGCGCCCGACCATCCTCCCCACGGACGTGAACCACCCCGCGGCGTTCGACGCGCTCGCCGAGCAGGTCCACGAGCTCGGCGCGCGCGCCCGGACGGCCGCCTCCTGGTCCGACCGCGCGGTCGTGTACGGGGAGCTCCTGACCACCTGCGCGGCGTGCCACCGCGAGCTGATGACGGGTCGGTTCCCGTACCTGGCGCGCACGTCGAGCGGCGGGGGGGTCGAGTGAAGGCGATCACGACGGCGCTCCATCGCGGCACGCTCTGGTCGCGGGTCGCGGTGATCCTGGTGCTCGTCGCGGCGGCCGTGGCGGTCGTCACCACCGACGCGCTGCACGCTCCGCTGGTGCGCATGCTCGAGCTCACCGAGCGGGTGCTCGCCGCCAACCCGCTGCTCGGAGCGGCGCTGTTCGTGCTGTTCGCGGCGCTGTCGGGGGTGCTGGCGTTCTTCTCGAGCGCGGTGCTCGTGCCGGTCGCGGTCTACACCTGGGGCCTGCCGCGCAGCGCGGCGCTGCTGTGGCTCGGCTGGGTGCTGGGCGGGGCCTGCACCTACGCGATCGGCCGCTGGCTCGGGCGACCGCTCGCGGGGCTGGTCTCGCCGGACAAGCTCGCCCGGTACGAGCGCAAGGTCACCCGCGAGACCCCGTTCGGCCTGGTCGTCCTGTTCCAGATGGCGACCCCCTCGGAGGTCCCGGGCTACCTGCTCGGCACGCTGCGCTACAGCTTCCTCCGCTACATCGCCGTCGTCGCCGTCGCCGAGCTGCCCTACGCGATCGGCACGGTGTACCTCGGCGAGAGCTTCGTCGAGCGCCGGGCCCTGCCGTTCGTGATCCTCGGGCTGGTCGCCGCGAGCTTCGGCGGGTGGGCGTACAGCAGGCTGCACCGCCGGCTCGACGCGGCCGGGGCGGGCGCGCCCGACGCGGCGGTCGTCTCGCCGTCCTGAACCCGGCGTGGATCCACGGGCTCATCCGCCGGCCGACTCGCGGCGACGACGGCGCAGCGACAAGCCGAGGAGGAGCAGGAGCGACCACCCGGTCCGGTCGCCGGCGCTCGCGCAGCCGCAGCCGCCGTCGCCGTCGGTCGCGCCGGTGCCGTCGTCCGTGCCGCCCTCGCCGGGGCTGTCGGTGCCCGATGCGGGCGCCGTGGTGGCGGGCTCGCTGGTGGCGTCGGTCGGGCCGCCGCCGCTCGTGCTCGTCGTGGTGGCTGCGCTGGTGGTGGGCTCGCCGTTGGGGTCGTCGCCTGTCGTGTCGTCGCCGGTGTCGCTCGCGGTCGACGCGGTCGTCGAGGCGCCGCCCGTGCTCGAGCCATCGGTGTCGCCGCCGTCCGACCAGCCGCAGTACTCGCCCCACGATGTCTCGGGCGGGGGGTCGGGCTCGTCGGGGACGATGACCGGGGGCGGGTCGCAGATCCCCGCGCAGCAGGGGTCGAGCGCGACGTCGGCGAGCGCCTCGTCGAAGATCGCCGCGAGCGCGCCCTCGAGCTGGTCCTGGTCGGCGGCCGCGTGCGGCGCTCGCAGGCCGCCGGAGCCCCAGTCGGCCAGCTTGGCGAGCGACGCGGAGACCTGCGGCGAGCCGATCGCGTCGCCGAAGCCGATCACGTGGGTGACGACGCCGTCGGCGTGCATCTGCTTGAGCGGCGCCTGCACCTGCGCGTCGGTCGAGTTGTACAGGCCGTCGGTGATCAACACGTTGAAGAACGGCGTGCTCTCCGTGCACGGGTTCGGCGCGTCCGGCTGCATGCACGCCTGCCTGTGACTGGCCAGGTTCTGCGCGACGAGCAGCAGCCCGCGGTGGGTGTAGGTCGCGGAGCCGCTGCACGCCTGCGGGATCGGGCCGTTCTGGTCGCAGCGCGGCATGTGGCTCAGCGTCTCGCGCGTGAACCCCGGCGGGTCGACGAGCGAGCCGTCCTGGAAGGTCCAGGAGATCGGCGGCCCGCCCCATGGATCGCCGCAGCCCGGCTGGGCGCACGAGCTCGCCGGGTCGAGCGCCCACGCGATGTTCTCCGCGAGGCACGGCCCGTAGTCGACCACGATCTTCTCCTCGGGCGGCATGTCGCCGCCGAACACGGCGAGGCCGATGTACGCGAGATCCTCGACGCGTCGCCCCGGGTCGTTCATGACCGCGTGCGCGAAGATCGAGCCCGAGCCGATCAGCGAGTCGCGCAGCAGGTCCCAGCCGCCCTGGCCCTGCAGGGCGTGCTGTGTGCCTCCGCCGAGGTTCAGCATCGACGAGGAGGCGTCGATCAGGACCATCGCGCGCGGCGCCTGCTGGCCGCAGGTCCCGCCGCCGATCTCCTGCTCGAGCGCGACGCCGAGCGGGTCGAGCGCGTCCCAGGGCGCCGATGGACAGGCGATCGCCAGCGGCTGACCGGTCCCGCCGGCGCCAGCGAGGGCGGCGGCGAACGGCGCGTCGATGGCGTCCCCGAGCGTGACGACGTAGGTCGGCACCCCGGCGACGTACAGCGCCTGCGCGGCGCTCGCCGGGTCCTCCGTCGGGGGCACCAGCGGGGCGCCGCCGGCCGGGCCGGTCCATGCGCCGGCCGTCAGCAGCACGATCGCCGCGGGGCGCTCGCCGGGCTCGTCCGGGTGGTCCTTCGCCGCCTGCTCGAGCACGGCGCGGGCTCGCTCGAGCCCGCCGGACGTCCAGCGATCGATGCCGTCGAGCTGCCCGGCCAGCGGCGGCGGCAGGGCGCCGAGCGCCGCGACGATCGCCTCCGCGTTCGTGCACTCGTGGTAGGCGTGCCCGGGGCCGAGCAGGTCGTACGGGGCGACATCCACGGCGGTCCCGTCGATCAGCCCGCTCGCGTCGCCGGGGATCGCGGTGCCGGGGAGCGCCGGATCGGGGTCGTGCCCGTAGCGCAGCAGGCCGAGCATGAAGTGCGTCCGCAGCAGACCGTCGTTGGTCGCCATCAGGCCCGTGATCGCCTCCACGGCGGCCTTCCAGCGCGTCCGGTAGGGGTCATACTCCTCGTTCATCGCCGTCGAGTAGTCGACCACGAACAGCACGAGCGGCTTCTTGAACCCGCAGGCCGCCTCCTGCGGACAGACGGGCGCCGCGGCGGCCAGCGGCAGCCCGTCGCGCGCGGCGACCAGCGCGACGGCCGTCAGCAGCCCGAGCCGCGCGCCGCGGCGTCGCCACGAGGCTCGTCGGGCTCGTTCGCCCGACGGACCGTCGGCCCGGGCAGGTTTTCTCGTCATGACGGCTCTCCGGAGCGGTGCATCAGCAAGACGGGTGCCAACGCCCGCGTCAGTGCTCCCCCGGATATCCGGCCCCGCCGCGCGAAGCATTCGGAGGCGCTGTGCGAGTCCGGGCCCGTCGTGAGGTGCAGGCCGTGCAGGCGGCGGCAGGCCGTGCGCGCGGGGCCGGGCCTGGCGTGGCGAAGCGAGGGCCGCGGTCCGTGGCACGGGGCTTGCTCGGTCGACGGTGATGCGAGCCTGCGCGATCCTTCGGCGTCCCTCGATCGTCCTCGGTGCGCTCCTCACGTGCGGGTGTCCGGCGAGCGAGGCGGCCGACGAGACCGGCACGACGCAGGCGGACACGAGCGCGGCGCCGACGGGCGGCGCGACGAGCGGCGGGAGTCCGACGAGCGGCGGGGGCACGTCGGGCGGCGGGGGCACGTCGGGCGGTACGGACGCGACGAGCACGGACGCGACGAGCACGGACGCGACGAGCGGCACGGACGCGACGAGCGGCACGGACGCGACGAGCGGCACGGGTACGACGGGAGCGCCGTTCGAGTGCGAGCCGCCGGTCGGCGAGACGGACGGGGCGAGCGGGACGACCGCCGAGGGCGAGACGGACACGACGACCGGGGAGTCGCCGGCGCCGATCGCCGACTGGGAGACCTATGTGGCGGCCGAGTGCGCGGCGTTCGTCGACTGCGGGTGCGTGGCGCCGAAGGGGCTCGGCGCGGACCTGGACGGGTGCGTGGCGACTCGTGGGGCCGAGCTCGCGGCGCTCGCCGGTCAGGGCTACGCGTGGGACGGCGCGTGCGCGGCGCTTCGCCTCGCGGGGGTCGCCCAGGCGTGCGCCGGCGGCGAGATGCCGTGCGCGGCGAAGGCGTGCGAGCTGTTCCACGGCGAGGTCGACGACGCGCAGGCGTGCGAGTCGTTCGAGGGCGCGACGCTCTGGCCCGACGCGTCGACCTGCACGGCCGACCTGTCGTGCACCGGCGGGCTGTGCGTCCCGGCGTGCGGCGGCCTGACCGTGTGCGACGGTGAGCTGTGCGCCGCCGACGAGGGTTGCTTCTACGACGACGGGGACGTCGGCTCGTGCATCCCCGACAACGGCGAGGGCCAGCACTGCGGCCATATCTACGGTCCCGGCTGCGCGGCGGGGCTGATCTGCGCCGGCGACGACCTCTGGGACGGGACGTGCGTGCGCGTCGGGGCCGCGTGCGAGGCGTGCGCGGGGGCGTGCGAGCCGGGGCTGTTCTGCGACGGCTCGACCCACCTGTGCTGGCCGCGCTTCCCCGCGGGTGCGCCGTGCGGCGCGGGCGAGCACTGCGAGAGCCTGCAGTGCGGCCCGGACGCTCGCTGCGCGCCGGTCCCCGGCGAGGGCGAGGCGTGTCCTGGCAAGGTGTGCGCGGCGGGGCTCGCGTGCGGCTGGCCGAACTTCTGCTGGAAGATCGCGGGGCGCGGCGAGCCGTGCCCGGGGCTCTACCACTGCGAGCCCGGCCTGGTGTGCGGCGACGTCGGGGTGTGCGAGCCGCCCGTCTGCCACGCGCTGTGACAGCGCGGCGCGGCCGTACCGGGCTCGACCCGACGGCCGCGAGCGCGCTCGCAGCGGCGCGGTCACGGGGTGAAGGTCAGGTCGGCGGCGGTCTGCAGCACGAACAGGCGCTGGCCGACGGCCGGGGCGTCGTCGCCGGGGAAGAACTGGGGATCGCCGTGGTAGGCGCCCGCGACGACGAGCCCGAGCGGATCGACGGCGAGGCGGGTGTAGTACGCGCTGTCGTCGTCGTCGATCCCGGGCATCCAGGTCGCGGTGATGCCGGCGCCGTCGACCCAGGTGGCCACGAACATCGCCGGCGACGCCGGCGCGAGCCGGTGGGGCGGCGCGAAGATCTCGTGGTAGCTGTAACCGGTCCACGAGAAGCCGCCGCCGGGACGGGCGACCACGTCGAAGCTCTCGTTCGAGAGGTTCCGGCCGAAGCACAGGTTCGTCGTGCGCGTGTAGCCGGCGCCGCTCGGGGTGTACACGGCGAACAGCGCCCGGCTGTCGCTCTCGCCGAGGCCCCCGGCGAGGCCGTCGCCGTCGTCGCACGCGACGTCGGGGGTGGCCCAGCCGACGACCGCGAGGCTGCCGTCGTCGGCGCGCGCGAGCCCGTCGGCGAGGACGAACCCGGGGCCGCCGTATTGCGCGCTGAAGTCCCACGGGGGCGCCGCGCCGGGCGTCCAGGCCGCGGGGTCGAAGCGCGCGAGCACGAGGTCGCCGTCGGGCGCCGCGAGGGGCTGCGTGAACAGCAGGAGGCCCCGGAAGTCGCCGAGGACGACCAGTCGGCGCCCGTCGCGGACGATCCGGCGCAGGCTCGCGTAGCCGCCGGAGTCGAGGCAGGCCGACGCGTCCATGGCGCCGGTGACGGCGTCGACGCGGGCGAGGAACATGTGGCGGTCGTCGAAGTCCTGGCCGTGGCACTCGCCGGCGAGGTAGAGGGCGTCCGCGTGGACGACCATGTCCGCGACGTGGACGACCGGGGGATCCTCGTGGCAACGCAGCCACACGGGCTCGCCGTCCGGGGTCAGCTTGAGCACGAACGCCTTGGTGGCGTAGCCGTCGCAGGCGAGGCCGTCGACGACGAAGGGGGAGGAGCCGGCGCCGGCGACGAAGATGCTGCCGTCAGGGTGCACAGCGACCGCCGAGGGGTCGACGTCGTACTCGTTCACGTTGTCCGGCTCGCCGAACGAACGCCCCCACCGCGGGGTCCCCGTGCGGTCGACCCGGGCGACGAACGCGTCCGTGACGCCCATCGCCGCCGCGCCGAGGCCGAGGCCGGGCTCGATGCCATGATGGCTTCCGGTCACGAGGATGTCCCCGCACGGGTCGACGGCGAGGTCGCGCGGGACCGTCCCCTCGCTCGCGCCGCGCAGGAGGCCGGTGCACACGCCGCCCGGGCACGGCAGGGGCTCGCCGCAGAGCAGGGGCTCGCCGGTCGTCGCGTCGGCGGCCGTCGTATCGGCGGTCGTCGTGGCGGCGGCGGTCGTATCGATGGCGAGCGTATCGGCGGTCGTCGTCGGGTCCGCGGCGCCGGTCGTCGTCGCCGTCGTGGACGCGTCGGCGGTCGCCGTCGCGGACGCGTCACCGCTCGCGTCGGCGGGCGCCCCCGACTGGCAGGCGAGGACGAGGCAGGCGAGCGGGAGCGGACGGAGCCGGGACATGCCGGACGCAGAGCAAGGCGTGTGCCACGGGCCGTGACGACGGACGCGAGGCGGGGCACGCCACAGCACGGGCTGCGGGGGGGAGCCGACTCGCGGCGCAGAAGGTGCGTCTGCCCGCACGGACTGCCGGACAGGGCGCTGCGATCCTGCCTGCGCCGCGCGGCGCAGGCCCACGGCGCCGGAATGGCGGCCGGGCGGACGTGGCACGCAGATTGCTCCGGGCGAGGTCCATGACCGGGCCGCTGACCCTCACTTTCCTCGGCGCGAACGGGACCGTCACCGGCTCGAAGCACCTCATCGACGACGGCCACGTGCAGGTGCTCGTCGACTGCGGCCTGTTCCAGGGCTACAAGCAGCTGCGGCTGCGCAACTGGCAGGACCTCCCGCTGCCCGCGCGGGCGCTCGACGCGATCGTCCTGACCCACGCGCACATCGACCACAGCGGCTACCTGCCGGTGCTCGCGCGCGCCGGCTACCGCGGCGCCGTCTACTGCACGCCCGCGACCGCGGCGCTGTGCGAGGTCCTCCTGCCCGACGCCGGCCACCTGCAGGAGCTCGACGCCGGATACGCCAACCGCCACGGCTTCTCGCGCCACCACCCGGCGCTGCCGCTGTACACCGCCGACGACGCCCGTCGCGCGCTCGAGCTGCTGCGACCGGTCGAGCCCGGCGAGCGCTTCAAGCTGCCGGGCGGGCTGCACGCGACCTTCACCCGCGCGGGCCACATCCTCGGCGCCGCCTGCGTGACCGTCGAGGCCGGCGGCCGCACGACGCTGTTCTCGGGCGACCTCGGGCGCGACCACGACGTGATCATGGACCCGCCGGAGCCGCGGCCGGCGGCCGACGTGGTGGTGATGGAGGCGACCTACGGCGACCGCCTGCACGACCCCGGCGACCCCGCGGAGGCGCTCGGCGCCGCCGTCCGCCGGACGGTCGAGCGCGGCGGCGTCGTCCTCATCCCGGCGTTCTCGGTCGGCCGCACGCAGACCCTGCTGGTCCTGCTCCACCGCCTGCGCGCCGCCGGCAAGATCCCTGAGATCCCGATCCACGTCGACAGCCCGATGGCCACCTCGGTGACCGGGCTCTACGCCCGCCACGCCCGCGAGCACCGCCTCGATATCGCGACCTGCCGCGCCGTGTTCGACGACATCTCGTACACGCGCGACGTCACCGCTTCCCAGGAGATCGACCGCCGCGGCGGGCCGTGCGTCGTGATCTCCGCCAGCGGGATGGCGACCGGCGGGCGCGTCGTCCACCACCTCAAGCGCTTCGCCCCGGGGCCCGAGAACATGATCCTGCTCGCCGGCTTCCAGGCCGGAGGCACCCGCGGCGCCGCCCTCGCGGCGGGCGCCACGAGCGTCAAGATCCACGGGCAGCACGTCCCGGTGCGCGCCGAGGTGGCCCGCCTCGACAGCCTGTCGGCGCACGCCGATCAGCGCGAGCTGCTCGCCTGGCTCGGCGCCGGCCCGCGTCCGCGGCAGATCTTCCTCGTGCACGGCGAGCCCGACGCGCTCGACGCGCTGCGCGTGGCGATCCGCGAGCAGCTCGGCTGGGACGCGACCGTCCCCGACTACCGGGACATCGTGGACCTGTGACGGCGCCCATCACCGGCCTGTCCGAGGCCGAGGCGGCGCGACGGCTCGCGCGCGACGGCCCCAACACGCTCGCCCGCGACCGGGGTCGCGGGCTGGGGGCGCTCGTCCTCGACGTCGTGCGCGAGCCCATGCTCGCGCTGCTGTTGATCTGCGCCGGCGTCTACCTCGTGCTCGGCGACCGGCGGGAGGCCGCCATCCTGCTGACCTGCGTGCTGCTCGTGCTGACGATCACGATCGTGCAGGCGCGCCGGACCGACCGCGCCGTCGCGACCCTGCGCGACCTGTCGAGCCCGCGCGCCCTGGTGATCCGCGACGGCGTCGAGCGCCGCATCGCCGGCGCCGAGGTCGTGGTCGGCGACGTCGTGCGCCTCCACGAGGGCGACCGCGTGCCCGCGGACGGGACGCTGCTCGCGGCGACCAACCTCGCGATCGACGAGTCGCTGCTGACCGGCGAGTCGCTCGCCGTCGCCAAGCAGGCCGACGCCGCCGCGCGGGTGTTCTCCGGGACCCTGGTCGTGCGCGGCCACGGGGCCGCCGAGATCGACGCGACCGGGGCGCGCAGCGAGCTCGGGAAGATCGGCCTGTCGCTCGCCGCGCTGGCGCCGGAGCCCTCGCGGATCCAGCGCGAGATCGGCCGCCTGGTGCGGCTCTTCGGGCTCGCGGGCGCGGCCTGCTGCGTCGCCGTGCTCCTGATCTTCGGGCTCGGCCGCGGCGCGTGGCTCGAAGGTCTGCTCGCCGGCCTCACCGTCGCCATGTCGCTGCTCCCCGAGGAGTTCCCGGTCGTCCTGACCGTGTTCCTCGCGCTCGGCGCGTGGCGGATGTCGCGACGTCGCGTGCTCGTCCGCCGCGTCCCCGCGCTCGAGGCCCTCGGCGCCGCGACCGTGCTGTGCGTCGACAAGACCGGCACGCTGACCCACAACCGCCAGTCCGTGGTCGAGCTGCGGGCCGGCGCGGAGTCCTGGCGGGTCGCCGACGAGGGCTCGCCCCCGCCCCCCCGGCTCCACGCGCTCGCCGAGCACGCCGCGCTGGCGAGTCGGCGCGAGACCTTCGACCCGATCGACGAGGCGTGCGGGCGCCTGCTCGCCGGGCGGGCGCCCGGGCTCGAGCACCCGGACTGGACGCAGGTGCGCGACTACCCGCTGACGCCGGAGCTGCTGGCCGTGACCCACGTGTGGCGCACGCCCGCGGGCCTGACCGTCGTCGCCGCCAAGGGCGCCCCGGAGGCGCTCGCCGGGCTGTGTCACCTCGACGACGGCGCCCGCGAGGCCCTGCGCCGCGACCTCGCGGCGATGACGGGCACCGGCCTGCGCGTGCTCGCGGTCGCCCGCGCGGACCACCCCGCGGGCGCCCCGCTGCCGGAGCACCCGGGCGGCTTCGCGTTCACCTGGATCGGCCTGGTCGGGCTGCAGGACCCGCCCCGCGTCGAGGTCGCCGCGGCGCTGGCCGAGTGTCGCCGCGCGGAGATCCGCGTCATGATGATCACCGGCGACTACCCCGGCACCGCCCAGGCCGTCGGCGCCGCGGTCGGCCTGGCGGCGGACCGCCTGCTCACCGGCGCCGAGCTGGCCGGGCTGGCCGACGCCGACCTGCCCGCGCGGCTGCGCGGCGTCGAGATCTGCGCGCGGGTGATGCCCGACCAGAAGCTCCGCATCGTGCGCGCGCTGCAGGCCCGCGGCGAGGTCGTGGCGATGACCGGCGACGGGGTGAACGACGCCCCGGCCCTCAGGGCCGCGCAGATCGGGGTGGCGATGGGCGGGCGCGGCACCGACGTCGCCCGCGAGGCCGCCGCGATCGTCCTGACCCGCGACGACTTCACCGACCTGGTCGCCGCGATCCGCGAGGGTCGGCGGATCTTCGACAACCTCCGCAAGGCGCTCGGGTTCATCGTCGCGGTCCACGTGCCGATCGCCGGGGTCGCCCTCGTGCCGCTGCTGTTCGGCCTGCCGCTGCTGTTCCTCCCCGTCCACGTCGTCCTCCTCGAGCTGGTCATCGACCCCGCGTGCTCCATCGTGTTCGAGGCCGAGCCGGCCGAGCCCGGACTGATGCACCGACCGCCGCGCGCCGCCGACGCGCCGCTGCTCGACCGCCGGACCTTCGCGCTGTGCATCGCCCAGGGCCTGTCGGTGCTCGCCGCCTGCCTCGCCGCGCTCTACTACAGCCACATCGTCCTCGGTCAGCCGTTCGCCGTGGCCCAGACCGTCACGTTCGCGACGCTCATCTTCGCCGACCTCGGGCTCATCGTCCTCCACCGCTCGTGGACCACGCCGCTGCTGCGCGTGCTGCGGACGCCGAACCGGGCGATGTGGTGGGTGTTGCTCGGCAGCTTGACCGTCCTGCTGACGATCCTGTACGTCCCCGTCGTCCGCGAGACCCTCCGCTTCGCGGCCATCCCGGGCCCGCAGCTGCTCGCCTGGGCGCTGCTCGGGCCGCTCAGCGTGCTGTGGTTCGAGCGGTTCAAGCGCGCCTGAGCGCCGCCGTCCGCGGCCGGACGCTCACCGGCGCCGCAGGACGCCGGGCAGCACGTCGATGCGCACCGGCGGCGTCAGCTCGTAGCGAAACCCGCGCTCGTCGCGATGCACGTACCACACGCGGCCCCCGCTGCGGACGCGCCGTCCGTACGGCTCCGTGACGGGGCCGTGGGTGACGTGCTCGACGTGGCGCAGCAAGAACGTCGCCAGGCGCAGCGCCTGATGGTTGTACAGGCGGTGACAGCCGTGGCTGTCCCCGGTGAGGATCGAGCGGTAGCTGACCGAGCCGTGGGTGCGGATGCCGTGGTCGAGCCAGTACGTGCGCGTGCGGCCCGGGACCGGCTGGTGGTGGACCAGCATGACGAGCCCGTACGCCGAGCGGTACCCGGGGCCGATCAGGTCCTCCTTGACCACGCGCTGGCCGTCGCGCACGCCGACGAGCTCGGCGTCCGGCGTGCTGTCCGGCGCGTACCACACCGGCGCGACGACCAGGTCGCGCCACACCCGCGGGCCGACGTCCGACGGCTTGTCCTTGCGGACCACCGCGCCGCTCGCCAGCTTCACCGCCTTGCGACCGCCGACGGTCGTCGGCCAGCGCACGAGCGCGACGTCGCGCTCGCCCTCGCGGGCCAGCAGCGTCAGCACCGCGCGGTCGGCCCTGCTGCGGCGGTCGATGACCGCACGCAGCTGCATGGCGCCGCGGTGGTAGGCCGGCGCCGGCGGCAGCGTGACCGCGACCCGCCCGTCCTCCTGCAGGAGCGCGCGCAGGCCGTCTCGCGTGCCCGTGAAGTCCAGCCATCCGAGCGCCCGCGCGGCGGCCTCCGTCGCCAGCGAGATGCGGTCGGGCGCGCCGTCCGCGAGCGGCGGATAGTCGCCCTGGTAGCGCAGCTCCGGCGGGTCGAGCTGACGCCCGAGCACCGTGCCCCACTCGCCGCGCGCCGACCCGTCCTCGATCAGCCCCGCCGCGTCGGCCACGCGCTGGCGCAGCAGCCGGAGCGCCAGGCGGTGGTCGAGCTCCCGGCTGCCGCCCACCATCGCGTCGCGGGTGTCCGCGTCGAGCTCGCCGCGGCCGACGATCCAGTTGCGCCGCTGATAGCTCGCCAGCGCCTGCCGCGTCGCCCCGTCGAACGCGGCGTGGCCCGCCGCCAGCAGGCCCTCGCACGCCAGGTGGCCGTGGATCGCCGCGATCGCCGACCGCAAGTCGCGCCCGGCCAGCGTCGCCGCCACCAGCGGCTTGTGGCGCGGTCGCAGCCCCACCAGCGCCTCGGGGTCGTCGACCGCCGCCGCGGTCATCGCCGCGGCCAGGCGCGCCTCCCGGCGCGCCTGGGCCTCGCGCCGCTCGCGGGCGCGCGCGCGATCCTCGAAGCGCAGCGGCACGTGGACCGCCCGCAAGCCGTCGTCATCGATGGCGTCGTGGCAGCGGTGACGCGCCTCGTCCGTCAGCGCCGCGAGCACGACCCGCGGGCTCGGCGTGACGCCGTAGAGCTCGAGGAAGCGGTCGGCGGCCGCGAGCGGGTCGCTGTCCCAGCGCATGTCGGCGAGCGCGACCAGCGTGTCGCGATACTGCGGGGTCAGCCCGTCCGCCGTGGCGCCGGCGAACGGAAACGGGACCCAGTCGTCGCCGAGGTCGAGGATCGTCCGCTCCGCGAGCTCGGCCGGGCAGCGCTGGCCGACGAGCTGCCCGTGCTCGTAGACCCGGACCGGGAGCTCGCACGCGGGCGGCTGAGCGAGCAGGAGCGCGGCGAGCAGCGTGGACACGCCGGCCGATCCGCAAGAGGCGTGCCAGGCGATAGCCGCGGTCGACCGGCAGGCACGAGGCCCGTGCGGACGCATCCGCTGCAGCGAGGCGCAGGACATGCATCCCACCAGAGACACCCGAGCCCGCGCGATGCAAGCGGTGCGCGTGGTCGCGGCGTGGGCGGCGAGCGCGACGAGGGCCGGCCCGCGGCGCCCACACGGCGCTGGCATGCGGCTTGCTGAGGTGTCACGGCAGGAGGTTGCCATGCTCGCCGTCGCCCTGTTCCTGACCTCGTTCTCCACCCTCGCGACCCTCATCGCGCTCTGGCTGGTCGGCGTCGTCATCATCGCCTCGCTGTTTCTCTACAACCGCGATCGCATCAAGCTCCATGACGGCGACCTGTGACTGCGGCGAGCCGCACCCCGAGCGGCGCATCGTGCTGACGGGTGGACCCGGCGCCGGCAAGACCGCGGTCCTCGAGCTCGTCCGTCACACCTGCTGCCGACACACCCACGTGCTGCCCGAGGCCGCGGGGATCCTGTTCGGCGGCGGCTTCCCGCGCGCCAGCTCCGCCCGGATCCAGCGCGCCGCGCAGCGGGCCATCTTCTTCACCCAGCGCGAGCTCGAGGCCAGCGTCCCCCCCGGGGTCGTCACCCTGTGCGACCGCGGTACGATCGACGGCGCCGCCTACTGGCCCGGCCCAGAGGATCTGTGGGCCTCGGTCGGCAGCTCGCGCGCGGAGCAGCTGCTCCGCTACGACGCGGTCATCCATCTGCGCACGCCCGCGCCCGACCGCGGCTACGACCGCAGCAATCCCCTGCGCATCGAGACCGCCGCCGAGGCGGCCGCCATCGACGAGCGCATCCTCGCGGCCTGGGACGGCCACCCCCGCCGCCACGTGGTCGAGGCGACGCCCGACTTCCTGGCCAAGGTGCAGCGCGCCCTGGCGCTGCTGCGCGAGGAGCTGCCCGCCTGCTGCAGCGCCTCACGCTCGCTCCGCTCCGTCGGGCCGCCCGCCCTCCGGTGACGACGGCGCGGCGGCGACGAGCGACCGCAGCTCGGCGCCGGCGTCCCGTCGCGCCCACGACCACCGCCACAGCGCCCGCACGAACACCCAGGTCGGCAGCGCCAGCAGCAGGCCGAGGAGGTCGAGCAGGCGCGGCCGCTCGTCGAGGAAGCGCAGCAGCGCGGCAGGGCGTCGCATCATGGCGGCGTAGATCGCCGGGGCGCGCCCGGGCTCGCGGGCCAACACCCACAGGAAGATCGCGTCGAGCAGGCGATAGAGCCGGCGATCGCGCGGGCGGCGAAACGGGTGCCCGCGCGTCGCGAGCGAGCGCACGATCGCCGCGCTGTCGGCCTCGATCCGCGTCAGGGCATAACCCGTGGAGGCCTTGAGGCGACCGCCGCGCGCGCCGATGTTGCAGATCCTTCGCCCGCCGCGCCGGGGGTGCCGCGCGTCGGACAGCAGCGAGCTGCCGCGCTCGCGCGCGACGACGCGGAGGTCGTCGTGGGCGAGGCCGAGGTGGTCGGCGAGGAAGGTCGACAGCAGCGCCTCCGACGGCGGCGGATCGGCGCCCGGGGGGCCGGTGAACACGTGCTCCACCAGCGCGCGCCCGGGGGCGAGCGGCAGCAGATACATGAAGCCGATCCCGCCGACCTGGGCGGTGCGAAAGTCGAACAGCGTGGCGACCGCGGGGTCGAGGCGCAGCGCCGCGGCCTCGACGGTCCACCCGGTGAAGCGCTGGAGCAGGCGGACCGTCGCCGGGCCCGGAGCGCCGCGCCGGGCGTCGAACACCCAGCTGCCGTGGTACCAGCGCTCGCCGACGCGGACCGCCGCCGCGTCGACGCCGTCGACGACCTCCTCGACCTCGCCGGTCAGCCAGCGCAGGTTCGGGCCCACGACCCGGGCGGTGACGCGGGCGCGGCGGGTCGCGACGTAGTGAGGCTCCGTGACCGCGCAGGTCCGGGCGTCGCCGCCGGGGGAGACCACGCGCAGCGCGGTCCACCGGTGCTCGATCAGCGGATCGAGGTCGGTGGGACGATCGGCCCAGAACGCGAGCACATGATCGCCCCGGCCCGCGGGGTCGCGCTCGATGACGAGGATCCGTCGGTCCCGCCACGCGCCGGCGAGCAGGTGATGCAGCAGGCGCGACCCGGCCACCCCGGCGCCGACGAGGATCACGTCATACCGCGCCGCGATCGCGTCGTTCACGCCTCGCTCCCGGTCAGCGCGCGCAGCAGCGCCGCCTCGCCGGCGAACTGCCGGGTTATCACCCGCACGAGGATCGCCTCCGCGGCCCGCCCCACGCCGGGCACGGCGATCTGCAGCGCGCCGGTGATCGAGCGCAGGGTCCGGTCCGCGGCGAGCGCCCGCAATTCGTAGCACCCGCGGCAGACCACGCGCGGACGCAGCGCCCGCGGGATCTGCGGCTCGATGCTGAAGCTCGCCGCGTGCGCGCGGCGGTCCCACGTGCTGCGCTCGACCCAGCTGGCCCACGCCGGCGGGATCACGGCGCGCAGCGGCGCCGGCACGGACGCGGCCGAATACAGCGCCGTGCGCTCGACGCGGTCGCCGTGATCGTGGCGCGTCAGCTCGCGGGCCGCGAGGATCACCGCGGCGAACGCCGGCAGGCGCCGCAGCAGCGCGGGATCGAGGACGGCGGCCTCGACCCGGGCGAGCGGGGCGGCGATCTCGTGGATGACATGAAACTCCATCGCGCGGGTCCCCGAGCAATCCACGTGCCAGCCCGTGGACACTTCACGCCGCCAGCGCCGCGACGACACCCGCCGCGATCGCGGCCGCGAACACCAGCGCGATCGGCCGCCCGAACGCCGCGGGGCCCATGACCACGGCGATCGTGCCCTTCACGAGGGTGTTGGAGACCACCGCGATCGTGATCGCCTGCCTCGCCGTCATGACATCGAGCGCCCCGTGCTGCGCCTGTCGGCTCACGGCGACCGTCACCGCATCGACGTCGGCGAGCCCCGCGGCGGCCGCGGCGACGTAGAGCCCCCGGTCCCCGAAGTGCTGCTGGGCGACCGCCATGGCGACGAGCACCGCGGCCAGCACGATGCCCCACTTCAGCGCCGGGAGCAGCGCGAAGGGGTTCGTCAGCGCCATCACCTCGCGCGGGGCCCCGCCGTCCGGCCCCGCGTGGCGCAGCAGCAACGCCGTCCAGACGGCGCCGGCGAGCGTCACGAGGCCCATCAGGCCGAGCGGCACCGCGACCGTGGCGGCGACGCCGGGGGCGACGAAGGTGGTGACCACGAGGACCCGCACGAACATCACGGTGTTGGCGACGAAGGTCGCCAGCCGGCCGGGGAGGACCATGTGCTCGTCGGCGCGCGACTGCTGCGCCATGGCGACGGTGACCGCCGTGGAGCTGGCGATCCCGCCGACCAGGCCGGTGAGGCCGGCGCCGCCCGACGCGCCGAACAGGCGATGAGCGACATATCCGATGTAGCTGATCCCCGCGATCAGCACGATGAACAGCCCGATCCGGCGCGGCGACAGCACGCCCCAGGGGTCCGCCGCCGCCACGGGCAGCAGCGGCAAGACGACCGCGAAGACGATCACGAGCTGCAACGTGGAGGTGAGCTCGACGCGGCGCAGCTTGGGGATCGTGCGGCGAAACCACGGCTTGGCGATCAGGAGCAGCGTGACGGCCAGACCCACCGCCACCGCCACGTCGCGCTGATAGTGGACCAGCGCGCCGAGGGCGAAGGTCGTGATCGCGGCGACCTCGGTCGTCAGGCCGAGATCCCGGTCGCCGACGCGAAAGTAGTGGGCGCCGACCAGCCCGGCCGCGACGAGCAGGCCGACGGCCGGCAACCACGGCAGATGGTCGCCGATCACCGAGCATATCCACCCGAGCAGGGCGAGGATCGTGAAGGTGCGTACACCCAGGTGGTCCTCGGAGTGGTTGTGGACCGGCGCGTCGCCGTCGCTGTGCTCGCGCTCGAGGCCGATGAAGATGCCGATACCGCCGGCGATCGCGCTCTCGAGCAGCAGTTTCAGCGTGACGGTGTCCATGGAAGCTGTGACGGAGGGGATGCCTCAGCAAGCCCCGTGCCAGGGCCCCCGAGGGCCGTCGGCGCCCGTGCACGCGCCCTGGCGCGGC
>Ga0075163_10000982_pt1 | contig 37986 bp, 34 predicted proteins | sample JI1023141ADNA_FD_71478 | JGI IMG/M metagenome (GOLD analysis project Ga0075163, IMG submission 71478) | Wastewater effluent complex algal communities from Wisconsin, to seasonally profile nutrient transformation and Carbon sequestration -... | ecosystem: Engineered > WWTP > Effluent > Algae...
AAGCGCGGTGCGGACACGCTGCTGGTCGATCGCACCACCAATCAGCTCTACGTGCTCGTTCCCGGCTCCGATGACCTGCGGCCGGTGTACAACCTGACCTCGGCGCGGCTGGTGCTCGGCAATGCCGCGAACCCGTCGGCGGTCAAGTCCGAGGAGCTCAACCGAATGGCCAAGGGTCAACCGATCGGCATCCCGGGTGCGCCGTACGCCACCCCGGTCGGGGCGCCGACCTCCTCGTGGTCGCTCTGCGACACGGTGATCAAGCCGGACAGCGTGGCTCCCGAGGTCGAGACGTCGGTGTTGGTGATGCCGCTGTCGGTGGATGCATCGGTGGGACCGATGAAACCGAGCCAGGGCGTGCTGGTCTCCTATCAGGGCCGCACGTGGCTGGTGACCGACGACGGACGGCATGCCATCGATCTCGCCGATCGGGCCATCACATCGGCGGTCGGCATCCCTGTCACGGCGAAGGCGACGCCGATCTCGGCGGGCCTGTTCAACGCTCTTCCCAATGTCGGGCCGTGGCAGCTGCCCGCGGTCCCCTCGGCGGGCGCCCCGAATACCCTCGGTCTGCCACCGAACCTGGTGATCGGCTCCGTCTTCAAGACCATCACCGACAACACCGAACAGCGCTATGTGGTGCTACCGGACGGGGTGGCCAAGGTGAACGGCACCACGGCCGCCGCGCTGCGGGCCACCAACTCCTTCGGACTCATCACCTCCCCGTCGGTGGAGGCCAGTGACGTCGCCGCCATCCCCGAGCAGGTGTTCGTCTCGCCGCTGCCCGACCAGCCGATGGACATCCGGTTGCGCCATGACGCGCCGACGCTGTGCTGGTCCTGGCAGCGGGAGCCGGGCGATCAGGCACCGCGCCAGACCATCATCAGCGGACGCCACCTGCCGGTCCCGCCGTCGCGGCTCAACAGTGGTATCGACCAGATCGCCGGTGACGCCACGGTGTTCATCGAGGGCGGTCAGTTCATCCGCTTGCAGTCACCGGACCCGCGCTACGGGGAGAGCCTGTACTACATCGACCCGCAGGGCGTGCGCTATGGGCTGCCGAACGAGGACACCGCGGCCGCCCTGGGCCTCAGCGGACCGCAGACCGCGCCCTGGCAGGTGGTCAGTCTGCTGGTCGACGGCCCGGTCCTGACCAAACAGGCTGCGCTGCTCGAACATGACACGCTGCCCCCGGATCCCAACCCGCGCAAGGTCGATGCCCCCGGGAACAACCAGATGGCCGCACCCGGGGCACCGGCGCCCGCCGCGCCGGGTGCGCCGGCCGCCGGGCTGCCCGCGCAGGCGCCGGGTTCCCCGTTGCCCCCCGAAGGAGCCGGCGGATGACGACGAAGAAATTCACCCCCATCATCAAGCGAGGCCCGCGGCTCACGCCGGGCGAGATCAACATCACCCCGCCCGATGACCTCGGGATCGACATCCCGCCGTCCGGGATCCAAAAGGCGTTGCCGTGGGTGATGGGCGGCGGCATGCTCGGGATGATCGCCATCATGATCTTCACCGGCATCCGGCAACTGTCGCCGTACATGCTGATGATGCCGCTGATGATGATCATGGCGACCGTGGGTTTCATGGCCGGCGGCGGTCCGGGTGGCAAGCGGGTGCCCGAGATCAACGCCGACCGTAAGGAATACCTGCGTTACCTGGCGGGCCTGCGGACCCGGGTGACGACGTCGGCTGCGGCGCAGGTGACATTCTTCAATTATCACGCGCCGCATCCCGAGGATTTGTTGTCGATCATCGGCACCAACCGGCAGTGGTCGCGCCAGGCCAATGCCGACTTCTTCGCGGCCACCCGGATCGGGATCGGTGCGGAGCCCGCGGTGGACCGGTTGCTCAAACCGGCGGTGGGAGGGGAGCTTTCCGGCCCGTCGGGTGCCCCGCAGCCGCATCTGGAACCCGTCAGCCACATGTGGCTCATCAAGTTCCTGCGCACCCACGGTCTGATTCATGACTGCCCGAAGCTGGTGCAGCTGAGGACCTTTCCGACCATCGCCATCGGAGGCGACGCCGAACGCGCGGCGGAACTGCTGACCGCGATGATCTGCCACCTGGCGGTGTTCCACCCGCCGGACCTGATGCAGATCCGGGTGCTCACCGACAACCCGGAGGACCCGAACTGGACTTGGCTGAAATGGCTTCCGCACGTTCAGCATCAGACCGATACCGACGCCGCCGGGCCGACCCGGCTGGTGTTCACCCGGCCCGACGGGCTGTCCGATCTCACCGCCCGCGGACCGCACACCGCAGACGCCGCACCCAGCGGTCCCTACGTCGTCGTCATCGATCTCACCGGCGGGAAGGCCGGCTTCCCGGTCGACGGGCGGGCCGGTGTCACGGTGATCACGCTGGGAAACCATCGCGGGTCGGCCTACCGGATCCGACTCGACGCCGACGGCAGTGCCGATGATCGGCTGCCCAACCAGACCTTCCGGTTGGTGGTCAACGCCGCCGATCGGATGACCCCGTCGCAGGCCGGGCGGGTGGCTCGCAAGCTGGCCGGGTGGTCGATCACCGGGACCATCATCGACAAGAGCACCCGGGTGCAGAAGAAGGTCGCCACCGAGTGGCATCAACTGGTCGGTGCACAGACCGTCGAGGAGGTGACGCCCTCGCGCTGGCGGATGTTCAGCGACACCGACCGGGATCGGCTGAAGATCCCGTTCGGCCACGAGCTCAAGACCGGGGACATCATGCACCTCGACATCAAGGAGGGCGCCGAATTCGGTGCCGGGCCGCACGGCATGCTGATCGGGACCACCGGCTCCGGAAAGTCGGAATTCCTTCGCACGCTCATTCTTTCGCTGGCGGCCACCCACCACCCGGATCAGGTGAATCTGCTGCTCACCGACTTCAAGGGTGGTTCCACCTTCCTCGGCATGGAGAAGCTGCCGCATACCGCGGCGGTGGTCACCAACATGGAGGAGGAAGCCGAGTTGGTGAACCGGATGGGCGAGGTGCTCACCGGTGAACTGGACCGGCGGCAGTCCATCCTGCGCCAGGCCGGTATGCAGGTCGGCGCGGCGGGTGCGCTGTCCGGGGTGGCCGAGTACGAGAAGCACCGGGAACGCGGGGCGGATCTGGCCCCGCTGCCCACCCTGTTCGTGGTGGTCGACGAGTTCGCCGAACTGCTGCAGAACCATCCGGACTTCATCGCGTTGTTCGACCGCATCTGCCGGGTGGGGCGGTCGCTGCGGGTGCATCTGCTGCTGGCCACCCAGTCACTCAACACCGGCGGGGTGCGCATCGACAAGCTCGAGCCGAACCTGACCTATCGAATTGCGCTGCGCACCACCAGCTCCGCGGAATCGAAGGCGGTCATCGGTACACCGGAGGCGCAGTACATCACCAATAAGGAAAGTGGCGTGGGCTTCCTGCGGGTCGGTATGGAGGACCCGGTGAAGTTCCGCAGCGTCTACACCGGCACCAACTACGTGCCGGCATCGGCCATCACCGCCGACGGTGTGGTGGCTCCGCGGGTGCAGACTCCCAGCAGGGTCAGGATTCAGCCGTTCACCGCGGCGCCGATGATGGACACCTCGGGGGTGACGTCGTGACCAGCACCGAATCCGAACCCCGTGTGCTGCGCGAGGTGGTACTGGGCCAGCTGGCGACCGGCGAGGAACGCGCCTACAAGATGTGGCTGCCGCCGCTGACCGATCCGACACCGGTGGACGAACTGGTGCAACGAGATCAGCGGCAGCCGCTGCGTTTCGGGCTCGGGATCATGGACGAGCCGCGTCGGCACCGCCAGGAGGTCTGGGGTATCGACGTGTCCGCGGCGGCCGGCAACATCGCCGTCGGCGGTGCCCCGCAGACGGGCAAGTCGACGTTCCTGCAGACGCTCATCCTTTCGGCCGCTGCCACCCACACACCCCGTCAGGTGCAGTTCTATTGCATCGATCTGGGCGGTGGCGGGTTGATGTACCTGGAGGACCTGCCGCATGTCGGCGGGGTGGCGACCCGTTCGGAGCCCGACCGGGTGAATCGTGCGGTCGCCGAGATGAAAGCCGTTCTGCGCCATCGCGAAGCGATGTTCAAGCAGTACCGGGCCGGGTCGATCGCCGCGTACCGGCAGATGCGCGACGACCCGAACCATCCGGCATCGGCCGACCCGTTCGGTGACGTGTTCCTGGTGATCGACGGGTGGCCTGCGTTCGTGTCCGAGTTCCCCGATCTCGAGGCCGTGGTGCAGGACCTGGCCGGTCAGGGCCTGGCCTTCGGGGTGCACACGATCATCTCGACGCCGCGCTGGACCGAACTGAAATCGCGGGTCCGTGACTACTTGGGCACCAAGGTGGAGTTCCGCCTCGGTGACGTCAACGAGACCCAGATCGACCGGATGACCCGCGATATCCCGGCGAACCGGCCGGGGCGGGCCATCTCGATGGAAAAGCACCACCTGATGATCGGCGTGCCGCGCCTGGACGGGGTGCACAGCGCGGCGGACATCGTGCCGGCCATCACCGCGGCGGTGGACCACATCGCCGGCCTGCACACCGAGGAGGCCCCCCGGGTCCGGGTGCTGCCCGAGCGGATCTACCTGCACGAACTCGACCCGGCGCCGCCGGGACCGGACTCGGACTACCGCACCAGGTGGACCGTCCCGCTGGGGATCCGCGAATCCGACCTGTCGGTGGCGTTCAGCGATATGCAGGCCACCCCGCACGTGCTGATCTTCGGGGCACCCAAGTCGGGCAAGACCACCATCGCGCATGCCGTCGCGCAGGCGATCTGCGCGCGTAACGATCCGAGCCAGGTGCGGTTCATGCTCGCCGACTACCGGTCCGGCCTGCTGGACGCGGTACCGCAGAGCCATCTGCTCGACGCCGGTGCGGTCAATCGCAACAGCACCTCGCTGGAGGAGTCGATCAAGGCGCTGGCGGTCAACCTCAAGAAGCGACTGCCACCGCCCGACCTGACCACCGCCCAGCTCCGGGCCAGGTCCTGGTGGTCCGGACCCGATGTGGTGTTGCTCGTCGACGACTGGCACATGATCGTGGCGGCCAGCGGAATGGTGCCGCCCATGGCCCCGCTGGCGCCGCTGCTGCCGGCGTCGGCGGATATCGGCCTGCACATCGTGGTGACCTGCCAGATGAGCCAGGCGCACCGGGCCACCATGGACAAGTTCGTCGGCGCCGCGTTCGGTGCGGGTTCCCCGACGCTGTTCCTGTCGGGGGAGAAGACCGAGTTCCCGACAAGCCAGTTCAAACTGAAGCGCAGGCCTCCTGGCCAGGCACTTTTGGTGTCACCCGAGGGCCAGGAGGTGGTCCAGGCGGCCTATATCGACCCCCCCGCAGAATAAGTGTGCGGAGCACCCCCAAACCGCGGTTACTATGGAATCTGAGCCGCTCAGCAAAATTGACGGCTATGCGCTAGCAAACGGGTCGGGGGAACGATTCTGATGCGACGGAGCAACAGCTGCGTCCCCCTCTATATGAGCTTTTTCCAGGACTTTTGGAATCTGTGAGGAGGAACGGGACATGCAACCTTTGCAACACAACCCCGCGGTTCTGGGTATCGGCGGCCAGGTGATCGCCGAAGGTTCCCGCGGTCTGGCAACCGGTACCGCGGCGACCGCCGAGGCGGCGGCTTTGTTGCCGGCCGGCGCCGAAGAGGTATCGGTGCAGGCTGTGATGGCGTTCGCCAGCGAGAGCATGCAGATGGCCGCACTCAACGCCTACGCCCAGCAGGAGTTGGCGCGTGCCGGCGCCGCATATCTGGAGGCGACCGGGATCTACACGGCGGTGGACGGCGAAGCCGCCGCCACGCTTTCCTGACCGAAACCGGCTGACCGCCCGCGACGAGACCGAGCCAGCAAACTATGACGACGGTACCCGCAATTGTGCCGATGATTTATGCGGCACTGCCCCCCGAGGTCAACACCGGCCGCCTGATGGCGGGTGCCGGTGCAGCGCCGATGTATCAGGCTGCTGCGGCGTGGGAGATGCTGGCCATCGCCATGGAGACCCAGGCGGAGGAGTTGTCCGCGAGCCTGGCCTCGCTGGCAGGTTCGTGGCAGGGCGGGGCCAGTGAACGCGCGGTGCAGGCGACCATGCCGATGGTGGTGTGGCTTCGGACCAGCGCGTTGCAGGCGCAGAAGCGGGCGATGCAGGCGATCGCGCAGGCGAACTCCTATCTGCTTGCCATGGCGGTCACGCCACCGCTGGTCGAGATCGAGATGAACCATGTCACCCACGCGGTGCTGGAGGCCACCAACTTCCTCGGGGTGAATGCGGTCCCGATCGGGATCAACGAGTTCGACTACTTCGTGCGAATGTGGACCCAGGCCGCCGGCGCGATGCACGGATATCAGGCCGAAACCGCGGCCAACACCGTGTTCGAGCCGATCCCGCCGCTGAAACCCATCGTGATGCCCGGTGTCGGCGAAGCCGCGCTGGGCGCAGCGACCGGACGGTTGGCGGCCACGTTGCCCGGTTCGGTGCTGCGGGAGACCGCGTTCGCGCACGTCACAGCGCAGGCCACCGTCGAGTCGGCGGCTCTGCATGCGGGCCGCGCCGCTGCCCAGGCCAACCAAGCGTCAGTGGCGGCGCAGAGCCAGACCCGCAAGGCGGAGAACACCGCGCAGCAGGCTCAGGGTGAGCCGGAGCAGCTGATGAACGGCGTGCAGCAGGGCGCGCAGATGGGCATGCAACTCGGGTCGCAACTGGGATCCATGGCGATGCAGGCACCCCAACAGATGATGCAGACCGTCACCCAGCCGATTCAGCAGCTGACCGCGCCGCTGCAGCAGGTCAGCTCCATGTTCGGTCAGATGGGCAACAACGGCGCGCAGTTCGGACTGATGGGTGCCAGCCCGTTCTCGAATCATCCGCTGGCCGGCGGCACCGGCCCGGCTGCGGGTGCCGGCCTGGTGCGGGCGGCCTCACTACCCGGGGCGGGCGGCACGCTGGCGAGCACGCCGCTGATGAACAGCCTGGTCGCCCAACCGTCGGCGGCCGCTGTGCCGACCGGAGCCGCGGCCGGCGGAGCCGGTACCGGTCTGGCCCCGGTGGGGGCGGGTGCCGGCGGTGGCGGCCCGATGGGGGCGACGGGCAACGCGGGCAAGCGCGGTGGCAACAGGGCGAGCCTAGCGGCACCGTCGCAGTTGGCCCACGACCTGGGCGAGGACGAAGAAGACGATGACGACTGGTGAATCATCAAGTAACACAGGACTTCCCGGCCGAGGGGGCTGGAAGACTCGCCACCCGTGGTGAGGACACAGGAAAACAGAAAGAGTACCGAGCATGGCACAGATGAATACAGATGCCGCTGTCCTCGCCAAGGAGGCAGCCAACTTCGAAAGCATCTCCGGCGAGTTGAAGACCGTCATCTCTCAGGTCGAGGCGACCGGCGGCGCATTGTCCGCGCAGATGGTGGGCCAGGCCGGCACCGCGGCTCAGGCCGCACTGCTGCGCTTCCACGAGGCCGCGGCGCGACAGGTTCAGGAGCTCAACGACATCTCCTCGAACATCCAGACCTCCGGCATGCAGTACACCACGGCCGACGATGACCAGGCCGCCAACCTGTCATCGGCAATGAACATCTGACCTCGACCAACTTTTACAAGGAGCTGACACATGACCAATCAGGTTTGGGAATTCGGTGGGATCGAAGGCGCCGCGGGCGAGATCAACGGTGCGGTGGGTGTGACCCAGGGACTGCTCGACGAGGGCAAGGCGTCGCTGGCCTCGCTGGCCTCGGTGTGGGGCGGCTCCGGTTCGGAGTCCTACCAGGCCGTGCAGATGCGTTGGGACAGCACGTCGGCCGAGTTGAACGCCGCGCTGCAGAACCTTGCGCAGACGATCAGCGAAGCGGGATCGTCCATGCTGCAGACCGAACACGGTGTCACCGGGATGTTCGCCTAGTACCACGCGACGTTGGGTGGGCGGACTAGCCTTTGGCATGTCCGCCCACCCGCGCGTTTCTGGTCCGAATCATGTTGAGAGGTAGCCATGTCGGCCGACTATGACCGGCTCTTCCATTCCTCCGGTGCCGCCGACGCGGCCGACGAGGATGCCGCCGCGCACCGCGAAAGCGGTGTGTCGCCCGCGGGCGCCACCCCGATGCCGGTCAGTGCACCCGGTTCGGGCGCAGGCGGAGCGGGTTTCGCCGCAGAGCACGCCGCCCCGCCCATGCCGATCGCGCCGACGCAGAGCTCGACGGCACCGCCGCCGCGCGCGAGCGAGATCACCAGCCAGATCCCGGCGGCCACGTCGACCGGCCCGCAGCGGGTCCAGAACGGGATGTTGCGTACCCCGCAGACGAATCCGGCCGCCGGTGCCCGCTTCGAGCAGCAGTACGCCGCACCCGCGCCGCAGCCGCGCTCGGCCCCGGCGCCGGCTCCCAGCCAGCACTTCCAGGAGGTGCCCGAGGCTGCCTGGCCCCAGGCGGCCGCGCCGGTCGTGGCCGGGCAGCCCGCTCCGACGTCGGCGGCGACCATCGGCAACCACCGGGCCATCGACGCGTTGTCACATGTCGGTGTGCGCTCCGCGGTGAAGATGCCCTCGCAGCGCGGCTGGCGGCACTGGCTCTACCTGTTGACCCGGATCAACATGGGACCGTCACCGGACGAGATCTACGAGATGGATCTGCAGGCCCGGGTTCGCAGAAACGCCAGGGACTCCTACCAGATCGGCGTGTTCGGCCTGAAGGGCGGCGTCGGCAAGACCGCTGTCACGGTGGCGCTCGGCTCGGCGTTGAGCCGGGTCCGCGGGGACCGGATCCTGGCCATCGACGCCGATCCGGACGGCGGAAACCTCGCCGACCGTGCCGGCAGGCAGTCCGCGGCCACCGTGTCGGACCTGTTGTCGGACAAGGAACTGTCGCGATACAACGATATCCGTGCCTACACCAGCATGAATGCGGCGAACCTCGAAGTGCTGTCCTCCGAGGAGTACAGCGCCGCCCGGCGCGAATTCAACGATGACGACTGGAAGGCCGCCGTCGGGGTGGTGTCGCGGTACTACAACCTGGTGCTGGCCGACTGCGGCGCGGGTCTGTTCACCCCGTCCTCGCGTGGGGTGCTGTCCACGGTGTCGGGAATGGTCATCGTGGCGAGCGCCTCCATCGACGGGGCGCGTCAAGCCGCGGTGACGATGGACTGGTTGCGCCAGAACGGCTATCAGGATCTTCTCGGCCGCTCCTGCGTGGTGATCAACCATGTCACCCCGGGCAAGACCAACATCGACGTCGAGGACCTCGTGCAGCAGTTCGAGCGTCACGTCGCCCCCGGGCGCGTGGTGGTGCTGCCGTGGGACAAGCACATCGCCGCGGGCACCGAGATCCAGTTGGACCTGCTGAGCAAGACCTTCCAACGGCGCATCCTGGAGTTGGCGGCCTCGTTGTCCGACGACTTCGACCGCCTCGAACGCCGTTGACCGCCGCCGCTCCGCCGCAGGGGTCCTCGGGGCCCTCCGCGGTCACCCCGGGCCGGCCATCGACCACCCGGGTCACCATCCTGACCGGGCGCCGGATGACCGACCTGGTGTTGCCGGCGTCCGCGCCGATCGATACCTATATCGACGAGACGGTGTCGGTGCTGGCGGAATTGCTCGATGAGGCACCCGCGGATGTGTTGGCAGGCTTCGACTTCAAGGCACAGGGAGTCTGGGCGTTCGCCCGCCCGGGCGCACCGCCGCTGAAGGCCAGCGAATCACTGGATGACGCGGGAGTCGTCGATGGTGCGCTGTTGACCCTGGTCTCGGTGAGCCGTACCGAGCGATACCGGCCGCTGGTGGAAGATGTCATCGACGCCATCGCGGTGCTCGACGAGTCCCCGGAATTCGACCGGACCGCGCTGAACAGGTTCGTCGGACTGGCCATCCCGACGGTATCGACCATCGGCACCGTCACCGCCATGGTGGCCTGGGCCCAATCCGGCCGGTCGTGGTGGTGGGCGGTCGCGCTCGCGGTACTGGGCCTGGGACTGCTGGGTGCCGCGATGCTGTCCCAGAACCGCTACCAGAATCTCGACCTCGCCGAGAGCCTCACCCTCGCAGCGCTGCCGCCGCTGGCCGCGGCCGCGGCCCTGGCGGTACCGCTGCCACGGGAAGCCGACGGACTCGGCGCCCCGCAACTGGCCGCGGCGGCCGCTCTGACGTTGTTGTTCACCCTGTCCACCCGAGGGGGACCACGAAAACGGGCCAGCGTGGCGTCGTTCTCCGCGGTACTCATGATCGCCATCACCGCGGCGGCCGTGGCCTACGGGTACGGCGGTCAGGAATGGGTGCCGGCCGGTGCCATCGCCTTCGGTCTGATCGTGGTGACCAACGCCGCCAAACTCACCGTCGCGGTCGCACGCATCGCCCTTCCTCCGATACCGGCGCCCGGCGAAGCGGTCACCAACGACGAACTGCTGGACCCGATCTCGCGGCCCGATATCGCCGACGAGGAATCCCCCACCTGGCAGGCGATCATCGCGTCGGTGCCGGACTCGGCCGCGAGGTTGACCGAGCGCAGCCGGCTGTCCAAACAACTGCTGATCGGCTTCCTGACGGCGGGCGCCGTGGTGCTGGCAACCGGTGCCGTCACCGTCGTGGTCGAGGGGCACTTCTTCGTCCACAGCATGATCGTGGCCGCGCTGGTGACGGTGATCTGCGGATTCCGGTCCCGGCTGTACGCCGAACGGTGGTGCGCCTGGGCGTTGATGGCCGTGTCCGTCGCCGTCCCGACCGGGGTGGCGGTGCGGTTGTGTCAGTGGTATCCGGACCGCGCCTGGTTGGTGCTGGCCCTCTACCTGCTGATTGCCGTCGTCACCTTGATCACCGTCGCCGGCACCGATAACGTCAACCGGCTCTCACCGGTCACCAAACGGATCTTCGAACTCCTCGACGGCGCATCGATCGCCGCGGTGATCCCGCTGTTGCTGTGGATCGCCGGGGTCTACGACCTGCTGCGCAACCTGCGCTTCTAGGGCGCCATCCGGGTGATCTCGGCGACCGCCTCGTTGAGCCGATCCTGATCGGCGGCAATCGATTCCGCGGCCTCGGCGGTTGCGTTGAGCAGGGCTTCGTTCAGGCGTTGCTCCACCGTGCCGGCACCCAGGCGCAGGGTGCCGTCGGCGATGAATACGTCGACCACATGGTGGTGCCCGTTCAGGGTGACTTCGACGGTCTCGGATTCGTCTGCCGCGGTGAATGACTCACTGGCCATCTTGTGCAGCTGCCGGTCCATCAACTCCTGAAGGCGACCGGCCTGACGCAGCACCGCCGCAACCTCCGGATGCATCTGAGTGCCCTCGGTGCTCACTTGGACTCCTTGTCCTGCACGTCCTTACGTCGGCGATTGCCGACCACAGGCTCGGTGTAGGCGCGCTCCTCGACATACAGCTCCTCGTCCGGAGCAAACCGTGGGTCGCGGCGCTTCTCCTTGCCCTGCTGGCCACCCCCGTGGCCCATGCCGCCCATGCCGCCGGCCATACCGCCCATGCCGGCGCCCATGGCCGACGCCGGGATGGCACCGGAGCCGCCGCCGCGCGCGCCGCCGACGGGGCCGGGTGCGACCGTTTCGGCCCCGACGTTCGGCTGCAACGGCAGTGACGGGGCGCCACCGCCACCGGCCCCCGCTCCGCCACCCGAGCCTGCGCCGGCGCCGGCCGGTGAGACCCCGGGATCGTCCGACGACGGGTCGGGCAGACCGGCTTCGGGCAGACCCTCGCCACCGGGCAGACCGCCGGGCAGACCGCCCCCCGGGAGACCGCCCCCGCCGCCGGATTTGCCGGCACCAGAGGGCGATCCGCCGCCGGCCGGCGCACCCGCGCCCGAGGGTGAGCCGCCCGGGGAGGGTGACCCCGACCCGGTGGGCTGACCGGTCTGCGCGGCGGCGGGCGATACCGAGGGCTGCTGGGCCGCGGTCCGCGGCCCCGAACCGCCCCCCGTACCACCGCCGCCGGTCGGATTCCCGGGACCGGGCGGGGGCGGCTGATCCCGGGACGTCGTCTTCTTGTTCTTGCCCCTGTCCCAGCCGGTCTGTAGCGCTTTGCGGATGGGCGGGGTCGGCGGTGTGACCGGAGTGACGACCGAGGTCGCGGCGTAGTCGGCCAGCACTTCTTCGGAGCGGGCCTGCAGCTTCTGGTACTCCGCGAGCAGCAGCGCCATCCGCGTTGCGTCGGTGGTCGTGGCGAGCTGCGCGGTGATCGCTTGGACCTCGGCGACGGTGGGATGTGACGCGGCCGCCCACCGGTGCACCCGGGCGAGCTCCTTGGCGTGATCGGACATCTTCACCGCGGCCCGGGCCATTTCCTGCAGCCAGTCCTTGTGGCGCCGCAGCGCCGTGCCCGCAACCTCGGCGGCGGACCCGTCCCAGTCGACCGCGTCGAGGTCGAACTCCTCGGCTCGGGCGGCCAACTGGGCCGCATAACCGGCCCAGTCGGCTGCGAAGCTGTCCAGCGTCGCGGCCTGGTCGGGTTGCGCGATCTGTTCCGCGGCAACCTCGACAGCCAGGTAGCCAGGAGGAGCCGGGCATGCCGCGACGGGCATCTGCGGCTCGGGCATCGGGACGTCCATCTTCGGCACCGGGACCTCGGCGACTTCGGCGACGGTGCCATCGATCGCCGCGGCGCCGGCCTGATCGGTGGCCTCATAGGTGGCCGCCGCGGTCCTCAACGCCCCCGACAGCAGGGTCGCTTCCTGCTGGCCGGCGGCGATGAAGGATTTCATCCCCTCACCCTCGGCGCTGATCTGGCCGACGGCGACACTCGCGAGCGCCAGACCGCAAGGCGCCTGCGGCTGCCCGGGCGTGGCCGGCAGCGGAACGTCCAGCGCGGCGGCCTTGCCGCGCAGATCGGCGGGATCGACGTTCAGCGGCGCTGTCATGACACCCCCTCCAAGGCCATCTGGTATCGGCTCTCCTCGCGGGGATTGATCAACCGGATGGGTAGCTGGCTGTGCCGCGGGGTCTCGATGAAGTTGCTGCGCAGCACAACTAGGCCGATGCCGGGGTGCGGTCCGAGGTACGTCGTCGAATTGGGCCAGGCCACCTTGGCCACCGGCCCGATCCGCCCGTTGACGAATCCGGCGAACTCGCGGAATTGCGGGCCCAGGGTCACCACGCCCCCCGCGGCCGCCGAGCGGATCACGAACTGGGTGAACAGCCGGGCATCGCCGAGGTTGATGCTGACGTCGACATCGTCGAACGGCAGGTACACCGGGTAGCGGTCCGCCGTCTCACCGATCAGGACCCCGGCCGAGCCGATGGGCAGCTCGTAATGGCGGTCCGAGACCGGGCTCTCGCCGAGCAGTGCCGCGCGCTGGCCACCGAACAGGCAGGAGAACCCGCGCGGTGTCGTGGGGTTGGCCAGTGTGGTCAGCAGCACCGTGGTGGTGGGGGGCCGGCCGGGGCGGATCCGCACCCGGGTGAGGGTGTGATCGGCGCGTGCCGACCACCACATGTCGGGCCCGCCCGGGGCCACGTACGCGGCGGTGAAGGTGCTGCGGCCTTTGATCGACGACCAGGACTCCCGTTCGAAACTGATCTCGGTGGCGCGGTCAAAACTGTCGAAGCTGCGGCTGCAGCGTGCGTCGACGCCGTTGCTGGCCAACTGATCCGCAAGCCGGGTCGCCGAGGCCACGAGATAGCGGGCCAGGCCGGACACCCCGGTGTCACGACGTTGGGCGGGTCGCCGGGTCGCCTCGGGGTCGGCCCGCAGCACGATCCAGGTGCGCCGGTTCGCCGGCGCCGGGTACGGCCCGACGACCTGTTCGTAGAGCGCGACCAGGCCGGCCGGTGCCGTCTTGCCGACCCGGTAGCCCGCAGACACCACGTCGGCTTCAAGCTCCGGGCAGTGCGCCGTGATCAGGTGCTCGACCATCCGGGTGTCGACGACGTCGTCGGTGAACGCCTCCCCGTCGACCAGGACGGTGGGGGTGAACGGTCGCGGTATGAGTTCGATGAGGGCGATCAGGAAATCGTCCTGCCAGCGGACCGCAACGTGGTCACCCGGCAACACGGTGGCACCGACGGCTGGTGCCGAGGGCGGGGCAGGTGGTGTGGTGTGCCGGCGGCGCCAGGCGAACAGCGCCGCGATCCAGCCGGTGAACCGGCGGCCGCGCACGGTGAGCGTGGTGGCGATCGCGAGCAGCACGGCCAGCGTGATGCCCAGCCACAGCAGGTCCAGCGCCGCGAAGACCGCTATGGCGGCCGGGATGAGGACCGCCGCCCACAGCAGGTGCCCGGTGGTGAACCGGAATCCGAACTGGCCGAGGAACTCCTTCATCGGCGCCTCATGGCCCGCCTGGTGAGTGCGCCGATCCCCAGCACCAGCGCCAGCCCGGCACCGGTCAGCACGACCATGGTGATCGGGCCGCGATCGGGCGGCTCGACGACGACCGGCGGCGGCAGCTGCTTGACGCGGTAGGGCGCCACCGGCGGACCGTCGGGCACATCCCAGGTGAGGGCCGCCACCGGGTCCACGACGCCGGCCCCGACATAGTTGTCCACCCCGCCGCCGGGATGCCGGGCGGTGGCGGTGATCCGGTTCATGATCTGGGCGGCCGTCAGATCGGGGAAGCGCTGTTTGAGCAGCGCGGCCAGCCCAGACACGTAGGCGGCGGCGAAGGACGTCCCGGCGATCGGGATCGGTCCGTCGGCGCCGTTGAGGGCGTTCACCGGATTGCCGTCGTAGCCGAGCGCGGTGATGTTCTCGGCGGGTGCGGCCGCGTCGACCCAGGGTCCGGACATCGAGAAGGTACTGGGCTGGCCGGTCTGCCCGATTCCCCCGACGGTGAGCACCAGCGGTGAGTACCAGGCGGGTGACACGATCGTCTGCACCTGCTTCCAGCCGCGGGGATCGCTGGGCACGTCGGCCTCCGGCGGCGGGTTCTGCGCGCAGTCCTGGCCCGTGTTGCCGGCGGCGACGATGACGATGGCGCCCTTGATGTTGACGGCGAAGTTGATGGCCGCCCCGACGGTGGCCTCGTCGATCGGGCGGGTCGCCTTGTAGCAGGCGGCTTCACTGATGTTGATGACCTGGGCGCCGAGATTTGCGGCATGCACGATCGAACGGGCGAGGCTGCGCAACGAACCCGCGGTCTGGGTGGTGTTCGGATCATTCGGGTCGCTGCGTGCACCGACCGGCTGGAAGTTGTCCGACGTCTGGCGCAGCGACAGAATCCGCGCTTCGGGAGCCACACCGACGAACGCGTCGGTGGGCGCCGGCCGGCCGGCGATGATCGCAGCGGTCAGGGTGCCGTGGGCGTCGCAGTCCGACATCCCGTTGCCGGCCTTGTCCACGAAGTCGCCGCCGGGCTCCGCGGGAACCCGGGGCGATCCGTTGACGCCGGTGTCGATGACCGCCACGGTCACCCCGGCACCGGTCGCGAACTTCTGCGCATCGGCGATGCGCAGGTACTCGTTGGCCCAGGGCTTGTCGGTGAAGTTCGAGTCCGGGAAGACGATCGGCGCCGAGCATTGGCGTCGCTGCTCGGTGGGCTGGTCCGGGCCGGTCTCGTCGGGCGGAACGGCGGCCGCGTCGATGACGGGCGGTTCGATGGCAACGGCCGGCGGCGCCGTCAGCAGGACGAGCCCCAAAGCGGCCAGCAGCGCACCGATGCGTCGCACGGTTGTTCACTCCCCCTTGCAATCCCCGGATGCGGATCGTGCAGACACAACCCGCAGCAAAGCGGAGGCCGCCTCGCGGCGGCGCATCCAGTCACGACAGCCTAAATGCGGTCCTTCTTCCCAGCTTTGCCAGAGTCATTTTACGGGCGGGGTGATGGGGTCCGTTCCGCTTTCTCGGGGGTGCTCAGGCGTCGAGATCCTTGGTCACCAGGTCGGCGATGGTGGCCAGTGCAGATGCGTCCTCGGAACTCACCGTCACCTGCGCACCGTGCCCGGCGCCCAGCGTCATGATCATCAGCGCCGAGCCGGCATCCACGGGTTCGCCACCATCGAGGGCAAGAGTGACCTCGACACCGGCGTTGACCACGGCCTCGGCGATGATTGCGGCGGGCCGGGCGTGCAGGCCGATGGACGATCCGACGGTGACGGTCTTCTCGGGCATTGTGTTCTCCTTGGTTGTTCGGTGTTTACCGGTGTACTGGGTGATCTGGGTCAGGCGGAAACGGCTTGGCGGGGCTTGGCGAACTGCTTGGCGGCGACGACGGCGAGCGCGGCGGCGACCATGCCTGCGACGATAGAGATCACGAAGCCCAACCGGTTGTCGATTGCGAAGAGCACGAAGATTCCGCCATGCGGGGCACGTGACCCGGCGTTGAACGCCATGCACAGCGCGCCGGTGATGGCGCCGCCGAACATCATCGACGGGATGACCCGCAGCGGGTCGGCGGCGGCGAACGGGATGGCTCCCTCGGATATGAACGACGCTCCGAGAAGCCAAGCGGCGCGGCCATTTTCCTTCTCCGGCTCACTGAACAGCCGGGGCCGGATGGTCGTCGCCAGTGCCATGGCCAGCGGCGGCACCATGCCGGCGGCCATCACGGCGGCCATGATCTCGAAGGACGCGGTGGTGTTGGCGGCGAGTCCGGCAGTGGCGAACGCGTAGGCAGCCTTGTTGACCGGGCCGCCGAGGTCGAAGCACATCATCAGGCCGAGGATGACGCCCAGCAGGATGGCCGAGGTGCCGGTGAGACTGTTGAGCCAATCGGTCAGGCTGGTGTTGACCCAGGCCAGCGGCCGGCCGATCAGCAAGAACATGATGAGCCCGACGGCCAGCGAGGCCACCAGCGGCACGATCACCACCGGCATCAGACCACGCAGCCACTGTGGAACCTTGATGCCGCTGATCCACAGCGCCGCGAAACCGGCGATCACACCGCCGGCGATACCGCCCAGGAAGCCGCCGCCGACGAGCACGGCGAGCGCTCCGGCGGTGAATCCGGGCGCCAGTCCGGGCCGGTCCGCGATCGCGAAGGATATATAGCCGGCCAGCGCGGGAACCAGGAAGCTGAACGCCAGCCCTCCGAGGGTGAACAGGATCGCACCGAGGTACTGGGCGAAACCGCCTGCGGGCAGGTTGGTCAGCGAGTTGTTGAGCGCGATGTCCTGGCCGTTGTCGGCGATCTCGTACCCGGCGAACAGGAAGCCGAGTGCGATCAGCAGACCGCCGGCCGCGACGAACGGGATCATGTAGCTCACGCCGGTGAGCAGGATCTGCCGGGTCCGGGTGCCCCAGCCGACGTTGGAGGATCCCTCGGTCGCACCGTCGGGCGGCGCGCTGCCCTCCACCCGGGCAGCCCGCGGATTATCCGCGGCGGCAATGGCTTCGGCGATCATCGTGTCGGGCTCGTTGATCGCGCGTTTGACTCCGGAGGCGATCACCGGCTTGCCGGCGAACCGGCCGCGGTCCTTCACACCGACGTCGGTGGCGAAGATGACGGCGTCGGCGGCGGCGATGGTCGAGCCGGGCAGTGGGGTGCTGCCCGAGGAGCCCTGCGTTTCCACCACGAAGTCGACGCCGGCGCGTTCGGCGGCCAGTTTCAGTGCGTCGGCGGCCATGTAGGTGTGCGCGATCCCGGTGGGGCATGCGGTGATCGCGACGATGCTCTTGCGGGCGGTCGGTGCGGCGGTGCTCGCCGGCGGTGCGGGGGCGGGTGCGGGGTTCACCACACCTTCGACCAGGGCGACCAGTTCACCGGCCGTGCCCGCCGATCGCAGCGATTCGACGAAGTCCTTGCGGACCAGTGCGCGGGCCAGACTGGAGAGCAGCTTCATGTGGTCGGCGCCGCCGGAATCCGGTGCGGCAATGAGGAACACCAGATCCGCGGGACCGTCCGGTGCGCCGAAGTCGACCTTCGGGGACAGGCGTGCGAATCCGATGGTCGGGGTGTCGACGTACGGGGACCGGCAGTGCGGGATCGCGATGCCACCCGGTAGGCCGGTGGCGGACTGGTCTTCGCGGGCCATCGCGGCGGCGATCAGGCCGTCGGGTTCGGCGGTGCGGCCGGCGCCGACGAGCAGCCCGGCGATGCGGGCGATGACGGATTGTTTGTCGGCGCCGGCATCGGCGTCGAGCAGGACCAGGTCGGTGGTGATCACCGGGGGTGAGCTGGACATGGAGTGACCTTCTGTTCTCAGGTGTCGGATCGTGACAGTGAAATGGCTTTCACCGGAACGGCTTCTAGATCGATGAGTTCGGGGCCGGGCAGTGCGGAACCCGGCAGGGAGGCGGCTGCGCTGCCGTAGGCGACGGCCATCCGTAGCCTGTCGGGGGCGCTCGCCCCGGCCAGGGCCGCCCGCACGTAGCCGGCGAGCGCGGAATCGCCGGCACCCACCGTGCTGCGCGGGGTGATCGGCGGCGAGCCGGCCAGCCAACTGCCGGACGGTTCGACGAGCACCGCGCCGGCCGCACCGAGAGTGACCAGGATGGTGCGGGCGCCGCGCTCGACGAGTTGCCGGGCCGCGGTGATCACCGGCATGGGATCACCTGCGGCGGCGGCCCCTTCGAGTTCGGGACCCGACGCACCGGTCAGCCCGGCAAGCTCCTCGGCGTTGGGCTTGATGAGATCGGGGGCCGCCCGGCCGAACGAGGCGGCCAACGCCGACAGCGGCGCATCCGAGGTGTCGACCGCAACGCGGCAGTTGCGGCCGGCCAACTCGGCGACCACGTCGGCGTACCAGCTCGCCGGTACGCCCGGCGGCAACGACCCGGACATCACGATCCACTCCGCGCGCTGGGCGGCTTCGATCACGGTTCGGGTCAGCGCGTTGAGGGCTTCGGCGTCCAGGGACGCGCCGGGTTCGTTGAGTTTTGTTGTGGTGCCGTCACGCTCGGTGATGGCCACGTTGGTTCGGACCGCTCCGCGGACGGGCACGGTGGCATAGGGAACCCCGCAGGCCCGCAGCGCGGACAGCATCGGGTCGGCCTCGGCCGCGGGCAGCACCGCCAGTGCATCCAGGCCCGCGAGGCCGAGGGCACGGGCGACGTTGACGCCCTTGCCGCCGGGCTCGTCGGTCACCGAACTGACCCGGTGCACCGCTCCGCGGACCAGGGCGCCGGGCAGTGTGATGGTGCGATCGATGCTGGGATTCGGGGTGACCGTGACGATCATGCGGATGCTCCTGCGCAGGTGACTTCGATTCCGAGAGCGGCGAGTTCCTCGCGTGCGGGATCGGTGATCTCGGTATCGGTGATGAGTGCGTCGACGCTGGAGATCGGCGCAAAGCTGTGGAGTTCTTCCCTGCCGATCTTCGACGAATCAGCAACGACGACGACGTAATTCGCGCATCTGACCATGGCGCGCTTGATCGCGGCCTCCTCGCCGTCGGGGGTGGACAGGCCGTGGCGCGTGGTGATGCCATTGGTGCCGATGAAGGCGATGTCCACCCGCAGCTGTTCGAGGGTCTGCAGGGCCTGCTCACCGACGGTGGCCTGGGTCAGCCCGCGGACCCGCCCGCCGAGCAGGTGCAGAGCCACCGACTGCATCGCCGACAGGCGGGCGGCGACCGGGACCGAGTTGGTGATGACCACCAACTCGCGGTCGGTGGGGATGAGCGCGGCGACCCGGCTGGTGGTGGTGCCGGCGTCCAGCAGCACGCTGGACCCCGCGACCGGGAATACGTCGGTGGCGGCCGCGGCGATGGCGTCCTTGTGGGCGGCACGGGTCGCGTCGCGTTCGCCGACGTCCTGCTCGACCAGGTGCAGGGCCCGCGCGGGCACGGCTCCGCCGTGCACCCGGCGCAGCAGGCCGGCCTTGTGCAGAACGGCCAGGTCGCGGCGCACCGTTTCGGTCGTCACCTCATATGCCTGGGCCAGCTCGGCGACCGAGGCGCGGCCCTGCTGCATCACCAGAGCGGCGATGGCGTGCTGGCGTTCCTCGGCGTACATCGGTCTCCGTTCGCGCATTTCACCGGGTCGAATGTTGATATATGTGGTTTTACGCTTGAATCTGTTGACTTGTCAATGCTTTCTTGTAATCTGAATCACATGAGCACACCTTTCGTGACGGAGACGCAGGTTCTGACCGGAGTCCCGGTGGTCGCCGGTGTCGCGTACGCCCCGGTCATCCGGCCGGGGGCGCGGCCCAGCGTCCCCCCTACCGAGGCCGCCGAGATCGAGGAGGCCGCCCGCCCGGCCGAAGTCACCCGGATGAAGGCGGCCGCTGCCGCGGTGGCCGAGCGGTTACGCGACCGCGCGGGACACGCCACCGGCGTCGCCTCGGAGGTGCTCGCCACCACCGCGGCACTGGCTCAAGACCGCGCCTGGCTCGGCGATGCCGAGAAGCGGATCACCGCGGGCACCCCCGCCGAGCAGGCCGTCGGAGGGGCGATCGCCAAGATCGCCGACGCGCTGGCCAAGGCCGGCGACCTGATGGCCGAACGGGTGACCGATCTGCGTGACGTCCGCGACCGTGTGCTCGCGCAACTTGCCGGGCTGCCCGAGCCCGGTGTGCCGGTGCCGGATGTGCCCTCGGTGCTGTGCGCCGAGGATCTGGCGCCCGCGGATACGGCCGGTCTGGATCCGGCCCTGGTGGTGGCGTTGGCGACCACCCTGGGCGGCCCGACGAGCCACACCGCGATCATCGCCCGTCAACTGGGCATCCCGTGCGTGGTGGCGGTGGAGGGGCTGGATGCCGTTGCGGCGGGTGTGCCGGTGATGGTCGACGGCTCCCTCGGCACGGTGACGGTGTCGCCGGACGCGGGCGAGGCACAGCGCGCGGTCGCCAGGGCGCGTGAGGATGCCGAGCGCATCGCGCTGTGGACGGGTCCCGGTGCCACCGTCGACGGGCATCGGGTCGCGGTGCTGGCCAACGTCCAGGACGGGGCGGCGGCCCGATCGGCGAGCCAGACACCCGCCGAGGGTGTGGGTCTGTTCCGCACCGAACTGTGTTTCCTCAATCGCGACACCGAACCCTCGGTTCGAGAACAGGCGGAGATCTATGCGGAGGTGCTGACCGCGTTCGAGGGGCGCAAGGTCGTCATCCGCACCCTGGACGCGGGATCGGACAAGCCGCTGAAGTTCGCCGGGCATCCGGACGAGGCCAACCCGGCACTGGGGGTGCGCGGGGTGCGGATTTCGTTCGGCAATCCGGGACTGCTGACCCGCCAGCTCGAATCGATCGCGTCCGCGGCACAGGCCACCGGCAGTGATCCGTGGGTGATGGCGCCCATGATCGCCACCCCGGACGAGGCGAAAAACTTTGCCGCGGAGGCGCGTTCATTTGGGCTGACGCCCGGTGTGATGATCGAGATCCCGGCGGCGGCACTGTTGGCCAACCATATCCTGGAGCACGTCGACTTCCTGTCGATCGGCACCAATGACCTGGCCCAGTACACGATGGCCGCCGACCGGATGTCCGCGGAACTGGCCACCCTCACCGATCCCTGGCAGCCCGGCGTGCTGGCGCTGGTGGAACTGGCCGCGCGTGCCGGCGCGGCGGTGGGTAAACCGGTGGGTGTGTGCGGGGAGGCGGCCGCGGACCCGCTGCTGGCGTGCGTGCTGGTGGGCATGGGCGTGACATCGTTGTCGGCGGCCGCCACCGCCGTCCCCGGAGTGGGTGCCGCACTGGCCGAAGTGACACTGGACCGTTGCCGCGCCGCCGCGGCGGCGGTCGTACAGACGGCAAGTGCCGCAGACGCGAGATCCGCGGCACTTGCCGTCTTGGGTGCAAAGACCGGCTAGAACCAGACTTTTCGACCACCGACCGGACGGCCGACGGCGCCGAGGATCCACAGCACGACTCCGACCACGACGAGAATCGCGCCGATCGTGTAGAGGATCGACAAACTGGTGAAGTAACCGATCAGCAGAAGCACGATGCCGAGCACAATCATGGCGGTTCCCATCTTTTGGTGGTGCGGACAGTTGTTGTCGCAACGCTGAATTGCCAAAAACGTCAAAATCCAAACCTGGCGGCGGGATCGGGGGGCGGACCGGCACGGAATTAATCGGACCACGGTCCGGTTGAATCGGTCATGCCTGCCATCACCGCCGACACACTCACCCTCCCTCGCATCGCTGCGGCCGCGCCGGGCGACGTCGAACGCGCCGTGCGGTCCGTGACCACCGGCCCGCGCGGATACGAAGGCGAGGGGTTCCCCGTGATACGCGCCTTCGCCGGGGTCAGTGCCGCCGAGCTGGACCCCTTCGTGCACATGGACCAGATGGGCGAGATCGAATACCAGCCGGGTGAACCGCGCGGTACCGACTGGCACCCGCATCGCGGTTTCGAGACGGTCACCTACATGATCGACGGACGGTTCGCGCATCAGGACTCGCACGGCGGCGGCGGTCTGATCACCGACGGAGCCACCCAGTGGATGACCGCGGGGTCCGGCATCCTGCACATCGAGACGCCGCCGGCCGAATTGGTCGAGAGCGGCGGACTGTTCCACGGCGTCCAGCTCTGGGTCAACCTGCCGCGCAAGGACAAATTCGCTTCTCCGCGTTACCAATCCATCGAAGGCACTGCCGTCGAGCTGTTGGCCTCCGAGGATGGCGGCGCGCTGGTGCGCGTGATCGCCGGCAGCGTCGGAGAGCACGCCGGACCGGGCCAGACACACACCCCGATCGCCTTGGCGCACGCCACCGTCCAGCCCGGCGCGCGGCTGAACCTGCCGTGGAACCGCCAGTTCAATGCCCTGGTCTACGTACTCTCGGGCCGGGGAACCGTGGGGCCCGCGGGGCAGCCGATCCAGCACGGCCAACTGGCGGTGCTCGGACGCGGTGACCGGATCAGCGTCGCTGCCGATGCCACCCAGGATGGCAACCGCCCGGCGCTGGAGGTGCTGCTGCTCGGCGGTCAACCGATCCGGGAGCCGGTGGTGCAGTACGGGCCGTTTGTCATGAACTCCAAATCGGAGGTCCTGCAGGCGTTGGAGGACTTCAACGCCGGCCGGTTCGGGTCGCTGCCGCCGAACGCTCTCACCCCACACCGGGCTCACTGAGAGGCCGCCTGTCAGTTTGCTGAAGGCGCTTCGCTGCGTCCGCGCGCAATCATCTGGCGGCCGTGGGGCGGGTGATCTGTGGCACAATTTTGACTGTGCCGCATATAGCCAGCAGAGGTCCGGGTCGTCCGCCTGCCGCCAAGGCAGCGGAGACCCGCGAACGCATCCTGCAGGCTGCGCGCGAGGTGTTCAGCGAACTCGGTTATGACGCAGCAACATTCCAGGCCATCGCGGTTCGGTCCGACCTGACCCGTCCGGCGATCAACCACTACTTCCCGAGCAAGCACGTGCTCTACCGGGAAGTGGTCGAGCACACCAATGCCGTGGTCGTGCGGGCCGGCGTCGAGAAGGCCAGGTCTGAGCCCACTCTGCTGAAGAGGCTGTCGGCGTTCTACTCGGTCGCCATGCAGGCGGACAGCCCGGACCGGTCGATTGCGGCGTTCCTGGTGACCTCGGTGCTGGAGGCCCAGCGGCATCCCGAGCTCAGCCAGGACACCCACGACCCGCTCGCGAATTCGCGGGCCTTCGTGCAGTGGGCCGTCACCGATGCCGTTACCCAAGGTGAGCTAACCACCGATGCCGATGTTGCGAGCCTGGTGGAGATGCTGGTCTCGGTGATGTGGGGGATGGGGTTCTACGCCGGCTACGTCGGGTCACATGACGAAACGGCGGCCGTGGTGCGGCAGCTGGAACTCTTGTTGGCAAACAAGCTGTGGTCGTTGCCGTCGTAACTGTGCCCCATCGTCGCCGGATAGCTGGTCTAACTAACCGGTAGCATTTGGGGATGAGCTCACTGCGCACCCACGATGACACCTGGGACATCGCCTCCAGCGTCGGCACCACCGCCGTGATGGTCGCCGCGGCCCGCGCCGCAGAGACGGCCGGCGCGGACCCGTTGATCAGCGATCCCTATGCCCGGATGCTCGTCGAGGGTGCCGGCGGGGGCGTCTGGGGTCTGATGATGGACGAAGACTGGGTGGCCCGCGCGGTGGACATCGACGCCGAGGGTGCGGCCCTTTTCGCGCACATGGGCAATTACCAGGCCGTGCGCACCCGCTTTTTCGACGATTTCTTCGCCGCCGCGGGTGCCGCCGGCATCCGCCAGGTGGTGATCCTGGCGTCCGGGCTGGATTCGCGTGCTTATCGATTGGACTGGCCGTCCGGCACCACCGTCTACGAGATCGACCAGCCGAAGGTGTTGGAGTACAAGTCGTCGGTGCTGACCGAGCACGGTGTGCGGCCGAGTGCGGCCCGCCGGGAGGTGGCCGTCGACCTTCGACACGATTGGCCGAAAGCGCTGCGCGAAAACGGATTTGACGCCACGGTGCGTACCGCCTGGCTGGCCGAGGGTCTCCTGATGTATCTGCCCGCCGAGGCTCAGGATCGGCTCTTCGCCCAGATCACCGAGCTCAGCGCGCCGGGCAGCCGGATCGCGGTGGAGACGGCACCGACGCAGGCCGAGGAGCGCCGCCGGGAGATGAAGGAGCGGTTCGAGCGCATCAAGGAGAAGTTCGGCATCACCGACAGCCTCGACGTCGGCGAACTGATGTACAACGACCCCGACCGCGCCGACGTGACCGACTGGCTCGCCGGCAACGGCTGGGACAGCACTGCGGTGAAAGCCGCCGCGGAGATGCGCCGGCTGGACCGCTGGGCGCTCCCCGATGGTCCCGACGCACCCGCCGACGATGCCTTCTCCTTCTTTGTGACCGCCACCAGACGCTGAGCGCGATTTCGCCCGGGAGGAATCCGGGGCTTATGGACCGGCCAACCGGATGGTTAGGATCAGAATTCCTCGGTCTGGAAGGACGCTCCGATGACCATGCACGCAGACGTTCCCACGTCGTCACCAGCGGTGGCGGACATCCCGGCGGTCGTCGCTGGACTCCGTGCGGCCTACGCCACCGGACGCACCCGCGATATCGAATGGCGCAAGCGGCAGCTGCGCGCCCTGGAACGCATGGTGGTGGACAACGAGGCCGCCATTGCCGCCGCGCTGGCCGCGGATCTGGGGCGCAAACCGTTCGAGGCGTGGCTGGCCGATATCGCCAGCACCGCGGCCGAGGCTCGCGACGCCGCCAAGAATCTGGGCAAGTGGGCCAAGCGCCGGTACCGGCTCCTGGAGCTCTCCCAGCTGCCCGCCCGCGGCTGGGTCGAGTACGAGCCCTACGGCACCGTGCTCGTCATCGGCGCCTGGAACTTCCCGTTCGCGCTCACGCTCGGGCCCGCGGTGGGTGCGATCGCCGCGGGTAACACGGTGGCGCTCAAACCCTCCGAACTGGCGCCCGCCTGCTCGGCGCTGATGGCCGAACTGGTGCCGAAGTATCTGGACCCGGAGGCCGTCGCCGTCGTCGAGGGCGACGGAGCCGTCAGCCAACTGCTCATCGATCAGGGTTTCGACAAGATCTGCTTCACCGGTGGCACCGAGATCGGGCGCAAGGTTTACCAGGCCGCGGCCGCGCACCTGACGCCGGTCATCCTCGAGCTGGGCGGCAAGAGCCCGGTCATCGTGGCGGCCGACGCCGACCTGGATGTTGCCGCCAAACGCATCGCCTGGACCAAGCTGATCAACTCCGGCCAGATCTGCATCGCGCCGGACTACGTACTCGTCGACGCCTCGGTGCGCGATGAACTGGTCGGCAAGGTCAAGGCCGCGGTGCGCGCCTTCGAAGCCGACGCGACCGGCGGCAAGCGGATCGTCAACCGGCGGCACTTCGACCGGTTGGTCGCCGCGGTGGCCGCCACCGAGGGGGACGTCACCGTCGGCGGTGGGTCCGACCCCGCGGCGCTGGAGATCGAACCGACGGTCGTGGTCGACCCGTCCCTGGACGAACCGCTGATGACCGACGAGATCTTCGGACCGGTACTGCCCATCGTCACCGTCCAGAACCTGGACGAGGCAATCGCTTTCGTCAACGCGCGGCCCAAACCGCTGGCGGCCTATCTGTTCACCAGGTCCAAGGAGACCCGCGAGCGGGTCATCCACGAGGTGCCCGCCGGCGGGATGGTGGTCAACCACCTGATCTTCCACTTCGCGACCACCAAGTTGCCGTTCGGCGGCGTCGGGCCGTCCGGAACGGGCGCCTACCACGGCCGGTACGGGTTCGAGGAGTTCAGCCACCGCAAGTCGGTGCTGACCAAGACCACCCGCCCCGACTTGGGCGCCATGATCTACCCGCCGTATACAGAGAAGGCGTGGAAACTGGCCCGGCGGCTGTTCTAGCCGCCGGATCGACCACACAAGAACTGACCCAAACACCGAGAGGAACACAATGCCCGGAGTGCAGGATCGCGTCGTCGTCATCACCGGAGCCGGCGGCGGACTCGGGCGCGAGTACGCCCTGACCCTGGCCCGGGAGGGCGCCAGCGTCGTCGTCAACGATCTCGGCGGGGCCCGTGACGGGTCCGGTGCCGGACACAACATGGCCGACGAGGTGGTCGCGGAGATCAAGGCCGCCGGTGGCCGCGCGGTCGCCAACTACGACAGTGTCGCCGACCCCGAGGGCGCGGAGAACATCATCAAGACCGCCGTCGACGAGTTCGGCAAGGTCGATGGCGTGGTGAGCAACGCGGGCATCCTGCGTGACGGCACGTTCCACAAGATGACCTTCGAGCAGTGGGACGCCGTGCTGAAGGTGCACCTCTACGGCGGTTACAACGTCATCCGCGCGGCATGGCCGCACTTTCGCGAGCAGAGCTTCGGCCGCGTCGTCGTCGCCACCTCCACCAGTGGCCTGTTCGGTAACTTCGGGCAGGCCAACTACGGCGCCGCCAAGCTCGGTCTGGTCGGCCTGATCAACACGCTGGCCCAGGAAGGCGCCAAGTACAACATCAAGACCAACGCCGTCGCGCCGATCGCCGCCACCCGGATGACGCAGGACATCCTGCCTCCCGAGGTGTTCGAGAAGCTGACCCCGGAATATGTTGCCCCCGTGGTCGCCTACCTGATGACCGAGGAACTCCCCGACACCGATTCGGTGTTCATCGTCGGCGGCGGCAAGGTGCAGCGCACCGCGCTGTTCCAGAACGAGGGTGTCACCTTCACCGAGGTGCCGTCGGTCGACGATATCGCCGCCAAGTGGGGCGAGATCACCGATCTGTCCGCAGCGCAGGCCGCCAGCTTCAAGCTCGGATGAAAGCGCTTGTCGCACAGGCGCTGACCGGAACAGACGGGCTGGCGTACATCGATGTCGCCGATCCGGAGTCTGCGGACTCGGTGATCATCGACGTCGGCGCGGCCGGTGTCTGTTTCCCCGATCTGCTGTTGCTGCGCGGGGAGTACCAACTGAAGCTGGAGCCGCCGTTCATCCCGGGCATGGAGGTCGCCGGCACCGTCCGCTCGGCCCCGGAAGGTTCGGGTTTCGCTGTCGGGCGGCGTGTTTCGGCCATGTCGATGCTCGGTGGGTACGCCGAACAGGTCGCGGTGCAGCCCACGAGTGTGGTGCCCACACCCGACGGTATCGACGACGCGTCGGCCACCGCGTTGCTGGGCAACTACTACACCATGTACTTCGCCCTGCGACGCCGCGCGGCGCTGCGGGCCGGGGAGACGGTGCTGGTGCTCGGCTCCGCCGGTGGCATCGGGGTGGCGGCCATCCAGATCGCCAAGGCGCTCGGTGCCCGGGTGGTGGCGCTGGTGCACCGGCCCGATGCGCAGGATTTCGTGGCGAGCGTGGGCGCCGACGTGGTGCTGCCGCTGACCGACGGCTGGAAGCAGGCGGTGCTCGACGCCACCGGCGGTCGCGGTGTGGACGTGGTGGTCGACCCGGTCGGCGGTGACGCCTTCGACGACGCGGTCCGGGCGATGGCGCCGGAGGGACGGCTGCTGGTCATCGGATTCGCTGCCGGACAGGGCATTCCGACGATCAAGGTAAACCGGCTGCTGCTGCGCAACGTCAGCGTGGTCGGTGTCGGCTGGGGTGAGTTCGTCCGGCACTCGCCGGCCGCGCAGGCCGAGGTCGGTGCCGGGCTCGCCGATCTGGTCGCCGCCGGTCTGCGACCACCGCCGCCGGTGACCTACCGCCTCGCCGACGGCGCCGAAGGCCTGCAGGCGCTGGCCGACGGCAAGATCCGGGGCAAGCTCGTCCTGGTGCCCTAGTGGACGCTCCGCGCGCATTGGCGTTCGACGTGTTCGGAACGGTGGTGGACTGGCGCTCCGGCATCATCGCCGAACTGCAATCCTTCGGGGCCCGTCATGGGCTGCAACGGGATTGGGCGTCCTTCGCCGATGCGTGGCGGGCCGGCTACGCCCCGGCCATGGACCGAGTCCGCCGAGGGGAGCTGGCATGGACCCGCATCGACGACCTGCACCGCGACATCCTGGTCGGCCTGCTCGAGGGTGTCCCGGTCGGCGAGGCCGAGATCGACGACCTCAACCGGGCCTGGCATCGGTTGCCGCCGTGGCCCGACGCGGTGACCGGGCTGCACCGGTTGAAACGGCGCTTCGTCATCACCACGCTGTCCAACGGCAACGTCTCGCTACTCACGCACATGGCCAAGAACGCCGGATTGCCATGGGACTGTGTCATCTCCGCCGAGCTGTTCGGCCATTACAAACCCGACCCCGAGGCCTATCTCGGCTGCGCCCGACTGCTCGATCTGGCCCCTGAGGAACTCATGCTCGTTGCCACCCACCCGGGCGATCTGCGGGCGGCGCGGGCCTGCGGCCTGCGCACGGGCTACGTCGCGCGGCCACTCGAACACGGCCCCGGCCGTCCCCTGCCGGCAGTCACCGACGGTGAGTTCGAGCTCGTCGCGCAGGACTTCATCGACCTGGCCCGACAGCTCGGCGCGTAGACCGTAGATTCGCAGGCGTGAGCACCCTGGGTATCGTCCTGGTCGCATTGGCGATCGCCGTCGGTCTGGCCGGCATCGTGATTCCGGTCCTCCCGGGCGGACTGTTGGTCATCGCGTCCATCGGGGTGTGGGCCTACGTCGAAGGATCGACCACATCGTGGGTGACCTTCGGTATCGCCGCGGCGTTCTACGTCCTCGCCGAGGTGATCAAGTACACCTGGCCGGTGCAGCGCATGCGCCGCGCCGAGGTCCGCACATCGGTGCTGGTGATCGGCGCGGTGGCCGGCATCGTGGGCTTCTTCGTCATTCCGGTGATCGGTCTGCTGATCGGGTTCGTCGCGGGGGTGTTCGCCGCGGAGATGGCGCTGCGCCGCGACCCGACCCGGGCGTGGGCATCCACGGTGCATGCGCTCAAGGGCGTCGCGCTCTCGGTCGGGGTGGAGCTGACCGGCGCGCTGCTGGCAACGGTGACGTGGGTCGTCGGGGTGGTCATTTCGGCGTGATCCGCTGCGCTGGCCGCGTCAGATCACGCCGAAATCGTGGAGGGTGGAACCTCCGGCGTACCCCGGTGCGTCTGAAGGTACGTGATCGATGAGCTGCTGAAGTGTCACGACGGAGTGATCACATTGGAGCAGGCCTGCTCGGTGGGGATGAGCAGGCACGCGGTACAGCGCAGGGTCGCTGCCGGCCGCTGGCGCCGGTGCGGCCCCGGTGTGTACTTCGTCGATGATCGTCGGTTCACCGACGCGGCACGGGTCCGGGCGGGGGTGTGGAGTCATGGTGCGCAAGCGGCGGCGAGCGGACTCGCCGCGGCCTGGTGGCACGGACTGACGAAGTTCGCCCCGGAAATTGTCGAGGTGACTGTGCCCCGCAACAGCAATGGCCGCGTCCACCCGGGTACGCGAGTTCGGCGGCGAGATTTGCAGCCGTGCGACGTCGTCGAGCGGCGTAACCTGCGTACCACCGGACTGACCTTGACGGTGGTGGAGGCTGCGGCCCGTCGCCGCGGCGGGAGCGCAATCATGGATTCTGCATTGCAGAAACAGGTTTCGCTGTCCGAACTATGGCAGGCGCACCTACGGCACAAAGGCCGGTACGGCGCACCGGCGGCACGCCGACTACTTCAGGCGGCCGATGACGGGGCACGGTCGCAAGCGGAACGCCTGCTCGTGCAATTGCTCAGAAACGCATCGCTCCCCGGCTGGCGGACGAATTACAAGGTCGGCCGGTACCGGGTGGACTTCGCCTTTCCCAAGTCCCGGGTGGCCATCGAGATCGACGGCTGGGCCTTTCACAGCGACCGTGCCGACTTCCAGCACGACCGGGAACGCCAGAACGAGATCATGGTGATGCGTTGGCAGGTGCTGCGGTTCACCTGGCTGGACCTCACGGCATATCCCGACAGGGTGCTCGCCACGATCCGAGCTGCGATTTCGGCGTGATCCGCTGCGCTGACCGCGTCAGATCACGCCGACATCATGTGGTTAGTCGGGTGCGCAGCCGGCTGACGTCATCAGCGGACACCCCGGCGGCGTCCAGGAACCCGCCGACCGAGCCGTAGATCTCGTCGACCTTGCGGCTGGCCGCATCCAGATACTCTTCCCGGACGCCGAGCACGGCGTCGGTGAGCCGGGCCTCGGCGAAGGTCAGGACCTCGGGCGTCTCGCCCGCGCGGGCCTTCACCGATTCCATGATGCTCATCCGCAGCGGGTCGATGGCGTCATTGCTGCGCAGGAAGTCGGTCAGGATCGCCTCGCGTGGCACCCCCACGGCCTCGAGCACCGTGGCGACCGTGAACCCGGTGCGGTCCTTGCCGGCGAAGCAGTGCGCGATCACCGGCCGGCCGTCGGCCAGCAGCGTGATCACCTGGCGCACGGCCACCTGTGCGCCGGTCAACGACGGGAACTCCTCATAGACCTCGGTCATGTACCGCTTGGCGGACTCGGCGATGTCCTCACCGTCGGGGGACTCCGACATCACCCGCTGGAACGTCGCTTCGTGCGGTGCGTCCTGGGCGGAGTCGTCCTCGAAGTGGAACGGCAAATGGTGCAGGGCCACCCCGGCGGGGACCTGACCGGGACCGCGCCGCTCCAGTTCGCGGCGCGATCGCAGGTCGGCAACATCGTTGATCCCGAGCGCGAGCAGGGCCGCACCGCCCTCGTCGGTGAGCCGGCTCAGCTCGCTCGACCGGAACAGCAGGCCCGGCCGGATGCCGGCGGACTCGGCAACATCACGAAAGTTCCACGCCCCCGCCAGCATCCCGGTCACCGTCCGGTGGCCGCCGCGGCGAAGGGGCTTTTCTCTTTGCCGAGTTCGGCGCGGGCGATGGTGCGCATGTGCACCTCGTCGGGGCCGTCGAACAGTCGCATCGCACGGTGCCAGCCGTAGAGGCGGGCCAGCGGGAAGTCATCGGAGACACCGGCGCCACCGTGCACCTGGATGGCCCGGTCCAGGACGTTGCAGGCGATCTGCGGGGCGACGGACTTGATCTGCGAGACCAGCACATGGGCCGCCTTGTTGCCCTCGCGGTCGATGGTCCAGGCCGCCTTCTCGCACAACAGCCGGGCTTGGTCGATCTCGTTGCGGGACTTGGCGATCTGCTCGCGCACCACGCCCTGCTCGGCCAGCGGCTTGCCGAACGCGATGCGGGTCTGCACCCGGTCGATCATCAACGCCAGCGCCCGCTCGGCGGCACCGAGGGCGCGCATGCAGTGATGGATGCGGCCCGGGCCCAGCCGGGCCTGGGCGATCGCAAAGCCGCTGCCTTCTTCGTGCAGCAGGTTCTCGGCGGGTACCCGCACATTGTCGAACACGATCTCGCAGTGTCCGTGCTGGTCCTGCCAGCCGAACACCGGCAAGGACCGCTGGATGTCCACGCCGGGGGTGTCTGCGGGCACCAGGATCATCGACTGCTGTGCATGAGACGCGGCGTCGGGGTTGGTGCGGCCCATCACGATGAGCAGCTTGCAGCGCGGATCGGCGGCCCCGGTGATCCACCATTTGCGGCCGTTGATCACGTAATCCGAGCCGTCGCGCAGCATGGTGGTCTCGATGTTGCGGGCATCGCTGGAGGCCACCGCCGGCTCGGTCATCGCGAATGCCGAGCGGATCTCACCGGCCAGCAACGGCTCTAGCCACTGCGTGCGCTGCGCCTCGTTGGCGAACAGATGCAGGGTCTCCATGTTGCCGGTGTCCGGGGCGGCGCAGTTGAGCACCTCGGGAGCGATCTCCATGCTCCAGCCGGAGAGCTCGGCCAGCGGCGCGTACTCCAGATTGGTCAGCCCCGACTCCGCAGGCAGGAACAGGTTCCACAGTCCGGCGGCCTTGGCCTTGGCCTTGAGCTCCTCGACCACCGGGGGCACGGTGTGGTCCTTGGGCCCCTTCTCCTCGCGATAGGCGTGGTAGGAGGCCTCTGCCGGGAACACGTTCTCGACCATGAAGTCGGAGAGCCGCTTGTGGTAATCAGCCGCCTTGGCAGACATCGCGAAGTCCATGACCGCCACGATATGTCACATGGTTAGACAAGTGGAACGGGGGCAGCCCACAGGGCCAACCCGCCGGCCAGCACCGCGAGCCCGATGACGACGCCGGCCACCGCCGTCCAGCCCGCGGCGTCGAAGGCCAGCCCGCCCAGCCAGCCGACCGCGCTGGATCCGGCGTAATAGAACAGGTTGTACAACGAGGAGGCCTGGGCCTTGCCGTCGCCGGCGGCGTGGGCGACCCACCCGGACGCGATGGCGTGCGCGCCGAAGAACCCGGCCGTCGCGATGACCAGTCCGGCGAGCACCACGGCGATGTGGTGGCTGACGGTTAGCGCGGTGCCGACGACCATCGTGGCGATGCTGCCCAGCAGCACCGTCCGGCGGCCGAAGCGGCCGGCCTCGACACCGGCCCGCGCGGAGGCCCAGGTGCCGGCCAGATACGCCAGGAACACCAGGCTGGCCAGCGTCTGCGGCAATTCGAACGGCGCGGCGGTCAGGCGGAATCCGAGGACGTTGTAGATCGCGACGAACCCGCCCATCAGCAGAAACGCCTGTGCGTAGAGCGCAAGCTGGTGCGCCGAGCGCAGGTTGCCCAGCAGTCGGCGGATCGACTCCGCGCCCCGGGAGGGCTGGAACGCCCGGGCGGGCGGCACCAGCCGCATGAACGCCACCGCCGACAGCCCGCACAGCGCGGCCACTGCCAGGACACCCATCCGCCATCCGACGTGTTCGGCGAGCGGGCCGGTGACCAGCCGCCCGGCCAAACCGCCGATGGTGGTGCCTGCGACGTAACTGCCCGCGGCGCGGGCGGCGTTGCCGGCGTCCACCTCCTCGGTCAGGTAGGCGATCGCGATGGCCGGTACGCCGCCGAGCATCAACCCTTCGACGAATCGACCGGACAGCAGCATCGCCGAATTCGGCGCCAACGGCACCAGCACGCCCAAAATGGTTGCTGCCGTGATGGATATCGTCATCGCCTGAACGCGGCCGATGCGGTCGGCCAGGGCTGCCCATGCAAGGACGCTCACCGCCAGCCCGACGGTCGCGGCCGACACCGTCAGTGCGGCGTCGGCGGCGCCGGTGCCCAGGTCACCGGCGATCAGGGGGAGTACCGATTGGGGTGAGTACAACTGCGCGAAGGTGGCCATGCCACCGAAGAACAGCGCGGCAAGCAGGCGCCGATACTCGGTGGATCCCCGCGAATGGCCCGGCCAGTCGACGGGGGCCACCGTGATTGTCATGGCGGGGACGCTATGAGCCTATCGATGATGTGTCCAATGCATCAAGTTAGGTCAGATCATGACGAATATGCATGATGAAGTCCACCAGACGCCGCGCCGTGGGCGGCATCTCGCGGTCCGGGGACCAGGTGAGCCCGATCTGTCGCTTGGCTGTCGTCTCGATCAGCGGGACATAGACGGCCCCCGGCTCGGCGCGGTCCGGCCGGGGAACCGGGACCACCGCGACACCGAAACCGGCGGCGACCAGTCCTTCCATCGTGGGGATCTCCATGGCCTCGAACACCACCGGTGGGGCGATGCCGGCCTCCAGGCACAGCTCGTCGGTCAGCAATCGCAGTCCGAACTCGGGCCGCAACGCCACGAAGGGCTCGTCGGCGGCGTCGGCCAACCGGAGTCTCGCCCGTCCGGCGAAGCGATGCCCGCGCGGCACCGCCAGGCACAGCCGCTCGACATAGAGCACACGCCAGGGGTGGTCGCTGGGCCGTGGTGAGGTGATCGCCAGATCGGCCCGACCGTTCGCCAGTCGCTCCAGGATCGTGTGCGCCGGACCCTGGAACAGCTCGAACTGCACCCGCGGGGCCTCGATCCGGAACCGGCGCAACAGGTCGGGCACGAAGCCGCCGGCCTGCGAGTGCAGGAATGCCAGTCGCACGGTGCCGGTCTCCGGGTCCCGTAGCGCAGCGATACGCTCGGTGGCCGAGCGCATTTCGCCGATGCTGCGGCGGGCATGCTCGAGCAGGATCTCCCCGTAGCTGTTGAGTTGCAGGCGGCGGTTCAGGCGGGCGAACAATGGCGCGCCGACCTGGGCTTCCAGCCGGGCCAGCGACCGCGAGAGGGTGGGCTGGCTGATGCCCAACTCGGCCGCCGCGTCGGTGACATGCTCGGTTTCGGCGAGTGTCACGAACCATTGCAGCTCTTCGATGTTCACCGCCACCGCCTTCCGCTCCGAATCTTGCCACTCGCAGCGGTCCCGCTGTGACAAGCTGCTCCCATGCAGGACTCAGGCCAGAAGGTGCGTGTGGTGGTCGGCGATGACCACCCGATGTTCCGCGACGGTGTGGTGCGCGCCCTGACGGCCAGCGGATCCATCGAGGTGGTCGGTGAGGCCGACGACGGCGTCGCCGCACTCGAACTGATCCGTGCGCACAGTCCTGCGGTGGCCCTGCTGGACTACCGGATGCCCGGGATGGACGGCTCCGAGGTCGCCGCCGCCGTGACCCGTGACGGCTTGGCGACCCGGGTGCTGTTGATCTCGGCCCACGACGAGTCGGCCATCGTCTACAAGGCGCTGCAGGACGGCGCCGCCGGATTTCTGTCCAAGGAATCGACCCGCAGTGAACTGGTCGATGCGGTGCTGGGCTGTGCGCGCGGGCGTGACGTCATCGCGCCCGCCCTGGCGGCGTCGTTGGCCGGTGAGATCCGCCGCCGCAACGAGCCGGGCGTCCCGACGCTGTCGGCCCGGGAGGCAGAGGTGCTCGCGATGATCGCGCGCGGGATGTCCATCCCGGCGATGGCCAAGGAGCTCTATCTCGCGCCGTCCACGGTGAAGACGCATGTGCAGCGGCTCTACGAAAAGCTGGGCGTCGGCGACCGCGCGGCCGCGGTGGCCGAGGCGATGCGCCGCAAACTCCTCGACTGACGTGACACGCATCGTCGATTTCTTCGCGGCCGAGCCCGTCCGGGTGTCGGCGGTCCTGCGGCTCCCGCTGATCGCGCTGATCGCCGTGCTGGTGTGGATCTGGGAAGTCGACCATTGGCTGCCCGGCCTGTATGCCGCGGTGCTCGGGGGTTACGCGGTCGCTGCGGTGATCTGGCTGCTGGCTGTGCTCCGTGGCCCGTTGCCCCGGTGGGCGGACTGGGCGTCCACCGGCGTCGATGTACTGCTGATCGTGGTGCTGTGCGTCGTCTCCGGCGGAGCCACCGCGGCGCTGCTGCCGGTGTTCTTCCTGCTGCCCATCTCGGTGGCGTTCCAGGACCGCCCACTGCTGACGGCGATCATCGGGACCGTCACCGCCGGAGCCTATCTGGCCGTCTGGATCGTGTATTCCAAGCGTGATGACCGGATCGGCCTGCCCGACATGGTGTACACGCACTTCGGCTTCCTGCTGTGGCTGGCGGTCGCGACCACCGCGCTGTGCCTGGTGCTGTCCCTGCGCGCGGCCCGGGTGCGTGCCCTGCTTGAGGTGCGTCGCCAGTTGGTCGCCGAGGCGATGGCCGCCGACGAGCGGCATAACCGGGAGGTGGCCGAGAATCTGCACGACGGCCCGCTGCAGACCCTGTTGGCCGCGCGGATGGAGGTGGACCTGCTCCGCGACAGCCGTCCCGACCCCGCACTGGACACGGTCTACGACGCCCTGCAGGATACCGCTGCCATGCTGCGTTCCACCGTCACCGAGTTACACCCCCAGGTGCTTGCGCAGCTCGGCCTGGCACCGGCCATCCGGGAACTACTGCGCCAGTTCGAATCCCGTGGCGACTACGCGGTGACCGCGGACCTGCAGGATGTCGGCAAGCCGGCCTCGCAGGCGTTGCTGCACCGCGCGGCGCGGGAGCTGCTGACCAATATCCACAAGCACGCGCGCGCGACGAACGTCGGTGTGACGCTGCGGCACTCGGGTGACCGCATCGTGCTGACCGTCTCGGATGACGGCGCCGGTTTCGACCCCGCAGTCATCGAGACGCGACTGCAGGAGGGGCATATCGGGCTGGGTTCACTGCTCGCGCGGTTCGAGGCGATGGGCGGTGCGATCCGGATCGACTCGGCGCCCGGCCGCGGCACCGTCGTCACCGTGACATCCGCTCCGGAGTAAATCGGTCGCGCACCGGCGCGCCCGGACAGTAGCGTGCCAGGGGTGAGGCTCCGGATCGCCGTCGCGGCACTCGTCGCCGTCATCCTCGCGGTACTGGTCAACGCGTACGTGGTGACCAGTGCGACGCGCGCCGCCGAGCCGTTCGCCGGCGGCCGGGTGCTCGAGCTCGACGGTCCAGATCTCAACGTGCGCGAGTACGGGCCGTCCGGTGAACGTGCCATCGTGCTGCTGCACGGCTATTCGGCGTCCATCCAGTGGTGGGAGCCGGTGGCGGCGCGGCTGGCACGCAACCAGCGCGTGATTGCCATCGACCTCGTCGGCCACGGTGGCTCCGAGGCGCCGGGGGAGCCGCGGCATTTCGGTGCCGTCGGACAAGCGGACGCGGTGCACAATGCGTTGACCGCCTTGGGTGTTCGACACGCCATCGTGGTGGGCCACTCGATGGGTGGCAGCGTGGCGTCCGAGCTTGCGGCCCGACATCCGGAGGTGGTGGAGCGCGTGGTGGTCTCGGATACCCCCGCCGACGGCGACCTGGTGTCCATGCCGTTGCTGGGAAAGATGGTGTGTTGGCCCGTGCTCGGTCCCGCCCTGGATCACTTCCGCAGCCTGCCGTTGATCACCAGGAGTTCTCTGCAGACGGGCTTCGCGCGGGACTATGCCGTGCCGCCGTTCGCCTACCGGTCACTGGAACGACTCACCTATGCCGGCGTGTGTGACTCCAAGGCCGGCCCGCTCGCGTCGGTTGCGAACACATTGGCCGGGCTGGATGTCCCGGTGCTGGTGGTGTGGGGTGAGACGGACGTGCTGACACCGACGGCCCCCAACGTCACGCGGTACGGGGCGGCCGGCATGTCGCCGCGCATCATCGCCGGAGCCGGACACAGTCCGATGGTCGAGAAGCCCGACGAGTTCCTCAGCGCGATAGCCGATTTCGTAACGTTCAGGAGCTGAGTCCGCGGGCGATGACCAGCCGCTGAATCTGGTTGGTGCCCTCGAATATCTGGGTGATCTTGGCTTCGCGCATGTACCGCTCGGGGCGGAAGTCCCGGGTGTAGCCGACCCCGCCGAGCACCTGCACCGCGTCGGTACTGACCTTCATGGCGGCGTCGGTGGCCACCAGTTTGGCGACGCTGGCCTGCGCGCCGTAGGGCAAGCCCTGATCGCGGCGCCGCGCGGCATCCAGGTAGGTGGCCCGGGCGCTCACCACCGCCGCCGACATGTCGGCGAGCAGGAATGCCAGCCCCTGGTGGTCGATGATCTTGCGGCCGAAGGTGGTTCGCTCGTTGGCATACCTGGTGGCCTCGTCGAGTGCCGCCTGGGCGATGCCGACGGCGACGGCGGCGATGCCGAGGCGCCCGGAGTCCAGTGCGGAGAAGGCGATCGAAAGTCCCTGCCCTTCCACACCGATCAGCCTCTCGGCATCGAGGCGGGCATCGTCGTAGAAGGCCGCGGTGGTCGGCACCGCGTGCAGGCCCATCTTCTCCTCGGGAGCCCCGAAGCTCAGCCCGTCGAGGTCGCCGGGAACCAGGAAGCAGCTGATGCCCTTGGGGCCGTCCCCGGTGCGTGCGAACAGCGTGTAGAAATCGGCGACCCCGCCGTGGGTGATCCAGGATTTCGACCCGTTGATCACGTAGTGGTCGTCGTGCCGGACGGCCGCACAGCGCAGCGCGGCGGCGTCGGAACCGGCCTGGGGCTCGCTGAGGCTGTAGGCCCCGATCTGAGCACCGGAGAGCATGCCGGGAAGCCAGCGGCTCTTCTGCTCGTCGGTGCCGAAGGTCAGCAGCGGGTGCGATGAGA
>Ga0075163_10000983_pt1 | contig 37958 bp, 33 predicted proteins | sample JI1023141ADNA_FD_71478 | JGI IMG/M metagenome (GOLD analysis project Ga0075163, IMG submission 71478) | Wastewater effluent complex algal communities from Wisconsin, to seasonally profile nutrient transformation and Carbon sequestration -... | ecosystem: Engineered > WWTP > Effluent > Algae...
TTGATTTTATTCCTTGAGCAACAAGTAAAGACACCATTTTATCCGCTCTAGCTTGGCTTAAGACTAGGTTTTCTCCATCAGTCCCAATAGCATCTGTTTGACCAAGAACCCCTATTTCAACACTTTGATTAAGTAAGTTTGCTGTTTCAATAAATTGTTGTAAAGACACTTTTAATTTATTTAATTTTTCTTCTTGACCTCCAACCAAATCTGTTTTGCCTTTGATAAATAATATTGTTTGTTTTTCTACGATTTCCTTAGTCTGTTCTAATTCCTTTACTTCTAAATCAACTAATTTATCTTCCTGAAAAGAATTAATTCCTGCAATTAGACGTGACCATTTTCTAGTATCTTTAATCCATTCATGTGAAGCAGAGCCACTAGCAACAAGAACATTACCTTCTAGCCTTAAGTTTACTGTTTCTGGTGGTTCAAGAATAGCCGTTGCTCTAGCTAAAATAAATTTAGGTTGAATGGCTTGATAAGGTTCCCAACGGGTAATTACTTTACTTTCGCTTAGTCCAGCTTGTTTACGTATTTCTTCAGGATCTTTTGATAGTGGATCACGTAGTCCACTAACAAAATATTTGCCACTTTCCTTGCCTATTCTAGTAACTACTACTCCAGGTTCATCATTGAGAAGAACCAAATAATTCTGCCAATGCCAATAGTGCCAAAACCAATATCCAAAGTAGGATAAGATAAAAACACTAACTACCCCTATTACCCCCCATAAAGCAGGAGAAGTGGTTTTCTCTTCTTTTTTAACTTCATATTGAGCTTGTAAACAAGGCTCTAATAGTGGTCTGATTACTTCAAAAACGCTTGAATCCCCTTGAAAATCTTTTAGCTCATTTTTAGCCTCTAAATGTATTTTTTCTAGAGCTTCTTGGAAAATTAATCTTAGTTCTTTTGGTGCATTACCTCGTAAAACCCCAGCAAGAAAGGCTTGAGGGCCTTGTTCAATCCAAACAGTTAATTCTCCTACTTGTAATTCTTCTAGAGACTCGTTTTTTACTCCAAAAGAATCTCTAGCAAAATCCTGTATAGCACTAAACATTCCTGAAACCATATCAGCATCTTGTATTTCAGTACCCTTATCAAGCAAGACAGGTGAAATTAAGTGTTGAAGTAAAAGCCCTGTTTCTTTATGAATTAAAAAAATTTGTTCAACTCGGTAAAGCAGTGTATTTAAGAGTACTATTTCAGCAAATGAACGACCTGTGCGAACTGCTTCCAGTCGCCATTTCAAACCCTGAATAGATAAACTATTTTCCATGGTTTGATTAAGCGTTTGTAGCATTGAGCTAAGGGCTTGAGCAATTGCTTTGCGAATAGCTGGACCCATTACAGGAAAAAGCGCATCAACTAAAGCGCTTGGGTCTTTTTTAACAGATATTTTAATTGCTGATTCTATTCTAGGTTGTAAGGCTTCAGTTAAACCATTTTCTTGTTCTGCACTTAAGACAATGGCTTTAGGTAAGATATTACTGGTTTCTTTTGCATGAATTTCTGCATTGTCTAATCGTTCTTTTAGCTGGGAGAGTTCTTTTTGTTCTGGAGCAAAGAGAAGATGCCGAAGTTCTCTCATCAACTCTTGTTGATTTTGAGTGCTAACTTCAGCATCCTCTATAGCTTGAATTTCAGGAGGGCTAACTAACTCTTTAGTTTGCCCTAAATCCGGGTCGTCTATTGGCAAAGACATGTTATGTTAACTATCTAAAAACCCAACCTGACTGGGTTACTATCAAAAGCCTAGGACTAGAAGAATTTACCTGTCTAACAAATAGTTTAAAACAATTAGGAGTTGATGTTTTAACCTATTCATCCCCAGGAATCTTAAACTCATTATTTAATCGCATTGCCACTTCAGTAAATAAAGCAGCTAGGGTTGAACGATCTGTCTTATCAATTCTTAATTCTTCACTTTCCCTAGCAATTAAGTTTAGGAGTTCTTCATATTTTTGCCGAATCTCATCAGCTAGGTGTTTTGATTTATCAGAAAGTTGTTGATTAAAATCACGTTGTGTTTTAATTAAGTTATCATCTAACTGAGTAAGTTTTTTCTCTAGCATTCTAGAAGTGTCTTTTAATTCACGAGACATATCTCTATCTGCATCAGAACGTTCTCTTTCTTCAGTTTTAACCCTATCAGATAAAGACTCTAATTCTTTCTTAATATATGCTTCTAGGTTATCAAATCTCTTTCTTAAGTCTTCTCTAATTTCAGAATTTTCTTTTGCAACACGTTCTTCTAAACGAGCTAATCTTTTTTCATAGCTACGTATTTGTGAGCCAAAAAGAATTTCTCGTACTTTATCTAGATTGCCTCCAGACAAATCACTACCAGAAAAAGCTGCTTTACTTGTCTCTTCTACTGCTACCAATTTAGCATCTGGCACAGCAGTAATCTTCTTTTTCTCTTCTGGCATACCCATGATGTATTCCTCGACTTTTTGATTTTTTTAAAATGGAAATATTTGTTAGGTTTTGACAAAGTGCAAATTATTAAAAACATATTAATAATTTAGCAATTTGTAGAATAAGATACTTTAACCTGATTTCCCTAAGCGAGACAATTAAAAATCCCTTTCTAAAAGCAATAATTTTCCCCTAGTGTAATAACCCTATTTTAATATTTTCGTCTAAATTAGATGCATTGCTAATAATGGCCGTGATAAATTGCTCTGTTATGAATAATAATTTTCCAAATACCAAAAGACTTTACTTTGAAAATTCTCATTTACTTGAATTTTCTGCCCAAGTGCTTGATTCTCAAATAAATAAAGATAATTGGTCTGTAATATTAGACCAAACTGCCTTTTATCCTACTGGAGGCGGTCAGCCGTTTGATACTGGTTATTTAGGCGAGGCTCAAGTAATTGATTGTATTGATAATAATGGCCATATTATACATATTGTAGATAAACCTATTAGGGGTACTATACTAGGAAAAGTTAATTTATTACGTCGCCGTGATCATTTACAACAACATACTGGACAACATATTCTCTCTCAAGCATTTATCCAAATAGCTAAGGCAGAAACTCGTGGGTTTCATCTTGGCACAGAGAGTTCAACTATAGATTTAGAGATTCAGCAACTTACTCCTGACCTTATTTCTAAGACAGAAGACCTAGCCAACAGTATAATTTTTGAAAATCGACCTATTATTGTCCACTTAACCAATGAAAAAGATAAATTCCCTTTACGTAAAGATACAGAAAGAGAAGATTGTATTCGTATTATAGAAATTACAGATTTTGATTTTTCTCCTTGTGGAGGAACACATGCTCATCATACTGGCGAAGTAGGACTAATAGTAATACGTAGTATAGAGCGTATAAAACAGATGTGGAGAGTAGAGTTTTTATGTGGTCAGCGTGCATTAACAGATTATCGGACGGCTCATCAAACAGCAATAGAAACAGCTAAACTCTTTTCTGCTTCTCGGGATAAATCACCTGAACTAGTAATAAAACTACAACAAGCACTTAAAGACTTACAAAAACATAATCATGATCTACTTCACCAAGTGCTTAGTACAGAAGCAATTAATATGTATAATTCTACAATTCCTAATAGCAATAACCTTAGGGTAATAAAATCTATTTTTAGCCGTAATATAGACGAGTTAAAAACCCTAGCTCAATTACTAGTAGCACAACCGTCCATAGTGGTATTACTAGCAACAACTTTAGATTCACCAAAAATAATTTTTGCTTGTAGTAATGATGTAAACATTGACTGTGGTAAGTTACTTAGTCAATTTTGTAAAGAATTTGGTGGTCGTGGTGGTGGTAAAGCACAATTTGCTCAAGGTGGATTACCTATCGCTACAGAATTTCAAACAGCATTAGAAACCTTAGCATTATCCCTTTAAAAATTTTATGAATAAACCTAAAGTCTTATTGGTGTTTACTGGTGGTACTATTTCTATGCAAATAGACCCTGTAGTAGGGGCAGCAATTCCTGTCCTTTCTGGTGAGCAGATTCTTACTAATGTTCCTGGATTAGATGCTTATGCAGATTTTGAAATTTTTAATTTCTCTAAACTCCCTGGCCCGCATATGACTCCAGGGCTTATGTTAGAGCTAGCTCAAGAAGTTAAAGAACTACTTGCTAATTCTGATATTTGTGGAGCAGTAATTACTCATGGCACAGATACATTAGAAGAAACTGCTTATTGCTTAGACTTACTTATTAATAGTGATAAGCCAGTAGCGCTAGTTGGGGCAATGCGTAATAGTTCAGAGTTAGGTTGGGATGGCCCACCAAATTTAATTTCTGCCATTCGTGCTGTTACTTGTGATGCAGCAAGAGGTTTAGGGGTTATTGTTGTTTTTAATGATCAAATTCATGCAGCTAGTGAAGTGACTAAAACCCATACTGAAGCGCTAGACACATTTCAAAGTCCTGATTTTGGTTCATTAGGTATTGTTGATAAAGATAGAGTGTTGATCCTACGCCGCCCTGTATTACATGAACATATTGAAACCAATAATGTTGATACTCATGTTGATATTATAAAAATGGCTGCTGGAGTTGATGATCGTCTAATTCGCTATGCAGTTGAAAGTGGGGCACATGGCCTTATTATTGAAGCATTAGGACGAGGCAATATTCCTACTTATGCTTTACCAGGAATTGAATTTGCAATTGAGCGTGATTTACCAGTAGTGATTGTGTCTCGTTGTCTACGAGGTCGTGTATTAGATACTTATGGATATAAAGGCGGAGGTCATGAACTCCGTCAAATGGGAGCGATTTTAGGAGGATCACTTTCTGGACAAAAAGCACGGATAAAATTGATGTTAGCGCTTGGCTATACAAATAATGTAGAGGAAATTAGAGCAGTATTTGAAAAGAATTTTTATTAAACCTTCTTCACCAAATAAAATAATTGGAAATATGGTTCTTGACAAACCTCCTAATATTCGCTTATTTTTTTAGTTTATTATAATTATTTTTCTAGGAGGTTTTATGAAAACCCTATTTGCTAGTTTGATTTTATTATTATTTACGTCTGCTAGTTTTGCTCAAAACCCTGTAACAAACGAGACTAAAGCCACTCAAACCACTCCTATTAAAGATAAGGATGTTGTTGAGTATGAAATGACTACTTATTATTTAGGCTTAATCTATCGTGGCCCAAAATGGACAGCAGAAAGAACCCCTGAAATAGAAGAATTACAAAAAGCTCACCTAGCACATATTGGAGACATGGCTAAATCTGGTAAGTTAATTTTAGCTGGCCCTTTTATGGACAATGGAAATATGCGAGGACTATTTCTTTTTAAGGTAAATTCTTTAGAAGAAGCCAAAGCGCTCTCAGACTCAGATCCAGCAGTAAAAGCAGGTCGTTTAATAGTAGAAATTCATCCTTGGTATGCAGCAAAAGGAATCACCATTGATCCTAGTAAATAGGGTGATTAATCGCCAATTAATGTTAATTAAATATAATTTATTTTTTAAAGCTATTACTACTTGCCAGATAGATTTTGGATCATTAAACTGCCTAGGGAGGTAAGATAATGTAATGGCAACTCTATCAACTACTGACATTTGTCCTCAATGTGGGGAAACTTACTATTATTGTGAAGATTGCGGGGGTATTCTTGAAGCTTGTTCTAATGGTTGTTGCTATGGGCCAGAGGGTCCAACTTACTTAGCTGACTGTGTTTGTGACTATTCTATCCAACCCAAATAATTTTATAAAAACCAAATAAAATATTAATTGCCCAGAACTACTTGTTCTGGGCAAAGTAGGTTTTTTAAATTTACTCAAAAGCCTGATGACCTGTGATTTCTGCACCTAAAATTAAGGTGTGAATATCATGTGTACCTTCATAAGTATATACAGACTCTAAATTATTCATATGACGCATAATTGGGTAATCACCACTAATTCCATTACCGCCTAAGATTGTGCGTGCTTTTCTAGCCACTTCGATAGCCATATGAACATTATTACGTTTAGCCATAGAAATTTGTGATGGAGTAATTTTACCTTGTTCTTTTAGTCTTCCTAATTGAAGGGATAAAAGTTGAGCTTTAGTAATTTCGGTTAACATATCAGCAAATTTAGCTTGTTGTAATTGAAAAGCAGAAATAGGTTTACCAAACTGAACACGCCCTTGAGCATAGTCTAAAGCTGTTTGATAGCAAGCCATTGCTGAACCAATTGCTCCCCAAGAAATACCATAACGAGCTTGTGATAAACACATTAATGGAGACTTTAACCCACCTGATAGAGGTAAAATATTTTCTTCTGGGATTTCACAATCAGAAAATACTAATTCTGAAGTAACACTAGCTCTTAAGGAATGCTTACGATGTATTTCTGGAGCAGTAAAACCTGGTGTGCCTTTTTCTACTAAAAACCCTCGAATTTTATCATTATCATCAGTTTTTGCCCAAACTACTGCAATATCAGCAATTGTGCCATTAGTAATCCAAGCTTTTGAACCATTAAGGAGCCAACCTTTTTCAGTACGTTTAGCTCTAGTAACCATTCCAGCAGGGTTTGAGCCAAAATCAGGTTCTGTTAAACCAAAACAACCTATCTTATCACCTTTAGCCATTGCAGGTAGCCATTTACGTTTTTGTTCTTCTGATCCAAAAGCATAAATTGGATACATTGCAAGAGATCCTTGAACACTAGAAAAACTACGAATACCGCTATCTCCTCTTTCTATTTCTTGTATTACTAGACCATAAGCAACAGCACCCAAGCCTGCACATCCATATTCAGTAGGAAGACTAGCCCCAAGTACTCCTAAATCTCCTAAAGGTTTAACTATTTCTGTAGGAAATCTTGCTTTTTCATAACAGTCTTCAATAATGGGAATTAATCGTTCTTCGATAAAATCCCTAACAGAATCCCTTGTTAATTTTTCTTCATCTGTAAGCAGTGAATCAATATTATAAAAGTCCACACCTTTAAATTTTGCCATATAAACTCCAAAATAATTTATTTTGCTCAACGCCTTTTTTAAGTGCTCAACAGCTTTTCAGCATTATAGGAGGCTGTGCAACATAATAGAAATATGTATAACCGGTAAGAATAACATCAAATTAATCTAACTCGCTACCCAAAATCGGCTTGACCAGACCGTTACCAGAAGATTACTCTATCAGTTAACTTCCTCAAGTTTTAATATATTCTCAACATAAAATCTGGAGAAAACCATGAAAGTTTCTTTGCGCAAGCTAGCTCATGCTCGTTCAGGGGATAAAGGCGATACTGCTAATGTAGGCTTAATTGCACTACAACCTCAATACTATCCATTACTTGTAAAAGAAGTTACTAGTGAGCGTGTAAAAACGCATTTTACAGGAATTTGTAAAGGCAAGGTAGAACGTTATGAACTACCTAATCTTGGAGCACTTAACTTTTTATTACATGAGTCTTTAGGTGGTGGTGGTACTCTTTCACTTAAGACAGATGCTCAAGGTAAAACCTATAGTTCAGCATTACTTAGAATGGAAATAGATGTGCCTGATGATTTTGAACTATAAAGCTTATGGGCAAAATAAAAAAAATAGATGAATTTATTGTCTCAATTGAAGATAGCACAACTTTACTTAAGCTTTATCTTCAGCGAGTAGCAAGATCGCCAGGCAATTCTATCTATTGTCGTGCTCTAGCAACCCATGCTGGTGAAATTCGTTATGCCGCCGAAACACTTTATATCAATCTTACTCATGAATTAGCTTCTCTTACTAAACCACTTGCTATTGCAACCGTTAACTATGTTGAATACTTAATGGAATTAGCTAATTTAATAGACCAACTAGCTTTAGATATGGCAAGCGGCCAAGCATTTGATCTAATTGCTTCTATAGATTTATTACGTGATGGTGTAGATAAACTAGAGCAATTAATTCAAATTATTAGCCAAGGACAAATTGTTAATGCTAAACCTATTGCACAAACAATTAAAACTTTTCAAGAAGTCCTAGAAGGAGAAATATCTTTTGTAGATGATGTAATTTCTAGAACGGCAGAACATGCCATCATTAGTTTACCCTCTGAAGACATGCTTGGTTTATCATCTGAAGAAAATGAATTAAATTTTGAAGAAGAAGATCCTTTTGATGAAATAGAAATTGATAATGAAATATTAGATGAACTTGTTAATAGCTTAGATAAATCTATAGATTCAGTAGTTGAAATAGATGCAAGCTTAAAAACTGCAATTTCTGGTGAAGCTGATTACCATTTAGAAAATAGTAATCAGCTTATGCAAGAATTATTTGCAGGTATAGCAGCAAGCTATGTTCAACCAATAAAAGGGTTTATTAAAGAACTAAGAGATGGCCATGCTTCTAAAGAATGGATTAATGTCTGTAGTCAAGCATTAGAATTAATAGATAATGCTGCTTTTTCAATGAACTATACTCAACTAAGTGAAGCTATTAATAGTTTTTCTAGCCTTCTAAGAGAGGTTAAAAAAAGCCCTGAACGCTTGATTAGTGGTGAAAAGAAAAAAGAAATCCTAGACTGTTATACCTCTTTAGTTTTCTGTCTTCCTCAAGCTTTTTCACTAGAAGATGATATCTTAACTACAATTTCTTCTCGTGAAGGGGTAATTATTCAATCTATTCTAAAACAGGTTAAACATGTTGGTACAACTACTGTGAGAAAGCTTTTTGCTGCTGGATTAACCTCTTTAGAGCAATATTATCAAGCTCAAGCATCAGAAATAGCTTTACTTGCTAACATTCGCCCTTGGTTAGCAGAACGTATTTGTGAACAATTCCAACAACACCAAAAAGAAAATCAGACCTTTGCTCAAGAATCGCCACAAGATGTTTATAAGAAAAGGCTTAAACACTTAGTAGAAGAATTAAAACGCCAGCAATTTCTTTTTAAGAAAGCAACATTAGAAGACTGGTATGCTAAAGAAGAATCTGAGCAAAAGAAACAACGTCGTAGAAATAGACAACAAGTAATGTGGCAACTTAATGTAGTGTTAGCCGAACAAGGCTCACCTGTTGCTATGGCGCTTTTAAAAGAGCTAAAAAAATTAGTTTTTGAACGCCGAATTGAACGCCTAGAAAGCTATTTAGCGCAAATTTAATTTCTGTTGGTACTTAATTAATAAAAGTAGGTGTCTTATGTCAGAATACACAAAAATACGTTATCAAACTGATGGAGCAATAGCTCATATAATCCTAAATCGCCCAGAAAAACGTAATGCACTAGATGACACAATTGTTTTAGAAATAAAACAGGCACTAAAAGCTGCTAATGAAAACGGTGAAATCCGTGTAGTCGTAATTGAAGGAGCAGGAACAGATTTTTGTTCTGGAGCAGATTTATCAGTACTACAAAAAATTGCACGTAGTTCCATTATAGAAAACCTAGAAGATACAGGTTTATTAATGGAGTTATTTGTCCAAATTCGTAATTTGACTAAACCAGTGGTTGCAGCAGTACGTGGACGTGCTTTAGCTGGTGGCTGTGGGTTGGCTACAGCCTGTGATTTAATTTTAGCTAATGAAAGTGCTCAGTTTGGTTATCCAGAAGTAAAAATCGGTTTTATTCCAGCTATGGTAATGGCTATTTTGCGTCGTTCTGTAAGTGAAAAACGGGCTTTTGAGTTAGTTACTTCTGGTGAACCTATTTCAGCAAGCGAAGCTGAGCGTATAGGATTAATCAATCAAGTTTATCCAGATAGCGAGTTTGATCAAAAAGTAACAGAATATTTGTCTAGCTTAACTCGTAAGAGCGCTTCAGCAGTCTTTTTAACTAAACGCCTGCTTTATCAAATGGATGGAATGAGTTTTGAGACAGCATTAAAATCTGGTATGGATGCTAATACTATTTGCCGTGTTACTGAGGATTGCCAACAAGGAATTGCTAAGTTTCTAAAGAAATAGCTAACTTTTTGCTTGCCATAAAGTAGGCTCATTTATGGCTAATGCCCTCTCTACGGCTACAGCAACAAAACCCATTGTATAGCGAGCATTTATTTCTAACAATGGGTGTAATCCTTCTGTGTGTTCTAAAGCATCAATTCCAGCGGGGCCGCTGTAGCCTTCATCAAATAAGCGTTTCCCAACTCGCTTAGCAATTTCTTCTATCTCTACTAATCTTTCTGAAGCGATTTTGCGACCAAGTAAATAACCTGTCCCTGTACCAGCACCATTAGTTTGTAAATCACTAATACCAAATATTTCTACTTGACCATTAGGTAAAATATAAATTGTCGTACCATATTCCCGAATTACATTTAGCCAAGGTTGAAAAATCAACTTTTCCCTTAACTCAAAACGTCGCTCAACCCAAATGGCTGAAGCACCAACTAAGTTTGGGCCACGCCCTAACACCCTTTCTCTAGCCGCTACTCCCATTGGACTTTTAATTACCCATTTATCTTCAGGATTTGGACAGCCTAGAGCAATAATCTGTTCTAACTCTTCAAAATTTGCGGCTACTCCTGCCTTAGACATAGCAATTCCCCATTCTTTTTCCAACTCAAAGCTAAATAATTTAGAATTGATTTTTGCAACTAACTCTAAACTAGGAGCATTTACTATTGCTTCTAACTTTCTACCTAATGTAATAGCGCTAGAAGTCCATCCCCAGGGAGTAAAGATTTTATCTGGATGCTTAATTTTAGAATCTAAAGGAATTAATTCTACTTGTTTTTGCTCAGCTAGCTTTATCGTATCTGCTGACCAAGGTTTTTCTAATAGTAGAGCATCACCTGTATTAGTTAACCAAAGCAGGTTTGGAGCAAGGCGACGGTTTATTTTTTCTACAATGGGACTACAAAAATATTTATTTTCTGGTGGGGTAGCTAACTCCATTTCAAAGTCAGCATTCATATACCAAAGCTTTGCGGTCATAAATCCACTATTAACTTGATGTTGTAGACATTATCTATTTTTACTACCTATTAGTAAGTACTCTAAAACTATCCTTCAGTTTGTTGAAATAAATAGCCGCTAGAGTCTGTAGCACTCCGCTCTTTTTCAAAAATTAATTCTATATAAGGGGCAATACCTGGGCCAGAAAGTGGTGGAGCAAAAATCTGTACTAGCCTCCACCCTAATGAAGCATATTCTTCTATTATTTCATGATAGTCCTTTTCTGGCTTAACCTCTCCAAACCCTTGTTTTGTTTTTATTTTTATAAAACGATAATCATACATAAGCTTTAACCTTCAATTTGAACCAAATTTATTGAGTAAGCTTTATTTTATAAATTATTGTTTCTATTTAGTTTCCGCCTACTAAATAGTCCAATTGAGCATCATAGTAAGCCTTTAATCTAGATAAGTATTCTTGTCTTTGTTTTTTGGCTTCTTTGTCCTTAAACTGGTTTAGTTTACATAAGACCTGTATAAAATTACTAATAGATTGTTGTGCCTGTTTTAGGTGTTCATCAGTTTTAATTTCTGGAGAAATAGCGCTATCTTCTGGGACTAAGAGTATTTCCACTCCTTCTTGTTGTGAAAGAATCATTCCTACTGCACTAGCAAAGTCTTTGACTTCTTTTTCAAGTGCTTTGTTAGTTACTAGAACTCTTACAGAAATTTTCTTATCATCTCCTTTTGCTAGATAAGCTACTCTACCTAAGATAGGATATTTTTCCATAAACATTGCTAAAAACCTTTTACCAGCACGATATTCTGCTTGTATACGCCTTCGTTCTACTGTCATAAATTGTAGCTCTACTTTCTCAAAATTTAATAAACTTAATTATCGAATAAATTTATAGAGTATTTAATTAGGTTTGTTAGTTTTTTTATCTTTTACACTTGAAGTTTGACTGCTATTTTTAGTAGATGTACCAGAGCTAGTAGGCTTAGCTGCACTACTAGGCTTAGTAGTGCTACTTGCTGGTTTAACGACTGAATTAGCCTTTGTTGGCTGAGGTTTATTGGTACTACTATTTGCTATTGGTTTACTTGTAGTTGTACTAGCTGGTTTTGTTGTATTAGCTGATTTTATAGTGCTATTTGTTATAGGTTTACTAGCTGAATTACTTGTAGGGCTAGGAGTTGCACGCACTACTCTAGGGCGACTTGTACCAGGCAAGTCTGTATCATTAACAGAAGATACTTTTGGAAGGCCAGAACTATTAGTAGGCTTATTAGTGCTTGGTGTAGGAACATTAGATTTAGATGGAGATGGAGCCGCAGTTGTAGATTTACTTGTAGTTGCAGGAGTTGGTTTTGCTGTTGTGGTAGGTTTTGCTCCAACTGTTGTAGTAGGTTTTACTGTAGAAGGAGTAGAAGCAATTGGTTTTGGAGTAGAATTTTTACTAGGTTTCTCACCTGGTTTAGTAGATGATTTTCCACTGTTTAATGAAGGTGGTTTTACTGGATATTCAACATCGGTAACTGTTGGTTTAGTAGGTATTTTACCTGCATCTTTAGCAGAAGGTAATTTACTTGAATGTGCTGATTCTTTACTATCTGAAGAATTTTCAGGATCATAGCCTGGTGGTAAAGGTGGAGTAGGTAAAGCTTTTGCACGTACAGGGGGAGTACCATCTTCAGACATTAAAATATCTGGTAATGGAATAGAGCTATCATATGTTGTAGCTTTAGCAGCTAAGTATGTTTCAAGTTTTTCTTTATATCTTTTTTCTTGAACAGTTTTTAAGGTTTCATCTGGTTCAGGTATTTCTGGAAATTTTTCTATTTCTGTATCTTTTAAGTAATACTTCATAAAATCAATCCAGACAGGTAAAGCGGCTGATCCACCTGTTTCACCTTTGCCTAAGCTCTTCTTTTCACCTTGATAACCAATCCAAAACCCTGCAACTAAACTAGGTGTATAGCCAATAAACCAAGCATCTGTAAAATCATTTACTGTACCTGTTTTACCTGCTATTTGGCGTTCATTTAACTTTGCTTCTTTTTCTGACTTAATTCTTTTTGCTGTACCAGCTTCTACAACCCCCTGCATTAAAGAAGCCATTGTACCAGCTACATAAGGAGAAATTACTGGTACTAACTCTGGAGATTTTTCTTCTAACAAACGTCCATAAGGATCTGTAATACGTTTAACATAATAGGCTTTAGCTCTTGAGCCTTGGTTTGGAAAAGCTGTATAAGCAGCAACCATTTCTATTAATGGTACTTCTGTTGCTCCTAAAGCTGAAGGTAGGTAAGGGGCCATTGGGTTAGTAACACCAAAACGTTTTACTACTTCAGCCCCTTTTTGAATTCCTACAGACTCTAAGAGTTTTACTGCTGGAATATTACGGGATTGAGCTATTGCTTTACGTAAAGTAATTGATCCCATATAACTACCATCATAATTATGTGGTGACCAAGTTCCATAAGATACAGGAGCATCTGAAATATACTCATCTGCTAGCCAACCATCTTCTAATGCAGCAGCATAAATAAAAGGTTTAAAGCTAGATCCAGTTTGTCTATTACCTTGAGTAGCATTATTAAATTTGGAAAGGTTAAAATCATAGCCTCCAACCATAGCCTTAATTTCACCTGTAGCAGCTTCAATACAAATAAATGCTCCTGCAACTTGAGGAAGTTGTTCTAGGCTAACGGTAAGTTCTTTTTTCTCTTGATCAACTTTTTTGATATTACAAATAGCTAAATCGCCCTTTTTTAATATCTTATTTAGTGGTTGTTTTAGTGTAGCAACGTCTTTACTTGTTAAAATAGTCTGATATTCACCAAATTTTATTTTGGCCACTTTATCATCAACATTCATTACCAGACCTTGTAAATACATTTTTTCTGTAATTTCTTGATCCCAATCAGAATGTTTATAGTTGTCTAGATTTTTAACATTTTCACTAGTAATTACATTATAGAATTTAATCTCCTTATTACTACTAGGATGACGACGACTATAATCATGTAGTCCTCTACGTACAGCTTGCATAGCATGTCGTTGTGCATCTGCATTAAGTGTAGTATAGACTTTCATCCCTGAAGTATGCGCAACTCTAGTACCATAACTTTCTTCTAGGTACTGTCTTACCTCTTCAACAAAATATCCATAAGGAGAATTATTATTTCCAATACGAGCATAGACATTTAATTTAATTGGTTTACTTTTTGCGGTATCTGCTTCGGCTCGACTAATAAAACCTTCTTCTGCCATATTATCTAATACTAAATTACGTCTTGCTTTAGCTCGGTTAATATCTCTAGTAGGAGAATAAGCACTAGGGGCTTTTGGAAGACCTGCTAGTAAAGCCATATCTTCTAGTTCTAAATCTTTGACTGATTTGCCAAAATAATATTGAGCGCCTGCCTCAATACCATAAGAACCACCACCTAAAAAGATTTGATTACAATAAAACTCCATAATTTGTTGTTTAGTAAATTGTCGTTCAATTTGTAATGCTAGTAGAGCTTCTTTCATTTTGCGGGTAAGAGATTTTTCTGGTGAAAGGAAAAGCATTTTAGCTAATTGTTGGGTTAGTGTTGAACCACCTTCTATAGTTGAACCAGCTTGAAAATTTCGCCAACCAGCACGAGCAATTCCAATTGGATCTATTCCCCAATGACTTTTAAATCTAGCGTCTTCTATTGCCATCACAGCTTGCCGCATTTTCAGTGGAATTTCATCATAACTAAGAGGCATACGACGTTCTAAAGAAAACTCTCCAATAACTGTTTTGCCATCATCAGCAATTACTTGAGTTACCAAACTAGGTTTATAATCTGCCAGTTGTTTTACTGCTTGAGCATCATAGGTAAGACCATATTGATAGGAAATTTCTAGCCCTGTTACTGCACCTAATAGAGTAGCTAATAAGAACAAAGCCAAAAAAGTTTTTTTAGAAAAAAACCTTTGAAACCCTGTTGGTTTGCTAGCAATTCTTTCTGTTGGTAGCAAATGGGTGTTTTTTACTGAAGGTTTTAATGCGTCTATACTAGGTGAGTTGCTAGATGTATTAGCATTAGGTTCAGGGCTTATTCCTCTGTTTGGAGTCTCATTGTTTTCCATATCTTTTTCCACAAGCCAGAAAATTTATTTAGTAAATAGATTAAACATTTAATTAAAAAGTAATTGTTTGAATACTAACTAATAAGCAAAGTTGTTTATTAGGAAATAAACAACTTCTTAAAAACTCACTAATTATAATTCTGGCTCTGTGATTGGTAAAGCAACAATAAGTTAAATCAGAAATTTGATAGTATTTTACTCATAGCGTAAGCACTCAATAGGATCTAAACGTGCTGCTTTAGTAGCAGGCCAAACACCAAATACTAATCCAATAAGTACAGATACGACCAGTCCTAAAGTAACAGCCCAAAGAGGGATAACACCAGGTAAAGTAGGAACTAAAAAGCTAATTGTTTGGCCAATTGCTACTGCTAACATAACGCCTAACAGACCACCTAAAAAGGTTAAAGTCATAGCCTCAAAAAGAAATTGTACAATAATGTCTTTGTTTTGTGCTCCAATAGCTTTACGAATACCTATTTCCTTTGTACGTTCTGTAACACTTACTAGCATAATATTCATAACCCCAATACCACCAACAAGTAACCCTATGCTAGAGACTAAAATTGCAATAATTCCTATTCCACCTATAATTGAATCAAATTGTTCTACAAAGCGATCAGCAGTACCTAAATCAAAATTGTCTGGTTCATTAAATTTAACGCTTCGTTCACGACGTAAAATTTCTTGTACCTGCCCTAAGGCTTGTTGTAGTTTACCAGTATGGGATTGAACTATTAACATTAAGGTTTCACTACGAGGAGAGACTTTTCTTGCTGTACGATAAGGGACTAGCACATCATTATCTTCATCATTTTCACCTAAAAAACTGCTTTTTCTTTTTTCTAACACACCAACAACTTCAAACTCTTTTCCTACAAAAGTTACTTTTGAACCAACAACTTGACTAGTATTAGGAAAAAGCGCTTCGGCTACATTAACTCCTACAACCATCACATTTCTTCTATGCTGTTCATCTACTTCGGTAAAAAATCGTCCTTGGCCTACAGATAGATTAACAATTTCGGAATAGTTTGGTGAAACTCCTGTAACATTACCACGACGATATTTTTTATCTTTATATTGAACTGTACTATCTGACCAATTAACAAATAATGCATCAGCTACATCATTAACAGCACTAGCTTGAGTCCGAATTATCTCTGCTTGTTCTTCAGTAAGAGGCTTTCTTAGTCTTTCTGCTCTATCTCGGTTCCCTACACGTGGGCCAGTAGAAAGATGAAAGGCATAAATATTATTTGTGCCATATTCTTCAATCATAGAAACCAAGTTTTTTCTTAGCCCTGTAAGTAAAGAAGCAATAGCAATAACTGTCATTACACCAATAACAATACCTAACACAGTCAAAAAGCTACGAAATTTATTAGCTTTGAGGTTATCTATTGCCATTACAACAATCTCTTTGAAAATAAAATTTGGCTTTTTCATAATATTTTTTAACCTCGCTAATTTTTAGTTAAAGCAATAATTGGATCTAATTTTGCGGCTTTATAAGCAGGATAAATACCAGCAATCATTCCTATTCCACCAGAAACCATTACTGAAAGTAGAATATAAGCAGGTGTAATGGTCATAGGTATTGGTGTTGCTTTAGCAATACCCCAAGAAAGACCTGCGGCTGTTAATAACCCTAAAACACCTCCAATAGCTGAGAGTAAAGAAGATTCAATCATAAATTGTAAAAGAATTTGATTGCGGGTTGCTCCAACTGCCTTACGTAAGCCTATTTCAAAGGTGCGTTCTGTAACACTAACTAGCATAATATTCATTACTACAATTCCACCTACAAGCAGTGAAATAAAAGTAATTGGGACAGCAACCCCAGCAATAGCACCAGTAAATTGATCTACTTGGTTATTTAATTGATCAACATTAACTAGCCCAAAGTCATCTTCTTCATTACCTTTAAGTTTATGTTTATTACGTAAAGCAACTTTTGCTTCCTCAATAGCAATAGGAAACTCTTCTTTGCTAAGAGTTTTACCATGTAGAGTTAGGCTTTGTTGACGGCCAAAAATACGCCCATAAGTATTTAGCGGTATATAAATTTGATTATCAAATGATTGGCCAAACATTGAGCCACGTTTTGCTTCTACTCCAACTACTTTTAATGGTAGCTCACGAACTTTTAGTATTTTATCTATTGCATCAATACCAGGAAAAAACTTTTCTTTTACATCTGCACCAATAACACAAACCATTGCTGCATGTTCAACTTCTGAAGGTAATATAAACCTACCATCAGCAAAAGTTTTATCTTCAATGTCTACCATATTTGCAGTTACACCAGAAACCCTTACTCCAAGTAAGTCTTTGCCCTCAAACTTTATATCTATTTGGTTGTTAACTTGTACTCCTACGGTCTGACAAGTATCACAATGTTCTTGTAACCACTCATAATCTATCCATTTAAGCTTTTTATTACGCTTATCCATTTTTTCCCATTCTTCATCAGAAAGATTACCTACAGCAGCTATTCTAGCTACCATAAAGTGATTTACTCCTAAAAGTTTGGAAAGTATATCAGTAACATAAGTGTTTAAGCCGTTAATTGAAGCACCTACTAGCACAACACTAGCAACACCTATAATAATTCCGATTAAGGTAAGAAAAGCACGTAGTTTATGAGCAAAAATAGATTGAAGGGCTATTCTAAAAGTATCTAAATAAAGGGCTATTATTTTCATATCGTTTTTTGAAGTTATTAAATTTTGTGATTTTGCTTTTCTACGCTAGTCCAGTAAATAATGTTTAACTTATTTTCCTAACACGCTAGAATCAACAAACTAAAAGCTTATATTGCTTAATAACTAAACGTATCAACCAAACCAATAATTACACTTAAACAGCATAAAACTAGGAGATTTATTTTGTCAGCAATTAGTCAAGCTACAGATTTTCGCCAAGTTCGTAAACTACGCTTACAAGGCATTAAAGAGGGTAAAGTATTAACTGGCCCTCAAACAGTACATATTGATCTTGCTAATGGCTGCAACACTAATTGCACTACTTGTTGGGATCATTCACCACTTCTTACTTTATCCCGAACAATGGAATGGAAACGTAAACAATTTGACTTTCAGGCTTTTTCTCTTTTGGCTGAGGATTTAGCTAGTATGAACTCTGTAGAAGCCGTGATTTTATCAGGAATGGGAGATCCTTTTGTTAATCCAGCAATCTATCAAATTATTGAAGTGTGTAAAAATTATGGTTGGTATATAACAGTTTTAACTAACGCATTATTAGCTAATGCAGAAAAGATTTTATCTCTAAAAGTAGATATGATGTTGATTTCTGTAAATGGAGTTTCACCTAAGTCTTATACAGCTTTTCATCCCAATTTAAGACCGTCTGACTTTGATAAACTCTGTAATTTATTAGAAACTTTTGCATGGTCGGGTAAACGTTTTAAGCATGTTCAAGTGATAAACCATGATACTGCACCAGAATTAGTAGATATGGTGCATTTTGCAAATAAATATAATGCTACTAGTATTACTTATAAACTAGCTAGCCTAGGCTATGGTACAGAGCTTTGTGCTATTACTGAATACCAGCGTAAGGAATTATTAACAACTCTTATTCCTTTAGCTCGTCAAGAAGCCCAAAAGTTCAAAGTAGAAACCAATCTAGATGTTTTTGAACAGCAAGTAGCAACCGGAGGGCTGTCTACTGCTCCAATTAAAGAAATAGGTTGTTTTATGGGATGGAATTATTCCCGCGTTACAGTAGAAGGTAAAATCCTTTTTTGCTGCTCTACAGAAGTTGAAGTAGGTCATCTTGCTCAAGGAAAATTTTCAGAACAATGGTATGGTAGAGAGTGGCAAGAAGTGCGAGAAAAATTAATGCAAGGCGATTACTATTCTAGTTGTAATCAATGTGGCAAGCTTAATCAAAATGTTAAAATAGGACAAAAAATTAAAGAGAAATTTGGAGAAGAAATTTATTTGCTACGAACTGGAAGAGGAAAAACCTCTTAAGCGAAACTTTGCCAAAATGATGACAGATTTTTTGGTAACTTCCGTCTATTCGCTACGTATAGAGTTTTATCCAAACTTAAACCAAGGTTTGCTATAAGGCTCATAAATAAATATCGCAACTAGGAGTTTTTAACGATGTCACAAGAAAATTATTTTCCTAATGAAGAAAATACCCAGACATTAAATCGAATGGCTGCTGACATTCAATCTCTAAAAAGCAGAATGGACGAAGTAGAAATACAAGTTGCAGCACAAGCAAAACGTACAAATGCTGATTTACTTTCTGCAATTGCTGATATGTTCAAGTCATTTGCTGAAGAAATTAAGGCAGATATCCGAGCCGAATTTAAAGCTGAACTCAAAGCTGAACTTGAACCTATAAAACAATCTCAAGCTCGTATGGAAGCAGATATTGCCGAACTTAAAATTGATGTTGCTCAACTTAAAATTGACGTTGCTCAACTTAAAATTGATATTGCTGAACTTAAAGAGCGTGTTACAAAAGTTGAAACAGAACTAGCTAGTTTTAAACTAGAAGTTCGTGATGTAAGCCGTGCTTATCGTTATGGTTATGCAGACGTAATTCGAGCACAAGGAAATCTTGAAGAACGTTTAGAAAAGCTAGAACCTAAACCATCAGCAACAAAATAAATGTTGAAAACCTTGGCGAAAGGATAAAAAGTTTGCAAAGACAACCAACTATTGAATGGCAAACAAATGGAATATGTAACTATGATTGTTCCTACTGTATTCAATCTAAGAAGTTTCGCCAAGGCCACCCATCAGATGAAGAAATAGAAAAATTTTTAGCATTTTTTGCTAACCTACAAGGAAAATGGGAAATTAAAATGTCTGGAGGTGAACCTTTTGCATTTAAAGGGTTTATGGATAAAATTATCCCTGGCCTTGCTAAATTACCCCATAATATTTCCATTCTTACTAATTTGTCTGTTCCTCTTTCTATTTTGGATAAATTTGTTTCGCTAGTAGGAGATAAATTATCAGTTGTTTCTGTAAGCTTACATTTAGAATATGTTCAAGCTAATGAATTTATAGATAAAGTTAAAACCCTTCGTGGATGGTTAAAACCAGAAACAGCGCTAGTAATAAATAATGTATTAGTCCCTAACACCTTAGAAAAATTATTAGATATAAAAAAACTAGTTGAAAGCTCTGGCTTAAAGTATTTTCCTCAAGTAATGAAAACTAAGCATGGAGTATTTCCTTATACTGAAGTGGATCAAAGCTTAGTTGTTCAACTAACAGGTAAAAATCCAACAGCAAAACAAGCTAATTTAGCACCTTCCTATCGTGGTTTGCTTTGTTGGACTGGGGTAGAATATTTTGTATTAGACCAACAAGGTCATGCTTGGGCTTGTCGTACAGGAAAACGATTTCAAGAAGGCTACTTAGGAAATGTTTTAGCAGACACATTTAAGTTAAAGTCTTTGCCAATGCCTTGTAAATATGATATTTGTCCTTGTACTGTGCCTGCTAATCGAGGAATGATTGAAGGTATAGGAATAGTTAACCGCCATGAAGATTGAACCTATTCTTAAACGTATTCATCCCCTACCTTGGCCACCAAAAGAAGTGTTAATATCAGGAGGCTATCAGGCAACAGAACGCCCTATGCGTGGGGTAATTACTTGGAATATCAACACTACTTGTAATTATCGTTGTACTTATTGCACACAAAAATTTCTTGATAATCGTGCACGTTGGGCACAAGATACAACACTCTTTTTAGCAGGATTTCAGAAACTACCTGGAGAATGGGAAATTAAGCTATCTGGTGGCGAGCCTTTTCAACATCCTACTTTATTAGAAATTATTATTGGGCTACGTAATTTAGGACATTTTGTTAGTGTAGTAACTAATTTTTCTGCTTCAGAAAAAAAACTACTAGCCTTTCTAGAAGCAGTTGGAAACAAACTTTTAGTTTTTTCTGCTAGCCTACATTTAGAATATATCCGCAGTGATAATGACTTAGCTGAATTTATTAAAAAAGGGTTATTAGTACAAAATAATTTACCCAAAGATGCATCATTTAATGTTACTTGTGTTGCAACTCGTGAGAATTTGCCTAAATTAACAATGTTGGTTGATGAGTTCTCTAGTCAAGGTCTACGCTTAAAAATCCAACCAGAAAAGCACCAAGGCGATGTAATTGATTACACTTCAGAAGAACAAACAGAACTTATTCAACTAGGCGGACATAATGGATTAGGCAAAGTAGCTTGGTCATTTTTAGGTAGACCTTGTTGGGCTGGAGCCTTTTCTTTTACACTAGATGACCTAGGTAATGCTTGGCGATGTTATCCAGCACGCCGTTTTAGAGCACAATACTTAGGCAATTTTCTTTCACCAGAATTTTCTTTAGCTAAAGGGCCTTCGCCCTGTTTATACTCATATTGTAATTGTACTGTTCCAATTGAAAGAGGCATGATGCCTAAAGACATTTAAGTTAGAGGTTAAAAATGAAACTTAATTCTTATCGCAATTTACTTTTTATATTTTGTTTAGTAGCTTTATTTAGTTTTGTTGCTTGTGGTGGAGCACCAGCACCAGCGCCACAACCCCAACAAACTAATAGTACTAGCTCTGTGCCTAGAGAAACCCCTATTCCGGGAAAGATTGGCTCAGATACTCCAGCAACTAATACAAGTACTACAACTTCAACAAGTACTGATGGACTACGACCTGTAGACCAAAAGATTATCACTCAGTTATCTACTCCCCCATCAGGAGATAAAATCAAAGATGCTTTTTCTAGAGAATCTTTTAAGGTTAATTTTTATCGAGAAGCAGGTGAAGCAGCTTGGTCAAGATTAAAAGTTGACTTAAATCGCAATGAAAAATGGGATGAAAAATGGGATTTAGCTAATGGTCAACCAGTAAAAAGACAAGTAGCTTCTAAAGATGATGAAAATTATGATCAAACTTTTGTTTGGAAAAACGGGAAATGGGAAGCTGAAAAATAATTAATATTGTAGTTTATTAGGTTGAGGTCTAGGTTTATCGTCTAGTTCTGAATTAAAGTTTCCTTGACTAGCTGCCGTCATATCTAACCCAGATAAGGCGGCACCTTCTCCTGCTAATAGTTCATTATATGAAGAGCGAAACTCATCAGTAAGTTCCATATTAACTAATAAACTATCTACCATATCTGAAATACCACGAACATTTGTCATACTATAAAGTTCATCTTGTACAAGTTGTAAAGAATTTCTTACTACTTGGAGACGTGCTTCTATTAAACGTACTAAATCTTCTAATTGCCTAGTTTTATTTAGGCGTTGTCTTAAAATCTTTAAGTTTTGTTCAATAGCAACTCTTACTTGTCCAGACCCTTCATTACAAAGGCTTTGCTCTGCTTTTTTAATTTCTTTTTCTACTAAACTTTGTAGTTGTTTATAATTTCGATTAGCAAGCATTGAATGAGCACGTAACATTTGTACATACTCAAAACGAAAGTGGTCTAGTTTATCAATTAATCCACCTATTGTAAGCATTGCTGTTTTATCAGACTGTTGCTCAAGGGCACGTTTTTCAATTTCTTGGCATAAACCTTTTAATGATTGGAAATCGGTTTGATAACTAGCAGGCAAAGCCATTGCTAATTGGTTTTCTTTTTGTTGTTGAGCTAATTTAGCCTCACGTTCAAAGCCAGCTTGTAGCATTTTTTGGACAAAGCCTAATTGTCCAACCATTAATAAACCTAATTCTCCTGCAATCAAAAAAAACATCATTGCTGGGTTAATAACTAAAGAAAGAAAAAGCATTGCACCAATAAAAACTAAATTAGCATTACTACTATAAAGCGCTTTTAAGTACTTTAGTTGCGAAAGTTCCATTATATTGCCTCTTCTGATTGCTTCTCTAAGAAAGCCTGGGTTTTCATTACATTATGTGTAGTAGTTTCGCCAACTTTTTCAAAACCAAGGCGCTCATATAATTTTTGTGCTGGATTTACCTTTAACACATACAAAAATACTGGTTTAGCTTTACGAGCAGCATTATTAATAATTGCTTGAACTATATATGTTCCTATTCCTTTTTTCTGATATTCAGGAGCTATTTCAATTGATCGCAAAAAAATATCTTCTTCCCCATTTTCTATAATAATCATTCCAATATCTTTTTTCTTAAAAGTAATTATTTCTATTTCTTGAGGATTAAATTTCTTCTTAAACATATCTCTTTGAGAGTCTTCATTCCAACCCCAAGTTTCTTTAACATAGTCTTTCATTGTAGCAACATGGAGTTTGTAGAGAAAATCATAATCCTCTGTTTTAACAGGTCTAAAACTAATATTTTCACAGTATTCTTGTTTCATATCGTTTCATATACATAATTTATTATAAGTAATTATTTTAGTAGTTTGAAAAAAATTGAGTTGAAATAAAACCCCATAAGATTACTAACATCCCACATATTTCACCAGGTATAAGCAAATACATAAACCATGTTGAAATAAAAGTACGCTCACGAAATAAATTATCGGTTTGATTTCTTAAACCTGTGATGAAATAGCCTATGATGGTTAAGGTGAAAAAAGCAAGGGGGACAAGTGCAGCAATAACTTGCACAGTTGTAGAATAAGGACTGTACTCTAGTAGTTTTGCCATTACCATGGCAGCAAAGCTATAAAGAAATGAAGCTCGATGGGTAATATCAATATAAATAGGTGCTGAGTGATTGCTAGTTGACATACTGTAGTAGTACTTAACTATCCCTGACAGCATACCAAAAAGTAAAAAAAGACCTGATGCTAATAGGCTAAGCTTAACGGCTAATCCCATAACCCCTCAATTATAAATAATGCCTAAAATGCCTAACTTGCCTATTATTTCTTATTAATTTTTATTTTACAATTCTACGCCACCTATTTAAGTTATATTACTGCAAGCTATATCTTATAGTTTAATTTGAAAACTACACTGGCAAAGTAAATCGATCCACCCCTATACCATAACTACGTAATTTATTTTCAATTTTTGTTGCTTCAACATCCATTACACTAGGATCAGAATATTTGTAAGTATTATAGCGACCATCTAGAAATTTTTCTTGGCTTGAACCTTTTGCAATACAAGTTAGACCATAACGAACAGTACCATTAACCCCAAGACATTTGTGCGCATCAACCAAAACAGTATCAATCTGGTTAGAAACAGCCCATTTAGCCAAATCTTCGAGACTGTTAAAATACTTCTCTATCATTACGCTTGCTCCCGGTCGTAGATTTTTTTTTGACAAAGATCAGTCCACTAGTTTTGCACTATTCGCTAGTGAATTAAAGTGCTACTTTGTAACTTGAACGAAACTATTGTGGGGATTTTTGTTTTTGGTATATCTCTGTATAATAAAGTTTTTTTTCCTGATGTCAAATGATTTTATTCAAAAAAAATTTTTTGTAACATAATCAAAAATAACTCTATTAGAGATAGATAAATGTAGTATGGCATTTTTACAAATATAGCCTATATTCTAAGCAATTAACTTAATGAATAACCTTAAATCCAAAAAAATTTTTATTGTTGCAGGTGAATCATCTGGAGATTTACATGCTGGAAATTTAATTTATGCTGTAAAAGAACAGTTTCCAGAAATAGACTTTTATGGAATGGGTGGCACAAAGATGCAACAGGCTGGAGCAAGACTTACTCATGATTTACGTAAAGTAAGTGTTATTGGCTTGGTTGAAGTACTTTCCCGCCTGCCAACCATTTTACGTACCCTAAAGGAATTAGGAAATAGTTTATCAATAGAAAAACCTGACTTAGCAGTCCTAGTAGACTTTCCTGATTTTAACTTAAAACTAGCTGAGAAACTTAAAAAAGCTGGTATCCCTGTACTATGGTATATTAGCCCTCAGGTTTGGGCTTGGCGTGCTGAACGTATCCCAAAGTTAGCTAGATTAATTGATTATATGATGGTAATTCTCCCATTTGAAGTTGAGTTTTATCGTAAACATAATCTAAATGTTCATTTTGTTGGACATCCATTAATTGATAAAGTAACCCCAAATTTTTCTTCAATAGAAACTCGTAACCAATTAGGCTTTAAAACCTGTGATCCAGTAATTGCACTGCTTCCTGGTAGCCGTAATATTGAAATTAAATTATTATTACCTCACTTAATAAAAGCGGCTGAAATCCTTTATTCAAAAGATCCTAAGTATCAATTTGTAATCCCTGTAGCTAATACAATTGACCCTAAAAAAATTGAAAGTAAAATTACTGATGCCAAAGCACCAATTAAAGTAGTATCAGGTAAAACCTATGATATTGTTGCTTGCGCTGATTGTGCTGTGGTAGCGGCTGGAACAGCCACATTAGAAACTGCTCTACTTAATACTCCAGCAATTATTATTGGCCGTGTATCTAGATTAACTTGGTTTCTTTGGTCACGTTATACTAATTTGCCTTACTATGGTTTACCTAATTATATAATTGAGCGAAAGCTAATGCCTGAATTAATTCAGCATCAAGCTAGTGGTGAGCAAATTGCACAAAAACTAGAAGAAATCCTTGGGTCTGAAACAGAAAAAGCAAAACTTTTAGAAGGTTACCAAGAAATTCGTAATCGTTTAGGTATTGGAGGAGCATCACAAAATGCAGCTAAAGTGGTTATAGATGTTTTGTTTGGAGAAAAAGAAAAATATAGATTTGAATAATATTGTTTCTTTTCTAAATAATAAGACCAATAAGAAAATGGATAATCTAACCCTTGGAACTATTTGAAATATGATACTTCAAAGCCTTTTGAAATCTTTCGTTTAAGTAATAAGTAAAGGATAGTAGATTATTTTTAGCAGCTATAAAATCAAAGTTGCTAGCTAATATTCCCTCTCTAGCTTGCTTAAGTTTTTGTTCTATATCTAAAACAATTTTATCTAAACTAATATAAGCATTATTAAGACGGTCGTTTTTTTTATCTAGCTCTGTATCTTTACCTAATGATTCTGAACTGCTAATTAAATCTAGCAAATCATCAATTTGTTGATAAGCATCGCCAATATGTTCAGCAAAAGTAGCTAAAGTGTCTTTCTGTTTTTGGCTAGCTTGGCCTAAAATCGCACCACTTAACAAAGCAAACCTAATTAATGGCATAGTTTTTAGATTACGTAGTGCTAAGAGTGCACCATTTGTTTCTTGGCTAGTAACACTTTGTTTAGCAGATAGGTCAAACCATTGGCCACAAATTAACCCTGCTGAGCCAACAGATTCCATTAAACTTCCTATTAAAATTTGTGATTGATGGCGTGATTCTAATAAATTCCCTGATTTTATTACTATTTCAATTCCTTTTAATAATAGTGAGAGTGCCACTAGAATAGCTTTATCCTCTCCAAATTCTAGGTGTAAGGCTTGGTTACCCCTACGTAAAGTTGCATTATCCATACATGGTAAGTCATCAAAAATTAAAGAGCTACAATGAATCAATTCCACTGCTGCTGCAACTTTTAATACCATTTCTTCTTGAGTAGGATTATTTCCTGACACTATTTGCCAGCCTAAAATAGTTAAAAAAGGTCGAGTTCTTTTACCTCCATTAAAAACCGCTGAGGCAACAGCTTTTTGCCATATTGGATCATTGCTATTTTGAAAAAGAGGAAATTCTTGCTGTAACTGTAATTCAATCTTAGGTGACCATTCTGCTACTAAAGATTGAAAATCGGTGTTATCAGAAAGACTAAACATTAACTCCTCACTAAGCAAATTTAAGTCGGCGTGTTAGCCAAATATTAGGTAAATACAATAGCTTTTTAGTTAAACTTAGACTGGCACGGCGTGTAAATACATCGTAGCAGTTACGTTCTATTTGGTCTAGTATTGCACCATAGAGCCTACTTGCAGCTAAAACAGTTAACCTACTATCAGGATCAAGTAGTTTAATTCCTTCATCTGCTTGCCTATAAAACTCACGAGCGCGAGCAATCTGAAATCTCATTAATGCAATAAAACTTTCATTGATAGACTTAGCGCTTAACTCTTTTTCTGTATAGTTAAATCTTCGTAAGTCTTCTGATGGTAAATAGATCCTACCAATAGCAAAATCTTCCCCCACATCGCGTAGAATATTAGTAAGCTGCATAGCAATACCTAAGGCTTCGGCTTTAGGCATTGCATCTTTACTACTATAACCAAAGACTTCCGAACCCATTAAACCAACAGTTGAAGCGACTCTATAACAATAAGTTCTTAAATCATCAAATGTTTCATATCGTTGCTCATTTAAGTCCATTTCTACACCAGCAATTAAATCTAGAAAATGCTGTTTATTTACTGGATAGCAAGAAAGCACTGCTCTCATAGCAACTAAAATTGGTTCTGAAACAGAGTGATTACTATATAAAAGCTCTAATTTGTCTTGCCATTGGGCTAAAGCCTCTCTTGTAGCGGCTTTAGCCTCACGAGGAGATTCATCAACAATATCATCTAAAGTACGACAAAGCGCATAAATTGCAAACATTGCTATACGTTTACGAAATGGCAAGAAATGACCACAAAAATAAAAACTTTTTGCATGGTGTTTAACAATTTCTTGGCAATATCGAAAAGCTGGTTCAGCAATAACAAAAGGATCTTGGCTCATTGTTTTTTGTTAATACCTTAAATTAATTTCAGAACAGAAGGCGAAGACCAATTATTTTAAGATGGGCGAACACACGTCAATCATTAGAAGGGCGAACACGCAGGTTCGCCCCTACTTGCAATGCTTTTGCGGCACGATTACCGCTACTAACCGCCCCTTCCATACTGTCATAAAACCTTTGTTGGGTATAACCTCCAGCTAAAAACAAATTCCCTATTGGAGTGGTCTGAGTTGGACGTAATTTATCAACTCCTGGCTTAGGCCAATAAACTGATCTTGGGATTCTTACGACAGTTGACTTAATAACTTTAGCACCATTAGAAAGCTTAGGAAAATAGCTTTTAATATTACTTAAAACCTCTGAAATAATTTTTTTATCATCCCAATCCCACATTTGACGGGCTGGGGCTACTACAGCCTCTACTCTAGATTTTCCTTGGCAAGAATAGTCTGGTGTAGTATTCCCTAAATCAGCATAAACCGGAATAACCCCATCAGGAGAAAATAAAATATTATTTACACCTGTAACTTGTTGATTAAACCATAGTTGAGCAGTAATTACAGGTACACCTTCAAACTGATAGAGGTTATCAAAAAATTTTTCCTCTCGTAGTCTTTCAGGTAAAACTTCTTGTAGTTTATGAATTGGTAAAGCAAGTAAGTAATAATCTGCTTTTAGTAATTCTCCTGTTTTTAATAGAGCGCCTGTAATATGACCTGATTCAAAGGTAAGCTTTTCTACTGGTGAGTTTAAATGGATTTTTCCGCCTTTATCAGTAATATATTTTGCTAGTGGGTTAGTTAATTTTTCAGCAGGAGAGCCACTTAAAAAGCCCATTTTTGAAGCAGTTGGAGTACGTAAAAATGTACCTGAAACGTCTAGTACAATTTTTGCAGAAAGCTCTTGTGGTGGTAGAAATTTAAGTGCTAAAGCCATAGGTAAAAACATTTTCTTTAGCATTTTGTCACTAATACCAAATTCATGATGCCAATCAGAATAGCTTTTTATATCTTGGCTACGAAAATAGTCATCTGAGCCAAATAGCATTGGTTGTAAGGCTCTAGCCAAAGAAAGCTTTTCCATCCAGCTAAAATATTGATTTTGAAAGACTGCTGGTAAGAGATGAAGAGGGCTAGGAAGGTTTATAGTGCGAAACTCAAAGCCTATACCTTGATCTAATGTGTAAGTTAAGACATGTTCTTTCCAAAGGATTTCTTTATAGAGGTCTAATTCTTTCATTAGCTCATAAATTTCTTCATAAGCTCCAAAAAAAACATGTAGACCACTTTCTACCCAATCACCATCCTTATCTTGCCAAGCGGAAACTTTGCCCCCTAATAGTTTTCGTCCTTCATAGAGATTGACATTAAAACCATTGTCTAATAAACGTTTTGCGGCTGTTAGTCCAGCAAGCCCGCCCCCAATAACAATTACAGAAGTTTTTGATTTGCCCATAAGTAATTTTTTTTTTATGTATGGACAGACCTGCGTGTCTGCCCTCTTTGTATTATTAAATTTTTATTAAATTATGGAGGTTTTTTAGGATAACAAAGCCAAGCAAGTTGAGTCAATGCAATGGACTAGCCAACAGCCTAAAAAATATGATAAAGAAAGACACTAAATTTTTATTTGATTGGTAGGCTAAAAACTTATGAGCAATCAAAATAGCAATATAGAAGAAACTCTAGAGCAATTATATAAAGACTACTCAAGTAGTGATGATAGTACGCACTACTATGCTAAAGACAGGCTATTTGAGCTTTGTAAAAAAGATATTGAGCCATTTATTAAATTAGCACAGAATACAAGCCCTTTTAAGAGGATGTGTGCTTTTGAAATATTAGGTTGTGTTGGAGGCGAAACAGCTTATTTAGCCTTACTAACAGGTCTACAAGATAAAGATATGTCGGTTAGAGAAAAAGCTATTCTAAATATTAGTAATTTTCTAGATTCTAGAGCCATTGATCCGTTAATAAAAGCGCTAAAAGATCGTAATAATGTTGTACGTCGTTTTGCTGCAAGTAATTTATATAAAATACCAGAGGCTAAGGTAATTGAACCTCTTTTTCGTGCAGCTAGCAATGACAAAGATGAGTGGGTAAAAGTCCATGCGGCTACATCGCTAGCTAAGCTAGAGGACAGTCGCGCAGAAGCTTTATTAGAAGAAATAGGGCAAAATAAAATATATGATTCAGCGGTTAGTAGTTCGGCTAGACAAGCTTTGTTTGAGTTAAGAAAAGCAAAAGAAACTAAAAATCAAGAACCTAATAAAACTTTATAATATAAAATTTAATCTATGACAGAAAAAGTAGATGTAGCAGTAATTGGAAGTGGAGTTGGTGGGCTAACAACAGCGGCTTTGCTTGCTCGACGGGGCTTAAGTGTTGCAGTTTATGAACAGCATTATGCTCCTGGTGGAAGTGCTTCACATTTTAACCGCAAAGGTTACTCGTTTGATGTTGGAGCATCGCTACTTTACACATTAGGAAAAACAGGAAAAGCTAATTTCCTACATAAAATCCTGACAGAAATTGATGAGCCTGTAGAATCCATTCTAGACCCAATACAGATTCATTATCACCTACCTCAAGGGTGGGAAGTTCGTGCTCATTATGACCGAGAACGTTTTCTAGCAGAATTAACTGCTCTTTTCCCAAAAGAAAAAGATGCAATTCGTAAGTTTTATGACAAGCTAGCAGACATTTTTGCAATGATGGATAGCCTAGATTATATCTCGCTAGAAGACCCTCAAGCGGGTATGAAATTTAGCTTTTCCCGTCCGTTTAGCGCTATTAAACTAGCCTTTAATTCTTTTAAGGATTTAGGGACATTAGTTAAAAAAAGTTTCCAAGACCCTTTGCTACGTAGGTTTATTGACCTTGAATGTTATAGTTGGGCGCTAGTTGGTGCAGAGGCTACACCATTAATTAATGCTTCTATTGTAATAGCTGATAGGCATGTGGGTGGGGTACGTTATCCAATTGGGGGAGTTAATAAAATTCCTTATGCAATGGTAAGAGGTATAGAGAAATTTGGTGGTAAGGTGTTCTATCGTCAAAGTGTTACTAAGCTAATTTGTGAAAATGGTAGTGTTATAGGATTAGAGCTTAAATCAGGAGAACAAGTTAAAGCTAAAGTGATTGTTTCTAATGCTACTGCTTGGAATACTGCGGAAATGCTTACAGATGAGCAAGCCGCAAAAGCTTTACTTGCACCATTTAAGAAATTTCCTGCCTCTCGTAGCTTTTTTAGTGTTTTTTGTGGTGTACCTAAAGCGGCTATTCCTGAAAATTACTCTACGCATCATATTATTTTAGAAAATTGGGAAGAGATGGAAAAAGATGGAGGAACGGTTTATTTGTCTATTCCATCAATGTTAGACACAACTATTGCACCTATTGATCGTCATAATGTACATGCTTTTATTGTCCATAGTGCTTTAGAAGGAAAACGAGATAAGGACTATAAGGAATGGAAAAAACAGACGGCTGAAGCTTTAATTAAGCGTTTGCCTTTAGGTGCTGAGCCAGACTTTTATGTTGCTGCAAGCCCATTAACAAATGAGCGGTATTTAGCTCGTAAACAAGGTAGTTATGGGCCACTTTTTACAAATGGCAAAGATTTACTCTTTAAGCCAAAAAATCTTACTCCACTAAAAAACCTTTATTGTGCTGGAGATAGCTGTTTTCCTGGGCAAGGTGTTAGTGCTGTAGCAGCATCAGGGGTTTCCTGTGCAATGCTTATAGCTAAACGGTTTGGAATTAAATGGAACCAATAATTACTGCTCGTAAAGATCCTAATGTAGAAAGAGTTTTTGCTTTAGTTAATCGTTGGATGCTAAAACGACATTTTCATCAAATTTGGACTATAGGATTTGAAGCGCTTAAAGAACTTGATCCAACTCGTCCAGTAATTTTTTATGCAAATCATAGTAATTGGTGGGATGGTCTGATTGCTTTTTATATTACCCGTGACCTGCTAAAAATAGATGGCTATTTAATGATGATGGCTAGACAGTTAAAAAAATACCGCTTTTTTCGTTGGATAGGGGCTTTTTCTGTAGATCGTGACTCTCCTATTAGTGCTTATAGATCTTTAGAATATATCTCATCTTTATTAAGTGATAATAACAAACAACCTCGTGCATTATGGATATTTCCTCAAGGTGAGTTATTAGCTAATGATTTTAGACCAATTAAATTCTTACGTGGGCTAGATTGGCTAATTAAACAACTTCCTCAAGCTCAACTTATTGCAGTAACATTTCGCTATGAGTTTCTTAATGAACAGTTACCAGAAGTTTTTTTATCATTTAATAAAACGCCTCACTTATCAGACCTAGATCCAATGAAATTAAAAAGTTTTACCAAACAACTTCAAGAGGATTTAACTAAACAGTTAGACAAGTTAAAACTAGAAGTAATTGAGCAAAAAACTGGAGGGTATCAGCCAATCCTTAAAGGTGGGATGTCAATTAATATAATGTATGAGCGAGCAAAAAAGCTATTAGGGTTATAAATTTTAGTAAATTAGCGGCAAACCATTTGCAAAGCTTGGATCTCTAAAGTTAAATTGTTAGCTAAATATCTTGTTAGCTAGCGAGTAAATTCTTAACCAGAATTATGCGCTTGTTAATGGGGAAGAAATGGCTAACATCACTCACTAACTTCAAAAATATCTAATCCCAATAGCCTATTTCAAACTCTAAACAGTAATCTTAAATATTTATTATTATAAAAAAGTGGTCAAATACTAAAAGATAACTAGTAAGAAAACTTAAAAACACTAGGAGACAACAATATGAGTAAAGTAGAAGATCTTGTTTATTACAACGACCTATTAAAAACAGATACAAAGAATGCAGAAGCTTATTATAAGCGTGGCAATATTTATATTAACCAAGCAGAATTAGAGCCAGCATTAGCCGATTTTAAGCAAGCGATTAAAATTAACCCAGAATATTTCTTAGCTTATTGTGCCCTTGGTGATGTTTATAATGAGTTAGGTAATTATAAGCTTGCATTAAAAAACTATGATAAAGCTATAGAACTTAATCCTGAAGATAGTCAAGTTTATTGTAAACGTGGTTTTGTATATTTTGAGCAAGATAAGTATAAGCTTGCTTTACAAGATCTTACACAAGCAATTAATTTAGCTCCTGATGCTGCTGATGCATATTATCGTCGTGGGCTGGTTTATAGCTATAAAGAGGAACTAGACCTAGCTTTAGCAGATTTTACCAAGTCTATAGAAATTGCTCCTAATAATCCTGCTTACTGGGCGCGTGGTCGTCATTACTATAATCAAGACGAGTTAGACAAAGCATTAGCTGATTTTAATGAGGCTTTAAGACTTGATCCAAATGATAGTGACAGTTATGACCTTAGAGGTTGGACTCACTTTTTTCAAGATAATGAGGATTTAGCATTAGCTGATTTTAATAAAGCCATAAAGTTAGCTCCTAACGAAGCAACAAACTATTATAATCGTGGTTGGATTTATTATTACAAAGATGAGTTAAAGCTAGCATTAAAAGACCTAAATAAAGCGGTTAAACTTGATCCTGAAGATGCTGAAGTCCACTATTACTTGGGTTTGGTTTACAATGATCTAAATAAACTAAGTACAGCTATAGCCGCTTTTAATAAAGCTATTGAGCTTGACTCAACAGATCCAGAATATTATTTTGAACGCGGTTGGGTTTACTATTATCAAGATCAAATAGACAAGGCATTAGCTGATTTTAATAAAGCCCTTAAATTAGACCCTAATCATACAGAATCTCTTAATGGATACGGGTATATTTACTACTACTCTAAAGATGATGCTGAAACAGCCTTACCTTATTTTAATAAAGCAATAAAACTTGGTTCAACAGATCATGGCCCTTACTATAACCGGGCAAGAATCTATTATGATCAGGAAAAATATGATCAAGCTATTGTAGACTTTACTAGATCCTTAGAACTAGAACCAAATGATGAAAGCGATGTTTATTATTGGCGTGGTAATGCCTTTTATGAATTAGATAAACTAGATGAAGCACTAACCGATTTTAATAAAGCTATTGAGTTAAATCCTGAGTATGAAGATGCTTATATTTCAAGAGGATGGTTCTATGAAAGCCATGATAAATCAGAGCTAGCATTAGCTGATTTTAATAAAGCTATTGAGTTAAATCCAAAGAATGAAGAAGCTTATAATGGGCGTGGAAATGTCTATCATAGCCAAGATGAACTAGATAAAGCATTAGCTGATTTTAATAAAGCTATAAGACTTGACCCTAGTGATTTTGCTCCTTATTGTAATCGTGGCAAACTCTACTATGATCGTAACGACTTCAAACGAGCAATACTAGACCTGAAAAAATCCTCAAAACTTGACCCTAAATATACAGCAACTTACCACTATTTAGCAGATGTCTATTATGACCAAGGTAAATTAGAAGAAGCATTAAAGAACTATAATAAAGCTTTAAGGTTGGATCCTAGCTATGAGTCTAGTTATTATGGGCGTGGATGGGTTTACAAAGATATGGGTCTTTTAGACAAAGCATTAGCTGATTTTAATAAATCCATAAAGCTTGACCCAACAGATGCTTGTAACTTTAATGCTAGAGGGGAAGTTTACAAAGATAAATGGTTAGTAAATAAAGCATTAGCTGATTTTGATAAAGCCATAGAGCTTGACCCTAAATTTCATATAGCTTATTGTCGCCGCGCAGATCTTTACCGGGATTTGAATCAATATGATAAAGCATTAAAAGATTATGAAAAAGTGCTAGAACTTGACCCTAAAACTACTAATGCTAACTATTGTCGGGCATTAATTTATCAAGAGCAAAAACAATGGGATTTAGCTATAGCTGATTTTACTAGAGCTATAGAACTTGACCCTAAAGAAAGTGCCCTTTATTTTCACCTTGGCCAAATCTATAGAGAAACCCAGCAATTTGATCCTGCTTTAAGTGCTTTTAACAAACATATTGAGTTTAATGCTGATTGTGCTGATAGTTATTCTTATTGTGGAGAAATTTATACCAAACAAGGAAATAGAGAAAAAGCTTTATTTAGCCTTAACAAAGCTATAGAGGAAAATAAAACAGATGCTCAAGCTTATTTCTATCGTGGGTTAAATTACTATAACAGTCAAGAATGGGATCTGGCCTTATCAGACTTTAGTACTGCGCTAAAACATGATCCACAAAACCCTCAAGCACTTTTTTATCAAGCCTTAGTTTATAAACAAAAAGGGAAACTTCATAAGGCATTAGAAGGGTTAACCCAATCGCTAAAATACCAGCCTAAAAACCCTGAGGTTTATCATCATAGAGGTCTTATCTATGAGCAACTTGGTAGAAAGTTAAGTGCTAAAGAAAACTTCCAAAAAGAACAAAAACTAATTAAACCTTAGTCTAAAATAATATATAAAGAGGGCGAACCTGTGTGTTCGCCCTATAAAAATATTGTAAATTGGGTTGATTGCCCTATTTGGCTTTCTAAAGAAAATTCAAAATTATGTTTGGTTAAAATCTCTTGTACTAGCATTAAACCTATACCTTGACCATTTTCTTTAGTACTAAAAAAAGGGGTAAATAGCTTAGCTTGGGTTTCTGGCGATATTCCCTTACCTGTATCTAAAATTGCAACATAACTTTTTTCTGCTTGCTTACCTAATCTAATGGTAATTTTGCCGTTAGAGCCAATTGCTTCAATTGCATTTTTTAAGATATTAACAAAAACCTGCTCCATTTGTATTTTATCCATTTCAACTGCTGGGATAGTTTCTAATACCTCCCACTGCCATTCAATAGAGCGTTTCTGACATTCAGAGCGCATTAAAATTTCTAGGCTTTCCAACATTTGTTTAACATCTGTCAAAGATACTTTTGGATTTGGTAATCTAATCACTTCAGCAAAGCTATTCATAAAAATATTAAGCTGTGAGTTACGTGAGATAATCACATTAAGAGCATTTTCATAATCTTCTCTATCTTCTTCTATTAGCTGGTTTTTATAATTAAGGCATGAACTTAAGAGAGAATTTGTAGCAGCAACTGAGTTATTAATTTCATGTGACATCATACGAATTAGCTTTTCATAAGCATTTTTTTCTGAATAGCGTAGTTCTTCTGTTAATTCTTCTAATAAAAAAAAGTGTCTTGGAAAACCCCTATCCATAAATTCTGAACGATAACACTTAACACGTTTACCACCTTGCAAAGAAATAATATTAGATTGATAAGTGTCTAGCTCTGATAAGGCTTGAGAAAAGGGTTCTGGCAAGTCTTTTAAGGCTTTTCCTAGTAGCTCTTTTGTTGTTGTCCTTAAGATTTTTTCTGCACTAGGATTTGTAGCATTGATTTTATTATCAAAATCACAAATTAAAACTCCTGAAGGAGAAGCAACTAAAATTTTTTCTAAAAAGAAGTTCTGTTCTTGTAATCTAACTCTTTCATCTTTTAGGTTATCAACCATTTTATTATAAACAGAAATTAACTTATCCATTTCTGTTTGACCTACTAATTGAAAATGAGATGTAAAGTCTTTTTCTTCAATAAATTGCGCACCTGATTGGATTAGCTCTAATGTTCCAAAGAAAGAATTAACTAACCTTATACCAACAAATAAGCTTACTAAGAAAAACCCTTCTAAAAGAAATAGCCATCTAGGATAGAAAAAAAATACCCCTAAGGCTAAAGCGGTAAAAACACTATGTAGCAGTAATAAATAGAGAATAAATTTATTGCGTAATGTCAAACTTTAATCCCATATTTTTCAAATCGACGATATAAAGAAGTCCTTGTTAATCCTAGAGATTCTGCGGTTTTAGAAATATTTCCCATATGATGTTTTAAGCATTTTAAGATCATAGCTTTTTCTATTTCATCTAAAGTCATACTACCAACATTAGGAAGTGTGTTTGTAGAGTCTGTTTCTCGTTGTTCAAAGCCTAGAGATACAGCAAAATCATCTTTTTCTAATATATTTTGATTAGTGATTAACACAGCACGTTCTATTACATGTCTTAATTGGCGAATATTGCCTGGCCAAGCAAGATTTTGCAACCATTTAAGAGCATCATTACTAATACTAAGATCATTACGATGATAAGTTTTTCCAATACTTTTTAGAAAATGCTTTATTAACAAAGGGATATCATCTATTCGTTCACGTAGTGCGGGTAGGTGTAAAGAAATTAGGTTTAATCTATAAAGCAGGTCTTCTCTAAATTCTCCTTTAGCAACCATATCAGCAAGAGATCGATTAGTTGCTGCAATAATACGAACATCAACCATTTGAGTACGGCTTGATCCTAAGACTTCATAACTACGATCTTGTAAGACTCTTAACATTTTAACTTGTGAACTAGGCTCTAGATCCCCGATTTCATCTAAAAAAATTGTTCCTCCAGCAGCTACTTCAAATCTGCCTTTACGGTCTTGTATAGCATTAGTAAAGGCCCCGCGAGTATGACCAAACATTTCACTTTCAAAAAGCGAATATGGTATTGCTCCAAGATTAACTTTTATAAATGGTTTATTACGACGGTTACTATTTTGGTGAATAACCTCAGCTAGGACTTCTTTACCTGTACCACTTTCACCAGTAATTAAGATTGATGCGTCTGTAGTGCTAACACGTGTAGCAATTTCTAATACTTGCAAAAAATTTGTATTATTACCAATACAGTTACTTATTTGATAATTGGTTTCTATTTGCTCGCGAGTTATATTTTTTGCCTTAGGAGACTCTTTATCAACAGCAATTAAACCTAATACTGTCCTAACAGATAAAAGAAGTTGCTGATTAGTCCAAGGTTTAGTAACAAAATCCGCTGCACCTGCCTTCATTCCCTTTACAGCAAGAGAAATAGAACCCCAAGCAGTAATTAAAATAACTGGCACTGAGGGTTGGCGTGTTTTAATTTGTGCTAATAACTCTAAACCTTCTTCGCCTGTTGTTTGACGAGAAAAGTTCATATCTTGTAAAACTAGCTCAAACCTTTCTTTGTCTAGTTTTTCCAAGGCTTCTTGAGGTGAGTAAGCAGACTTAGACCTATAACCAGCTTGCTTAAGCATTAGAGCTAAAGAAGCAGTTACAGATTGATCATCATCTATAATTAAAACCATTGCTGTCATAAAAAACCGTATTGTAGGGGCAGACCTGCGTATTACTGGTGTCAATTTAAGTAAACAATTGAAAATAGTGGAGTTACTTCTTAAGCCCTGGAAGGGCGTAATATCTGTAGCGTAGGACGTAAGTCCTATGTTACCAGTTAATTAGAAATTATAGCCGCGTAGCGGCGAAAGAATGAAATAAAATAAGCTAGTCCTTTTATTCTTTCGCCACTACGTGGCTTTAACTGTAAACTATTCAATACATAGGGCTTGCGCCCTA
>Ga0075163_10000984_pt1 | contig 37952 bp, 32 predicted proteins | sample JI1023141ADNA_FD_71478 | JGI IMG/M metagenome (GOLD analysis project Ga0075163, IMG submission 71478) | Wastewater effluent complex algal communities from Wisconsin, to seasonally profile nutrient transformation and Carbon sequestration -... | ecosystem: Engineered > WWTP > Effluent > Algae...
TGCGGCTCGGCCTCGATCCGATCGACGTGGCTCATCGATGCCGTGGCGCATGCGTACGGTGCGTGTGCACGATCCGTGCGAGTGGTCGCGCCGGAGAAACAGGTCGGAACTTGATTGGGCGCACATTCCTCGCGGGGTCGTCACATCCGGTGTTCGCTTGCCCGGGTTGGGGCGAAACCAGCGAAAGCGATCCGCGCGCCTGTCGACGCTCGCTGCAGCTCGAGAGGCGACATGCGGCTCGGCCTCGATCCGATCGACGTGGCTCATCGATGCCGTGGCGCATTCGTACGGTGCCTTTGCACGATCCGTGCGAGTGGTCGCGCCGGAGAAACGGATCGGAACTTGATTGGGCGTACATTCCTCGCAGGGTCGTCACATCCGGTGTTCGCTTGCCCGGGTTGGGGCGAAACGAGAGAAAGCGAGCTCCGCGCAAGTCGACGCTCGCTGCGGCTCAGGAGGCGGCGTGCGGCTCGGCCTCGATCCGATCGACTCTGCTCATCGATGCCATGGCGCCGACGTGCGATGCTCGCGCACGATCCGCGCAGGTGGTCGCGCTGGAGAAACGGGTCGGAACTTGATTGGGCGCACATTCGAGCCGTGAGAGGTCGTGATGGAACTCCGCCGACTCCTACGGCCTGCAAATCGACTCGAGGATTCGAGGATCGTGACCGCACGTCGAGGAGATCGTGGCCTGCCACGTGCCACCCACGGGCTGTGGTCACCGCGTGCGCGTCCCACGCTGGAGGCCTTGCGAAGAGACGGCGCAATGGCCAGCGCAATGATCGCCGGCGTCATAGCGGAGCGAAGGGACAGTGCGAAGGGACAGTGCGAAGGGACAGAGCGAAGGGTCCGAGCAAGGGACGGAACGAGGTGATGTTGCGGCGAGCGGCGAGTCACGAGTCACGATCCCCGAACGCGTACCGCTGGCCGCCGAGCTCCCTGCTCGAACCCGCGGCCCCGATCGTCAAACCGCCGGCACACCGTCGAGGAACAACTCCTCGACCAGCTCCGCCAGCGCCGTCGAGTCGTTGTCGCCGATCACGCGATCCGCGGCGGCCAACGCCTCGGGCATCCCGTCCTGCATCGCGACCGCCAAACCAGCCGCTTCGAACATCGGAATGTCGTTCGTCGCGTCGCCCACGGCGACCACGCGCTCGGCGGGGATGCCGTAGCGTTCCTCGAGCATGCGCAGGCCCTCGGCCTTGCCTTTGCAGGGCGGATGGAGGTCGAGGCAGCTCGCGGGGCTCTCGCGGTGCGTCGGCAACCAATTGAGCGGGAAGTGCGTCATGTAGACCGGTTGATCGACGAACGCACGCACGTCCTCGGCCAACGCCAACGAGCTTTCGTGGTCTTGCGAGTAGTACGTCACGCGTATGACGAACTCGGCGTTCAGCTCGGCGCGCGGGACGATCCTCAGTCCCATCAACCCGCGCAGCGCGTCGGTCTCGAGCTGATTGCGCGGCGTGTTGGCCATCTTGGTCTCGGCCGACATCAACACCGTCAAGAGGTCGCGCTCGGCACCGTAGCGCAGCGCGCGTTCGAGCGTGCGCTTGCCGAGCACGCGTTCCTCGAGCATGCGCTGCTTGACGGGACACCACAGCCCCGCGCCGTTGAACACCAAGGCGGGCGTCTCGAGCCCGAGTTCCTCCACCACGGGACGCGTCGAGATCGTCGAGCGGCCCGTCGCGATCATCACGCGCACGCCACCGGCCTCGGCCGCGCGCAGGGCGGCCTTGGTGCGCGGGTGGATCTTGCCGGATTCGTCGAGGAGGGTGCCGTCGAGATCGACGAGCAGGGCGTCGTAGCGTCGTGTGCTCATGGGTGGAAGCGGACGAGCCTACCCACCAACAGCACTCGCGTCGAGCACGGGCGCCGCGACCGACGTCGCGGTGGGTGGCGCGATCGACGCCGCGTTCCGCTTCGCGCTTCTGGTCGCGCACCGTTTCGCGATCGGTACGTCGATCGGTGTCGCGCCCGACGTGGTGTCCGAACTCGCGGTCGGCATCACATGGGGTGTCGCAACGTGTTTCGCTGACGCGATCTCGCGGTCGGTTGCGCGGGTTTTCTCGCGGTCGGCTTCGTGTCCGCCGTGTCCGCCGTGGCCGCCGTGGCCCTCGTGATCGCCCTCGTGATCGCCCTCGCGGTCGCCGTCTCGGTCGCAGTCTCGGTCGCAGTCGTTGTCGCAGTCGTTGTCGCTCTCGTGGTCGACTTCGTGGTCGCCGTGACGGTCGCCATCGTGGTCGATCGCGCGATGGAGGGCCCGGCGTCCAAGCCCGCGTCCCGAATGCGATCCCCCGCTCGTCAGCGGTTCGGATCGAAGTTCACGAGCGCGACGTTGCCCACCGTCACCTCGACTTCGCTCTCCGACAACACCACCGTCTCCGGGTCGCCATTGCGACGGATCGCGACCCGATAGCGGCCGGGCAGGATCGAGCCGATCGTGTTCGTCGGGTTCCAACCGCCGACGTACGTCTGCTGCACGACGCGCTTGTCCTTGTCGTCTGCCTGCGAGAGCGAGACGAGGAACCACTCGTTGCGGTACTGGCTGCCGTTGCCGATGTTCTGCATCGTCACCTGAACCTTGCCGGCCAGGCGCAGCTTGAAGTCGACTCCGTGGCGCACCTCGCCCGCGCTGAGCGTGAACTCGGGCGACTGGGCGCTCTCGACCCACTCGCCTTGCACGCTGACGGACAAGGGCTCGTTGCACACGAGACCGGGAATCGCGTAACGGCCCATGTCGTCGGTGCGGATCTGTCCGCTCGACGTCTGCTCCCAGTCGACGTTGGGGTTGCCGCGATCGTCCTCGGTCACGACCATGCGGTACGGCTGGTCGATGTCGAGGCCGGGCTTCGTGCGCCAGCAGTAGACGTCGATCCCCGCGAGCGGCCGACCGTCGGCGTCGACGACGCGCCCTTCGACGCCCGAGATGTCGAGGTCGAAGTCGTGCTGCGTGCGCTCGGGCGTGACGCGCACGCGGAACTCCGTCGCCATGCGGCGATCGTGAGTGAGCACCAGCGCGCTGTACTCGCCGCAACGAAGGTGCTCGAGCTTGTACGTGCCGTCGTGCGCGGTCACGGTCGAGAACGGATCGCTGCCGTTGCTCCAGTAGGCCTGGCCCTGCTTCTCCTCGCCGGGTTTGCGCGGCACGAACTTGATGTGCGCGCCCTCGGCCGGCCGACCGCCTTCGCGCACGACGCCGAAGACGTCGCCGCGCGGCGGCGCGACGAGTTCGAGCGTCGTCGTCTGCCCCTCCGACACGCCCAGCTCGATCCACGGGTTCGTTTGCGCGTCGCCCTCGCCGCGCTCGTCCCAGAAGTACACCTCGCCGTCCTCCTCCTGGATGCGGAAGCCGTGCGAGCCGTCCTCGAGGGCTTCGAAGCGCACGAGCCCTTCCGCGTCCGACTTGCGCACCGCGTCGACGTTCTCGTCGTCGAGGTTGCGCTTGGGCAAGCGGTGCGCGACGCCCACGCCCGCCACGGGATGGCCGGCGCCGTCGGTGACCTTGGCGATCACTGTCGCGCCGCGGCCGAGTTCGAGTTGCAGCGCGTGATCGGCGTCCACGGGCAGGAACGCGCGCGCCACCGCGCTGGGACGGTAGCCCTTGGCCGACGCGACGAGGCTCGCGTTCTTGCCGGGCACGCTCGTGACCCTCGCCTCGCCGTTCTCGCCGGTGCGCGCAACTTTGAGCCCCGCCATGCCGACGAGCGTCGACTCGGGCGGATATCCAGCCATGTCGCGCAGGTCCTCGTCGCTCTTCTCGGTCGAGAGCAGGACGCGCGCGCCCTGGATCGGTGCGTGCGTCACCGCGTCGACGACCGTGGCGACGACGACGCGCTCGCGCACGAGGCGGATCTCGCCCAGGTCGAGCTCGACGCCGGCCTTGAGCCCCACGTTCTTGTTTTCGTGGTCCTTGTAGCCGTTCGCGCTGACGCGCAGCGGAATCGGCTTCGTGTTCGTGGGCGCGATGCGCAGCTCGGGATAGCGCACGCGACCGTCGGGGAAGCGGTTCTTCACCTCGCCCTTGTCGTCGCGCAGCGGTCGCTCCCTCCCGATCCCCGTGGCCACGACCATCTCTTCGATCGGCGCGCCCGTGACGTCGTCGACGACGCGGAAGATCAGCACCGATTCCGGCTTCAGCGTGAGCTCGACGCCGCGCGTGCCGGCGCGCACCGTCTGGGGTTCGACCGCGGGGAACGCCTTGAACTCGCCCTCGTCGTTGCGCTTCGCGGCCGTGAGTCGGAAGTTCGTGTTGGGCTTGAGGCCCTCGAGGACGAACGTGCCGTCCTCGGCCACGAGCGCGTAGCGCGGGCGGATCGACTCCTTGGGTGCGCGCGGTCCGGTCGTGACGTTGCCCACGAGCGCCGGCGCGGGCTCCTGCTCCGTCGGCGCTTCGGGCAACGCGCGAGCCTGGACGCGCAGCCCCGCGGGCAACGCCACGTCCTTGCACACGATCTTGCCGCGGATGTCGGTGCCGGTCTGCAGGCGCACGACGATGCCCGTCTCGGTGCCGCCCGCGCGTTCGATGCGTCCGTCGCATTCACCCGACATGCAACCGGGGGCTTCGACGAACAAGTGCCACGGACCCGGAGCGAGCTGCGCGACGGTGAACGCGCCGTCGGCGCCGCTCGTACCCGCGGGCACGCCGCGTCCGGGCATCACGAGCGTGTTCGAGCGGTACGCGCACTCCATCGCGATCAGGATCCGCGCACCCGGGAGACCTTGTCCGTCGGGCCCGAGGACGCGACCGCTGACGCTGACGCCGGTCTCGAGCTTGACGTCGCCGATCGAATGCGTGCGGTACTCGGGCAGGTCGAGGTGATCGAGGTACGTGGGTCCGAATCCGTCCGCGCGCGCGGCGATGCGCAACGGTCCGGGTTCGAGTCCCTCGAACGCGAACTTGCCCTCGGCGTCGCTCTCGACCTTCTTCACCGTGAGCCAGCTCTTGGGCAAACCCTCGGGTTCGATGTCGAGCGGGAGCTTCATCCAATTCTCCGCGGTCGTGGCCCACACGCTCGCGTTGGGGACGCCCTTGCCGTCGGGACCGACGACGCGACCTTCGAGTCGACGCTCGGCCTTGGCCTTTGCGGCCGCTTCGGCCGCGGCGATCTCCTCCGCGGTGGGGCCGAACGTCAGCGCCTCGCGTCGAGGTGCTTCCCCCGCGTTCTCGCCGGCCTCGTTGGCGGCCAACGCCGATGCGCGCTCCGCGTCCGAGCGCGATTCGTCGACGCCGGCCGAGGCGACCGTGCGCGCGTGCGACAGTCCGAACCACAGGGCCGTCACGCCCGCGAGCACGAACAGACAGACGAGGACGAGGGGCTTCGAGCGCATGAGCTGACGGAACGCCGCGATCGGGCCGGGAACTGGCCCGCGGCGCAATTACAACCTACGTCCCCGGATCGAGCGAGTCACGATTCCGTCGCCCGGGCCCACGCCGCCCGGGACGGGCCGCGACGACGGTCAGGGCGGGATCTGGAAGGTCACCGTGCGCGACTCGCCCGCCTTCACCTCGACCTCCTGGTCGGGCACCTTGGCGGCGGAGGTTCCGTCGCCTCCGAAGCCGGGACGATCGCATTGGAAGCGCCAGCGCCCCGGAGCGAGGCCCGTGAAGCTCGTCTTCCCGCTCGGTCCGGCGAACTGCATCTTGTCGTCGCCTTCGGTGCCCTCGAGGGGATGCGCGTGCACCATGCAGCCGCGCGCCGCCTTGCCGTCGGCACCGCGCGCCACGATGTCCACGGTCCCTCCGAGCTTCATCACCAGGTCGACGCTCGACAGCGTCTGATCGGGAGACACTTCGACCTTGGACGAGCGCGCGGGTTGCAGCCCCTTGGCCGTTCCGAGGACGCGCAGCGGCACGTCCGCCGTCACGCCGCGCAGGCGATAGCGACCGTCCGTGTCGGTGGTCGCCGATCCCCCGCCGCCGTCGGACTCCATCGTGAACGCCTCACCCTCGTCGTCGCCCATCACGAACGCGACGCTGGCCATCATCCGCGCGCCCCCCTCTTCCATCGGTTCGTAGCGCTCGGCGGTGACGCGCACACCCGGGATCGGCTTGCCGTCCTCGCCCGTGACGCGTCCTTCCAGGATCGCGAGCGGCAATTCCACGTCGAGGCGATTCGATCCTTCGCGCACGGTCACGTCGACGGCGTGCGGCATCGCGCGCGACGGATGCGTGACGACGAGTCGGTAGTCGCCCGCGGTCGCGCCCGCGATCGAGTACTCGCCCGTGCCGTTCGTCTTCCCCGACGCGCCGCCACCGAACATCGGGAGCCCGAGGTCGAGGTCCATCTCGCCCTTCTTCTGCAGGCGCACGCTGGCGCCGACGAGCGCCTTGCCCGCCTCGCGCACGCGCCCCGTGAGCGTGCCGCGATCGGGCGCGACGAGTTGCACGGTGATCGTCTCGCCGTCGACGACCTCCGCCGGAACCCAACCCTTGTCGCCTTCGTTGGGCGCCGCGTCGTTGATCGAGATCGCGGAGACCGCGGCACCCGCCGCGAATCCCATCATGCCGCCCGAGCCGGGACGCACGCGGAACAGGTGGCGACCGGGAGCGATGTGCGCGAACGCGACCTTGCCGTCGGCGTCGGTGACGGTGTCGCTCTGACGTCCCGGCAGGAACATGGCCATCGGACCGTCGGTGCCGCGGTGATCCACGTCGAGGCCCGCGACGGGTTGCCCCTTGGCGTCGACGACGGACACGACGACCGTGCCGCCCGACAGGAGTCGCGCGGTCGCTTCGTGGTCGGAGTCGGTCGGGAGGTCGATCGGCTCGCTCTTCCACGCGGCGTGCGCCTCGTCGCGGACCGAGATCGTGACGCGCTTGCCCGGCATGCTCGACACCACCGCGACGCCCTCCTTGTCGGTGCGAGCGCGGTGAGCGCCGCCCGAGCCGAGGAACGGCTCGCCCTCGCCGTCGGCGGTGACGTCCATCGTGAACGTGAGGCCGCGCTCGCCGCCGGACGGCGTGAACTCGTTGATCGAGACTTGCGCGCCCGCGATCGGCGCGCCGGTCGAGCTCTCGACGACGTGCACGCGCACGACGTGTCCGGGCTTCAAGCGGACAATGCCGAGGTCGTTGTCGACGCCGCGCACGACGCGCAGGTCGGCGCGCGTGTACGGTTCGTAGCCGGCGGCCTCGACCCGCAACTGCGCGGTCTCGTCGGCGCCGCCGCCGGGGAGCGGCGCGAAGCGCACGTTGCCGCGCGGGAAGTTCGTCTGCGGACGACCTTGGCCCGGTTCCATCAGCGGCAGCGTCCAACGGTACCCCGCCGTGACGGACATCGACTCGACCGGCTTGCCCGTCGCGTCGTCGACGACTTGGAACACGAGCGCGGTCTCCGCCTTGTAGGTCAGCATCACGTTGCGCTCGCCGCTCTTGGCTTCGACGGAGTCCGAGCGCGCGGAGTTCATGAAGTCGCGCGTGGCGGTGCGCGCGGCGACGCGGTACGTCGTGTCGGCGCGACACCCGCGCAGGACGAAGTTGCCGCCGCGGTCGACGTCGGCGGTGCGCGTGCCGGCCAGGAAACCGAACGAGCTCGAGCCGTCCGCCGCTTGAGGCGATGCGCGCACGACGAGGCCGGTCACGTCGCCGGGGATGCCGGTCACGTGACCCGCGATCTCGGTGCCCGCCTCGAGCGTGACGACGAGGTTGGACACGACTTGTCCGGGGCGATCGGTCTCGCCCGACTCGTCCTTGTCGGGGTATTCGGCCGAGGTGACACGCAACGTCCACGGACCGGCCGCGATGCGGTCGACGCGGAACGCGCCGGCCGCGTCCGTGCGCGCCACGACGGGTCCGTCCGCGCCGTCGGTGCCGACGAAGAACATGCCCGTGTCGCGCCGCACGCGGTGGATCTCCGCGCCCGCGACCGGGCGGCCCGACGGATCGACGACGCGGCCCATCAGGACGACGCCGCGCTCGACGACGAGGTCGCCCACGTCCGCGTCCGCGCCCGCGAAGGACTTCTCGGTGTCGAACGGCGCGAAGCCGTCGGCGCGCACCGCGAGACGCACGCTGCCTTGCGCTTCGGGGTTCAACGTGAAGCGACCTTGCGCGTCGCTGGTCGCGCGCACGCGCTTCATCCACGGCGCGTCACCGGTCACTTCGTCGAGCGCGATGCCCGGGATCCCGCCCGTGGGCGCCGCATAGACGTCCGCGCCGGCGACCGGCCGACCGTCGACGTCGACGATGCGGCCGCGCAAGCCCACGGGCCCCTGCACGATCACCGGCGTGCCGCCCTTCGAGACGCGCGCTTTCTCCGCGGCGTCGTCCCCACCCGTCGGATCCAGGGCGACCGGAGCGTGGGGGCCCGTGCTCTCGGGGCTGACCGCGTCGGGCGCCGCCTCGCCGACGCGGCCGAAGCGCGAGTCGGACTTCACGAGGACCAGGGCGCCGATCAGGAGACCGGCCAGGACGACGAGGAGCAACAGAGCGTGGGCGGGGCGCATGTCGTGGGGTTCTCGAAACGACTTCCCTGCCTGGGGGCAGGCGGCTTCGGGGGCGGACCGAGCCACGCGCCGGGACGCGGTTCGGAGGTGCGCGGGTGCGGCGCTGCGGCTACGCGGTCCACGCGCGCTGAGTTTGTACGACTCGCGGCTCATTTCCACGAGGCTCGGGCAAAAGTGCACCACGGCCTCGGGAGGTGTCGACGAAGCGGGAACGAGCCCGCCCGCCTCGGGCGGTGAACGTCCGGCCGGTGGAAGCCCGAGCGGAGGCTCGGAGAGGGCGAGTGTGCCCCGCCCGCTCGCAAAGGTCGCGCAAGGCTCGTCGCTCGACTTGCGGGGCCGACGTGGCCCATGCTCGAATGCCCCACGAACGCAGTGCATTTCGTGGCGCGGTTCGCTTCACCCCGCGCCAACAACGATCACCCATGCAGCGTTCGGGGTCACCATGCCTACGTCCACCCGCTTCGCCTCGCTCGCGTCGTCCACCGTCCCCTCGATCCAAGCGTCGCCCACGCCGCACGGGACCGTCCGCCGTCGCGCGAGCCCACCGACGACACGGCGCTTCGCGCTCGCGCGCCGCGTCGCGGCGGCGCTCCTCTCACTCGGCGCGTTCGTCGCCGTCGCGAGCGACGCCCACGCGCAAGCGCCCAAGATCGGCCCGTACTACAAGGACACGAGCGACCTGGGCTTCCACGTGAAGCGTCCGGCCGACTGGGACCTGATCCCGCCGCAACCAGGCGAGGCGAACGTGATCGCCAAGTTCGACCCGCCCGTGAACAAGTACATCGAGCTGGGACTCGATTCGGGCGGCTCCCCCAACTACCTGTACCTGCACTGCTGGCTGGTGAAGTTCGACCGCCGCGCCAAGCCCGCCGACGCGGAACCGGAGAAGGGCATCAAGCGCTTCTCGACGTCCGCCAAGGACCTGGCCGAGTGGATCAAGAGCGCCGGTGACATCCAGGGCGGCGGCTCCTTCAAGATCGACTCGCAGAAGGACTTCACCGCCGACAAGATCTCGGCCACCGAGTACCAGTACGTCTCCCCCGGCGATCCCAAGACGTCGACGCGACTGCACGCGACCGTCTACAAGCTCTCGCCCGACGTCGAGATCGCGCTCGTGTTCAACGGGCCCGGCGACCCCAAGAAGTGGGTCAAGTACGAAGCGGTGTTCACGCCGATGTCGCGCAGCTTCGGCGTCGAGAACATCAAGGCGGTCGCGGGCGCGACGCCGCAAGGCGAGACGATGCGCGACAAGAAGCGCGCGGAGCTCATGAAGAGCATCGCCACGCTGCCGGGTTGGAAGCTGTACGAGACGCCCAACTACTTCGTGCTCACGCCGCACACCGACAAGGCCTTCGTCGAGGAGCTCAAGCAGCGTCTCGAGGCGATCCACTCGATCTACGAGCAGGACTACCCGGCCGCGAAGGCCGAGGAGTACCGCAAGGCCGGCGCCAGCGCGACGACCGGCACGAAGTCCGACGAGGACAAGGCCCGCGAAGCCGCCATGAAGGAGATCATGGGCGAAGAGGGCGATCCCAAGGAACAGGCGAAGTGCAGCGTCGTGCGCGTGTTCACCGACCGCGAGTCGTACCACAGCTACGGCGGCCCCGGCGGATCCGCGGGCTACTGGGCGCCGTTCCACAAGGAACTCGTGCTCTACGACGACCAGGCGGGCGGCGGGCGCAACGACACGTGGATCGTCTTGAACCACGAAGCGTTCCACCAGTACATCTACTACTTCTACGGGAACATCAGCCCCCACAGCTGGTACAACGAGGGCACCGGCGACTTCTACAGCGGCTACTTCTGGAAGAACGGCCGCTTCGTCCTGCAGCCCAACAAGTGGCGCATCTCCACGATCAAGGAGAACATCGCCGCGTCGGAGCGCGAGAAGGGCGCCACGACGTTCTGCCCGCTCGACGAGTTCGTGCGCTGGGACCAGCGCGAGTACTACGGGCAGAACAAGTACCAGCTCGGCGGTGGCGAGAACTACGCGCAGGGTTGGTCGTTCATCTACTTCCTGCGCACGGGCAAGAAGAACAACGCCAAGGGTTGGGATCCGGCCTGGGACGGCATCCTCGAGACCTACCTGCGCTCGCTGGCGCTCTCGGGCAAGGTCGAGCAGGCGGTCGAGGAGGCCTTCCGAGGCGTCGACATGGCCGCGCTCCAGAAGTCCTGGATCGAGTACACGCGCTAGAACCGCCGCCAAATCCCGCGACGCGCGCTCCCGACGGGGCGCGCGTCGTGCTTCCGCACGATAGGATCCCGCTCGATGAAGTACCCGCGCCTCGGCTCCCCCTTCCTCCGCACCCTGGCCTTCGCGTCCCTCGTGTTCGGCTCGCTGGCGTCGTCGGCCTTCGCCGACCGCGTCGTGACCGTGGACGGACGCGTGTTGACGCCGACCAAGGCGCGCGCGTTCGAGAAGGGCTACAAGCTCGTCTTCGAGAACGGCGAGATCGTCCTGCCCGACAAGTCGCTCGTCCGCGAGGTCGAGATGGAAGGCGACATGTCGGACTACGTTCCGGCGAACGACGACGAGAAGCAGAAGCTCACCGAGGGCTACGTCAAGTACCGCGGCAAGTGGATGTCCTCGGCCGCCTACAAGGAGGAGCTGCGCAAGAGCTTCGAGGCCTCGAAGAAGCGCACCGAGGAGATCAAGGCGCACTCCACGTGGGGCAACGGCTGGCAGAAGACGACCAAGCACTTCGTGTTCGAGACGAACACGAGCCCGGAGCTGCTCGACTACTACGCGGAGCTCCTCGAGGCGTACTACGACCTGCAGGACCAGCGCATCGGCATCAACCCGCCCGTCGCGTTGGGCCGCGTGAAGATGAAGGTGAACGTGTACAAGTCGAACGACGACTTCCACAAGTTCGCCGCCGCGAAGGACATCAGCGACTCGACGCTGGGCTACTTCTGGTCGTACGACAAGACGCTCAACTTCTACCACGACTACCAGGAGCCCTCGCTCTCGACCTGGGTCGCGCTGCACGAGTGCACGCACCTCCTGACGTACCTGATCGATCCGCAGTACGAGCCGCAGATCTGGGTCAACGAGGCCGTGGCCGACTACTTCGGCTCCAGCAAGGTCTACCGCAACAAGGGCGGCAAGCTCGTGATCGAGCCGGGTCAGCTCCAGACCGACCGCGTGCTCACCGTGCAGCAGGCGTTGAAGGACGACGGCAAGGCCAACGCCACGGCCGGCGCCAAGAAGGGCCGCATGACCGGTCGTCCGTTCACGAAGCTCGAAGACCTGTTCATGCTGTCGCGCGACGCGTTCGACGGCTTCCAGTACGCGCACGCCTGGTCGTTCGTCTACTTCCTGATGAACGCCGAGAACGGCAAGTACCAGAAGGGCTTCAACAAGTTCTTCAAGGGCCTGTACACGACCGAGAAGGGTGTCGAAACCAAGCCGGGTCGCTTCGGCGGCAAGATGGTCGAGCCCAAGTTCATCCGCGACTACCTGCTCAAGAAGATCGGCGTGAAGGACACGGCCGCGCTGGAAGCCGAATGGCGCGCGTTCATCGCCGCGATCCCGATCGAAGGCCCGGAGGCGCGCCTCAAGCGCGGCCTGTACTCCGTCCGCATGGGCGAGTTCGAACAGGCGCTCGAGGACCTCGACGCCGCGATCGAGGGCGGCATGAAGGACCCGCGCGCCTGGTCGGCGCGCGCCAAGGCCCACATGTTCACGGGCGGCGACCAGGAGAAGGCGCTGGCCGACGCCAAGAAGGCCGTCGAGCTCGACCCGCTCGACGCGGTCTACCGTTTCGAGCTCTCGCAACAACTCGTGGGCCTCGTCTCGATCGGCGGCGGACGCCGGGGCGGCGGGATGCGCGTCCAGTTCGAGGAAGGGCAGAAGATCAAGAACGACGAGGCCAAGGCCCAGGCCGGCTTGGCCGCGGAACTCGATCCCGAGAACGACTACTTCCGCGAGTGGTTCGAGACGTTCGAGTGAGGTAGGGTGCGCGCGTCATGCCCTCCCCGCGCCCCATCGCACTGGCTCTCCTCGTCCTGCCCCTCGCGTCCGCCTGCCAAGGCGTGCGCACGTTGTCGGATCCCACGCTCGTGCTGCGCACGACCGGTGGTTCCGAGTTGGGCGTCTCGACGGACTACGGCATCGTCTTCCTGGGCCGCACCGCGCGCAGCGGTCCGCTCGAAGTCACCGCGTGGTTCGGCGACGGCCCGAACATCGAGAAGACCGTGATCGAACCGGTCGGCAGCGGTCTGTTCACCGCGGAGACCGAGATCCGCCTGCCCGAGACGGAGATGAGCTTCGAGGAACCCGCCGCGGGCACGGTGCTGCACGTCGTGGGTCGCGACGCGAAGGGCTCATGGTCGGCGCCGGTGACCGTGCAGAGCGATCCGCGCGTGCTGGGCATCGTCACGACGGTGCCCGACGCGCTGCGCGACGCGCCCGATCAGATCGGCGCGGGCGTCTTCACCTATCCGAACGACGACGCCTCGAAGCGCAAGCTCGTGGGGCTCGTCTCGGGCCGGCTCGTGTTGGGCGACGGCGCGAACGCGCGCGAGTTCCTGACGGTCGTGGGCCCCACCGACTTGTGGCGTCTCGTGTCCTTCCGACGAGAACCGCCGAACAAGCGTCGTTTCGTGTACCGCGAGGACGTGCGCTAGCTCCGCCTCGACGAGGCTCGAGCGGCGCGGCGCGGCACGAAACGAGATGTTCGGAGCGCTCGTCCCCGCGACTCTCGTCGCGAGAACGCTCTCCTCGATTCTCGTCCCGACCACGCTCCCCGATTCTCCGCGCGAGCGCACTCCACGTGTCTCGTCGCGAGCGCTCTCCACGTCCTTCGTCGCGAACGCTCAGCGCGTCGACGACGTCGCGTCGAGGAACCGTCGCGGCTCGATCGCCGCGCGCCACTCCGGCCACGGACCCGTGATCGGTCGCCGTACCTCGGTCGCCGCGGGGCGCACGAGCTTGCGCGTGACGAAGTTGTAGACGGGCTTGCCGGCCTGGCGCCACGTGCGCGCGATCCACGAGCGCGTCACGCCCGCGCCGCGTCCGTGCGTGCGCTCGCCGCGTGGGCCGCGACCGTCGCGCGTGTAGCGACGGCGGTGCTTCTCGACGTGTCGCAGGTCCTCGAGCGCGCGCGACGCGAACGTGCGATCGCGGACGGCGTGCACGCTCGCGAGTTGGAAGTCGACGAGCCACGGATAACCGTCGACGTCGACCAACACGTTCTGCTCCTTGTGGAGGTCGTTGTGACACACGCCGCGCGCGTGCACCGCCTCGACGAGACGGTCGAGCTCGTCGAAGAAGTTCTCGGGCAGCCACGTCGCCTCGGACAACGCCGTGCCCTCGACGTAGGACCGGGTCAGGACGCCACGCGTGGTGCCGTCCTCGCCGCTCACGAGGTGCGGGACTCCCGAGAGCCCGCCCAGGTGCGCCAACGCGGCGCGCTCGCGCGACAACAGCCGGCGGGCGACGAAACGCGAGAACGGGACGCGACTGCCGTCCGCGTGCCGGCGCACGACCTCGACACCGCCCACGCGATCGCGCTCGACGCGCCCGAAGACGTCGCGCTTGAGCGGTCGCGTCCCTTGTGAGCGGTCCATCGCACGCCTATTCTCCCGCTTCCCCGTTCGATTGCGAGCGAACCTTCGCGCGCGCGAGCGGCACCGAGACGTCGCGTTGCCTTCCGCAGCCCCCCACCCTTCCTCGACGGCATCTCCCGGCGACCGACGCATCGTGGCGCGCGGCGTGACGCGCGCGTTCGGTGGTCACGTCGCGCTGCATCCCACCGACTTGGACCTCGGACCGGGCGGTGTCATCGGTCTCTTGGGACCCAACGGCAGCGGCAAGAGCACGCTGTTGCGCGTGTTGACCGGCCTCGTGCGTCCCGACCGCGGCGAAGCGTGGGTCGACGGGATCGCGCTGTCGGGCGACGGCACCGCGATCCGCCGTCGCGCGACCTACGCGCCGGGCGAGTTGGCGCTGTACACGGAGATGCGCGCCGACGAGCACCTCGCGTGGTTGTTGCGCGGTCGCGACGCGGGAGCCCTGCCGCGCGCGAGAGCGACCGCGGAGGCGCTCGGACTTCCGCTGCGCGCGCGCGTGCGCACGTTCAGCCACGGCATGAAGCGCCAACTCGTGTTCGCCGCCGCGCTGGCGCCCGACGTGCCCGTGCGGATCCTGGACGAACCGACGGAAGGGCTCGATCCCACGAAGCGCGGCGCGGTGCTCGACCTGTTGTCGGAGGATGCACGCCGCGGCACGACCGTGCTGTTGTCGTCGCACCACCTGGGCGAGGTCGACCGTGCCTGCGACCGCTTGGTGTTCCTCTCGGGCGGCAAGAAGATCGCCGACGAGACGGCCGAGTCCGTCACGCGTCGCGCGCGGCGCTACGTGCGCCTGCAGTTCGCGGGGGGCTCGGACGGAGCGCGCGTCGCCGCCACGTTGCAGCGCGTCGCGCCCACGGCGAACGTGCGCACGGAATCGTCGCCGTCGGGTTCGTTGCGGGCGGGCGTGGTGCTCGACGTCGACGATCCCCGCGCGTTCCTGTCGGCCGCGATGTCGGAGGGCTCGCTGCCGCGGCCGGAGACGATCGAATACGGTCAGCTATCGTTGGCCGAGCTCTATCGCGAGCTGTACGGCGTGGAGGGCTGCTAGTCCATGTCGCGCGAGTTCCGATTCCACGTCTGGGGCGCGATCGCCTGGTTCGTCGTGCTCGAGGCGTTGCTGGTCGGGGCGATCCTGTTCTGGCCCAGCTTCGAGGAGAACATCGACTCGCTGAAGGCCATGGCGCCGATCCAAGTCCTCAAGGACATGGTCGACAAGCTGGGCGAAGGCGGCGTCGCCGCGTACGTGAACGGACAGCACTTCTTCAAGGGCTGCAACACGGTGGGCACGTTGGCCGCCGTCGTGTTCGCGATGGGCACCGTCGCCGGAGAAGCGCACCGCGGCACGCTCGAGATGCTGCTCGCTCGTCCCCTGTCGCGCCGCCGCGTGCTGACCGAGCGCTACGTGTCGGGCGCGCTGGCGGTGATCGTGCCCGTGTTCGTGTCCAGCCTGACGATCCCCTGGCTGCTCGGCTTCGTGGACGAGGACATGCCCGTGGGTCCGCTCCTCCTGTCCTCGACGCAGGAATCGGCGCTGCTCCTCGCGGTCTACAGCGCGACGTTCCTGTACTCCTGCGCCAGCTCGAAGCCGATCCAGATCGCGTTCGCGATGCTGCTCTTCACCATCTTCCAGTTCTCGATCTACATGATCAAAGAGGTGACGCACGTGTCGCTGTTCCGCCTGACGGACGTGGACACGTTCGCGTACATCGGCGCGACGCATGCGCTCGAGCCGTGGAAGTTCCTGCCGCTCGTCGCGTTCAGCGTGACGGCGTTCGTCGCGGCGCAGTTCGTGTACGCGCGCCGCACGCCCTGAGCCGCGTTCGTCTCGGCGCGCGCGAACCGCATTCGCGCCGGCCTCGGAGACGGTGCGAACTCCGCACCGTGCGTCGTCAGATCACCCGACGCACGTAGGACAGCCACACGAAGCCGCGCTGCGCGCCCTTCTGGAACCGCGCGGCGTGCGCGGCGAGCTTCGCGACCTCGGCGAAGGCGGCTTGCGACTCCGCGCGCTTCCCCGCGGCGCGCAGCGCGAGCCCGCGGCGGTAGGCGCTCTCGGGGCTCGGTCCGTGATTGCGCTCGAAGCGGGCCAACGCCTCGAGGGCGCCGTCGGCGTCCTGCGCCGCGAGCCGCGCCTGTGAGAGTCGCAACGTCACGGCGCCGTAGGCGTGTTCCTCGTCCTGCGCCACCGCACGCTCCAATGCCGCGCGCGCTTCCTGGGCGCGCCCCGCGGACAGGTACGCACATCCGAGGCGGTAGTGCCACTCCGTGTGGTTCGCTTCGCCGGCGGCGGCGCGCTCGAGGTGCGGGATCGCGCGGCGCGCGCGCCCCTGGGCCAGGATCAACGAACCGAGCTTGCCCTGGTTGTGCGGCGTGTCGACGGCTCCGAGTTGGCGCTCCATGACCTTGGCGCGACGTCCGTCGACCGCGCGCACCGTGTACCAGGACACGCCGGCGCTGACGACCGCGGCCGCCAGCACGAACCCCAGGAACGGCACGCGGAAGAGCTCGCCGACCACGGGCACGTGACGCAGCAGGAACATGGCCGCGAAGACCAGCGCGAAGTAGCCGAGGAGGCGCATCGGGTCGCGGAGTGTAGCAACGGTCCGGCACGGACTCGCGCGCGCGGTCCCCTTCGATTCGGACCACGATGCACCCACGCGCGTGCGCCGCGGACGGCGACGCCCTATCCTGCGCGCCTCGATGTCGACCTCGCGCGCCCTCCCCGCCGGCGATCCGACGCCCACTTCGGACGTACGGCCGACGCCGCCCTTGCGCCGCGACGACGGTCCTTCCCCGCGCGCCGCCGTGCGCGCGGAGGTGTGGCGCGCGTTGGGCGCCGGCGTGTGCCTCGCTCCGCGGCTCGCGGCGTACGCCTGGTCGCGCGCGCGCGCGCGAGCCGAGTTGCTCGACGACTTGGATCACCCGTGCGCGATCGACCGCGCGCCGGACGTGGCGTTACCGCGCGACCGGCCCTTGCACGTGTTCGTGTCGTGCGCCGAAGTGTCGGGCGAAGTGCACGCACTCAACGCGGTGCGCGCCCTGCGGCGACTGGCCTTCGAGCAAGGCGCGCCGACGCCGCGCTTCACGGGTCTCGGCGGCGTCCGCTCGGCCGAGGAAGGCGTCGAGATCCTGGGCAATCCGGTCGAGCGCGCGCAGATGGGCTTGGGCGTGTGGAGCTCGGTGCCGTGGTACGCGCGCTTGCTGGAGCGCTGCGCGATCACGTTGCGCGACGCGCGCCCCGACGTGCTCTTGATCGTCGACTCGCCCGCGCTGCACGTGCCGTTGGCGCGCATCGCGCATCGCTACGGCGTGCCGGTCGTGCACTTCGTGACGCCGCAGTACTGGGGCTGGGCGCCGTGGCGCGCGGCGAGCTACGCGCGCGCCGTCGACCGCGCGCTCTCGATCCTGCCGTTCGAGAAACCCTGGTTCACGCGGCGCGGCATCGCGGTCGCGCACGTGGGCCATCCGCTGCTCGACGCGCTGCGCGACGTGCCACCGACGGTGCCGCGCCCCGACGCGCGCTCGCTCGTGATCCTGCCCGGCAGTCGCTCCGGCGTCATCGAGCGCAACCTGCCGTGGATGTTGCGGGTCGCGGCGAGGCTGCGCGCGCGCTGCGGCGACGTGCCGGTGATCGTGGCGCACGAGCGCGAGGACGTCGCGCGCGCGATCCGCGTGCACCTCGAACGCGAGGGCGCGAGCGGTTGGGCCACGCTCTCGACGGGCGACCTCCACGCCACGCTGTCGAATGCGCGCGCGGCACTCTCGGTGTCGGGCACGGTGTTGCTCGACTTGCTGCACCACGTGCTGCCGACCGTGGTCGTCTACCGCCTGAGCCACGGTTTCGAGGTGGCGTTGAAGGACCGGCTCCTGACCGTGCCGTGGTTCAGCTCCGTGAACCTGCTCGCGGGCCGCGAGGTCTACCCCGAGTTCTGCTTCGCCGGGGAGGGACCGGTCGAGTCCGCCGCGGCCGCCCTCGCGCGCTTGTACGTCGACGGTCCCGAGCGCGACGAGTGCCGGGCCGGACTCGAGCTGGCCGCCGCGCGCCTGGGCCCCGCCGGCGCCTGCGAACGGGCCGCGCGCGCGACCGTCGACGTGGCGGTGAACGGTCCGGGCGCGGGTCGAGCCGGAAAGGAACGCGGGTCGTGAGCGACGCGCGAGATTTCTCGGTCCCGCCGGTGAAGGGCCCGTCCTCGGGCGAGTACGCCGGGGCCGAGATGCAGTGCGAGGCCACCCGGCTGATGCTGGCGGCGAAGCGCGGCGACCGTCAGGCCTTCGACTCCCTGGTCGAGTCCCTGCGCGGTCGCGCGTTCGCCGTGGCGCGTGCCTTGGTCGGATCCCACGACGACGCCATGGAACTCAGCCAAGAAGCCTTCCTCAAGGTCTACAAGGCCCGCGACACCTTCCGCGAGGGCGAGCCCTTCCTGCCCTGGTTCCACCGCATCCTGCGCAACACCTGCTTCTCGTTCCTGCGGGACAAGAAGCGCGTGAAGCCCATGTCCGACTTCGCGCCACGCGAGGACGACGAGGACTTCGACTTCCACATCGTCGACGACGAAGCGGGTCCGTCCGACGCCAGCCTGAACAGCGAACGCGCGCGCTTCTTCTGGACCGCGTTCCGAGCCCTGTCCGCGCGCGACCGCGAGATCCTGGCGCTGCGGCACTTCAAGGAGCTCTCGTACAAGGAGATCGCGACGGCGCTCTCGATCCCCGAAGGCACGGTGATGTCGCGCCTGTTCCACGCGCGCCGTCGCTTGCGCGACGAACTCGACCCGCACGTGTTCCCGCCCGAGGAGCTGGGCGGCAAGGGAGGCGCGCGATGAGCGCTCACGAACGTCCCGATCGCCCCGAATCGCGACCGCCGGCCGCGAACGAGCGACCGCCCACGCCCGACGAGTTGCTCGTCATGGCCTACGTCGACCACGAGCTCCCCCCGCGCGAGCGCGCCGCGTTCGAAGCGCGCTGCGAACGCGAGCCGGCGTTGGCGCGCGAGCTCGCGCTGCAGCGCGGACTCGACGTCCTGGCGCGCGACGTGGCGCCGCGCGAGCCCGAGGACCACGAATGGGCGCGCTTCACCGCGTCGCCGTCGGGTCGTCTGCAGCGCGTGATCGGCTGGGTGCTGATCGTCGTCGTGCCCCTGCTGGCGATCGCGGCCCTCGAGTTCTTCGTGTGGCGCGAGTCCGTCGCGCCGTTCGTGCGCTGGGGCGTCACGATCCTGGTCGGCCTGGGACTGACCTATTTCCTGCTCGCGCTGCGCGCGCGGCTCACCACGCGTCCGTACGATCCCTACACGGGTGTCCGCCGATGATCGTCACCACCACCGACACCGTACCCGGCCGCGAGATCGCTCACGTCGTGGGCCTCGTCCGCGGCAACACCGTGCGCGGGGCGCACGCGCAGCACGACCTCTCGGCGTGGATGAAGAACCTCGTGGGCGGCGAGATCCACGAGTACACGAAGCTGATGGCCGAAGCGCGCGAACAAGCGCTCGATCGTCTCGAGTCCGAAGCGCGCGCGAGCGGCGCGGACGCGATCGTGGGCCTGCGCTTCGTCACGTGCGAGATCGACACGGGCGCGGCCGAGTTCCTGGCCTACGGGACCGCGGTCAAGCTCGCGCCGAAGTGAGGAACGCCGCCGTCCGCGGGGCGCGTTCGCGCGCGAGGCGCCCGCTCTCGAACGCCTCGCGCAGACGTTCGACGTCGGCCGGTTCGTCCACGTCGAACTCGGGCTCCACGAACGCGACGACGAGCCCCATCTCGCGCGCCAACGCCACGGTGCGCGCCGCCATGTCGGGCGTCGACATGGGCACGCGCGTGAAGATCTCGGCGCACGGGCGACGCAAGCCGACCAGGTGATAGCCGCCTCCATCGTCGAGCCCCAGGACGAGATCCGCGCCTCGTTCGAGTCGCTCGTGAGCCTCGAGGCAGCTCTCGATCCGCGCGTGGGGCGCGTCGCTGCCGATCACGACGAGCGTGCGCGCGCCCTCGCTCAACTCGTCGTGCGCGTGTCGCGCGAGTCGCTCGCCGAGGCCCGCGCCGATCTGCGGGACGACGCGCGCGACCCGCGGGTAGCGCGCGACGAACCAGGGCACGGCGTCCTCGGGCGCCACGCACAGGACCGTCTCGAACTCGCGGTGCTCCGCGCGCACGCAACGCGCGACCGTGTCGTCCAACATGGCCGTCGCGAAGGAGGCCGCCTCGGCGCCCACGAGCCGCGGGGCGAGTCGCGTCTTGACGGCTCCGGGCTCGGGCTTCTTCGCGAAGATCGTGGTCGTGCGGAGCATGGGAGGACGGGAGCGGGACGCGCGTCGGGTCGAATCGGCGGTCGACATAAGAGCGCGGACGCGTGCGGGAGCGCCAACGCTTTCCGCCCACCGTGGAGGGAATCGTCGACTTCGTGCAAGTCGCGCGGCGAGACGGGTTTGCACCGGTAGAAACCGCTCGGGGTACGGCTAGGATGACGCCCATGAAGATCCAACGCTTCCCCTCCGTGCTCGGCGCGCTGGCCCTGATCGCCGCGGCCGCCTTCGCCTCCCCCGCGCAGACTCCCGCGCCCGCGGCGCCGCCGGCCGCCGCCGCGCAGGCCACGCCCACGCTCGACTTGAGAGGTGACATCGACGTGGGCCTGCGTTGGTTGCGGTACGCGCAGGACAAGGACACGGGCAGCTACGGCGGCAGCGTCGAGACGACCGCGCTCGTCCTGCGCGCGATGATCCAATCGCCGCGCAAGTACCAGCGCGTCGACGGACCGTTCGTGCAGCGCGCGCTGGACTTCCTCGTGTCGCGCCAGGACGCGGACGGTTCGATCCACGACGCGGGCGCGTCGCGCGAGGCGATCGCGCGCCAGACGCGGGTCGCGACGGCCGCGCTGCTCTTGCACGCGCACGTGTCGACGGAAGCCGCGGTGCAGAAGGCGCTGCGCTTCGTGGGTCAGGACTCCGCGGATCCCGCGGCCGTGTGGAACGACGCGCCGCTCCCCGCCGCGCGCGAGGAGCTGATCGCGGCGATGAAGGGCCTCGTCGCCAAGCGCACGACGGAGGGATGCTGGGAAGGTCCGGCCGGGAAGGTGCAGGAGACCGCGGCGGCCGTGATGACGCTCACGCGCGCCTTTCCGATCCTCAAGCCGGCCGATCCCAAGGCCCCCACGCCCAAGCCGTTGCCCGCCTTCGAACCGGCCGACCGCGACAAGGCCGTCGCCGCGATGCAGAAGGGTGCGCTGTGGCTGGCCGCGCAGGGCGACAAGGGACGCTTCGGTGCGCAGGGCAAGCCCGACGCGGGCATCACGGCGATGGCGATCGGCGGCTTGCTCGCGACTCCCGAGCCGCGCGCGCCGCAAGTGCAGGAAGCGATCGACGGTGGACTCGCGTGGCTCGTCTCCCTGCAGAAGGAAGACGGCTCGATCCACCAAGGCAAGGTGGCGAACTACACGACGAGCGCGTCGATCATGGCGCTCGCACGCGCGAACCGCGCCGAGTACCGACCCGTGATCGAGCGCGCGCGCAACTGGATCCTCGCGCTGCAGGTCGGTCCCGAGGACAACTACTCCGAGGATCACCCCTACTACGGCGGCATCGGCTACGGCTCGAGCGAGCGTCCGGACCTCTCGAACCTGCAGATGGCGCTCGAGGCGTTGCACGACTCGGGCCTGTCGAAGGACCACGAGGCCTACCAGCGCGCGCTGAAGTTCCTCGAGCGTTGCCAGAACCGCTCGGAGAGCAACGACGTGCAGATCCCCGACGGCGGCAAGACGATCGTCAGCGGCAACGACGGTGGTTCCGCGTACGCGCCGGGTCAATCGATGGCGGGGTTCGTCGAGATCGACGGCGGCAAGAAGGTGCCGATCTCGTACGGCTCGATGACCTACGCGCTGTTGAAGGGCTACATCTTCGCCGGCGTGTCCAAGGACGACCCGCGCATGAAGGCCGCGTTCGGGTGGCTGTGCAAGAACTACACGGTCGACATCAACCCGGGTTTCGAGCGCGCGCCCGAACCCAACGCGGCGTACCAGGGCCTCTACTACTACTTCCACACGATGGCCAAGGCGCTCGACCTCTACGGCCAGGAGACGATCGTCGACGCGCAACAGAAGCCGCACAGCTGGCGCAAGGACTTGGCCGGTCGCATCGTCTCGATGCAGAGCAAGTCCGACGGCAAGTGGGTCAACGAGAACTCGGAGCGCTGGTACGAGGGCAACCCGGTGCTGGCCACGTCCTACGCGCTGATGACGCTGGGGCTGACGACGCGCTGACGCGGTGCCGCCGCGCGCGCGACCCGGTCCGACGCGGCGAGGTCGAGTTCGTCGGTCGGTGGAGTCGACGGTGCCGGACGTGTGTACGGTGCCAGAGCCTTTCCGCTCGAATGACGCAGCGTCCGGTCGTGGCGACCGGACGCTGCGTCATTCGAGCGGAAAGGCTCTGGCACCGTACACACGTCCGGCACCCGCCCGTCGTCTCCGGACGGAGCGCAGCTCGGCGCGGCGTCAGGCGAGCTTTTCCCAGTACTCGGCCGGCATGTCGTGCGCGATCTTCAGCGCGCCGTTCGCGCCGCCGTACATGGGTTCCTCGATGCGGATGACCTTGCCGCCGCCCAGGCGCGCCTTCATCTCGGCCTCGATGGCGAGGTCGAGGCCGCGGATCTGGCTGCCGCCGCCGGCGAGCAGCACGCGGTTCTTCAGCCGGTGTTGGAACTCCGGGTCGAACGTCGCGATGAGCTTGCCGAGCCCCTCGACCATCGGCGAGACGATCGAGCGACACGCGGCGCGCATCTCCTCGGTGATGTCGAAGGTGGTCGGCTTGCCCTCGACCGGCAGCTCGACGACCACGCTGGGCATGTTGTCGCTCACCGAGGCGTGACGTTCCTTGATCGCTTGGATCATGCGCGTCGTGAACTGCGCCTTGGGGTGCTTCTTCTGGATCATCGCGGCGAGTTGGTTGTCGACGTAGTCGCCCGCGAACGTGTTCGTGATCTGGTCCGCGTCCTCGGGCATCGTGCCGTGCATGCGGCACAGGTCCGTCGTGCCCGCGCCGATGTCGATGACCAGCACGTCCTCGAGCATGTCCAACCCGTACGCGACGGCGAACGGCTCGGAGCACAGCATGACGCTGTCGAGCGACTCGCGCGCGGCCTTGATGATCGCGTCCTTGTGGTGGATCGCGGCTTGCGCGGGCACGCCGATCACGCCGTACACGAGCTCGTCCTTGCGCGGCTCGGCCAGGCGGATGATCTCGCGGATCAGGTCGGCGGCGGCCTTCATGTTGCCCTCGACGTCGTCGGTGGTCGTGTTGCTCGTGTGCTTCAACACGCCCGCCGCCAAGGGGCGATAGAACTTCAACGACAAGCGGTGTTCGACCGCCTCGTCCCCGAACAGGACGTCGCGCTTCAGGAGCTTGCGCGAGACGACGTCCTTGGGATAGCCGACGTGCGAGCTGAGCGTCACGCGCCGGCCGTTGCTCGACGCCACCGACGTGCGCGACGTGCCCAAGTCGATCCCCATGTAGAGGACGCCGTGGTCCTTCTTGATCGGGGCCGTGGAGCTGCCTTCGGACGGATTTGCACTGCTCATGAGGGACTTCCTGCCGGCTGCACCGGACGGGTATCGGGGGCGCGCTCTCCTGTCGGACTGCCGAGAGCACCGCGGTACGCGGATCCTGCGAGGGTCCGCGAGACGAGAACTGTAACGAGGCGCGACGCTCGCGGAAGCGGGATCGCGCTCGAGTCCGCCGCCACGCGCCGCGGAGCGCGCTCGGCCGATCCGCGCGCGCGCGTCACGCGTCGTTCCCGGTGGGCGTCGAACCACCGCCCGGCGCGGGACCGGGCTTCAGGTTCTGCTTGAGCTGGAAGTTGGCCTCGAAGATCGTCTTCATCATCTCGCGCTTGCGACCGGACTGGTCGTCGTCGGCGTTGAGACCCTGGACGGTGCGGTAGATCGAGGCGACACCCAGGTCGACGCCCTTGAGCGTCGCGACGCGGCGCAGCTCTTCCTCGGTGATGCCGAGCGAGTGCGTCAGCTTCGCGATGCGGCGCTCGAGCTGTTCGATCTGGCGCTGGCGATCGGCGCCCGTCGAAGCCTCGACCTTGTCCTTCTCGCCGCGGAACGCGCGGATCGCGGCCGCGATCAGGTCCGGGTCGAGGATCGAGGACGACGACAGGTCGAAGCCCTCGGACATGAGCTTCTCGAGCAGCTTGCGACCGAAGACCTCCTCGCGCGACGGCGTGCGCGGCGCGACGGGCGGAGGTTGCGGCTGCGGCGGCGCGGCCGGCGTGCGCAACGGCGACGAGACGACCGCGGGGACGTCGTCGTCGGAACGACCCGAACGCTTGCGCTTCTTCTCGTGCAGCGCGTACAGCTCGGTCTCGACGAAGCGGTCGCCGCCGCCGCTGTCGGCCACGGCCAATCCGTCGTCGGCGACGAGCAGCAAGGTCTCGAACGACGTGGCCGATTCGTCGCGATTGTGCGCCAATCCGATCGAGAGCGAGATGCGCAGCGATCGACCGTCGCGGTCGAAGCGCATCTTGCGCGCGGTCGCGAGCAGGCGCCGCGCCAGCATCTGTCCCGTCTCGGGCGTCGTGTGCGGGAACACGGCCAGGAAGCGATCGTCCTGCGTGACGCCCAGGTGATCGCTGTCGCGCATCGAATCGCGTAGAGCCGCGGTCACGGCGCGCAGGATCTCGTCCTTCGACTCGGCGCCGTAGAGGTCGTGCAGCTGATCCAGCCGGTCCACCGCGATCCGCATGCAGACCAGCGGGAACTTGTGGCGCCGGGCGCGCTCGAACTCGACGCGCATCAGACCCTCGATCTCGCTCGCGGAGAAGAGGCCCTGACCCGTTTCGCTCATCCGGGCGGTCTGGAAATCGGGCATGGGACTACGGGTGCTCCAGCGAGCGTCGTCGGGCGGACACCAAAGCCGCTCGGGAGGGACAAGTCAACACCGGCGACCCGCGGAGTCGAGCGGGGCGGCGGCGGGGCGGACGAGGGTGGCCACTCACCTCGGGACGATCGGCCGTCGAGGAGGCGGTTCTTGAGGCCGAACCGAGCCCCCGGGAAAGAAATGCGATACCCTGGATCCATGGCTCTGAATCCCCACCTTCCCCCCCTTCCGTCCGTCCGGACGTCGCTCCTGGCGCCCCTCTGCACCCTGGCCCTCTCGGCGGCCGCGAGCGCCGGCGGACTCGAACCGGGCAGCTTCCTGTTGTTCCCCGAGGTCGACAACCGCCCCGGCGAGAGCACGTACCTGACGATCACGAACACGAACAGCGACACGATCTCCGGCGGCATCGACGTGCACCTCGTGTACATCGACGCGGCGAACTGCCTCGAGACCGACTTCGTGCTCCACATGACGGCGCGCGACACGGTCACGATCAAGACCAGCGCGCACGTGCCCGGTCTCCAACGCGGCTACGCCTACGCCTGGGCGGTCGACAAGATCACGCACAAGTCGGTCGACTTCGACTTCCTGATCGGACAAGAGTTGCGCCTCGACGGCCTCGTGGGCGCGGACTGGTCCGTGCAGGCGCTGACGTTCCAGGGCAAGCCGGGCCCGGGCCTCGACACCGACCTCGACCACGACGGTCGTCCCGACCTGAACGGCCTCGAGTACGACAAGGCTCCGAACGTGTGCTACGTGCCGCGCTTCTTCGGTCAGTGGCCCGACCCGGTTCCGCGCGGCGGCACGGTCAGCGAACTCGTGCTGCTCCAGCCGCTCGCGCCCGCCGGCACGAACACCACGGCGAACTTCCTGATCTGGAACGACAACGAGGAGGTCTACTCGGCCGCCTACACGTTCACGTGCTGGAAGCGCGTCAAGCTGCTGCAGGTCTCGGGCGCGTTCGCGCAGTCGTTCCTGACGTTCACGAACCACGCGACGACCGAGGTCATCGGCGCCCCGCAGATCGAATCGGGTTGGTTTCAGGTCCAAGGCGGCACGTCCGTCTCGCCCGGCGGCGTCGCGTCGCCGAACCCGCCGATCTTCGGCATGTTGATCGAGTGCCGCCCCAACACGGCGGCCGACCTGCCTTACTTGCTGCGTCCGTGATCGCCGCGCGGCTCCGGCCGCGCGTCAAGGACTCCAACCGCCGGACACGGGCAGTTCGCTGCCCGTGACGTAGCCGGCGGCGTCCGAGCACAGGAAGAGCGCCGCCTGCGCCACGTCGTCGAGGCGCCCCACGCGTCCCAACGGAATGCGCGCGTGCAGGCGCGCGTCGTGCGTGTCGTCGGCCGCGTGCGGGTGCGGCACGATGCCCGGTGCCAACGCGTTGACGCGCACGCCGTGCGGCGCCTCCTCGAGCGCCCACGATCGCACGAGGACGAGCAGCGCCGACTTGGCCGCGGCGTACAGAGCCGTGTCGCGCTTGCCGCGCAGACCGTCGAGCCCCGAGACGGTGAAGAAGAGCGCCGCGCCGCGCGCCGCGCGCAACGGCGCGCGCGCCGCGTCGAACGCGTTCAACGCGGTCGCCACGTTGCTGCGCGCGAGTTCGTCCCACGCGTCGCGCCCGGCGCACTCGAGCGTGCCGCTCCGGTAGTCGCCGATCGCGTGCACGAGCACGTCGAGTCGACCGTCGCGCTCGATCACGCGCTCCACGAGCGTCCGCGCCGCGCGTGCGTCGGAGAGGTCGACGGCGTGGACGCGCCGCGAGAACTCGTCCGACAGAGCCGTGGCCGCGTCACGTGACGTCCGGTACGTGACGTGCACCTGATCGCCGCGCGCCAGGAAACCGCGCGCGGTCGCGAGGCCCAGACCGCGCACGCCTCCGGTGACCAGGACGACGCGAGAAGCAGGAGTGGTCGGCGCGCTCATGCGCGACCAGGGTACCGTCCGCGCCGACGTGGCGCGCTAGTCGAGCAGCCCCGCGCGCGCCAACGGCCACACGCGGACGTTGACGACCCCGACCAGGTTCTGGCGCGGGACCTGACCGAACTCGCGCGAGTCCGAGGAGTGCCGGCGGTTGTCCCCCATCACGAAGTACGAGTCGGGCGCGACCGTCTGCAGCAAGTGCGAACGCGGATCGGCTTCCAGGATGTACGGCTCGTCCAACCGATCGCCGTTGACGAACACGCCCTCGCCGTCGACGCGCACGACGTCGCCCGGCAGGCCGATGACGCGCTTGATGTAGTCGAGCGAGGGATCGAGCGGGTACTGCAGCACCACGATGTCGCCGCGCTTCACGTCGCGGAACAGGTAGCTCAGGTGATCGACCAGGATGCGGTCCCCGTCGTGGATGCCGGGTGACATCGAGCTCCCGCGCACGACGGAAAAGTTGAAGACGAGCCCGTACGTGATGAACAGCACGATGCCGATCTTCGCGGCGGTGGCCAGCGCCGACAGGAGACCGCGACGGCGCAGACGATCGCGGCGCTCGAGCGACCGGCGCGCGCGTTCGAGCTCGGTCTCGTCGAGATCGAGCACCGGCGGACGCCAGGTCTCCACGCGCGGCGAGGGCAACGCGGGCGGCGGCGCGAGCTCCGGGCTCGTCGTCGTGGCCGAGGCGTGTTCGTCCGTGCGCATGGCTCTCGCGTTATCGGTCGGACTCCTCGGAGGGTTGAGCACCCTCCTCGGAGGAGTACGGCTCGGCGCCGAGGAGTGCTTTCCCCTCACCCGGACGCGGGCTACTCTCCTTGCCCGCCGCGGCGGACTCCTCCCGTGCACGACGACCCGCAACGCGCCCCGCGCCTCGAAGCCGATCCGCGTCCGTCCCCGCCCGACCGGCGCGGTCCCGGCCCCGGCGCGCCGCGCCCCGAGACGTCGACCGCCCCCGTGGCGTCGCCCCGGCAGCCGGCGACGCTCCGGATCGAGCGCCGCGAGCTCCTGACCGGCCTGGGCGCGCTGTCGTTGGCCGTGGCCGGCGCGGGATGCCGCGCGAACGACGCCGCGCGCGAGCGCTTCGCCGACCTGAGCGACGACGGGCCCGCGCTCGAGCCGATCTCCGCGAGCGAACGCGCCGCGCGACGCGCGCGACTCGGGACGCTCCTCGCGGCCGAGGGCGCCGACGCGATCCTGATCGAACCGGGCGCGACGATGACGTACCTCGCGGACGTCTCGTGGGGTCGCTCGGAGCGCCTCTTCGCGTTGCTCGTGTTCGCCGACGGTTCGCACGCGTGGATCTGCCCCGCGTTCGAGGAAGGACGCGCGCGAGGCCTGATCGACGCACCGACGGGACCGGGCGGCGAGGTGTTCACGTGGCAGGAGGACGAGTACGCCGTGGCCGCGCTGCGACGCGCGACGTCGGCGCGACGGGCGACGCGCGTGCTCGTCGAGCCGCAAGTGCGCCACGTCTTCGCGGAACGACTGAGTGAGGCCGTGGGCCGCGACCACGTCGCGTCGGGAGCGCGGATCGTCGCGCGCCTGCGCGGCCGCAAGGACGCGCACGAGTTGGCGCTCCTGCGGCGTGCGAACGAGCTGACCCAGCGCGCGATCGCGGCCACGAACGCGACGCTCGAGCCGGGGCTCACGTCGCGCGACGTCGCCGAGCGCATGGCCGCGGCGCACGCGCGACTGGGCATGCGCTCGCCGTGGTGCCTGGCGTTGATCGGTCCGGCCGCCGCGTTGCCGCACGGCGACGCGAGCGATCGGAGGCTGCGGCGCGGCGACGTGTTGCTCGTCGACACGGGGGCCGCGTACCTGGGCTACCAGAGCGACATCACGCGCACGTGGGTGTTCGGCGCGCCGCCCGACGACGAAGTGCGCGCCATCTGGGGTCACGTGCGCGACGCGCAGCGCGCGGCGATCGACGCCATCCGCCCCGGTGTCGTCGCGCGCGACGTCGACGCGCGCGCGCGGGAGCTGATCGCCTCGCGCGGCTTCGGCCCAGGCTACCGCACGTTCACGCACCGCTTGGGACACGGCATCGGGCTCGAAGGGCACGAGGATCCGTACTTCGACGGCGGCAGCGACGTGGTGTTGGAACCCGGCATGACGCTCTCGACCGAGCCGGGCATCTACTGGGTCGGTCGGTTCGGCGTGCGCATCGAGGACATCGTCGCGGTGACCGAGACCGGCGTCGAGGTGTTCGGCACGCCGCAGCGCGGACCGGAGGCGCCGTGACGCGCAGCTCCCCGCGCGCTCCGACGCGCGTCTCCACTTGGCGCGCGACGTGGATCGTGACCCGCAAGGAGCTCGTGGCGACGTTCCGCGACAAGCAGACGACGCTCTACACGATCATCGTGCCGATCGCGCTGTACCCGTTCCTCTTCTGGGCGATCCTCCAGGGCGCGTTGTTCGTCCAAGGTCGCGCCGAACACACCGAGGTTCGCCTGGGCGTCGCCGCCACGTCCGACGCGCACGTGCCGGCCGGATTGCCGCGCGCGCTGCGACACGACGCGAGTGCACGCGCGTCCACCGCGTCGCGTCCCGCGCCCGTGGGCGGCTCGAGCTCGGCGGAGAGCCCGACCACGAACACGACGGGCGGTGACGCACCGGCACGGCCGTCGGACGACGTGACGAGCACCGTGACGTCCGAGGACGATCGCCTCGCGGTCCTGCACGTCACGACGCGAACCGAGCCGCTCGACGACGCGGGCGCGCGCGCCTGGCTCGGCGAATCGAAGGACCGCGTCGTGCCCGCGCACGGCGGCGAGGGCCCGCCGGACGCCGTGCTGCTGCTGCACGGCCCGCGAGAGGTGGGCGACGCGCCCGACCCCGGCGCCGATCTCCTGTACGACAGCACCGCCAGCCGCTCGCAGATCGCGAAGCGTCGCGTCGCGGCGCGCTTGCCCGCGTTCGCCGATTCGCTGCGCGCCGAGAGCGCCGCCGCGATGGGTTACGAACCCTCGTCGCTGCAGCCGTTCCTCATGGAGGAGGGCAAGGACGTCGCGGCCGAGGAACGCGGCGGCGGGTTCTTCCTCTCGCTGATCCTGCCGATGCTGCTCGTGATCATGACCGTGATCGGCGCGTTCTATCCGGCGGTCGACTTCACGGCCGGCGAGCGCGAGCGCAACACGTCGGAGACGACGGCGCTCTTGCCGGTGCCGCGGCGCGCCGTCCACCAAGGCAAGATCCTGGCCGTGTGCGCTTGCGCCGTGTTGGCCACGTCGTTGAACCTGCTCGCCCTGGGTCTCTCGGCCGAGCATCTGTTGCACATGTTGGGCGAGGGTCGCGAGCTCAAGGTCGTGCTGCCGATCGGCGCGTTGCTCTCGATCGCGCCGCTGGCGCTGCTCTTCTCCTTCTTCGTCAGCGCCGTCCTCACGGGTGTCGCCGCGTTGGCGCGCACGTTCAAGGAAGGCCAGGCGCTGCTCGGCCCCGTGCAACTCGTCTTCATCTTCCCCGCGATGGCCGGCGCGATCCCGGGGCTCGAGCTGACGCCCGGCTTGTGCTTCGTGCCGGTCGTCAACGTGGTGCTGGCGTTCCGCTCCCTGCTGAAGGGCCAATCGATGCCTCTCGAATACACGCTCACCGCCCTGAGCCTGCTCCTGTTCGCCGTCGCGGCCGTGTGGATCGCGCTGCGCGTCCTCTCGCGCGAATCGCTCGTGTCGTCGGGCAAGTCGATGGGCCTGGCCGACCTCGTGTCGCTGTTGCGCTCGAAGGGAGCGTCGCGATGAGCGGTCCGAACGACATGGCCGCGCCGGCCATCGAGGCGCGCGGCCTCACGAAGAGCTACGTCGACCCGCAACGCGGGCGCGTCGAGGCGCTGCGCGGGCTCGACCTGACCTGTCGCGCCGGCGAGATCTTCGGACTGCTGGGCCCGAACGGCGCGGGCAAGACGACGACGCTGCGCATCCTGGCGACGATCCTGGCCCCCACGTCGGGCACCGCGCGCGTCGCGGGCGTCGACGTGTCGGCCGATCCGCTGGAAGCGCGCCGTCGCATCGGGTTCCTGTCCGGCACGACCGGTTTGTACCCGCGCCTCACGGCGCGCGAGACGCTGCGCTACTTCGGCACGCTCCACGGATTGGGCGGCGACGCGTTGGAAGCGCGCATCGACGAGCTGATGGATGCGTTCTCGATGAAGGAGTACGCGGACGGACGCTGCGAGGCGTTGTCGACCGGTCAGAAGCAGAAGGTCTCGATCGCGCGCGCCGTGCTGCACGATCCGCCGGTCCTGATCCTCGACGAGCCCACGACGGGCCTCGACATCATCGCGTCGGGAGCCATGATCGAGTTCATCGAGGCGGCACGCGGTCGCGGCACGTGCGTCCTGTTCAGCACGCACGTCCTGTCCGAAGCCGAGCGCCTGTGCGACCGCATCGGCTTGATCGATCACGGTCGCCTGCTCGCGACGGGCACGTTGGACGAACTCGCGGCCGCGACCGGTCACGAGTGGTTGGACGACATCTTCCGCACGCTGACCGAGCGGGTGCGCGCCACCGGAGACGTCCGCGCGTGAGCTCGTCGCCGGTGGATCCGCGCGAAGGCGCCGCCACGCCCGCACCGGGTGGCAGCACGCCGATCACGCGCCGGCGTCGCCGCGCGCGACCGCGACCGCCCGCCGATCGCACGAGCCGCGCGCCGCGCGCCGAGCCCATGGGGCGATCGATCTCCTTCCGCACGGGTGCGTGGGCCGTGCTCGTGACGGAGTTCCGCGGGCTGCTGCGCGACCGACGCGCGCTGTTCTCGGCGTTCGTCCTGCCGACGCTGCTCTATCCCCTCTTGTTCCTGGGCAATTCGTGGCTGGAGCGCGTGTCGCAGGAGACGCTCTCGTCGCGCCACGTGCGGGTCGCGCACGACCTCTCGGCCATGCCGCCCGATCAAGCCGCGCGCTTGATCGAGCTCTTGCGCCAGGAGACGCCGGTCGACGTGCAGGCGGTGCGCGCGGAGGCGCTGCTCGCGTTGGGCGAGAACCTGGACACCGGCGCTACGGTGACGACCGAGGAACGTGCCGCCGTTTCGAAGGTCCTGCCCGAGACGGGCGACCTGCTCGTGCTGGCGCGGCCGTTGTCGGGCGTGCCGCGCTACGCCTTGAGGACGTACTTCGACGGGCAGACGGACGTGGGCAACGAAGCGGAACGCCGCGCGCGTCACGCGCTCTCGACCTTCGAGGCGGAAACGTCGGCCACGCGCCTCGTGCAGGTGCTGGGCCAGGATCCGGCGCGCGGTCTCGCGGCGAATCCGATCGACGTGGCCGACGAGCGCGAGAAGAGCGGCGCCACGCTGGGTCGCTACTTGCCGTTGATTGCGATCTTCGTCCTGCTCGCGGGCGCGTCGTACGCGGCGTTGTCGGGGTTCGCGGGCGAGCGCGAGGGCGGGACCCTCGAGACGTTGCTCGTGCAGCCGATCCACGCGCGCTCGGTGGTGGCCGGCAAGTTCGCGGCGGTGCTGGCGACGGCGTTGGTCACGCTGGCGCTGAACGCGGGCAGCGTCCTCGTGTCGCTGAAGTTCGGCTTGGGCAACTTGCCCGGCGCGCGGTTCGAGAACGGCCTCGTGCTCGACGGCGGCCGGCTCCTGGGCGCCTCGATCCTGTACTTGCCGGCGACCGTGTTCTTGTGCGCCGTGCTGTGCCTCGTGTGCGGTCGCGCGCGCACGTTCCGCGAGGGACAGCAACTCCTGTTGCCCTTGTTGCTCCTCTCGGTGCTGCCCGCGCTGCCCGCGACGCAGCCCGAGATCCGGCTCGACGCGTTGTTGGCCGCGGTCCCGTTGTGTGGTCCGTCGTTGGCCTTGCGCGACGCGCTGCGTGGAGAGGTCGCGTTGGGCCTGTGGGCCTGGATGTTCGTGGCGCAGTCCTTGTGGGCCGCCTTGGCGCTGTCGCGGCTCTCGCGGCTCCTCGACGCCGAGCGCATCCTGCAAGGCGCGGAGAACGAAGCCGAACAGGACGCGCGCAGCGTGCAATCGCGACTCGCGACGCGTTGGGCGATCGTGGGCGTGTTCGCCGTGTACCTGGTGGGCGCGACGCTGCAGAAGATCGACCTCGTGTGGGGCCTCGCGGCGACGCTGTGGCTCGTGCTCCTGCCGATGGCGCTCCTCGCCGCGCGCGGCACGGCGCGACGGGCGCGCGAGAGCATGCGCGAGGCGTTGTGGTTGCGACTCCCGAACCCCGCGCACGCGTTGGGCGCCGCGCTGTGCGCGCCGGGATTCCTGTGGGTCGCGCGACGACTGCTCGAGTGGCAACAAAACGTGTTGCCCATGCCGAGTTCGTTCGAGAAGGTCGAGTTGTTCCCGGCGGGCGCCGAGCCCGGTCAGTGGACGATGATCCTGCTCGTCGCGCTCTCGCCCGCGATCTGCGAGGAGATGTTCTTCCGCGGCGCGGTGTTGTCGGGCTTGCGTCGCGATCTGCCGGCGTGGAAGACCGTCGTGTTGCAGGTGCTGTTCTTCGGCGCCGTGCACTTGTCGATCTACCGCTTCCTGCCCACCGGGCTCTTGGGCGGCGTGCTCGCGATCGTGACGTTGCGTTCGCGCAGTCTCGTGCCCGCGATGGTGCTGCACGGCGCGTACAACGCGTTGGGCGTCACGAACGCGTTCGGCGTGGCCGAGGATCCGCGCTACGCGTGGCTGTGCGTGCCGGGGATCCTGTTCTTCGCCTGGCCGTCGCGGAAGCCGAGCGTCTGACGGGCCGCCGCGAGGGCTCGGGGCCCGCTGGCCCCGGCGAACCGCCTGGGACCGGATCAGGGAATCGAGGCCTAAGGTCCCGTGAAAAGCGCAGTTGCGTCGGCCGACCTCATCTCGCGAGCGATCACCTCACCGTTTCGTGCCCCGGGTCTCGGAACTCACGTGCAGCCCCGGTGCGCTGGTTCCCTCGCCCGCCTTCCGCGTGCGCAGGGGCCCGCGCGAAAGGACAGTTCCATGGCTCATCCGATCGACAATGCGTTCTCGAAGGTCCTCGAGTTCATCGTCCTCGCCATCACGGTCGGCTCTTCGTTCTGGCTGATGTTCTTCGCGCTGGGCGTGCGCGATTTCGCCACGCACGGCTGACGTTCGAGCTCGTTGGATCGTCGCGCGTCCGCGCACGTCGCGTCGCGAGTTCCACCTCGTCGTTCACGCGTTCGACAACGTCCACGTCACGAACACGACGCCGCCGAACCCCACGAGGGTCCCGACGACGGAGCGCCACGAAAGTCGTGTGCCCGTGAACCAGGAGATCGGCAGGGTGAAGAGCGGTGTCGTCGCGAACAGCACGGCGGCGACACCGCTCGGCAGCTCGCGCAACCCCACGTGGAAGAGTGGCAAGCCGACGACGGAGCCGAACATCGCGGCGACGAACAGCGGACGCGCTAACGCGGCGTGCACGAACGGCGACGCGAGCGTGCGCCACTCCGCCCCCACGCGGCGACGCGCGACGCCGGCGAGCGTGGCGATCACGAGCGCGCCCGCGACGCCGCCGAGGAGTCGCACGAGGGTCCCGCCGATCAAGCTCGTGCCGTCCATGCCGCGGTGTCCCACGACGACGCCCACCGCTTGCGCGATCGCGCCCAGCGCCGCGCACGCGATGCCCGCGCGTCGCGTGGACGCCGGGACGTCGGCCCGAACGCGCGGCGCGTCGGCGACGACGAGGGCCACGCCCGCGAGGACGACCGTCATTCCGAGGAACGTGGCGGACGACAAGGCCGGACCGCCCATGGCCCACTCGATCGAGACGGCCGCGGGCACGTGGACGAGCCCCACGAGCGCGGCCACTTGCACGCCCGCGCGCGGCAGCGCCGCGAAGTAGAGCGTGTCCCCCAACGCGAACCCGCACGCGCCGGAGAGGAGCAACCACGGCCACGCCTCGATCGACGGCGCGCTCGCGCCCGATAGCGCGAACCAGGCGAGGAAGCACGCGCCCGCGAGCACGTTCTTGAACAGGTTCGCCGCGGCGGGGCTGGGCGGCGCGAGGGTTCCGCGCGAGCGCGACAGGTTGCGCTCGAACAGCAGGGAACCGAGGGCCCAACACAGGGCCGATCCCAAAGCCGCCGCGACCGCGACGACCGCGATGCGATCGTCGCCGGCGGGCGGGAGCCACGCGAGCCACGGCCCAGGGAGCCACGGCTGCGCGAGCAGCGACACGGACGGAGGCGGAACGAGGACCGAGATCAGACGCGGCGCTTCGTGTTGGGCTGCTTGCGGCTCTTGCCGGAGCCCATGCCCATCTTGCGCGGCTTGGCGCGACCGCGGGTCGGACCCATGTTCTTCTGACGTGCACGTGCCATCGAATCGTCCTCGGCTCGGGGGGCGCAGGCGCCGGGGCGCCTGCCTGGGGTGGATCACGGACCGGGCACGAGCCTGGGCCGGAAAAGGAGCGAGAGGTTCTACACGACCCCCACGGCGGCGCGCAAGCGGCGTCGGCCCCGCGGGGCGGTGGAACGGCCCTCGAGGGCCGATTCAGCGCGATTCGACCGCCGCGGGACGCGTCCGACGCCACTCGCGGACGCAGCGCACGATCAGCAGCGTGGCCCCCACCTCGTCCAGGTTCCCCAAGATCGGCAGGTTGTCGGGGATCAGCTCGAAGACCCCGGCGGTGAGATTGGACAGGTACAAGACGCCGACGCCGACGCCCAGCACGCACGCCACCCGTCGGAAGGTCGAGCTCATGCGTCGATTGTGAGCGTCCCCGCACGCGGGTTCCAGCCCCTCCCTTCGGCCGACGTCGTTCGGGTACGCTGCGAAACCGTGAAGATCACGGCGCACGAGGTGATGGGTTCGCTGTCGCGGGGCGAAGGCACGCGCATCGAGTTCAAGCGCCGCTTGCCGCGCGACGACCGCGCGGCGCGCACGCTGTGCGCGTTCGCCAACACGCGCGGCGGTCTCTTGCTCGTGGGCGTCACGGATCGCGGCCGCGTGCACGGCCTGCATCACCCCGAGGAGGTCGAAACGAAGCTGGCCCAACTCGCGCGCGAGTGGATCTCGCCGGCGCTCGAGGTGCAGTTACAGACGATCGACGTGCACGGCCCGCGCGTCGTCGCCTGTTCGGTGCCGTTCAGCCGCGTGCGCCCGCACGCCGTCGTGTCCCCCGCGGGCGACGCGCACGTCATCGTGCGCGTCGGCGCCAGCAATCGCCTCGCGGACGGCCCCACGTTGACCGCGCTGCGCTCGTCGCGTCGTCACCGCCGCGGCTTGAGCACGTTGGAGCAGTCGATCCTCGATTGGGTGCGACACCACGGGCGCAGCGCGGGCGCGCGCGTACCGGGCGGCACGGCCACGGTGGCCCGGTTCGCGCGGCTCCACAACTTGTCCGAAGCGCGGATCCGACGGTTGTTCGTGAAGTTGGAAGGGCTCGGCTTGCTCGTGGGACACGGAGCCGGACGCTCGCGGATCTTCGACGTGCCTTGATGCGCGCGCACGATTCGATCACGATCCCCGCTCCCGCGCGCGCCGTCGAGCGCGGACCTTCGCCGTGAAGCGCCGCATCTGCATCGGCGACATCCAAGGATGTCGCGAGGAACTCGAGGAGCTGCTCGAACGCCTGCGTTTCGACCCCGCGAGCGACGAGTTGCATCCCGTGGGCGACTTCGTGAACCGCGGGCCCGATTCGGCGGGCGTGCTGCGCGTGTGTCGATCGGTCGGAGCGTTGGGTGTGCTCGGGAACCACGACGTGCACCTCTTGCGCGTCGCGCGCGGGCTACGGCCGCGCGGCAAGCGCGACACGTTGGACGACTTGCTGGCCGCGCCGGACCGCGACGAACTGCTCTCGTGGCTCGCCGATCGGCCGCTCGTGCGCGCGTTCGACGACCTGATCGTCGTGCACGCGGGCGTCAGCCCGGCGTGGTCGGATCCGGTCGCGGCGTTGGCCGGCCTCGACCCGCTCGTGGACTCCCGCGCGCTCGATTTCGTGCTCTACGCGCGTCACTGCGACCCGCGCGGCGATCGCCCGGGCGAGGACTGGCCGGCGCCGGGCGCACCGTTCCGTCCGTGGTACGAGTTCTGGCCGCGCGACGCGCGCGAGACGCGCACGATCGCGTTCGGTCACTGGGCGCGCGGCGGGCTCGTGCGCCGACCGCACGTGCGCGGACTCGACACCGGCTGCGTGTGGGGCGGCGAGTTGACGGCCTGGATCGTCGACGAGGACCGCTGCGTCCAGGTCGCGGCGCGCAAGGTGTGGGCGCCGCACGAGTGAGCCGTACGGTACACGGCAGGTTTCTCCCCGATTCGCCGTGTACCGCGACTACGGCATCACGCGACGCGAGAGGTCGGTCTGCAACAAGGTCGTCGGGTCGAGCCGGCGCTTGAGCTCCAGGAACGCGTTCAACTTCTCGGGCGGGAACATCGACACCATGTCCTGGCTCCCGATCACGAGGTCCTTCGCGAAGTAGAACTTGCCGCGGCCCGCGAGCACGACGCGCGTGAGCTCGGCGCAATGGCGCCACAAGTCCCCGCGGTTCGCCGGCGTGACCTTGAAGTCGAGCGCGAAGCTCCAACCGTCGTTCGAGTGCGTCAACCAGAACGGATCCGGTCGGTGACGCTTGAGCACGCCCAGGTACGGCACGATGCCCGCGCGCTGGCAGCGACGCAGGATCTCCTCGTACACGTCCGCGGCGGTCTCCTTGGGCACGAACGCCTGGTACTGGATGAGCCCGCGCTTCTCGCCGCGTCCGTAGGCCCACTTCCAGTTGGGCACGTAGTCGAGCAGGAACGCGAACGCCGCGTGCGCCTGACGGTGCGGACCCGCGCGCTCCTCCATCTGCCCCGCGAGGTACTTCGCGAAGTTGATCGTCTGCATCCCGACGTCGTGGTTGAAGAGCCGCAGCGCGCGCCACACCTCGCCCTTGGGCACGACGCCCAGGATGTTCTTGGGCAAATCCTGGTGCGCGAGCGTCAGCGTCGTTTCGGGACTCGCGTCCTCGCCCGACGCCAGGTAGCGCGCGTCGTGGATCAGCCCGCGACCGAGTTCCTCGCCGTCTCCGAAGCAGTCCACCCACGCGACCAGGTAGTCGCTCGTGCGGCGGTGCTCCTCCATGTACGCCATGATCTCGCGCAGCGTGGGGCAACTCTTGGCGCGCACTTCCAAATCGCCCGAGTGGACCTTGTTCGTCTCGATCACCACGCGCGAGATCGTGCCCAGCATGCCGAAGCCGCCGATCGCGGCGTGGAACAG